>Ga0180437_10000913_pt1 | contig 52659 bp, 33 predicted proteins | sample SS_ome_4_FD_132410 | JGI IMG/M metagenome (GOLD analysis project Ga0180437, IMG submission 132410) | Hypersaline lake sediment archaeal communities from the Salton Sea, California, USA - SS_3_D_1 metaG | ecosystem: Environmental > Aquatic > Non-marine Saline and Alkaline > Hypersaline >... | reverse complement strand
GAATACGCCTCGGCGGCCGCCGAGTTCTTTGGCGCTTCGGACCGGCCGTTCTTCCTTTCGATCAACTATCCCGACGCCCACCTGCCGTTTCTCCGCCAGCAATTCGGCCGGCCCGGCGAGCCGCTTACCGGCGCCGACGTGAAACCCCTCCCCTGGGTAGGGATCGACTCGCCGCGATTGCGTGAGGTGACCGCCGACTACTACAACTGCCTCGAACGGCTCGACCAGGGAATCGGGCTCTTGCTGGCCGAGCTCCGCAAGAGCGGGAAGGCCGACGACACGCTGATCGTCTACATCGCCGATCACGGGGCCCAGTTCCCCCGCGGCAAGGTTTCGGTTTACGAGGGCGGACTGCGAATCCCGTTGATTCTTAACTGGCCGGGCCGGGTGAAGCCGGGAACGGTGCGGCACGAGCTGGTGTCGACCGTCGACATCTTGCCGACGTTCTTGAAGGCGGCCGGCGCCGAGATCCCGGCCCGGCTCCCCGGCCTCCCTTTGCAGTGGCTTCTCGACGGGGAGCACGCCGAGTGGCGCCGCTACGTCTACGGGCTGGCGACCGGCTCCTTCCCGCTGGCGTTCCAGCTTCGCTGGTCGATTCGCGACGAACGCTACAAGCTGATCGTCAACCTCGTTCCGGGAACGGAGAACCTCGGGTCGCGGCCCTATCTCGATCCGGACTACCCGGTCACGGTCGTGTCCGGCTTCACCCGCGAGGAACAGGCCGCTGCCTCGCCGCAAGTGGCGGCGGCCCTGGCACGCTTCAAGACACCGCCGCGCTGCGAGCTCTTCGACCTGGAGCAGGACCCGCACGAGTGGACGAATCTGGCGGATGATCCGGACCACGCCGCGGTGCGCGGACGGCTGGAACGCGCCCTGTCGGAGTTCCGAGTCGAGACACGCGACCCCTTTCTCGATGCGCAAAACGTCAAGGCGTTCCAAGAGAGCCAGCTCGCAGCCCGGGATCTCGCCTACCGCAAACAATCGGGCTTCACTTGGCCGTATTTGGAATCGTTCCGCAGATGGCGAAAGGAGAACCGGCGATGAGAAAAGGACGCCTCCGCGCCTGGCGGGTGTGCCTTGTCACGGCGGCGGCAGTCCTCGGCTGCCTGTGGGGCGAGGACACAAGCGGCGCCGAGGCGATTACAGGCCGGCGCTCGCAACAGAGCATCCACTTGCTGAACACCGGCCGAACCGGCTACACGCCGCAGGAGCTTCGCCCGCCGTACCGCCGGGTCTGGACGTACCGGGCCCGGCAGGGGCCGCGGCCGGCCTGGCGGGAGCCCGCCTGGGAAACGCAGCGGATCGACTTCGACTATGCCCACGCCCTGTCTGCGGGAAACGGACTGGTTTACGTGGCGTCGGCGGCGGATCATGCGGTCCACGCCCTTCGGCTGGAAACCGGCGAGCCGCAATGGCAGTTCTTTACCGAGGGGCCGGTTCGACTCGCCCCCGCGGTCTCCGAGGGGAGGGTCTACGTCGCCTCCGACGACGGGAACGTCTATTGTCTCGATGGCCGGACCGGCGATCTTGCGTGGCGCTATCGGCCGAACATCCCCGACGAGCGGCTCATCGGCAACGAGCAGATGATCTCACGGTGGCCGGCCCGATCGGGCGTGCTGGTCGACGGCGATCGGCTGTACACGACCTTCGGCATGTGGTCGCCGGAGGGCGTGGTGGTGGTCTGCCTGAACGCCAAGACGGGGGCCGTCGTTTGGAGGAACGACAGCTCGGGCACGAAGTACATGACCCAGCCGCATTTCGAGGCCATGGGCGGCGTTTCGCCCCAGGGCTACCTCGCCTTGTGCGGCGACGTGCTGGTGGTCCCCTGCGGCCGGGCGACGCCCGCCTTGTTTGACGCCGAGACGGGCGCACTGCGATACCACGAGAGCGAGGGCCTGTTCCCCGGCGGGGCCTGGACGATGACTCACGGGGACCTCGTGTTCACGCCCTGTGAGATGTTGGGGAAGCCGAATCCGGTGAGCCCGGTCGGTCCGGAGGCCGAAATCTCGGAGAATGCCTGCCTGGTGGCCCTTCGCGCAGAATCCGGCGAGGAGGTGTTCCACCTCCGAGGTGTGCTCCGCGGAGTGATCGACGATGACGGCGGGATGACGCTCATCGGACCGCAGAAGCTCGTAAGCGTAGAACTAACCGAAGTGCTCGCGGCGGCGGCCGTCGACGCCCAACAGCGGATCAAAAACTCGGAGGGCCACTTCGTCGAGGCCGACGAGCACAGCCGCTGGAGGACCCCGACCGGCCGTGTCTACGAACTCATCCAAGCCGGCTCGACGCTCATCGCCGGCGGGCGGGAAACGCTCGCCTCCTACGACGCCGAGGACGGGCGCAAGACCTGGGAGACGGCAGTTGCCGGCGAGGTGCGCGAGCTGCTCGTTGCCGGCGACTGCCTCTTGGCGAGCACCACGGAAGGCGAGATCCACTCTTTTCGACCCGGCGAGGGCGGCGAGCCGCGCGTCGTCCAACGCACGACCACCCGGGCAGAATCCCCGCCTGAAACCGCCGAGCGTGCCGCTGCTCTGCTGGCGGCGGGCGGCGTGTCGGAAGGTTATGCCCTCGTGCTGGGCGATGCTACCGCCGCGCACCTGGCGGAACCGGCTCGCGGCTCGAAGCTAGTGCTCCACTGGGCAGCCGGCGACCGCGACGTCGACGCGATGCGGCGAACACTCGACGCCGCGGGCCTGTACGGAACTCGGGTCGCCATCCACCGCGTCGGCTGCGACCCGCTTCCCTACGCCGACTACTTCGCCGACCTCGTGCTGTTCGACGTCCGCTCCGCGGAAGATCTGGAGCACGCGGCGGCCGCGGAGGTCTTTCGCGTGCTGCGCCCGTGCGGCGGCGTGGCGATCATCGCACGTCCCGAAGCATTGCACGCGGCGGTCGACGAGTGGCTCGAAGCCGGCGGAATTCCGCGGCAACAGAGGCAGCGCGTCGACCTGGGAGTACGAATCGAGCGCGGTCCTCTGGCCGACGCGGGGACGTGGACGCACCAGTACGCCGATCCCGGCAAGTCGTGCGCGTCGGACGACCGGCTCGTGCGGTTGCCCTTGAAGGTCCTCTGGTTCGGCGGCTTGGGACCGGCGGACATCGTTAGCCGCCATTATCGCACGCCGGCCCCGTTGGCCATCGGCGGTAGAATGTTCGTGCCGGGCCGGGACCACCTCCACTGCGTCGACGCCTACAACGGCCGGACGCTCTGGCAGCGGGAGTTGCCCGGCGTCGGCCGCTGGCCGGCCGCCTTCCGCGGCGGCTGCGTCGCCGCGGACGCCGGTGCAGTGTACGCCCTGGCGGACAAGACGTGCCTGCGGCTCGATCCCGCCACGGGAGAGACCCGGTTCACCTACGCGGCTCCCTCACGGAACGGCGACCCCGCCACCAACGCGCCGGAAGCTGACGAAAACGCAACCGTCTGGGAATACCTGGCGGTGACCGGCGACTGCGTCGTGGGCACCCTGGGCCGGCCCAACGTCCAGCGGCTCTGGTGGTCGCAGGCCCATCCGGCCAACACCCGCTTGTTCGTCCTCGACAGGGAAACCGGCAAGCCGCGTTGGACGTACGAACCGAAAGGGGCCATCGACTCGAGCGCCATCGCCATCGACGGGGACCGCCTGTTCTTGATCGACGGTCTGCCCGACGTCGAGTTCTACACTCAGCCGCGCCGACCGGGGGCAAAGCCGCGGACCGTTTATCGTACGCCGGATTCACCCCATTCTCGGATGCTCCGGGCGCTCGAACTGCACTCGGGCCGGGAGCTGTGGCGAACCGAGCAGGTCGGCGCCGGCCAGAACTCGCTGTGGGCTTCCGGCGGCGTCGTGCTGGCCACCATTCCCCCGGACGGCGCCAACACCATGGGGGGCTCCTACCGGATGCAGTGGGAAGGGCCGCGCGCCTCGGCGTTCTCCGCGGAGGACGGCAAGCTGCTCTGGACGCGATCGCAAGGACGGGTCTCGCCGGTGATCGTCGAGGGGACCGTCTACCTGCCTGACGCACTCGATCTGCACACCGGGGAGCCGGTGCTCACAAAGGACCCGCTCTCGGGCGAGATGGTCCCGTTTGCGGCGCGGTGCGGCCAAGGCTGCGGCAAGTACGCCGGCTGCCCGAATGCCCTGATGATGCGATCCGGCTCGCTGGGCTTCTACGATCTGCGCCACCGCAGCGGCACGTACCACTTCCCCAACATGCGGGCGAGCTGCTGGATCAACATGATCCCCGCAGCAGGAATTGTGCTCGTGCCCGAGGGGTCGAGCTCGTGCCCCTGTGCGTACAACTACAAGACCTCGCTGGCGCTGGTGCCGGCCACCCGGCACAACCACTGGGGTTTGTACGGAGGGCTGAAGCGGGGCAAGAACGTGCGGGTCACCGAGCTTCGCGTGAACTTCGGGGCCCCGGGCGACCGACCCGACGCCGAGGGCAACGTCTGGTTCGCGTTTCCACGGCCGTCGACGGCCGGTCCTCGCGGCGCCGGGGGCATGGGGCGCGTGCCGTATGACGACCTTCCCGTCGAGGTGCTCAGCGGGGAGAACGACCTGACGGTCGTCGCCCGCAACCCGGACTGGACTTCGATCGAAGGCACCGACGAGCCATGGCTTCACGCCTGCGGGCTGGCCGGCCTGCTCAGCCTGCGGATCCGGCTGGGACCGGAGGGGACGGCACCCCGGCCCTATCGCGTGACGCTCTCCTTCTGCGACCCAGGGCCCTCCGCACGGACCGGGCCGTTTGACGTGAAACTGCAGGGAGAAACCGTGTGGTCCGATCTCGACGTGCGCAAGCAAGCCGGCGGGAGCAACCGGCCGCTCGTCAAGGAGACGGTCGCGAAGATCGGCCGGTCGCTCAGCTTCGAGATCGTGCCGAAGGGCGACGCCGTGCCGGTGGTCAATAGCATTCAGTTGCGGAAGGAGATCTGAAACGTTTTCCTTTGGCTTGGACGGGCGGAGATTTGACTTTCGCCGGCCGGGCCGCTATACAATATGCTGTCACACCAGAGGCAAACCTCGCCGCTGCTTGAACCCACCCGCCCGTTGTCGCCGACAGACCCGCCTGCGTCCGGGAATCGCGCGAAAGGAGCTGCCGATGCGAACGCTGCTGCTCGCATTCGTCTTTTGCCCGCTCGGCGCGACGGCGGCCGGCGGCGAGGATCCTCCCGCCGCAGTGGTTCTCGACACCGGCAGCTTCTGGCGGATCCGGACGGTCTGGGAAACGGTCGAGGTGGTGCGCGACTCGGGCGAAGTCGAGCACGTCCGCTTCGTCTACGACCACCGCTGGTTCCGCGAAAACGAGGGGAAGGTGGAGGTCGAACGCGGGGCGTACGAGGTCGAGCCGCTGCCGGTGGTCCGCCTCCCGGAGCGAACTTCGCCCGAATGGATGCAGCCGGAGTTCGACGACAGCACGTGGGTACGGCTCCGCGACCCGGTGCTGGCCGAGTCGACCAATACCAACTGGAAACTGGTTCTGATGCGAGGCCGGTTCGAGGTCACCGATCCGGCCGGAGTCGAACGGCTCACGCTGCGGCTGAAGTTCCGCGGCGGGGCCGTGGTTTATCTGAACGGCCGGGAAGTCGTGCGGCGCTTCATGCCCGACGGCCCGATCACCGTGAACACGCCGGCGGTGCCCTATCCGGAAGAGATCTATGTCGACGACCACGGGTTTCTCGTCTGGCCGCACGATGACAAGGACGTCTACGAAAAGAAGGCCGCCGAACGAATCCGGTCGATCGAGGACTGCACCGTTCCCGGCAACCTGCTGCGCAAGGGTGTCAACGTGCTGGCCGTGGCCGTACACCGTGCCCCCGCCCCGGAGCTGCTCTACCTGCGGCGGATCAAACGCTATCCCGAGGCCGACGAGCGGATGCACTGGTGCAAGACCGGGCTGCTGGAAATCGCGCTGCGTGCGGCGCCCGGCTCGGCCGTGGTGCCGAACATCTCCGCGCCGAAAGACCGCGGCTTTCTGGTCTGGAACCAGAGCACCGTGCGCAAGGTGTTCCTCGAGGAGTATGCCGATCCGTTCGCGCCGCTGCGGGCGGTGAAGCTGACGGGCGTGCGGGGCGGCGCGTTCGCCGGCCAGGTGGTCGTGGGGGACCAGAAGCCGATCGCGGGGCTTAAGGCCGTGGCCTCGGAGCTTAAGGGTCCGGGCGCGATTCCCGCGTCGGCGATCGATATCCGCTACGCGCTTCCCGACGGGCGGCCCTACCAGCGCGACAAGCTGGGGGCGTTCGACTCGCTGGAAGAAGAGCCGCCGGCCGAAGTCCCCGTCTACGAGCAACATGGAGGTGCCGTCCAGCCGATCTGGTTCACGGTCCGCGTTCCCCAAAATGCGGCACCGGGCGACTACCGCGGCACCGTGACCGTCACGGCCGAGGCCGCCCCGACGGTCGATGTGCCGATCGAGCTGCGCGTGATCGACTGGACGTTGCCCGACCCGAACGTGTTTGCCGCGCGCATGGACATTGCCGAATCGCCGGAGTCGTTGGCCATGGCCTACGGCGTCGAGCTCTGGAGCGACGAGCACTGGCGGCTCTTGGACAAGACCTTCGCGCTCTTGAAGCCGCTGGCCGTGAAGACCCTTTACTTAACGGCGATCCGGCGCACGCACTGGGGCAACGAGCACGCTATGGTCCGCTGGGTTCGCGGCGAGGACGGCGAGCTGAGCCCCAACTTCGACGTCGTGGAGAAGTACCTCGACGTGGCCACGAAGCACCTCGGCGCGGTGCCCGGCGTGATCCTTTATTGCTGGGAGCCGATGTCGTCGATGGGCCACGCCGGCGGGGCGGGCGGGGCCCGGCGCACTCATGACAAGCCGATCCTCTATACCCTCTGGGACCCGGAGACCGGGCGCCTGAAGAAGCGGACCGGGCCGGCCTGGGGCACGCCCGAGGCCAAGCAGTTCTGGGCCAAGTTTAATCGGGGCATTGCCCCGCTGCTGCGCAAGCGCGGCCTGGAGCAGTCGATGCTTTTCGGCTTGATCGGCGATGCCCGGCCCACCAAACAGGCCATGGACGACATCTGCTCGGGGGTGCCGGAAGAAGCGGCCAAATGGGCGGCGCATTCGCACTACTACGCGGTCGAGTGGGAAGGCTACGATTTGGGCATGGCCGTCTCGCTGTGGGGCATCGGGTGCGCGCCCGTCGACCCTGCCGAAGGGCGCGGCTACGGCTGGCAAAACCCCTTCTGGCTGGCGTACTATCCGCGCGAGATGTCGATGTTCACGTCGCTCGTGGAACACCGGGTGAAGCTGGAGCGGTGGATCGGGGCCGTGTCGAGGAGCGAGACCGTCTACTCGAAGGCCAAGGGGGCGCGCGGGTTGGGGCGCCTGGGCGCCGACTTCTGGAAGGTGATCCCCGATTCGCGCGGCACCCTGACCGACAGCCTGGCCGGGCGTTACCCGGAAAGCTACTGGGGACAGCTCAACCTCAACTACGGCATCCCGCACTTGCTGGGCAAGGGCAAGAACGGGCCGGTGCCGACGGTCCGCTCCGAGGCGTTCCGCGAGAACCTCCAGGAGGTGGAGGCCCGGGTGTTCATTGAGAAGGCATTGACCGACGACGCCAAGCGGGCCCGGCTGGGCGACGATCTTGCCCGGCGGTGCCGCGAGGCCCTCGATAAGCGGATCCGCATGTGCTTGCACGCGGAGGGCGAGGGCCTGCCCTGGTTCGTTAGCTCCGGCTGGAGCCGGCGAACGGAGGAGCTGTTCGAGCTGGCGGCGGAAGTGGCGGGGGAACTTGAACGGTGACGGCTGCAAAGAGAATCCGACAGGGGAATGCAATGGCAGAGCAGTATGGGGCGATGCGGGCGACGTGGATTGTCGTGATCTGCATGGCGTTGTTGGCAGACGGCATGGATGCCGGCGCCGCGGAGGTCACGCTGGCGGTTCGCGAAGGGGCCGGCGTGGCCCGGCAGCCCGGGGTGGTTACCGCCGGTGTGCCGTTCGCCAAGGGGGCGGTCGCGGACGTCGAGGCGTTGTCGGTGTCCGTGGGCGGCAGAGTGGTCCCGGCCCAGTTTGTCGAGATCGCCCCGTGGGACGACGGCTCCGTGCGATGGGCACTGATGGATTGCCAGGCCGACGTCCCGGCCGGCGGCACGGCCGAGCTGTTGGTTCGCGACGACCGGAAAAACACGGCCCCCGCCACGCCGGTGCAGGTCGCTAATACGGGCGATTCGGTCCGGGTGTCGACCGGCCCGCTGGAGTTCACCGTCGACAAGAGGAAGTTCAACCTGTTCCGTTCCTTGAAGGTCGACGGCCGCGAGCTGGTCACGTCAGCGGGCAGGGGATTGGTCATCTACTCGCAGGACGGCGGCGCCGTCGCGGCCGGGCCGCCCGACCGGGTCACCATCGAGCAGGCCGGGCCCATGAAGGCCATTCTGTGCCTCAAAGGGAAGTACCCCGGCCTGCACGAAGGGCTGGTGGGCTACACCGTGCGAATCACCGCCCACGCCGGGCGCAAGCTGCTGGAGATTCACGTCTGGCTCGAGAACGGCGGCGCGCACGGCTACGCCCCCCGGGACGGCAACTGGAAGCCCCAGTGGTTCTGCTTCGACGGGATGGCCGTCGAGCTGGGACTCGATCTTGGCGGGCAGCTCACCGCCGAATGCGAAGGGGCCCGTGCGACGGGGCCGCTCAAGGTGCTCCAACTGCACCGCGGCCCGGAGAGCAATGAGGGTCCGGCCTGGACCATGGACGACTTCGAGTACACGATCACCGGCGCCTCCGAAGAGCCGATCCGCGGCAATCGAACGGACGGAGTCGTGACCGTATCGGGCACGGATGGCGTGCTCACCGTCGCCGTGCGCAACTTCTGGCAGAACTACGAAAAGGCCATTGAGCTTTGCGATGACGACACGCTGAACGTCTGGCTCTGGCCGCCTGAAGGACAGTACCCGCGAGCCTGGGTGCGGACAAGAGGTTACGTCTGCCCCGGGTTTGCCGAACCGATGCTGCTCCCGTTGCGCAAGGACGGGTTCTACAACATGCCCGGTGCGGTGCACAAAGGACACGAGCTAGTGCTGGACTTCTCCGGGCGCGATCCGCCGCAGACGCACGCCGAGCTGGCGCGACCCTTGTTCGCGCTGGCTTCGGCGGCGTACTACGCCTCGACCGAGGCGGCGCCGGGCTTGTTTGCCCCGCCCGAGGTCCGTACCGGCGACGGCGAATGCGACGCCAAGCTCGATGCCTGGACGCGCATGACCCGCAGCGTCGCCGATCCGCAGGACCCCTCGAGTATCTGGACGGCCCGGCAGAGCGGTCACAGGAACCTGTTCTGGTACGGCTGGATGGACTTCGGCGACCTGGCCGTGCCGGGGAGCGGCTCGGTCAGTTTGCACTACGACTGGCCTTGGGTGCTGCTGGTCGGGGCCATGCGCACGGGCGATCCCGACTTCGTGCAGTTGGCCGTGGAGATGACCCGGCACCGGATCGACGTGGACCAACAGTGGTCGGACCGCGAGCTGCTGGGGTACCGCGGCTTTCAGCGGGGCGGCTTCACGTATCCGCACTTTCACTGCGCCCGTTTCACCCGCTTTCAACCCGACGTGGCCGACAACTGGCTGGCGGGCGTCGTGCTCTACTACATGCTCACCGGCGAGCCGAAGGCCCTGGAGTGCATCGAGCGAAACTCCCAGGCCCTGTTGGCCGGCTGGGAGCGGCTGGCGGCCAACGCCGACGACTACTACGTGGCCCGCCAGCTCGGCGACATGCAGATGGCCGCCCGTTCGATCTTCGCCTATTGCGCGATGTACGACCTGACGGCCGAGCCGAAATGGCCTGAAGAAGCGCTGGGGCTGTTCCGATCGTACGTGATCCCCAAGTGGGAAGCGTACGGGCCGCACCTGCACGCCCGCGACCAGATCCGATCGCAGGACTACATCCGCGACGACGTGAAGTACTGCTACAGCATCCAGGCCCTCTGCGAGCTGCACCGCCACACGGGCGACGAGAAGCTATTCGAGCTGCTCAAGGCCGGGTGCAACCAAGAGTTTCCCGAGAACTTCTTCGACGCCCCGCTCTTCCTGGCCGACCTGTGTGCCTACGTGGGGCTGCGCACCGGCGACGAGGGATACCTGGACGACGCGATCGAATACTGGATACAGGGCTTCCCGGAGTCGAAGAGCCCGCCGGTCTACCTGCCGGACAACTCGCAGTGGAGCCGTCGCAAGGCGATGATGCTGCGCACGGGCCACTTGCTGCAATACGCCCACTGGAAGCTGGAGCAGCGGCGCTGATCCGGCCCTTTCCCGAAGGCCGGGACAGCGATACGATTGATCTGTGCGGGATTGTTCACGAGCCGTAGCGGAACGCCGTGTTTCCGTGGAAGTACTCTTGGGGGAGGGCCGAAACATGAGTGGGACGAACTCCATGTCGCGGCGCCAGTTTGTGGCTGGGGCCTCGGGTCTGGTGCTGGCCGGCGCGGCGGCGGGCGCAACGGCGGGGGCGGCGGACAAAGCCGCTTCCGGCCGGGGCTCCGAGCTTGCTTTCGACGGCGGCGAGAAGGCTGTGAAGACCTCGCCGGTTTCGCAACCTCGCTGGGGCGAAGTCGAAAGCGAGCAGCTCGAAGCGATGCTCCGGCAGAACTCGCTCTTCTACTGGAAGGGACCGCAAACCGAGCTGCTGCTGAAGCGGTTTCGCGAGGTCTGCCCGGTGAAGTACGCCCAGAACTGCTCGTCGGGCACGGCCGCGATTCACATTGCCGTGGCGGCGGCCGGGATCGGGCTGGGCGACGAGGTGATCACCTCGCCTGTGACGGACATCGGCACCGTGATCGGGGTGCTCTACCAGCAAGCCGTGCCCGTGTTCGCCGACCTGGGCTTGGGCACGCACAATCTCGACCCCGCCGACGTCGAGCGGCGGATCACGCCGAAGACCAAGGCGATCATCGCGGTGCACCTGACGGGCAACCCCTGCGATCTGGACGCGCTCAAGGCCCTGGCCGACCGCCACAACCTGATACTGATCGAGGATTGTGCGCAGGCGTGGGGGGCGCGGTATCGCGGGCGCCCGATCGGCACCGTGGGACACTTCGGGTGTTTCTCGCTTCAGAACTCGAAGCACATCACGTGCGGCGACGGCGGCGTGGTCGGCTCCAGCGACGAGCGTTTCGGGCCGCTCTTGCAGAAGTTCGGCGACAAGGGGGGCAACCGGGTGAAGTGGGGCGGGTTCGACGCCTTCGCCACCAACTACCGCATGAGCGAGCCGCAGGCCGCCGTGGCCGCCGCCCAGCTCACGCGCCTCGAAGCGATCGTCGCCAAACGCGCGAAGCTGGGCAACCTGCTCACGGAGAACATCGCCGACCTGCCGGGTATCGTCCCGCACGAGGTGCACCCCGAGGATCGCGCCGTCTACTGGTTCTACTTCTTCCGCATGAAGCCCGAAGCCTTCAAGTGCGACCGTTCCCGGTTCACCAGGGCGCTGCTCGCTGAGGGTGCTTCGGTGCGGGGCGGCTACATCAAGGTGCCGCTATACGGCGAGCCCGTCTTCCAGAACCACGGCTTCTTCGCCGGCCGTTGGCCGGTCAAGGAGCTGGGCCTGACCACCATGGACTTCTCCAAGCACAAGTGCCCCAACGCGGAGTCGATGCTCACTGAGGGTATTCGCGTGCCCATCTATGAATACATGACCGAGGAGTACATCCTCGATGTGGCGAAGGCTATCCGCAAGGTAGCCCGGCACTACGCGGTCTAAGGAGCAAGCGACCCCGAAAAAGAGACCAAGAAATGGAGTCTCCCGACGGCGGCATCACGCGACGGGCCGTGCTGGTGGGCGCGGCCCAGGCCGCGGTGGCGGCGGCCGTGACGGCCCGCCGCCCGGCGTATGCTGCGGGTGAGCCGTCCTCCCAACCTCCGAAATACCGAATCTGGGACGCCCACGGACATCTAAACGCCTCCGGCGACACGCCCCGGGAGAGAATCGCGAACCTTCTCGAATACGCCGATCGCATGGGAATCGAGCGGGTGGTCGTGTTCATGGGCTATCCCTGGGCCTACGACCCTTCGCCCGACGACGTCCGCCGCCAGAACGACCAGGTCATCGAGGCCGTTGAACATTCCCGCGGGCGGGCACTGGCATTCGTCTATCTCAACCCGAAGCACACCGAGGAGAGCCTCGCGGAACTTGATCGCTGTGTGCGCGACGGCCCGATGGTCGGCGTCAAGCTTTGGGTGGCCGTCCGTTGTCACGACAAGTGCCTCGACCCGATCGTGCGGCGTGCCGCGGAACTGAAGGCTCCCGTGCTCCAGCACACGTGGTACAAGATCACGGGCAACCTGCCCGGCGAGTCGACGGCCGCGGACCTTGCCGAGTTGGCCGCCCGCCACCCGACGGCCTTGTTCATCGCCGCGCACGCCGGCGGGGATTGGGAACGCGGCATCCGCGCGATCCGGTCTGCGAGAAACGTCACGGCGGAGATCTCCGGCGGCGACCCCACGGCGGGCATCGTCGAAATGGCGGTCCGCGAACTCGGCGCCGAGCGGGTGATGTACGGCAGCGATTTCGCCGGGCGCAGCTTCGCCTCGCAACTGGCGAAGGTCTACGGGGCCGATGTCCCCGAGGCGGACAAACGGCTCATTCTGGGAGAGAACCTGCGGCGTATGCTGCAGCCGATCCTTGGCGGGAAAAGGGGTCAGGACCCTTTTGCCTTCAACGGCCCGAAGGGTGCTTCGCACAAAGGGGTCCTGACCCCTTTTCCCTCCCAAGGGGATCCAGCCATGGTCATCGACGTGAACGTCAACCTCTCGCGATGGCCCTTTCGCCGCCTCCCTTGTGATGAGTTGCCGAAGCTGCTGGACAAGCTGCGGGAGACGAACGTGGCCCAAGCGTGGGCCGGCAGCTTCGACGGCCTGTTCCACAAGGACCTCGGCGGTGTCAATGCCCGGCTGGCCGAAGATTGCGGGAAGCAGGCGCGAGGGCTGCTCGTCCCGTTCGGCTCGGTGAATCCGACGCTGCCGGACTGGCGCGAGGACCTTCGCCGCTGTCACGAAGAGCACGGGATGCCCGGGATTCGGCTGCACCCCAACTACCACGGATATGGACTTGACAATCCCCTGTTCGCCGAGCTGCTCGGACTGGCCGAACGGCGCGGCCTGATCGTCCAGCTCGTAGTGAGAATCGAAGACATCCGCATGCAGCATCCGCTGATGCGGGTGCCCGACGTCGATGTCAAGCCGCTGCCGGACCTCGTGGCTGCCCGCCCGAACCTGCGCCTTGTCATGCTCAACGCACCGCGCACCGTTCGGGGCGAGACGTTACGCCGATTGGCCCGAGCAGGCAACGTCTACTTCGAGATCGCGATGCTCGAGGGCGTCGGCGGTATCTCGAAGTTGCTCGGAGACGTTCCGCCCGGCCGCGTTCTCTTCGGCTCGCACTTCCCCTTCTTCCACCTCGAAGCCGCCGTCTTGAAGCTGCGGGAATCCGATCTCTTGCGCTCGCAAGCCGAGGCCGTTTCGCGCAGGAACGCCGAGCGACTACTGCACGCGCAATGACAACTCAGCCGTCCGGAGTACGACGGCCTTCCAAGGCCGTCGCCGTCGCATCGAGACACTTCGACGGCCTTGGAAGGCCGTCGTACGGAGCGCTTGTCCAGACGAGTGGAGTGTTACCAGGCCGAAAAGGAACGAAAACCAACTACCGATCGATCCCGGACAGGACCTGATTGACGATGTAGGGGAATCTCGCGTAGTTGACCAAACGGCGGCGTTCGACCTTGAGCTTGGCGACGTCGGCGGCGGTGGCGCCCGGGTCGGCGATCTTGCGGTCGAAGCCGCCGACGATTTCCTTGGTCTTGGCCCGGCCGCTTTCGTACCAGGTCGAGGCCCGCTCGCCGCGCCGGGCCACGGCGGCGTCGAGCCGGGCGAGCACGTCGGGCGCGGGGCGCCAATTCTCGGGCGCCGCCAGCGCGGCGAACTCACGAAGTTGCCCGGCAAAGTAGAATGCACTCTGCCCGACCCGGGAAAAGGGCTCGTCCGCCTCCTTGGGGTCGGGAACGGCATTGACAGCGGCAATCAGCTCGTCGACGCCCGGGGTGAACTTCCGCCGCTCGAACAGCAGCCATGCCAGGCCCTGCGGCGCCAGCAGCAGCTCAGGGCGTTCCACCCTCACCTCCTGGAGCTGCGCGGCCGCCTGGTCCTGCTCGAAACCCATCACCAGCAGCAGGGCGTAGATCAGTCGCGGCTCCGGCTCCTTGCCGGCCGCCGCTTGTGCCGTGTGGAAGCGTTGCGCGGCCTCGAGCAGGTCGGGTTTGGTCTGCGAAGCCAACGCCGCCAGACGCCGGATGGCGTCCTTCGCCTCCTCGGAGAGCCGTGGCGGGCTCTCGTCGGGCGAAAAGAGCCGGGGGACCTGGGAATCGGCCAACTGGCCACTAGTCGAGGTCATGGCCTCGCTCAGGTAGCTGTCCAACTCGCTGGGTTCCAGACGCGTGTCGCGGTTCTTGTCCGCGCGCCCTGCGTAAGCCTCGGCCAGAACCCAGGCGAACAGCCCGTGACCCCGCGAGCCGGAGACCAGCCCCCGCTGTCCGGCTTGGCAACTCGCGATCGCGAAAACGGTCTTCAAGGGCGACCGGCCGGGCGGCGCGGGCAGCGACGCGATCATCTCGGCCGTCGAGGGCTGGCGGTCGGTAACCGCCCCGGCCTCGGCGTGGCAGGCGTCCAGCAGCAGCAGCTTGACTTTTGCCGGGCACTTCTCCAATTCACCCACGAGCCAGCCGAGCGGCAGGCCCGTCTCGCTCATCCGCGCCAGGTCGAAATGCTTGGTGGCCAGGTAGACCGTGCCGTCGCGGTCGCGGAAGGCGTGTCCGGCGAAGTAGACGATCACCTCGTCGCCGGGCCCGGCCGAGGCGAGGTGCTCGGGGATGCCCTGGCGGAGCCGAACCAGGCTCTCGTCGGCCAGCAGCAGGGCCTGCTGCTCCGGCACACGGTAGCGGCCGATTAGCGTTTCGCGCATCAGCGTGGCGTCGTCCACGGCATAGGCCAGTTCCGGCAGCGAGGCGTCGTCGTACTGGCCGATGCCCACCAGCACGGCGTGGCGATCAGGATCGGGCGGTCGGCGCGCGTCCAACGTGGCCAGCGTGGGCGTGCGCGCGTCGACCGACTCATGCCCCACTTCGATCAGGTCCCCGACGCGCAAGTCGGTCAGTCCCGCAACGTGGCCGCCGAGTGTGATCTTGCACACGTCGGGCACCAGGTAAGTGACCGGCGCGTCGCTCCCCTGGCGCACGGCCTCAACGGTTTGGGGCGGCTCGTAGCGGATCTCGCGGATCACTGCCGTTTCGCCGATCATGCGATGGGCGTCGATTCGCACCACGTGCGTGTCGTGCTTCACGGCGGCGTGGTCGCCGGGCTTGAGGTCGGAGAGACGCAGCAGACGCCCTTCGATGACCCCCAGGCCGTTGAGCGTGATTTCGACGTCCGGGCTGACCGGCAGCGTCTCGATCCAGGGGTTGACCACGTTGCCGACGGCGAGCTTGATGGTGCGGGCCTCGGCGTCCACTTCGCGGAGGGTCCCCTGCTCGGGCACGACCCGATATGTCTTGATCCCGGTCGCGACCCGCTCGGTCTTGCCCGCCTTGTGCGAGACCTCCACCCGATCGTCGCGCTGCAGATCGGCCAACGTCAGAAGGCGGCCCTGGTACTTGGTCTGGTCGTTCCTCGCGATCTTCACCCCGATCGGGACGACGACGGTTTGCTCTTTCCCTTCGTCCTTCCCTTCGGTGATCGCGAACCGGAGCTGCCCGAGTTCCTTGTCGACTTCCAGGACGCGCCCTTTGTGCACCACGGGCCGATGGGCGTGTACTTCGAGAATTCGCCGGCCGCTTTCGTCTCGGACTACGCTGATCGTCACGTTGTCGTTGGGCATCAACTCTCGCAGCAGCACGGAATCCTCGTTGAGAAAGTAGCGGTCGTGCGGCTTGAGTTCGATCATCTCGGGCTCCTCGCCGACCTCCAGCACGATGCGCCGCTCGTCCGGAAAGACCTTTTGGATGACGCCGCTGGTCGGCCCGGGCTCCGGTGGGGGCTGCGGCTTTTCCCGCTCGGGCAAGAGCATCGCGATCGAGATCATCAGCGACAAGGCCATCGCCAACACGGCGACCATCCGCATTCGCCGCTTCTTCTTGGCCGCCGCCTCGGCCGCGGCCAGGGCCGCCTCGTCCTCGGCCGGCGGGACCGCCACCGCCGAGGGATCGTGCCGCAGGTCCCGCAGCACGTCCCGGGCCGATTGATACCTCCGGGCCGGGTCCTTCTGCACCAGGCGCTCGACCACGCCGGCCAGGTCCTCCGGCACCCCCTCGAGCACGCGGCCTATCGGCGGCAACTGCCGGTCGGCCGCCGCGTGCCACATCATCCAGGCGATCTGGCGGTCCCGCCCGAACGCCGAAAGCCCGGGAAACAACGACTCGAACTGCTCGCCGCACATCAGCTCATAGGCGGAGAAGCCCAGCGAGTACAGGTCGCTGGCCGGGCCGACCGGGCCGAACTCGGGGGCCAGCAGCTCGGGGGCCATGTACTTGGTGGTGCCCTTGAGCAAGCTGCCCTCCTCGCTGCTGGCGCGGCGGGCCAGCCCGAAGTCCCCCAGCACCACCCGGCCCCGCCCGTCCAACAATATGTTGGTCGGCTTGACGTCGCCGTGGATCACACCGTTGCCGTGCAGAAAGTCCAACGCGCCCAGGCAACCCCCCATCACCCCGCGCAGCAGCTCCAGGTCGATCGGCTCGCCGCGGGCGTGGTCCTTGAGGTTGGTTTGCATCAGCTCGAGAATCAGCCAGCCGCGGGGACGCACGACGTCGTAAATCGTCATCACGTTGGGGTGGCGGAGCGAGGCCAGGAGCTGGGCCTCCTGCCAGTAGCGGGCAAGCTGCCGGGGGTCGGCCAAGAACTGCGGGTGGATCTGTTTGATCGCCACCTCGCGCCCCAGCTCCAGGTCCCGGGCCCGGTAGACCGTGGCAAAGTCGCCCGTGGCGATCGTGTCGAGGATCTCGTATCGGGAAGCCGAATCCATTGCGTTCGCTCCTTGCCGCTTCTACTTGCCAGGGCTCGCCGCAGCAGCCCTCCGCGGGCTGCCGCCCGCGGCTACCAAGATGCTCTTCCTGACTCCTGACGCCTGACTCCTGACGCCTCACTGCGTGCGCACCAGGACCGTCAGCAATTCCTCCAGCTCGGCATCGCGGTACCTGCTGCCGGTTACGCCTTGCTGCTCGTCGGGCAGCTCGGCCCGCAGCAGGCGCAGCACCCGGCGGTACAGACGCCGCTCCTCGGCGAAGTTGCCGCGCGAGTGCTCCAGGAGGGCCTCGCGCAGCAGGACCTGGTAACGCTCCGGCTGCTCTTCGCCCGCGGGCGCGAGAAACTGCTCCTCGATCGTTGCCCGGGCCCGTGCCTGCTGCCGGGCCAGGCGCTGATCGACCGGCGTGAAATCCATCATCACGAGGAAGACCGACATTACCACACTGGCCGTCAATACGATGAAAAGGACCAGGGGGTTGACCGCCGTCGAGTCGGTCCGCGGCTTGTCCTTGCGCTGGCCTTCGCGCAGCGCCAGGTCGGGCAGCTTACCGTCCTCGGCGAGCTTGAGCGTCGAGTCGGCCGCCTCCGGGGTGATGAACCGGGCGGTCTTGCGGCTCGGCTGCGGGGGCGCCGGCACGGCGACCGGCGGGGCCGGCACCGCGGCGGCCCCCGGGCTGGCCACAGGGGGGGCTTGCGGAGGCGCTTCGGACGCAGGATTGCCCCGGACCGCCGCACCGGGGGCGCCCGGCGGAGGCGGGGGCGGCTGCGGACGGCCTCGGCGCGCCGCGGCGGGCGCCGGCGTTGCGGCGCCGGCCGGCCTGCTCGCTTGGCCGCTTGCGTGCTGCCCGGCGAGGGGCGGGGCGGGCACGTTGCCGGTCACCGCCGTGACGGCCTCAACCCGGAACTCGTCCCGCGGCGCGTCGGTCGGCACCCAAAGCCGCCCGCCGCAGTCCGCACACTTCGCGTACTGCCCGGCCAGCTCATGGGGAACCATGAGCCCCGTCTTGCACCGAGGGCAACTGAGCCGAATCGCCATGTTCCGCGTCACCTGCTCCTACAGCGAGAGTCCGAACTCCAGGTAATTCAACAACCAAGGACCGAGGATGATCAGCACCGTGGCCATCATGACCAGGATGGCGGGCAGGAGCATGTTCACGCCCGCCTCGCCCGCGATGGTCTCCGCGCGCTGGGTCCGCTTGGTGCGCAGCACGTCGGCCTGGGTGCGAAAGATCCGGGCCAGCGGCGTGCCCAGGTCTTCGCCCTGCAGGATCGAGCCGATGATGCTGGTGATTTCGTCGTCGCTGAGCCGCTCCTGCATGGCGAGGAATGCCTCGGCCCGGGTCTTGCCGAGGTTCATGTCCGTCAACACGCGCCCAAACTCCTCGGCCACCGGATGGCCATGGAACTCGGAGACCGCCTGCCGCATGGCATTGAGGAACGTCGCCCCCGCCTCCATCAGCAGCGTGAGCAAGTCGAGCAGGAACGGCATCCGGCGCTTGATCAGGTGCAGGCGGCGCCGGGCCCGGGCGGCCAGTCGGCGGCGCAACAGCCACGCGGTCAAGAGCACCATCCCAGCGGCCGCCACGATGCCCCCCGCGCCGAACAATTCGAGCTTCAGAAACGTGTACACGTAAAACGGCGTGAAGAACAGCGCCAGCAGCTCGCACCGGGCCAGGTACTCCTCGGCCAGCCAGAACCGCGGCAGCCCGGCCGCCTGGATCTCGCGGTGGACCTCGGGCAGGGCCTCGGGGAACACGGCACGGTTGAAGCGGGCGAAGATGCCGATCACCGGCTGGAACATCCGATAGAGCGGTTCGAGGCGTCTGAGCTCGTTGATGCGGCTGACGTCGTAGCGCCACTCGGCGCCCTGCTTGAGGTCTTCGCTCCGCAGCACGCGAAAGACCCACCAGCCGAGCAAGCCCGCCGCCGCCCCAATGCAGAGGCTCCCCAGCCAGGGCCAGACGCCGCCGGTCAGCGGGTCGACGGCCCAGGGGAGCATCGGGGTTGGGATGGTGGCGGGCGTCATCGGTATCTCGCTGAGCAGGGTTTTAGGGGGTCGGGTGTTCAGCCGAATGGAGTTTCGTTGTTTTCCCCCGTAGCTACCGTCGCCAGACGGTGGGCGAACTCTCGTTTTGCCGACAATCCACGCTCTGGCGAGCGTAGCTACTTCCATCGGCTGAAATGTTACGAATTTCTGAACACCCGACCTCGATCGCGACTCCTAAATGTCCGGGTTGAGGATGGCTCGGGCCCAAAGGTACGCCGTCACGTTCAGCAGCACGGCCGCCGCCAGCAGGATCTGGCCGAACGGCATCGTGAACAGCAGCGTCGTGTTCTCGGGATCGACGAAGTAATACGCCACCAGGATGAAGGCCGGGGCCAGGGCCATGTAGACGGCCGACTTGCGGGCCTGGGCCGTCTCCGACTGCACCTTGCGCTCCAGGCGCTGCAGCTCGAGCACCGACTCGGCGATCCGCTCGACCGTTTCGTTCACGCGCCCGCCGCTCTCGTGGCTGGCCAACAGTGCGGCCGTAAACAGCGCGAAGTTCTCGCTGCGGAGCCGCTCCTTGGCCTCGATCAAACACTGTTCGAGCGGCTTGCCCATGTTGTACTCGGCCACGATCTGGTGGAACTCGTCGTTGATCGGCCGGGGGCACTGGGCGGCGAGGATCTCCAGCGACTGGGCCAGCGACAGCCCGGCCCGCACAGCACTGGCCAGCATGACCATGGCGTCGGCGAGCTGGTCCTCGATCTTTCGGCGTCGTCGCTCGGCCATGCGGCGGAGCAGGTACCAGGGCGCGGCCAGGAGGAACGCACTTAGGAGCACGGCGAACACCAGGCTCTCGGCGACGAACAACATGCCCAGGAACGTGCCCGCAATCGCGATCTGCCAGACGACCAGGTATGCGTGCAGGTTCTTCGTCGAGGCCCGCAACCGGCGGAGCTTGTCGGCGAGGTCGGCCTCGACGGCGCCCAGGAGCCAGCCGAAGTAGCCGCGCCCGAAGAACGCGGCCACGGCAATCGCCAGGCCCAGGCACACGCTCCCGGCCAACATCATTTCGGAGTAGGTTCGCATGTTTTCTGTCACGGCGGCGGGGGCGGGGCGGGCAGCGCCGGCCCGGCCAACTGCTTCCGGCCGTAGAGGAACTCCAACTCGAGCAGCTCCCGGGTAACCAGCGAGTCGACGAAGGTGGGCAGGTAGCCCGTCGGCCGGAGCAGCTTCCCGTCGCGGTAGTTGAAAATGTCGTGGATGATGATCTCCCGGTCGTCGGGGTCGTAGCGCACGATCTCGGATACTTGCGTGATCTTCCGCTCACCGCTCGGCAGCCGGGTGATGTGCACGATCAGGTCCAGGGCCGAGGCCAACTGCCGGTGGATCGACGCCGTGGGCAGCTCGGCCGCCATCAGCACCAGCACCTCGAGCCGCTCGATCACCTCCCGGGCGCTGTTGGCGTGGACCGTGGTCATCGAGCCGTCGTGGCCGGTGTTCATGGCCTGGATCATGTCCAGGGCCTCGCCGCCGCGGCACTCGCCGACGATCACGCGGTCGGGGCGCATGCGCAGGGCGTTTCGCACCAGGTCGCGCACGGTGTACTCACCCGCCCCCTCGACGTTCGGCGGCTTGGTCTCGAGCGTGACCACGTGCTCCTGGTGCAGGCGCAGCTCGGTGGTGTCCTCGATCGTAACGATCCGCTCCTTGAAGGGGATGAAGCTGCTTAAGACGTTGAGCATGGTGGTCTTGCCGCTGCCGGTGCCGCCGCTGATCAGAATGTTGCGCCGATCGATGACGCAGGCCCGCAGAAACGTGGCGGCCGCCACGGTGGCGCTGCCCAGATCGATCATGTCGTCCATGGTCAGGCGCTGGGCCGGGAACTTCCGCACCGTCAGGCACGGACCCTTGACCGAAAGCGGCGGGATGATCGCGTTGACGCGCGAGCCGTCGGGCAGCCGCGCGTCGACCAGCGGCTGGCTCTTGTCGATCCGCCGGCCCACCTGGGCCACGATCCGCTCGATGATCGACTCGGTCACCTCCTCGGAGATGAAGCGCCGGCCGCTCCGCTCGATCACCCCGGCCTGCTCGACGTAGATCTGGTCGCTGGCCACGACCATGATCTCGGTCACGGTGGGTGCGCGCAGCAGGTCCTGCAGCGGCCCGAATCCGAAGATCGTGTCCTTCAGATCCTTCTTGAGGGTGCGAAGGATCAGGTACTTGCGCAACTGGTGGTGCAAGTGCGGGCGGACCAGGTGGAAGACCTCCGCGAAGCGGGTCTCGACCCGGCCCACCTGCTGGCTCACGTCGCGGCACTCGACCAGCCGGAGCTGCTCGCGGCAGAACTGCAACAGGCTGTGCAACTCGGCCTCGCGCTCGGGCACCAGCGTGGCAGGCACGTCGAACTCGTTCGAGGTGAGCGAGGCCAGGTCGAAGTACTCCTCCGTATTGGTCTCCATGATGAGCTGATTGACCAGCGCGTCGCGGAGCACCAGGCCGGTGATCTCCTCCAAGAGCGGCTCGTTTTCCGGCCCGAAGACGTCCAGCTCCCGGCAGACGTCCTCGATGTTGTTCTCCAAGAGCAGGATGCTCTCGGTGTCGCCGGCCCGGCGGGCGTCGAACTCGTAGAGGTCCAGGCGCTCGAGCAGCTTGCGGTGGATCCTGAGCTCCAGCTCCGCCACGGTCGAGCGGAGGTGGGCTTCGAGCTCGGCACGGCTGACCGTGGGGGCCTGCTCCGCCTCGAACGAGAGCGTATACGGCCAGATCCGCACCTTGGTGCCCGGCTCGAAGACCGCCGTCTGGCCGCCCAGCACCTCCTCGTTTCCCACCACGCAACTGTTCAGCCCCACGTTCTCCAGGTGGAGCTTGCCGTTGTCGATGCGCACCACGGCGTGGTGGCGCGACACCAGCGGGCTTTGCAGGCAGACGCTGTTGGCCGGGTCGCGGCCCACGGTCATGACCGGCCCGTCCACCTCGACCATCGAGCGGCGGCTCTCGCTCAGCTTGTTGTACCAGACCTTCATGAGGCTGGCGCCTGTGCCTTCGGCGGCTTCCAGTCCTTGGGATACAAGAGGATGCTGACCCCGCGCCCCTGGGTCCTCATGCGCAAACGGTGCAGGGCCATGGCCTTGTCCTCGAGCTGGCCCCCGGGTGCTTTGACCCGCACCGTGAGGATGTTCTCCTGCACCTGGCGCTGGCGCACCGCCCGATGGACCTCGGAGCGGGCCAGCCGATTGCCCAGGGCCAGGATCTCGAACGGGCCGATGCGTTCCGTCTCTTCAGGCGAGTCGACCGAAGCGGGCGGGGTGAGCGCCGGCTCGGGCTCGGGGCGCAGCTCGCCCCCTAGGCCGTCGTCGGGAAACGTACGGCGCTCGGCCGTTGTCGGCAGGGGAGGGCGCGTGTAGATGAAGTCCACGAAGCGGCCCGGCTGCACCAGCGTGGGCACGAACTGGCTGGCATCGACCGGAACGAACATCGCCCGCTCGTCCTTGGCCAGCTCGAACTCCCGCGGCGGCGTCTTCAGGTAGTCCCGCAACAGGAGCGAGCCCCCCTCGATCTCGAGCCACACCGGCTCGCCGACGACCTTGCTCAGATCCGATTCGACAAAGGCGTACCGCCGAAGCACGCCGGCCAACCGCCCGGGGATGCCCACGGGCTCGATGTCCTCTTCCTCCAGCCGGTCGCCGGGCCCCAGGTGCCGGTTCTTCTTCAGTCCGAGGAACTGTTCCTCGTCCGTCCCCTGGGAAGCCTTGCTGAGGTAGACGAAGTTCAGCAGGGCCCCCGCCACCCCCAAGGCCAGGGCGATGGCCAACGCGTGGACGCTCTTCATGGGAATCGGCCCTCCCTCGATTTCATCTTTCGCCCTGGGGCGCGCCCTCCGCGCCGGGCGTAATCACGATTAGTCCGGTGGTCTCTCCCGGCACTCCGGCGGTGACGTGTACGTCCAACGAAAACCCGGCGTGCTCCCCCTCTCCCCGGCAGCGGAGGTGCCAGGACTCGGGCGAGTCGTGCCAGGCAGCCACCGGCCGGAACCGACCGCCGGTGAGCCAGTCATCGTAAAATCGCTTCCAAGCGCCGGGTGGGCCCGGACCCTCGAAGGCCACGATCGCCCCACTGCCGGCCGTTTCCACCGCCAGCGTCCTCCGGCCGTCCGGGGGCAACGGCACCTCGGGCAGCCCCCCCGCAGCCGATGCCCCCGGCCGGTCGGGCTGGAAGGTGTAAATACTCCACTCATGCGCGGCCCGGGGCACCGCCAATCCCCAGGTTACCACGCGGCGGCGGGCACCGGCAAGGTTCTCCCCCCCGCCGGGCAGTGTGGCCACGGCCATGGGCAGTCCCCGCGACAGCTCAAACAGCTCCCAGCCGTCGGGACCCCGTTCGCACGGCTCCTCCGGCGTCAGCCGCCCCAAGAGGGCCCGCTCGGTCTCGTCGGGCGGCTCGTCCGGGAGTTGGGCCTGGGATGCCACCCCTCGGCACGCCGTGCGAAGGGCCTTCGCTGCCCCTTCACGATCCCCGCCGACCCAGGTGGTTCGCAGCGACCACGGCTGCTCGCCAAACCGCAGCACGTGGTCCGGCCCCTCGCCCGGGTCCGCTGCGGACGGTGCCTCGGCGCGCGGGCCCGCCGCGGGGGGCGCGGCCCCCTGGCGCCACCAACGCAGCACCTGGCGCCCGAATCCCAGGCCCGCCACCAGCACCAGGGCCGTCAACATGCCCTTGGTCGTCCAGGAGGACATGGCCCGGGCCACGTCACCGTAGCTCTTCGGTTGGCGGGGCTTGCTAGCTCTTTGCATCGGCTGGGCATACCGATCTGACGCCCGTGGTGGCACCCTTTCGGGGGTCCAGACAGCAAGGACGGCCCCGAGGACACGAAGCGAGAGGGGCAGGCGACCGGTCTGAGACACATCCCGGCGCCAACAGTTGATTCTACCAGACAGCGGCGTGAGCCACGGCGCCGCGGCGCCGGTGTTTGTCAGAACGACCGGCACCCTCGCGTCTAGAAGGGCGACTTCCCGACCGGACCCCGACTCTTGGTCTATAGAACACCGCCCATTAAGGCTAAATCAAGGGCGTCTCCGTCCCCTCTGCAGGGGTGTTTTGGTCCCGGATCGCGAATTCTTTCCGCTTAAGTATCAGAAATGGGGTCCGAGCGGCGTAGTAAGGGTGGAGTGCAAGCGGTTTCGGGGGACGTTGCTTCAGAAGGGCACGTTGCGACTTGGGGCGATGGGCGCTGAATCCCCCTTGTCCGGCTTCTTCACCTGCTGATCCGGTCCCTGCTTGGAAGCCTTGTTTGCAGTCTCGGCTGGCGTACCCGACGCAGACGTTAGTGGCCCGAAGCCAGCCGAGTTCCCCGAGTCCCCCGGATGATCTGGCCGGCGGTGCTCGTTCTATGCGCGGTTCGCTTCGGCGGCCCGCCGCGCGTCGGCCCGAGTGTAGGCCTGTTCGTTGGGGAACCATATTCTCCATCTCTTGCCGTGGACCTTGGCAATCCACCATCGGGTCCCGTTTTCTTCCTTCAGAACACGCTGGTCGAGGTGAAGCCACCGCGCAAGCTCCTTGAGCGTACCTTCCAGCGTGCCGAACCGGAACTCGCTCTCTGCGGGCGGATCCTCCGTGAAGTACCAGAGCTGCGCGTCCCGGGTTCGATTCTTGCCTCGATCGTCGCTGCGACTTGACCCGAGCTTGCTCGACCATTCCACCAACCCCTCTGTCGCCCGACGGATCTCCTCGAGAACACCGCGGCCCAGCCGACCGCCCGTCACCGCAGCCTTTGCCCACGCCACGGCGTCCCGCCGCTCGTCGGGAGCCTGGCCGTAGATGGCCTCGTAGACGTGGACTAGGTGCCAGCATCCGTCGGCCTCCAGCCCCGGCCGGCCTACGTCGGCCAAGATCCTGTCGCACTCGTCTTTCCATCGCGAGAGGGCCTCGAGGTCGGCGCCGCTGCCGTCGAAGTGGTCGTCTTTAAACAGCCGCTCGAGGTTCCGCCGTTCCTCGGCGATCTGAGCGAGCAGGTGCCCTTGCACGCAGTCGCTTTCGCGCTGCCTCGCAGGGCGCGACTCAGAGAGGGTCTCCTCGACGCTCGGGTCTTTGGCAGGGCGCGGCTCCTCGGTGTTGGCAAGGCGCTGGACGCACCGGGCCGGCGCCCCGCTCTTCGCCCAGGCGTAGGCAGTCCCCTGCGCCGCCTTCTGCCCGACGAGGCACGCCCGACGTTCCAGCTCCGCCCGAAAGGCCGGAACCCGACGAAGCTGTGCAACGAACCCCCCCATGGCCCAGCAGATCTCATGGCCGTTGGAGTAGCCGGCAGTCTTTTCGTATTCGCCGGCGGCACGCTTCAGGGCCGCGCACAGGGCCTCGGCGGCCACGCCGATGGCGGGCAGTTCGGGGTAGGAAGGGCGAGCATCGGCCATGGTCTTGCTTCCGGGGATTCCCGCAATGGCCCTCATGCCCACCGCCGCACGATCCGACGGCGGGTCTCACAGACCGGGCAGAGGGCGCACCATCCCGCTTGGTCGGGTTTCCTGGTCGGGTTGGCCCATTTTAGTCTTTGAAAGGCGGGTCGAGAACGGGGTCCCACGGGCGGCTTGTGGAGGCCGGCCGGAGCCCCTATAGTGGCGGCAACCTGCCGGCCGTTTCGTTCCCTTGCGACGTGAGGGCCCGCCGATGACCGAGAGCAAGCCGCTCAGCCGCACCCAGTGGTACGTCTTGATCGCCGCGTTTTTGGGCTGGATGTTCGACGGGCTGGAGATGGGGCTGTTTCCCCTGGCGGCCCGGCCCGCCCTGCGCGACCTGATGAGCACCGTCTCAGCGGGCGCCCGCGAGTTCCCGGCCGAGGCCGCCGTGGGCGAGTGGTACAGCTACCTGGTGGCCGTGTTCCTGTTGGGGGCGGCCCTGGGTGGGCTGGTGTTCGGATGGCTCGGCGACAGGATGGGCCGCGTGCGCACCATGGCGTTGAGCATCCTGGCGTACGCCGGGTTCACCGGGCTGTGCTACTTCGCCACGGCGCCCGAGCAGCTTGCCGTGTTCCGCTTTTGCTCGGCGGTCGGCATGGGCGGCGAATGGGCCCTGGGCGTGGCCCTGGTGATGGAATGCTGGCCGGAGAAGTTCCGGCCGATCTTGGCCGGTGTGATCGGGGCCGCGGCCAATTTCGGTTTCTTGTCGATCTCTCTGATCGCAGTCCTGTTTAGGGTCGACGTCGACCATTGGCGGTGGACGATGCTCGCCGGGGCGGCGCCCGGGGCCCTGGCCTTCTTCATCCTGGCGCTGATTCCGGAGTCCCAGCGTTGGAAGGAGGCGGTCAAGGCGCAGGCCGCCAAGCCGATCCGGGAGATCTTCACCACGCACCTTGCGAAACCGGCCCTGTTGGGCATCGCCTTCGCCTCGGTGGCGCTTATCGGCACGTGGGGGGCGGTCTCGGCGTTCCTTCCGCCCTGGGTCGACAAGCTCGCCGGCGGCGACCGCGAGCTGAAGGTCACCGTGACCGTCCGCGCCGACGCACCGGGGCCCATGACCCGCAAGGCCGTCGAATCGAAGGCCGACGCCCGGGTCACCGAAGACGGCCCGGGCAGTTCCACGGCCCCGCCGGGCGGCCAAGCCAAGTACGAAATCCAGAAGCCCCACACGCTGAAGGAGGACCAGAAGCCCGGCCAGACGTTTTCCTACAAGATCCGTGTGACGAACCGGGGGAAGGACGCCGGCAGCGGCGTGACGCTGATCGACCGGCTGCCGTTGGAGATGATCGACCCGGCTTCGGTGAAGCTCGAGCGGGTCGAGACCACCTCGGCGGAGACCGACGATCAGCAGAAACCGACCTTCGACACCGACACCGGCGAGCTGCAATGGATTGTCGGTGAGCTGGAGCACAAGGACCCGCACGCCAAGGGGTGGACCCAAACGGCGCTCTCCATCGGCGCGATCATCGGATGCTTCTTGGCGCCGATGCTCGGCCATTGGCTCACGCGCCGGCTGGCCTACTTCCTGCTCTGTACGCTGTCGCTGATCTCGTGCGCGTATCTGTTCCGCGCGCTGGACACGTACGACGCCTGGTTCGTGGTGGTCACCGGCTTCGTAGGATTAGTCACGGCGTCGTTCTACGGCTGGCTGCCACTCTACTTGCCCGAGCTGTTCCCCACGCGGGTCCGCGCGACGGGCCAGGGCGTGGCGTTCAACTCGGGCCGCATTCTCGCCGCCGTGGGGGCGCTGACGACCGGCCAGTTGATGCAGGCATTCGACGGCAGCTACCCCAAGGCCTGCGCCACGATCGCGCTGGTCTACCTCGTCGGCATGGTCCTGATCTGGCTGGCCCCCGAGACCAAAGGGCGGCCGCTGCCGGATTAGGCTGTGCTGCTGGAAGACCCGTAGGGTGGGTGCTCGCACCGACGCGAGTTCGAGGCTTCTCCGCGTGCGTGCGAGCACGCATCCTGCGGACTACAAAGCAAAACGCCTCCCTCGGGGGGGCACGTGTGGCCCGGCCGCCCCGTTGTTGCTGGACTTCAGCAACCGCTTGTGGCAGATTAGTTGGGGTGGAGAGTCTGTTCGAAGAGGCAAGCGAACCGCGAACACTTTTCGAGGAGGACCGAGCCATGATCGAGACGAGACGAGCTGCGAGCCGCAGGGACGCAAGACGAGCCTGCCGGATGGGGCCGGGGAGCTGGCTGTTGACGGGGGCGTCGCTGTTGCTGGTGCTGCTGGTGTTGGGCACGTGGACGTGCTCGCCGGCCGTGGCCCAGGCACCCGAGCGGAGCCCGAGCGACGTCACCGAAAGCCCCAGCGACGCCCCGCCGCCGGCTGAGGAGCCCGCAACGGAAGAGCCGGCCGCCGAGCAGGAGCCCGCGTGCTGCTCCACCTGCCGCCCGAAGCTGCTGAAGAAAGTCAAGTGCAAAGTGCACTGCGTCTTGGAGCGTCTGCCGCGGCTTCGCGCCGGGCGATGCTGCGCGGCCGACCCCGATCCCCCGGCGAACCAGTCCGACCCCCACGCCTTCAAGCCGATCTTCGACGGCAAGACACTCAAGGGCTGGAAGGCGCCCAACTTCGGCGGCCAGGGCGAGGTGAAGGTCGAGGACGGGAAGGTGGTCATGCAGATGGGCGCCGACATGACCGGAATCACCTATACCGGCAAGGTGCCCGAGACGAACTACGAGGTCGAGTTCGAGGCCCAGCGTCTCGGCGGGACCGACTTCTTTGCCACGACCACGTTTCGCGTGGGCAAGGACCCGTTGACGTTCGTCGTGGGCGGCTGGGGCGGCACCGTCGTGGGGCTCTCGAACGTCGACTTCTACGACGCCTCGGACAACATGACCACCAAGTTCCACGAGTTCAAGGACAAGACGTGGTACAAGATCCGCGTCCGCGTGACCGACGCCAAGGTGCAGTGTTTCATCGACGACGAGAAAATGGTCGACCAGGTCCGCAAGGGCCACAAGTTCGACATCCGCTGGGAGTGCGAGCTGTGCAAGCCGCTGGGGATCGCCACCTGGTGCACCAGCGCGGCGGTGAAGAACATCCGCATGAGGACCCTCTCGCCCAAGGAAATCGAGGCGGCCAATGAGGAGGCCGAGAAAGAAGCGAAAGAGCAACCGTTCTGAGCCAAGCGGAATGAGCCTGCTACTCTCCGTTTTGCCGGAAGGAGCCCCGCCGTGTTCCTGCAACGAATGACTCTTGTCGCTGCGGCGGCCCTTGCGGCGCTTAGCGGCGCCGTGCGGCCCGCCGCGGCCGCCGAGTGGAAGAGCCTCTTCGACGGCAAGAAGCTGGGCAAGTGGCAGATGGTCGAGAAGTTCGACTTCATCCACCACGGCAAGGTCGAGGTGAAGGACGGCAACCTGGTGCTCCACAAGGGCGGCCCCGGCACCGCCGCCCGATATACCGGCGAGCTGCCCAAGATCGACTACGAGATCGAGCTGGAGGGGAAGCGGGTCGAGGGGAGCGACTTCTTCTGCGGCATGACCTTCCAGGTGGAGGAGGGCGCCCTGACGCTGATCTGCGGCGGGTGGGGCGGCTCGGTGACCGGCGTGTCCTGCATCCACGGCGAGCCGGCGGTGGAGAACGAGACCGCCGGCTACATGGACTTCGAGAACGGTCGCTGGTACAAGATCCGCCTCCGCGTGACGCGTAAGAGGATCGAGGCGTGGATCGACCGCAAGCAGATCGTCGACCTGCCGACCGCGGACCGCAAGTTCACCATCTGGTTCGAGCCCGAGACCGCCCTGCCGCTGGGGATCGCCACCTGGGAGACCACCGGGGCGATCCGGAACATCCGGGTGCGGTCGATCGAGCCGGAATCGAAGTAGAGCAGGGGTCCCTCTGTTCCCCCGGCCCCGTTTGCTTGACACCCGCAAGGCCGCCAATCAGAATGCGGTCGCCTCGGGGTCGAGGCACGTCTTTTCTCGCGAGTCCCTTCGGCGGAGCCCGCTTCTACGATGCCCGTGCCGCTACGTCCTCACTTGCGTGCGGTGGAGTTCGTTCCGGTGGGGCCGGAGCGTGAGCCGGGCTTCGCGCTGCGCGATCCGGAGGAGATCGGCCAGTGCGTGGTGCTCTCTTCGGGCGGCGCATTGCTGGCCACACTGATGGACGGGCGGCGCACGCTGGCGGAGATACAGGAGGGGTTTCGGGCGCGGACCGGGCTGCCGGCCGCGCTGGCCGACGTGGAGAAGGTCGTCCGCCGTCTCGACGAGGCCCATCTCTTGCGCAGCGAGCGGTTCGAGCGCCGGCAGCGGAGCGTGATCGAGGCGTTTCTCCGCAATCCCGTTCGCCCCGCCACGCACGCCGGCGCGGCATATGCCGAAGAGCCGGACGAGCTGCGGCGCCAGCTCGACGCCGCGTTCACCGCCCCCGGCGGCCCCGGGCCGGTCGAGCCGGACGGGAGTTCAGACGGTCGGCGCCTGTGCGGGCTGATCGCGCCGCACATCGACCCGGAGCGGGGCAAGGCGACGTTCGCCTGGGGCTACAAGCAGGTGGCCGAGGCCTGCGACGCCGACCGGTTCGTAATCTTCGGCACGGCCCACGGCCCGATCGAGCAGCCCTTCTGCCTCTCGCGCAAGCACCTCGACACGCCCCTTGGGTTAGTACGAACTGACCAGCAATTCGTCGACCGGATTGCCGAGCACCTCGCTTCGAGCGTGGCCGGGCGCCAGCTCGACCTCTTCGCCGACGAGCCGGCCCACCGCATGGAGCACTCGATCGAGTTCCAGACCGTGTTCCTCCAGCACTTGCTCGGCGGCCGGCAAGCGTTTCGCATCGTGCCCGTGCTCGTCAGCTCGTTCCAGGAGTTCTTCGAGGGGGCGATCACCCCCGGCGATTCCCCGGAGGTCCAGTCATTCCTGGCCGCGGTCCTTGCGGCGGCCAAGGCCCACGGGGGCCGCGTCTGCTTCATCAGCGCCGCCGATCTCGCCCACATCGGCCCTCGCTACGGCGACCCCGAGAAGCTCGACGACGCACGCCTGGCCGAACAGGCCCGGGACGACCGCCGGCTTCTCGACAAGGCATGCGCCGGCGACGCCGACGCCGTGTTCCGCCACGTGGCCGAGCAGAACGACCGCGCCCGGATCTGCGGGCTGGCGCCCACGTACGTGATGCTCGAGGTGCTGCGCGCCGCCTACGAGGTCTCCCCCGGGCGCTTGCTCCACTACCACCAGGCGGTCGCCCCGGAGGGCGCGGCTTGCGTGAGCTTCGCCAGCGTGGGGTTCTTCGAGGGATCGGAGGGGTCACATCCCTAGAAATCGACCTTCTCGCGGGGGGGCCGAACCGGTAGACTACGCGGCCTTCTTGCACGCCCCACCCCCCCTTCGGCAGGGATCGCCCATGACCGCTTCTGCAACCGACGCCGCCCGGCCGCGGCTCTGCGTGGCCATGATCCTCCGCGACGAGCAGGACGTGTTGCCCGACACGCTGGCCAGCGTCCGGGCCCTGGCCGACGAGATCGTGGTGCTCGACACCGGCTCGACCGACGGCACGCCCGCCGTGGCCGAGCAGTGGGGGGCGAGCGTCGCCCACGGGGCTTGGCAGGACGACTTCTCAGAAGCCCGAAACCGCTGCCTGGCCCTGGCCGGGGGCGACTGGGTGCTGTGGCTCAACGCGGGTGAGCGGCTCGACCCGCAGTCGGCCGAGGAGCTGCGCGATTTCGTGGACGACCGGGCCGACCCGGCCGCGGCCTACCTGCTGACGGTCGCGCTGGCGCCGGCGTCAGCGCCCGCCTCACCCGAGGAGGTCTGCCAGCTTCGGCTCTTGCCGCGGGGGGCCGTGCTGCGTTTCGAGGGCCGGGTGCGCGAGACGGTCCGCCCGTCGGTCAAGGCGGCCGGATTGCGGATCGAGCTGGCCCCCGGTCGGATCGAGTGCCACGCCCGGGCGCACGACGCCTCGCGCAAGGCCCGCATCGCCCAGCGCAACCTGCACCTGGTCGAGCGCGAGGCCGAGGAGTCGGACCCTTCGGCCCGGCTGCTGCTGGCCGCCGGAGAGGCACTCGGCGACCTGGGCGAACAGCAACCCACCCGAGAGGCATTTCGGCGGGCCATTGAGCTGGCCGAGCGGGGTTCGACCGAGATGCTCGAGGGATACTACGGGCTCTTGACCGCTTATGACGCTGACCCCGAAAAACGCGACACGCAGCTCGACACCTGCCTCGAGGCCCTGGAGGTCTTTCCGCTCGACGGCCAGTTGCTCATGGCCGCGGCGAACTACCTGCGGGAGAAGGGCCGCGTCGATCTGGCCGTGCGGACGCTGCGGACCGCGATCGAGCTGGGCCAGGTGAACCTGGAGGCGTGGCACCTGGCCGAGTTGCCCGAGGTGGCGGCCAGTTGTCTGGCCCTGGTCCTCCAAACCCGGGGCGAGGACGACGAGGCCGCTCGGGTGCTCGACGACGCCCTGGCGCGAAGCCCCGGCTCGGTGCGGATTCGGCGACAGCTCGTCGAGCTGCACGTGAAGCGGAGACGCTGCGAGGAGGGGCTGCGGGCAGCCGAGGGGCTGGCCGCCGGGGACGACCGGCACTGGCTGGCCGAGGCGGTGCGCGGGGCATGCCGGGCGGCGGCCAAAGAATGGACGGCCGCGCTGGCCCTTCTCCAGGGCGCTTACGTGGCCGGCTGCCGCGACCCGCTCTGCCTCAGATGGTTGGCCGTCACGCTGCTCTCGAACGGGGCGGTGGAGGCCGCAGCCCCCGTGCTCGACGAATGGCAGCAGGCCGACCCGTTGAACCCCGAGGTGCAGACCTACGTCGAGGTGCTCCGAGAGCACCGGGCCACCGGTCCCAGCGGTTTGGCTGATCCGGGCCGCTACCGCGTGGATGCCGCGTCCGGGCCGAGCGAGCCATCGCCGCCGTTCTTCCCGGTGGTCAGCCAGATCTGCTCGGCCGACGTGCCGGCCGCGGGAAGCGAGGGCTGAGTGGCTACCTCTCCAGGGGGTTCTGGACGGACCCCCGACTGACCCCGCGAATCGTCACCTCCGCCCGCCCCGGGCCGCGGCGAGATCACGCCTGAAAATTGCCCGAATTGACTACTCTTCGCCGTTTGACTCTGGTGCGCGGCGACCTAAGGTTTGGTGGCGGGCAGGCGATCGACGTTCCCGGCCGCTGCCCCCGCAAAATAGGCTTTCTCACCCCCGTGTTTGGGCAGGGCCTGTCTTGATCTGGCCCTGCCCTTTTCGTTTGGGGCAACCGTTCAGCCCCCTTAAAGTACGACGGCCTTCCGAGGCCATCGCCGTGGCAGCCAGGCTTTCGACGGCCTTGGAACGCCGTCGCCGTCGCACCGCAACCCTCGACGGCCTTGGAAGGCCGTCGTGCGAAACGTTTCGGCAGAAGCTGCAAGGAGCCGTTGACAAACCGAGGCGGGTTTACTAGGAACGTGCGAATCGCCAAAATCCGGGGGTCGGGTGCGTTGGCGTCGTGTCGCGCAGCGCCCCGGGCGCTGGTCTACCCGCACGCGAGGAAGGAGCCATGTCCCAACCATTCACAGCCCGGCCGTTGCCGTTCGGCCGCTGCCCCTTCGAGGCACACGAACCGCTGGTCGTCTCCGATCCGTGGTTGGTCCCCCTCGGCCCGTGCGTCGCGGAGCACGACGACGGCTTCGACGATTTCGACGACGACGACTTCGACGACGACTTCGACGACGACTTCGAGGAGGACTTCGACGACTACGACGAGGACTTCATCGACGAAGAGGATGAGGACGACGAGGACCTCGACGAGAACGATTTCGACGACGAGGACGACGACTTCGACGACGACCTGGAAGACGGCGACGGCGACGAAGACGAGGACGATCTGGACGACATCTGATGCAACCACGAGGTGACGGGGCCCTTTTTGCGCTGAACGGTCCGTCCCCTTTTCGCCGGAGCAAGACCATGCACGAGCTGGCCGCGCAGATCGACCAAGCGGTCGAGGTCGTCCGCCGCCATTGGCCGGGCGAGCCGCATGCGGGGATCATCCTGGGGACCGGCCTGGGCGGACTGGCCGAGGAGATCGAGGTCGAGGCCCGGCTCGACTACGAATCGATCCCCCATTTCCCCCTCTCGACGGCCGTCAGCCACGCCGGCCAGCTCGTCTGCGGCAAGCTGCGCGGCCTCTCCGTGGTCGCCATGGAAGGACGGTTCCACGCCTACGAGGGCTACACCCACCGGCAGATCACCTTCCCGGTGCGGGTCATGCGGGCATTGGGGGCCGAGTTGCTCGTGGTCAGCAACGCCTGCGGCGGCATGAACCCGCAGTACGCCCTGGGCGACATCATGGTCATCGAGGACCACATCAACCTGATGGGCGACAACCCGCTGGTGGGCATCAACGACGAGAAGCTCGGGCCCCGGTTCCCCGACATGTCGGCCCCCTACGACCGCGGGCTGATCGAGGCGGCACTGGCGATCGCCCGGCGCGAGGACTTTGCGGCCCAAAAGGGCGTCTACGTGGCCGTGACCGGGCCGAACCTGGAGACGCGGGCGGAATACCGGTTCCTGCGCACGATCGGGGCCGACGTGGTGGGGATGTCGACCGTGCCCGAGGTGATCGTGGCGGTCCACGCGGGGATGCGCGTGCTGGGCCTGTCGGTCGTCACCGACCTCTGCCTGCCCGACGCCCTGAAACCGGCCGACATCAGCGAGATCCTCGCCACAGCCGCCGAGGCCGAGCCGAAGCTGCGGGCAATCGTGCTGGGGATTCTGGACCGCGAGGCGGGCCGGGGATAGGCGAGCTTCGGGCGAAGCCGCAAGCGGCCGTCGGTTCCCCGGGATTGAAAAACGTCCTACCGTCCGGTCTATTGGGGGTTTCCGTCAACCACGGATTGACCGGACAAGCGCACCCATGTTCCATCCCGTCGAAAGCTCCGTCTCGTTCCCCAAGCTGGAAGAGGGCGTCCTCCGCTTCTGGCGGCAGCAGAAGATATACGAGAAGTCGCTCGCCGCCCGGGCCGACTCGCCGCCGTTCGTGTTTTACGAGGGGCCACCCACGGCCAACGGGCTGCCCCACCCGGGCCACTGCCTGACGCGGGCGATCAAGGACCTCTTCCCCCGCTACAAGACTATGCGGGGACACCTCTGCGAGCGAAAGGGGGGCTGGGACACCCACGGGCTGCCCGTCGAGGTTGAGGTCTGCAAGGAGCTGGGCATCCACAGCAAGGAGGAGATCGAGCAGTACGGCGTCGAGCCGTTCATCCGCCGCTGCCTCGAAAGCGTGTTCCGGTACACCCGGGAGTGGGAGGAGCTGACCGACCGCCTGGGCTTCTGGATCCACCTCGACGAGGCCTACGTCACCTATCACCAGAGCTACGTCGAGAGCGTCTGGTGGGCGCTTAAGAACCTCTTCGACCGGGGGCTCTTGTACCAAGGGCATAAGATCGTCTGGTGGTGGGCCCAGGGGGGCACCGCACTGAGCAGCGGCGAGGTGGGGCAGGGCTACCGCGAGGTGGCCGACCCGAGCGTGTTCGTCCGCTTCCCGCTGGTCGCTCCCGGCGCGCAAGGGCATCGCGAACTGGCCGACGCCGATTTGCTCGTGTGGACCACCACGCCGTGGACCCTGCCGAGCAACCAGTTCGCCGCCGTGCGGCCCGACTTGGAGTACTCGCTCGTGGCAGTCGATGGCGAGGCGCGCAAGTTGGTGCTGGCCTCGGCCCTGGTTGAGGAGGTGGCCGCGAAGTCGAAGCGAGAGCTTACGGTCGAGGCGAATTACACCGGGAAGCAGCTCCTGGGACTTTGCTACAGGCCGCCGTTCCCGTTCTACTACGACCGCGACGGAGAACGTGCCGGTGCGCTTAAGGAGGGGGGGAAGGAGCACGTCGCGTGGCGGGTCGTGGCGGCGGAGTTCGTCACGGTCGACACGGGCACCGGGGTGGTTCACCAGGCCCCGGCGTTCGGCGAGGTGGACTACGACGTGCTCCTTTCGGAACAGGCCCGGTTCGTCGAGGGCGAGGGCCCGCCGCTGATCTGCTCGGTGGCCCCGGACGGCACGTTCACCAGCGAGACCCCCGAGTTCGAGGGCCGCTGGGTCAAGGAGGCCGACGGGGACATTTGCCGGGAGCTGAAGGCCCGGGGGCTCTTGTTCCACTGGGAGCAGTACCTGCACGACTACCCGTTCTGCTGGCGGGCCGAGGACGATCCGCTGATCCAGTACCCGCGCAAGAGCTGGTTCATTCGCACCACGGCGTTCAAGGATCGGATGCTGGCCAACAACGCCCGGATCAACTGGCTGCCGGAGCACATCCGGGACGGCCGCTTCGGCAATTTCCTCGAGACCAACGTCGATTGGGCCCTGTCGCGGGAACGCTATTGGGGCACGCCGCTGCCGATCTGGGTCTGCGAGAAAACCGGCCACATGGAGGCCGTGGCGAGCTATGAGGAGCTGTTGGCCAAGCCGGGCGTTGCCGGCACCGAGGTCTGGGAGGAGGCCAAGCGAGAAAACCCCGAGCTGCCCGATGACCTGAAGGTCCACAAGCCCTACATCGACGCGATCACCTATGACTCGCCGAAGGCCAAGGGCGCCCGGATGCGCCGCGTACCGGAGGTGGTCGACTGCTGGTTCGACTCCGGCGCCATGCCCTTTGCCCAATGGGGTTACCCCCAGACCGAGGGCTCGGCCGAGCGGTTCCGCCCGCAGTTTCCCGCCGATTTCATCAGCGAGGCTTTGGACCAGACCCGCGGCTGGTTCTACAGCCTGCTGGCGATCAGCACGCTGCTGTTTGGCGAGGACGTACAAGAGAAAAGGGAGGAGGGAAGAGGGAAGAGGGAGGAGGGACCGGAGGCTGCGGCACATCGCTCTTCCCTCCTCTCTCCTCCCTCCTCTTTGTCGTCCCTTCCCTCCTCCCCTTTTCCCCACCCGTACCGCAACTGCATCGTGCTGGGGCTTATGCTGGCCGAGTGGTGGGAAAGCCCCGATGGCAAGGAGCTCTTCCTCATCGAGGACGAGGCCCGCGCGGCCTGCGGCGAAAAGTACACCCACCGCGTGGGCAAGATGTCGAAAAGCAAGCGGAACTACCGCGAGCCGCAAGAGATCTTCCGCCGCTACGGGGCCGACGCCCTGCGGTGGTACTTCTTCAGCAACCAGCCGCCGTGGACGTCGATCCAGTACAGCGAGCGGGCGATCAAGGACTGCATTCCCGAGTTCCTGCTGCGCCTGTGGCACACCTACAGCTTCTTCGTGATCTACGCGAACATCGACGGCTTCGACCCCGCGGCCGAGATCGAAGGGCCCGCCGGCCAGCTCGATGCCGAGGTGCTCTCGCGCGGGAAAACGTTCAATCCGGCCTCGTCGCGCCGGGAGCTGGACCGCTGGATCCTGAGCGAGCTGGCCCGCACGGTCGCCGCGGTGACCGAACAGATGGACGCCTACGACAACTACGCGGCTTGTGCCCGGCTGAACGAGTTCGTCGACGCGCTTTCCAACTGGTTCGTGCGCCTAAGCCGCGACCGGTTCTGGAGCGGCGAGAAGTCGCGCGACAAGGCCGACGCCTATTGGACGCTCTACGAGTGCCTGCTCACGGTGAGCAAGCTCGTGGCGCCGTTCGTCCCCTTCCTGGCCGAGGCCCTGTGGCAGAACCTGGCGGTGGCCGCGTTCGCCGGGCGGTCCGAGGGCGAACGGCCGCTGGAGAGCGTTCACCTTTGCGACTATCCGCGGCCGGCGCCGCACCGCATCGACGAAGTCCTCTCGGAGCGCATGGCCCTGGGCCGGGAGATCGTCTCGCTGGGGCGCAGCGCCCGCATGTCGGCCAAGCTCAAAGTGCGCCAGCCCCTGGCCCTGGTCGAGGTGATCCTGGCCGACAAGACGCACCAGCCGTGGCTCGAAGAGCATGGGCGGCTCATCGCCGACGAGTTGAACGTCAAAGGGGTGCAATTCACCCAGGAGGCCGAGCAGTACATCACCTACACGGTGCTGCCCGACTTGAAGAAGCTGGGGCCGAAGCTGGGCCGGCGCCTGCCCGCGCTGCGCAAGCTGCTGGCCGCGGCTGACGGCGCGCGCCTGCTGGCCGAAATGGAGGCCGACGGCCAACTCGCCCTCGAGCTGCCCGACGGCCCGATCACGCTGACGCCCGACGAGATCCAGATCCGCCTTCAAGCCAAACCCGGCTGGGCCGCCGCCCAAGGCCGGCGCAGCGTCGTGGTCCTCTCCACGGAGCTGACCCCCGAGCTCGTGGCCGAGGGCCTCGCCCGGGAGCTGGTCCGCGTGATCCAGGACCGCCGCAAAGAGAAGCAGCTCCAATTCACCGATCGCATCGTGGTGGGCATCGTCACCGAATCCGAAGAGCTGCGCGCCGCCGTGACCGAGTTCGGCAGCTACATCCGCGGCGAGACGCTCGCCGTCGAGTTGCGCCTCGGTCCTCTTGAAGGCGTCGAGCCGACCGATTTCACGGTGGCGGGCTATCCGGCCAGGCTCTACGTGAAGGTGTCGGTTTGAGCGGCACTCAGGCTTCTCAACAGGAGGGCGACCATGCGGCAGTCTCTCTTGACACACCCCGGGTGGCTGTGCGCGGCGGCGTTGGCTGCGTCGGTTCTCGGGTCATCGGGCCGGACCTCGGCGGACGAGCCCATCGCGCTGCACCCGGACAACGGGCACTACTTCCTCTGGCGGGACAAGCCGACCATCCTCGTCACCTCCGGGGAGCACTACGGGGCCCTGCTGAACCTGGACTTCGACTACACACGCTATTTCCAGACGCTCAAAGCCGACGGACTGAACCACACGCGGGTCTTCTCCGGCACGTATCGCGAGCTCCGCGGTTCATTCGGCATCACCGACAATCCGCTCGCGCCAAAGCCCGGCCGCTACATCTGCCCTTGGGCCCGAAGCGACCGGCCGGGCTATTTCGACGGCGGCGGCAAGTTCGACCTCTCGCGCTGGGACCCGGCCTATTTCGACCGGCTCGTTGCCCTGATGACCCAGGCCGACAAGCGGGGGATCGTCGTCGAGATGAACCTCTTCTGCCCGCTCTACAACGACGACCTGTGGCGGGCCTCGCCGATGAACCGGGCGAACAACACAGGCGGCGTGGGCGGCTGCCCGCGCACCGAGGTGCTGGCCCTCAAGCACCCCGACCTGACGGAGGTGCAGGTCGCTTTGACCAAGAAGATCGTCCGCGAGCTGAATCGGTTCGGCAACTTCTATTTCGAGATCTGCAACGAGCCGTACTTCGGCGGCGTCACCCTCGAGTGGCAACACCGCATCGCCGAGGTGATCGTCGAGACCGAGGCCGATCTGCCCAACAAGCACCTCATCTCGATGAACGTCGCCAACGGGCACGCCAAGGTCGACAAACCCCACCCGGCCGTGTCGATCTTCAACTTCCACTACTGCGTGCCGCCGGTGACCGTGGCCATGAACTACGGCCTCGACAAGGTAATCGGCGAGAACGAGACGGGGTTCCGCGGCCAAGACGACTTCCTCTACCGCAGCGAGGGATGGGACTTCCTGTTGGCCGGCGGCGGGCTCTACAACAACCTCGACTACTCCTTCACGCCCGAGCACCCCGACGGCACGCTGCTCGACTACCGCTCTCCCGGCGGCGGCAGCCCGGCGCTGCGCGGGCAGCTTCGGATCCTCAAGGGGTTCCTCGATGGCTTCGACTTCGTGCGGATGAAGCCCGACGACGGGGTCGTCCGCAGCGTCACGCCGGAGCTTTCCGTCCGGGCCCTGGTCGAGCGGGGCACGGCCTATGCCGTCTACCTGCACGTGCCCCTGCCCAAGAAACCGAAGAAGCTCGACGACTATCTCCGCGGGAACGTCCGGGCGAACCTCGTGCTGGACTTGCCCAAGGGCGACTACCGGGCCCAATGGATCGACACGAAGACGGGCACGATCACCGGGGACGACCAGTTCAGCCACCGCGGCGGCTCCAAGGAGCTGCGCTCACCGGCGTTCGACAACGACGTGGCACTGCGCATCACGGCGTCCCCTCGGGAGAAGACGTAGTGCGCAGCCGTTTGTGTTGAGTCGGCATCTACGGCGGACGTGAGGCCGCGCCGTTCCCGCAGTTCCGTCTCACGCGCCCCGCCTTCCCTACCACGTCAACTCCCCGTAGAGCCGTTTCTCGACGGCCTCCGGCGCCCAATCCACGCCCGGCTTCCAGTGCTCGCCGCCGCGCTCGTAGGCGCCGACGTCGGGCGCTTTGCCCTGGTAGCCGTCGGTGACGCCTTCGATGGTGCGGCCGGCGTCCACCAGCGGCGAGCCCTCGCGCGGGCGGAAATCAAGATGCTCCGGATCGACGAGCATGGGCGTCGGGCCGGTGTAGTTGTTGCCGTGCTCGCCGATAAGTGGCTGAAGGCGGGCGTGGCTGGATGAGATCTTGCGCCCGACGTTGTTGAAGCACTCCGTGTTGGCGTTCTGCACCTTCAACAGGGGCCACTGCTTCCGCCAGGGCTTCTTGGGCTCCGCCTGGCTTCGCAACAGGACGTCGAAGCGCCCGCTCCCGAGCACGGTGTTGTTGTAGACCCGGTTGCGGTCGCCCTTGACGATGATGCCGAACCAGTCGCAGTCCCAAACCACGTTGTGGTGGACCGTGAGCCCGCGCGTCTGATCGTCGCCGCGGATGCCCAGCGCGATGTGGTCGCTGTGACAGCCGTGAACCCAGTTGTACCGGAAGATCGAGGGCTCGATGAGCGGCAGTTGCGTATACAAGAGGGAAACGTCCTTACAGGCTTTGCCTCCGTCGTAGATGTGGTTGTATTCAACGAGGTAGTTGGGCATGTAGCCGACGGCGACGATCGCGTTGCCGCAGTTCAGCGCCGTGTTGCGGCGGACGGTCGTGTAGCCGGCTTCCTCGCCCGTGCGGCCCGGCCGGGAAAGGCACCGGATCGCGGTGTACTGGAGCGACCCGTTCCAGCAGACGCCGTGGACGAGATTGTTCTCGACCAGGTTGTGGGGGCCGAGCACCAGGAGCCCGTGGGCGTTGCTCAGGGCGAGCGAGCAGTTTCGCACGACGTTGTGCTCGCCGGAGACGTACGTCGAGGCGGTAGGCTTCCTCGGTTCGCCCAGGTCGGTCAGCTCCCGGGCGTACGTCGGGAAGAGCAGGTGGCAGCCGTCGACGGTCACGTGCTCGCAGTCTTCCAGGCGCAACGTGCAGCCGAACAGCTCGAAGCCCTCGATCGAGACGTGCTTAAGCCCGCGGCCCTCGATGCCGTACGTGCGGGCCTTGGCCGCCACCTCGTGCTCCGCCGGGCTGTCGCCGTCGAGCGTCCACAGATAGAGGGTCTTCGTCTCGGCGTCGAGGAACCACTCGCCCGGGGCGTCGAGCGCTTCGAGCTTGCCGGACAAGTAGTAGAAGTCATCCTCCCACGGCCCCGTCTTGTCGGCGTAATGGGTGATGCCGGCCAGGTTCTTCGGATAGCTGAGCGTGTCGCTGCCGGCCTCGTGCGACGTCACGCGCCGGCTCCAGGTATAAAACTGGTGGGCCGCATTGAGCGTGGCCAGAGCGCCGGTCCAGTCGTTGCCGGTCTTCGCCAGCTCGGGATCGACGATCTTTCCGTAGCGGCTGCCCTCGCCGGTGCGTGCCCAACCCTTGCGGCTGAGGATGTCCTTGAAGCGGATGTTCGGCCACCGCGCCTCGAACATCATCCGCCCGTCGACGAAAAGCTGCTCGAAGCGGCGATCGACCCCGGTTTTCCAGATCTTGCCCTTGTGGAGCTTCCACTCGCCGGCGATCGGCTCCGTGCCGTCCAGCACGACCTTCTCTCCGGGTTCGGCCCGAAAGCAAATCATCCGGCCTTCCTCGCCGGACTCGCTTAGCTTGACCGTTTCACGGTAGGTGCCCCGGCCGACCAGGCACACGTCGCCGGCCTTGGCGACTTCGGCCGCACGCTGGATGGTCTCTAGCGGCTTTTCGCGGGTGCCGGGGTTCGAGTCGTTCCCGGCCGGGGACACGTACAGCTCGGCCGCTTTGGGGGCGGAAGCGATCAGACCGGCGATCAAGAGTACGCCAAACCAAGTGCGGCAAGTCTTCATTGCTTTAGTCCTTGGGACGTGCGTCGCCCGGGCCCGGCCCACTCCGGGCAACCTACGCAAACAGTCCCTAATCCTACCACAAGATCCCCGAGGTTGCACTGAGCGCCCGAGGCCAAGAAGAATGAGGTCGGAGTTGGTCGGCCGTCTTCCGGGAGGTCGAGCGGCGCCGATTCCATTCCTACCGAGTGCTTTGCATTACGCTCTTTCGCCCGACACACCGCGCCGGTTCTCGTTGCGCGGCGGTCTGGTTCGCGTGAAGCTTCCGCGTTTCAGCCCCGGAGAAGGGTCGGGTGCAGCATATTCCGCCAGCGGATAGAATGGATTCCATGAGGGGTGGCCGCGCCCGCCGGGGGCCGGCCCCGGGGATTACTGACTCGAGCGAGAAGGTCTTGCCCTGATGGAACTACTCGCCGGGCTCACCTTTCTGGGTGTCGTCTTCGTGGTGCTGTGGAAAACGGCGGCGTGGATTCTGCGGCCGTTGGACGAGGCGGCGCGGGGACGGGAGTTGCCGATGCAGTTCACGCTGGGCGATTTCCTGGGGCTGGTGTTCCTGATGCAAGTGCCCACCTGGGCCCTGATGCTCGACCGCCGGCTGGCGTGGCCGATCGTCGTGTTCGGCTGGATCGCTTTCGGGCTGATGTGGCTCTTCGGCGTGCACACGCTTTCCCGGGCCGGGGTGGAAAACCCATGGCACCGGGTCCTGTTCGTGGCCGTGGTGATCCCCGGCTCGGTGTGCGCCACGATCGCGTTGCCCGCTGCAGCGATGGGACTGATCGTGTCGATTGTCGGGCAGCACCGCGGCAGATGGGAGTTCCTCCCCTTCGTGCTGATCCTTGGGCTGGCGTGCGTGCTCTATGCCCTGGGGCGTGCAACGCGCCGGATGCTCGCAGGGCGTGAGGCCCCCAAGTTCGGAAGGCCCGGCTCGCAGGACGGCCTGCCGGGAAACGATCTGACCGAGCCGCCCCCGGCCGCTCCGCCCGACCCGTTCGCCGACGACGATGACCCGAGCGTAACGCCGTGATCCGACCACGACTATTCCTGCTGGCAGTCGGCGGCGCGCTTTTCGCGTGGGTCTTTGCCGGCGTGCTGTTCGGGGGCGGGATGTTCGCGTTTCGCGACGCGGCCCACTTCTACTACCCGCTCTTCAACCTGGTCACCGGCGAATGGGCGGCCGGGCGCGTGCCGCTCTGGAACCCGTACGAGAACCTGGGCCAGCCGCTGGCGGCCAACCCCACCTCGAGCGCGTTCTACCCGGGCTTGGCGGTCTTCGCCCTGCCGCTGGGCTATGCCTGGTGCTTTCGTATCTACGTGCTCGGGCACCTGGTCCTGGCTGCAGTGGGGGCGTACGGCCTGGCCCGGCGGTTCGGCGCCAGCGTCCCCGCGGCGGGCACCGCAGCGATCTCCTACGCCTTCTCGGGCAGCATCCTCTTCGAGCACTGCAACGTGGTCTTCCTCGTGGGAGCTGCGTGGCTGCCGGTGGCCATGATCGCGGCTGATCGGATGCTGCGCCGGGAGTCAGGGGTCAGGGGGCAGGGGTCAGAAGGAGAGGGGGCGGGGCGCGTCGGGTGGGCGGTGGTCCTGGGGATGGTGCTGGCGCTGATGGTCCTCGGCGGCGACCCGCAGACGGCCTATCACGCTGGGCTCATGGCCGCGCTCTACGCCGCATGGCTCTGGTGGACCGACCGCAAAGCCGCTTGCGGCTTCGCAACCCGCGGCTCTGCAACCCGCGGCTTCGCATCGCTCGGGCGTCACCGCCTGCCCCTGCTGGCGCTGGCCGCCGTCGCCGCGGCGCTGCTCTGCGCCGTGCAAGTGCTCCCCTCGCTGGAGTACGCCCGGCTCTCGGATCGCCACGTGGGCAGCTTCACCGACCGGCTGGCTTGCCGGATCGAGCCGGGCACACACTCCGAGCACACGTACCACTTCAGCGTCGGCCCTTGGCGCCTGGCCGAGTACGTGTGGCCGAACGTGTTCGGGCGCCAGTTTCCCGAGCACCGCCGCTGGATCGACGCCCTGCCGGCCGAGGGGCGGGTCTGGGTCCCCTCGCTCTACATGGGGCTCTTGCCGTTCCTCCTCGCCGTGTCCGCGATGCGCTTCCGGCGCCGGAAAAGGGGTCGGGAGTCTTTTTCTGTAACAAAGACTCCCGACCCCTTTTTCTTTTTTTCGTGGCTCGTGCTGCTCGCAGTGCTGGGGAGCTTTGGGTGGTATGGGCTGGGGTGGGTCGCCGGCGAGGTTTCGCTGCTGCTCGGCGGCGAGCCGGGCGCCCCGGGGCCCGTGCCGGGGCCGCTGGGCGGGCTCTACTGGCTGATGAACGTCCTGCTGCCCGGCTATGCGTACTTCCGCTACCCAGCCAAGCTGCTAGTGGTGGCGGCCCTGGGGCTGAGCGTGTTGGCCGCGCGGGGGTTCGACCGGGTCTTCGGCGGCGATGCGACGCGGTTTCGCCGAGGGCTCACATGGCTGGCCGGGCTGAGTGCGTGCGGGGCCGTGGCGGCCTTGGCCGTGCGCCCGTGGTGGAGCGCCTGGATGGCGGGGGTCGCGCCCGACGTGCTCTTCGGCCCGCTCGACGCTACGGGAGCGGCGAACGATTCGCTCGGGGCGTTCGTGCAGACGGCGTTGGTGTGCGGGGTGTTGTGGTGGTTGACGGCGCCGAAAAAGGGGTCAGAACTGTTTTTCGGTACGAAAAATAGTTCTGACCCCTTTTTTGCGACGTTGGCCGTGGTGGTCGTGGCGGTGGACCTGGTGGTGGCCAACCGGTGGATGGTCGCCACGGCCCCGGCGGAAATCTGGCGCGAGGAGCCGCAGCTCGCCGCGGCAATCGGCCGGCACGCGGAGAAGCTCCCCCGCACGGCTCCGATCCGTGTGTACCGCCATCCGCTGTGGCTGCCCGGCCGCTGGGGGGAATCGGGCTCGCCTGAGCGACTCGTCGAGGCGGTTCGCTGGGACCACGAGACGCTTTGGCCGAAGTACCCGCTGCTGGTGCCGCTTGCCGTGGCCGAGGTCCACGGCACGATGATGCCGGGCGACTACCAGGCGTTGCTCAGCCGGGCCAGGGCCAGCGGCGAGGTGTTCCGCTTGGGCGAGTACGTGGTGCTGCCCGGGAACGAGGGCCCGCCGGGCGGCGCGCGGATCGACGTGCCGGTGGGCGACGTGTCGCTCTGGGTTCACCCGGGTCATTTACCCCGGGCGTGGATCGAGCACGCCCGTGTGGCCGATGCCTTCGCGCCCCTGCCGGCCGCGCGCGACGGGGAGTCGTGCGAGATCGTCGGTTACGGCCCGTTGCACGTGGAGATCGCCGCCGAGCTGGCCGAGCCGGGGATGGTCGTGCTGGCCGAGCAGTTCTATCCGGGTTGGCGCGCCGAGGTCCGCGCGCGGGGTCAAGCGAGCCGGCCGGTGCAAATCGAGCGCACGCGCCAGGTGATGCGGGGCGCGTGGCTGCCGGCCGGACGTTACCGGATCGTGTACCGCTATCGTCCTGCGCGCGTTTTCGTCGGCGGGGTCCTCAGCGGTGCGGCCTGGCTGGCCATTGCGGCGTGGGGGATTGCCGTGCTGGTGGGAAAGGTTCGATCGCGCCACCGTTCGTAGTGAGCAACGAAGCGAACGATCCCGGGAGACCCCTGTGGGCTTGTCCCACAGGTGAAGAAGATTGACGGCGAGAACGGGTCTCGCCACCAAACTGGTCCCCCTGCCGGACAAGCCGACAGGGGCTTCCCAGAACGACGCAAAGTCGCTCAGATCGACCAGTTCGGCGTATCGTACGGCTCGCGAATCTTCAGGCGCGGCTTCTCGAGCATGACGGTGGTATGGGGCTCGACCGACCGGGTGATCCACACGCTGGAGCCGATCACCGCGTCGTGGCCGATCAGGGTGGCGCCGCCGAGGATGGTGGCGTTGGCGTAGATCACCACGCGGTCCTCGATCGTGGGGTGACGCTTCTGGCCGCGCACCAGCTTGCCTTCCTCGTCGGTGGGGAAGCTCAGTGCCCCCAAGGTCACGCCCTGATAGAGCTTGACCCATTCGCCGATCTCGCAGGTCTCGCCGATCACCACGCCGGTGCCGTGGTCGATGAAGAAGTGTCGACCGATCTCCGCCCCGGGGTGGATGTCGATGCCGGTCTTGCTGTGGGCCCACTCGGTCATCATGCGCGGGATTAGCGGCACGCCCAGCTTGTGCAGCTCGTGGGCCAGGCGGTAGACGGTCACCGCCTCCAGGCCGGGATAGCAGAAAATCACTTCGTCGAGCGACTTGCAGGCCGGGTCGCCGTCGTAGGCGGCCTGGACGTCCAAGGCCAGCAGTTTGCGCACCGTGGGGAGGCGCTGGAGAAACGCCACGGCCTTGGCCTGGCCGAGGGCCTCGAAATCTTGCCGCTGCTGGGGATTGCAGTCGACGTCCTTGCCCGCCTCGTGGCACAACGCCCGGGCGATCTGGCCGGTGAGCCGGTCGTGGAGCCGGTCGACCAGGTCGCCCACGTGGTAGGTGACGTTGCCCAGGTGCAGCCCGTCGCGGCGGCGGTAGCCCGGGTAGAGGATCTCCTTGAGGTCCTCGGTGGCCGAGATGACGGTTTCGTAGTTGGGCAGCGAGCAGTGGCCCAAATGGTGGATCGAGTCGACCTCGGCGTAGGTGCTGACGATCCGGTCGGTCAGTTCGGGCAGGCTCTCTTTCAGACGGATATCGGTGGCCATCGTGCCGGCTCCGGGAAGGCGCGCAGTGGTTGCGTGGAGGAAGGATGGGGGCAGGGCAGGGGGGCAGAAGAGCGTGCGGTCGCGTCCGGTCCTAGACCGGACGCGTACACAGGCACGGGCGAACCAGGCGGTGTGCAAGCCGGTGGAGCATGGTAGTCACTTCCCCAGGGAAGAAGGGGACGGGGCTAGTTTACCGGAACGGCCCGAAGGGTGCTTCGCACAAATTAGCCCCGTCCCCTTTTTCCTCCCCGAATCCGAATAACCGTGTAATTTTATCACCCTGGGCAGGTAAAATCAAGGGACACGGTATTCTCTTCGACCCCGGACCGGCGGAAGTTGAACGGAACCCCCGCCGGGGTGGCCGGGAGGGATTTCGCGGTGGGGCAAGCCGCGCGGGCGGTTAGTCCTCTTCCTCCTCCTCCAGTTTGGCGGCCGCGATGATCTCCTGCTGCACGTTGCCCGGCACGACCTCGTAGTGGCTGAACTCCAGGGCGTAGCTGCCCTGGCCGCCGGTGATGCTTTGGAGACTGCGGGCGTAGGTGGTCACTTCGGCCAGGGGCACCTCGGCGGAAATGGTCTGCATGCCGCCCCCGGCGGAGTCCATCCCCAGCACCCGGCCGCGGCGGCCCGACATGTCGCTGTTGATGTCTCCCACGTTGGCCGAGGGCACGGTGACCTCGATCTTCACGATCGGCTCCAAGAGCGCCGGTTTGGCCTGCTGGAACACGTTGCGGAAACACATCGAGGCCGCGGTCTTGAACGCCTGCTCCGAGCTGTCGACGTCGTGGTACTTGCCGAAGTGGACTTCCACGCAGACGTTCTCGACCGGGTAGCCGGCGATCACGCCCCGGTTGATCCGGTCCAGGAACCCCTTCTCCACCGCCGGCATGAAGTTCGAGGGGATCACGCCCCCGACGACCGAATCGATCCAAAGGAAGTTGTGGCGCGGGTGATAGTGCGGCTCTTTCATCGAGGAGAAGCGGGCCTTGGTGGCGTACTCCTCGACGTCGGTTCCCGTGGGGAAGGGGAACATGCGAATGTGCACCTCACCGAACTGCCCGCGCCCGCCGGTCTGCTTCTTGTGCCGGTAGCTCCCCTCGGCGTTGGCCTGGACCGTCTCGCGGTAGGGGATCTTGGGCTCCTTGGTCTGCACCTCGACCTTGTCGCGCCGCTTGAGCCGCTCCTGGATGATCTTCAGGTGCAGCTCGCTCATCCCGGTGATCACGGTCTCCTTGGTCTGCGGGTCGCGGTCGAGCCGGAAGGTGGGGTCCTCCTGGACGACCTTGCCCAGCGAACCGGAGAGCTTGGCCTCGTCGCCGCGGCTCTTCGGCGAGACGGCCAGCCCGACCATGGGCGTGGGGAAGGGGATCGGCGCCATGCTGACCTCACCCAACGTGCTGCCGGTCTCGAGCTCCTCGACCTTGGCCACGGCCGCGATGCCGCCGGGCCCCACCTCGTCGACCGGCGCGGTCTGGTCGGCCTGCACCTCGAAGAGCTGGGCGAACTTCAGCCCCTTGCGCGAGCCCACCATGGGCACGTTCCCGGCGGTGCTCAGCGTGCCGCTGAAAACGCGAATGAAGCTCAGCTTCTGCACGAAGGGGTCGATGCGGGTCTTGAAGACCCGGGCCACGAGCGGGCCGGCCGGGTCGGCCTGCACCTCGACCTGTTCCCCGTCGGGCCGCTTCGCCGTGCGCTTCACCACGCCCGGCGGCAGGCTGCACATGGCCAGCGCGTCCAAGAGCTCGCGCACGCCCCCGCCGGTCTTCGTCGAGATGCAAACCATCGGGATCAGGCTCCCGTCGGCCACCGCCGCGACCAGCAGACGCGACAGCTCCTCGTCGCTGGGCATCTCGCCTTCGAGGTACCGCTCCATGACCTCCTCGTCGGCCATCACGATCTGCTCGATGAGCGACTCGTGGATCTCGGCCGGGTCGACCAGGGTGCCGCTCGCGTCGTCCGGCACCTTAAGCGTGCCCACCACGCCGCGAAAATCGGCCCCGTGTCCCACCGGAACGTTCAACAGCACGCAGGCGTTGCCGAACAGCTCCTGGACGTCGGCCGCCAGCTTGGGGAAGTCGATGTTCTCGGCGTCCATCCGGCTCAAGACGATCATCCGCCCCAGGCCGGCTCGCTCGGCCTCGGCAAAGACCCGCCGCGTGTTCACCTCGATCCCGGCCTGGGCGTTGATCACTATCACTGCCGTGTCCACCCCGTACATCGCCCCGATCGTCTGGCCGATGAAGTCGGCGTAGCCCGGCGTGTCGATCGCGTAGAAGTGCTTGCCCGCGTGATCGAAGTGAGTGATCGACGCCTCGATCGTGTACTTGTGCTGCTTCTCTTCCTCGTCGAAGTCGCAGATGCTGGTCCCGTCGTCGACGCTCGCCTGCCGGCTGACCGCGCCGGTCGTGGTCAACAGGGCGTCGACCAGCGTGGTCTTGCCCGACGAACCGTGTCCGCAAAAAGCGATGCTGCGAACGTCTTCCACTTTGTGTTTTGCCATCGGTTACTTCCTCGACTTCCTCGTCTTTCTTGATTTGTGTGAGCTACCGGGAACGGGCCGCCGCCAGCGCCTGGGGAAGTTTCAGCTTCCCCTCGTACAGCGCCCGGCCGATGATGCACCCGGCCATCCCCGCCGCCTTGAGCGCCGCGACGTCCTCGACCGTCGTCACCCCGCCCGAGGCCACCACCGGCACGTCGACCGCCGCCTGCATCGCCGCCATGGCCGAGAGGTTCGGACCGCTCATCATCCCGTCCGTCGCAATGTCGGTGTACACGATCGCCGCGATCGGCTCGGCCGCGAACCGCCGGGCCAGGTCGATCGTCTCTACTTCGCTGGTCTCGGTCCAGCCCTGGGCGGCCACGCGCCCGTCGCGGGCGTCGATGCCCAGGACCAGGCGGCCCGGAAACCGCCCAGCCATCTCGCTAAACCACGCCGGCTCGCGCACCGCCAGGGTGCCTATGACCAGGCGCCCAAGCCCGAGGTCGAGCAGCCGGCCGATCGACTCTTCGCTGCGAATCCCGCCCCCCAGCTCGCAGGGGACCTCGACCGCTTCGACGATCGCCCGAACGCTCGGCAAATTGGCCGGCTCGCCGCCCCGGGCCCCGTCGAGGTCGACCAGGTGGAGGCGCTCGGCGCCCAGCCCGACCCAGTGTCGGGCCATGGCGGCCGGGTCCTCGCCGAAGACCGTCTCGCGTCCGTAGTCCCCCTGCTGGAGACGGACGCACTTCCCCCCGCGTAGGTCAATCGCCGGCCAGACTTCCACGCCGCCCGCCCCTGTTGGCTTCTCCGGAACACGGCAAAACGCGCAATATGACACAGAAACGCCCGGCCCGCAAGGCGGCCCCCAGACCCGCTGACCCTACGGCTGCAGCTCCGCGAAGTTCTTCAGAATCCGCAGCCCCTTGGCCTGGCTCTTCTCGGGGTGGAACTGTGTGGCGAAGAGGTTGCCGCGCCAGACCATCGAGCAGAAGGGCTCGGGGTAGTCGGTCGTGGCGGCCACGACTTCCGGTTCGCGGGGCGCGACGTAGTACGAGTGGACGAAGTAGAAGTAGTCCCCGTCGTCGATCCCCTCGAGGATCGGCGCCCGGCGGCGGATGCTGAGCTGATTCCAACCCATGTGGGGGACCGAGTACTGGTGCGGCAGGTCGAAGCGGAGCACCTCGCCCGCCAACACGCCGAAGCCCCGGTGCTCGCCGTGCTCGTAGCTCACCTCGAAGAGGAGCTGCAAACCCAGGCAGATCCCAAGAAAGGGCTTGTCGGCCTCGATGGCCGCCAGGATCGGCTCGGTCAGTCCCCGGCGGTTCAGCTCGTCCACGGCGTCCTCGAACGCCCCCACGCCGGGCACTACCAGCTTGTCGGCCGCGGCCACCTGGTCCGGATCGCTGGTGACCAGGGCCGGGTGCCCCACCTTCTCGAAACCCTTCTGCACGCTGCGGAGGTTACCCATTCCGTAGTCGACGATGGTGATCATGGTCTGTCTACCGCCCTCTGCCCGCCGCCCTCTTTTCGGGATAGACAACCAACTCGACGCGGCGGTTGCGGCGTTTTCCCTCGGGTGTGGCGTTGGAGACCAGCGGGTGGTTGTCGCCGTGGCCGGCGATGAAGAGCTGCTCGGCCCTTAGCCGGGTGCGTCCGGCGAGCACGTCGTAGACCGCCACGGCCCGAGCCACCGAGAGCTCGTGGTTGTTGCGCCAGCTTCCGCCCACCACGGGATCGCTGTCGGTGTGGCCCTCAACGCCGATCATCTGGTCAGGATAGCTGCGGGCCAGCTCGGTGGCGACCCGAGTGATCAAATCCTCGGCGCCGGGCCGGAGCCGGCCGCTGCCCGAGGCGAACAGGTCGCTGCCGGGCAGCCGCACCCGGATCACGTCGCCGTCGCGCTCGACCTCGACGCCGGTCAATTGGATCTGCGGCAGGGTCTCCAGCAGGCTGCTGTTCGGTGTGATCGAGACCCCCTGGCGGCGTCGCATCGAGGCCGTCAGGGCCTGGACCCGCTTCTCGTTCGATTCCTTCTCGGCCTGGACCTCGGCCAGCCGGGCGTTGGTGCTGCAGAGCTGCTCGCGCACCGCCCCGAGCTGCTCCTCGAGGAACTTCGACTGCTGCCGGGCCTGGGCCAGGAGGGCTTGCTGCTGCTCGTGCTGCCGGTCCAGGTCGGCCGCCCGCTGCTGGAGCTGCGCGTACTGACCCGCCATGGCGGTCTGCTGCTGCTGGAGCTTGGCCACTTGGCCCTTGAGCACCATCGCGTTTTCGGCGCAACCGGTCAAGGCCAGGGCCAGAAGCCCGAGCGCCAGGACCGCCGCCAGCCGACCCGGCACGCCGGCAAACCGTCGCATGGGAATGACTCCCGAGGTGTGATTGGAGGAGAGCAGACAGGGACGAGCAGGCCAAGGCCCCCCCCTCGATGGCGTAATCCGTAGGGAGGCACCGGCGCGAGGGGCCGGATGCTATCCGATCCCCCACCCCGCGCCAAGGGCACTTAAAAAAGGGGACACAATACTAATTTTGGCGAGTTGGGTAATTTTGCGTGCATTGGGGGGCATGGCTTGGCGGGCAAGGGCCGCCCTCTCTGGCACGCGCCGCCCCGCCACCGCGCAGGGGCTCGGCCGGCAGCCGGTCGGCTTTCGAGCTAAGCTTTCCTAGATTGCCAAAATTAGTATTGTGTCCCCGAATTATGATCGTGACTGATCTGGCCAGCGGCGCTGATGTGCTCCGGCGGCGGCGCTACGGGGTGATCGAGATGGCCGCCGGGCGGTTTCGCCGGGTGCGGCTGCGCCCGTTTCCCGCCGTGGTCACCGCCCCGGGGATTCTGCTGGCAGGCGGGTCGGTCCACCGCTTCTGGCCGGGCGACCGGCTGTGGCTCTACTACAACCAGCCCCGGCGATTCCCCGACTTCCTGGTGCTCAAGTACGTGGTCTCGGCGCGCGAGACCGCGCTGGCCACGCTCCGCCGTGCCCTCGACGTGCTCGACGAGATCGCCCGGCTGAAACGCTCCGACGCGCTACTCTGCGACGTCGGCAACTGGCGCATCAGCCGCCGGCTGATGGCCCGCTGCGGCTGGACCCCCCACTGCCCCAGCCGCTGGCACCGCCACTACATCAAGCGGTTCTACCCCAAAGAAAAAACGCCGGACCTCGCCGCGTGGCAAGCGTGCTGCCGAAGAGTGGCCGAGTGGAACTCCGGCCGCCCGGCTCGGGCGCGGGAGAAGTGCTGTGTTGGTTAGTGTGGGGCGTGCGCGAGGCTATTCAGAGTCGCACGGGGCCTCTTGTTGGCCGCTTTCTGCCTCGTCCAGCAAGGCCTGAAGTCCGGCGCGAAGCGCATCGAGCTTGTTTGTGGCAACGTCCCAGACGATGGTGTAGTCCACGCCGAAGTAGTCATGGATAAGTCGGTCGCGCATCCCGGCGATCTTCCGCCATTCGAGGTCAGGCTGGCTGTCCCGGACGTCCTGCGGAATCCTCTTGGCTGCTTCCCCGATGACCTCAAGGCTGCGGACGAATGCCCGTTTCAGCGTGGGGTCTTGGCTGAAGGACTCGAAATCCTGTCCTGAGAGCTAAGACTGGACGTAGTCAATCTCATCCAGGATGTGGCGGATATACTCATGCGCCGATAGGGACACGTTCCACCTCCCTGAGGATGTGCGGTCCGAGGTAGGGGCTGAGCGACTCGGGTGTGACCAGCTCCACGGTGCGCCCCAGCAAGTTTTCGAGGAGGAACGACAATTCCATGAAGTTGTCGAACCCGTGTTGCCCGGGCGCGAATTCCACCAGTAGGTCGACATCGCTCTGCGCATTCTGCTTCCCGGCGGCAAAGGACCCGAACAAAGCGATGCCGGCAACGCCCAGCGCGGCCAAGTGCCCCCTGGCGCCGCGCAGCCGCTCGACGACCTCCTGCTTGTCCTGAACGGGCATTGCCATGAGTCGCGCTCCGCGAACCGCTCCCGCCCTACCAGCACGAAGGATAGCCCGTTGCGGTGGTTTCGTCAAGTGCTCGGCCGGGTCGTGTCGGGCCAGATTCTATGGCGGCGTTAATTCCTTTGTGGGTCGAGGGTTGTCCAGCGTTGGTTCCACAGGCCACTGTCATGCAGGGCGGCCAGGGCCATCATGGCTTCGGCGTTGGCG
>Ga0180437_10000911_pt1 | contig 52713 bp, 23 predicted proteins | sample SS_ome_4_FD_132410 | JGI IMG/M metagenome (GOLD analysis project Ga0180437, IMG submission 132410) | Hypersaline lake sediment archaeal communities from the Salton Sea, California, USA - SS_3_D_1 metaG | ecosystem: Environmental > Aquatic > Non-marine Saline and Alkaline > Hypersaline >... | reverse complement strand
TTGCCGTCCGACGCCGCGGCCGGCTTGATCTCGGCCGCCGCGCCGGACGTAACGCGGATCGGCTTGCCCGGGCCGCCGGCGCCGCACTCGACTGCGTAGACGTCCCAGTTCTTTTCGACTTCCGCCGCGTAGAGGACGAAGACCTTCTCGCCGGCCGCGACCACGCGCGGGCCCAGCAGATACGTCCCCTTGCCGCCGAGAAGCTGCCAGGAGCCCAGCGGCTCGAAGCCGCCGGCGTTGGGCTTAAGCCGCGCCAATTGAAGCGAGTCGGCCCCCTCGCGGAAGCTGTTGAAGGCCACGTAGACCGAGCCGTCGTCGGCCCGGGCCATGGCCGGCTCATCGTTGAAGCCCTCGTTGCCCGACACGGACGCGACCGGCGGCATCTCGGTCTCGTAGAGCGCCGCGTCGTCGACCCAGATCTGCCCGGGCGGCTCGCCGAACGACGAGGGGGCGATCAGCTCCAGCGTCAGACGGCCGCCAGCGTGGACCGCGATCGGCACGCTGTAGCGTTGCCACCCGGCGGGCACCGCGCGCCAGGCGGCGACCATCTGGCGCTCCCGGCTGCCCGGCTGATAGATGAAAAGCACCAGCTTGGTGCGGTTGGTTGCCCGGGCCCAGACCTCGAACCGGTAGCGGTTGCCGCGCTCGACGGGGACCTCTTGCTTCAAGCGCAGGGCCCGGTTCGACTGGGTCACTTCGCCCGTGAGACATTTTTCGCCGGAGTGGGCTTGCGTGGCGCCGGTGACCAGCTCGTGCTCGGCGTCGGGCGTCCAGCCGGCGAGCCCCTCCTCGAAGCCGCCGTTTTCGAGCACGTTGACCGGCCGGCCCACGGCGGCTGCCGAGGAAGCGGCGGCGCAGCACACTAACGAACCGAACACGATCACGATGGTCGAACGATTGAGTCGCATAGCGTTCTCCTTGCGCTTAACCATGGCGCTCTCCTCTTGCTTAACCACAGTGTTCTCCTTTCGCTTAGCCGCCGCGCCCAGGCGGCGGCACGGTGCCGCGCATTCTCCCGCAAACCACCGCCCGGGGCAACCCTCAGCGGGGTTCGAGGTACGGCTCGTTCGGCTCGGCGATCTGCTGCACGCTGGCTGCTCGGATAAGCGGGGCGCCCGGCCCGGCCGAGTCGTCGAACCGGATCGTGCCGGCCACGCGGACCCAGCCGCCGGCCGGCTTGGCATTCGGCGGGGGGACGACCTCGATCGCCGCCGCCGTGGCGTCGGCGATGCAACAGGTCACGACCAAACGGTAGAGATCGAAGCGGTCTGCCGCACCGTCGCGTGCCGCTGCCTGGCCGATGAGCGTGACGAACTGCCCTTCGAGCGATTCCCGCGGCGCCTGGCCGGCCAGCGCGACCAAGTCGAGCACGGTGGGGTTGTTGGGCAGCGCCGTTGCGGCGCCGCCGGACTGCTCCGCGTCGTCCGTCCGCTCGCCCAGGACCCAGGCGATTGCCCTTTCGAGCGCGGGATCGCGCGGCACGGGGGGCACCCGGCGCTTCTGCATTCCTTCCGGCGAGAACTGCGTGGGCCGAACGGCCCCGCCCACCGCCACCGCACCCAAGAGCACCAAGGCGCAGAGGAGCTGCGACCCGGCTGAGGAGTGGGCCACTTCGCACGCGCACGGCCCGCGGCGACGAACCATGCCGACCACCCGGGCAAGGGCCATGGCCCCCAGCACGACCGCCGCCGCCGGCGGCAGCCACAGATACGCCGGCGCCAGGAAATAGACCAGGCGCCCGGCGAAGTGCGACCAGGCAAGGAACGCAGCCAGTGCCAGAAGCGTGGCGACTTCCAGCAGAATGACCGTTGCCGCGCCGGGCCGGCCGACGGTTTCGTTCGAATTGCAGCAGTCTTCGGTTGTCATCTCGAGCACAGTACCTGTTCAGGGAACACTGATCGCCACTGATTTCCGCTGATCTCTTTCATTAGTGTGAATTAGTGTAGATTAGTGTTCCCTGCCGGCTCGGTTCTCTGATTAACGTGTTCGCGAACGCTTAGTAACTCCCCGCGCCGACGATCATCGGGATCCAATAGTATCCGCTTACGCCCAGGGCGATCACCAGCAGTGTGGTCAGGCCGCTCAGGATCACGATCGCCCGGGGGCGGAAGACGGTGACGTACATGGCCAGGAGCTTCAGGTCGACCATGGGACCCAGCACGAGGAAGGCCATCTTGGCGGCCAGGGGGAAGGCGTAGAAGCTGGCGGCCACGAAGGCGTCGGCCTCGCTGCACAGGTTCAGTGCAATGGCCAGGACGGCCATGCCGGTCACCGCGGTCCAGGGGTTGGCGGCGAAGGGCTCCATGGTGCTGCGTGAAAAGCCGCTGTTGATCACGGCCGCCAGGGCGGCGCCCACGACCAGGAACGCCCCGATCTGGATGAAGTCGGCCGCGGTGTGGGAGAGGGCGTCGCTCAGGACGCCTCCCCGGTGTCCGTGCTCGTGGTTATGGTCTTGGTTTTCCGCTTGGTGTTTTGGCAGGAGCACGTTCTCTTCGCCCAGCAGCTTCCAGACGGCAATACCCACCATCACGGCGACCAGATACCCCAGCCCCACGCGGAGCCCCGCCACGGCCCAACCCCCTTTGAAACGGAAGGCCACCAGGGTGCTCAGGATCACCAGGGGGTTGACGATCGGCGAGGCTAAGAGGTAAGTCACGCCGCAGCTTACGGGCACGCCCTTGCGCATCAGGCGCCGCACCACGGGCACCACGCCGCACTCGCACATCGGCAGGACCAACCCCAGGCATCCGCTGGCCGCAATGCCCAAGAGCCGGTTCTTGGGAAAGAGCCGCACCACGGTCTCGCGCGAAAGGCACCGCTCCACAAAGCCCGACAGCAACGCACCCAGGACCACGAACGGCAGGGCCTCGTAGAGGATCGCCCACCAGACGAGCACGAAGTCGGAGAGGTTCAGGGAAAAGCTGCTCATGAGGGCGGTTCGTCGTGCCGGTTGGCTCGGCAGGAATATGAAGGGCAGAGAGACTATTGTGTTGCTTGAGCAGAACCGCTTTCGATTCCCAGGGTCGCCAGTGCCACGCCGGCAAACCAGTGGGCCTCGGCGTGCCGCCCAGCGGCGAGCTCGCGACCCGCCCGGGCGACGAGGGCCTCGACCGGCTCGGAGGGCGTAAGCGACGCGGCCGCGGCCCGGCACAACTCGACGGCCGCCCGGGCCACCTCGGGTGAGACCTCTTCGAGCACGGGTTCCTCCAGGCCGGTGAACCAATCGGGCAGCTCGGCATCCCCGGCGTCGTCCACCCCGTGCATCGTAAGTGCGTTCACACCTGCCAGCTCCCCGGCCAGCCGGACCAGCCACGCCGCCTCGTGGTACTCGCGTTGGCGAACGTGCCCGGCCGCGCGCGCAAGCAGCCGCTCGACGGCTGGGTGCCCTTCGAGCAACAGCTCTCGCCCCAGAAGAAACGCCGGCTCGATGGCCCGGACCAGCGCGGCCACTGCGGCGGCGGGACTGCCGTCCGTCGCGGGACCGCCGCCCCATTGCGCCTCCTCCAACGTGGCCTCGGCCAGGTCGAGATGGCGCTCCACTGCGTCCGAATCCCGCCGGGCAGCAGCCAGCAGGGCCCGGGCCAGCTCGTCGCGAACCGCGCCGGTGGCCTCCTCCTCGCCCAACTCCTCGGCCGCCGCGGCGGCAGCCGCGAACCGCTCGCGCAGTCCCTCGGCCTTGGCGAAAAACCGCCGGGCGGCCTCCTGCCCCGCAGGCGTCGGCGTTTCGATCGGAGCCAGCGCGGCCACGACCGAGCGAAAGTCCCCCTCGCCAAGCTCTCCGGCCGCGCCCAGCAGCCGCGCGCGCGTGCCGGGCGCCGGCGGGGCCCCTTCGGGCCAACGCTCCGCCACGGCGCTTTCCAGCGCCTCGCCCGCCCGGCGGGCTTCGCGAAGCTGCCACCACGCCACCGCGCCCCAGACGATCAGCGCCACGACGGCCGAAGCCTTGATTAGTACGAAAATACCGTTCTTGCCGTCACTCGTTGCCACCGATCGGCTCCCCGAACTCGTCGAACTCCTGGATGCCCCCCTCCGGCTCCGGCTCGGGCGGCTCCTCGACCACGGTGACCGCCAGCACGACCGGCGCCGCCCCGTGATACGCCTTGCAGGAAAGCGACACCACGGGCGCGTCGCTGTAAAGGGCCCACTTGGTGACGCCGAAGGTGACGGGCCCTCCGCCGGAGTCCTTGCCGCGCCAGGCAACGTGCCACTCGTCGAGGTCCTCGGTGCGGCCGATCGCGCCGATCTGGCGGCCCTCGAACACGCTCAGGCCCGAGCTCGGTCCCCCGGCGAACTGGGCCGTCCACAGGGCACAGGGAGTTTCACTCTTCTCGCGCCCGTCCAACGCGGCGTCAAGGACGTAGACGGCCGTGGCCACCCGGCCCACGGGAATGGGCGACCCTGTGTGCGCCGGCCAATCCTCGTGGCCGATGCCCTTTAGGCGCAGGCAGTCGCGCCCGTCGTTTCCGGCCGCGTCGAGGATGCGGAATGGAATCCCTTCCCATTCGACGGTTCCCTCGGGAAACGCCCCAATGCCCAACTGCTCGTGTCCCCCGTTGGCTACCTGCGAAAGGTCCAAGGAGTACACTCCCCGTCGATCGCTACGCACCAGGAGCTGCCGGAACCGGACGCGGCCCGAGCAGGCCTCGAGCCCCAAGTTGAGCACCACGCGCGAGGCGTCCTGCGGCACGTCGGCCGTGAACCCCTCGCGGTGCCACTCCGAGCTGCCCGGCAGCCGGGCGCTGTAATGCGCCACGCCGGCGGGCGTGGCCACGGCCAGGTGGAGCCTGGCCGCGTGGGGAACCTGAGGGCCGGGCACCACCTCGTGGCTCTCGACCAGGCAGCTCAGCTCGATCCGGCTCCCGCGCACCTCGCGAAGCGGCAGCTCACGGCTGAGCATGACGGTGCCCGCGCGGGCGGCGAGTTGCGCGCAGCGCGGGCCGCCCGGCGAGGTCTCGACGATCGCCGCACGAGTCGGCCCCAGCGCCCGAACCGACCAGCCTTCCAGGGAGTCGAACGGGCAGAAGAGGACCGTTGCCGCCGGCGCCGCCGTCGGCGCCCAGAGCACGATGCCCGAAAGGAGAAGGAGAAGCCGCGTCATAACCTGCCCGGCGATGCGGGAGTCGAGTCACGCACGTGTGCGAGCTTGTCGCTCTTGCGTAACAGTGTAGAGCATTACTCAGCCGGCAACAACTGCCGGCTGTCGATCGTCGGGCACCAGAACTTCTCGACGTAGCCGATCATCAGTTGCCGGCCGACCTCGTGGTCGACGTACGGCGGGCGGGCAGGGTTGTACATCGGGTCGGTCAGGTCGCGGAGCAGCAGCACGTTGACCCCCCGCGTGACCATGGCCTTGATCGCGAACGACCGCCCCAGCACGCACATGTTCGTATGCACCCCCATGATGATCAGGTTCTCGATGCCCCGCTCCTGCATGGCGTTCCAAACCTCCTGCCCGCTGTCGCTCACCCCGTCGGCGTCCTGGTCGATCTCGATGGCCGGGTGCTGCCGGCTCCATGCCTTGTGCGGCTTGTCGTCCGGGGTGTCGCTCCCCTGGTCCGAGGCGTCGATCGGATGCGGCGGGTCGTCGTGCTCCTGCGCCGGCGGCATTGTCGAGGGCGGGGCCTCGGTCATCCGTTTTCGCGCGGGCGTGTCCTGGTAGAAGTCCATGGTGCCGGACGGGGCATGGATGATAAACACCCCCATGGATCGGGTGGCCCGGACGACCTCGTTCATGCGCGGGGCCATCTCGCCCACCCGCCGCGTGGCTCCGCTGCTCCAGTGCCGGTCCCACACGTCGCACAACAGCAGGGCCGTTTCCCCGGCCGACAGCTCGCGCGGCGTCTCGACCACGTGCCAGTAGTTACCGCCCCACTCGTTCTGGCGCAGCTCCTGCGTGCGCACCGTGAGGCGGAGGACTTTCGAGTCCTCGGCGTAGAGGGTTGCGGCGGCCCCCAGGATCGCCACGAGGCACACAAGCGTTTCGGTCCGAAGTAGGATTATTGGTCGCATGATCTTCTCCTTAATAGAGCCTGAGTTGTTGGTCGCCTAGCCGAAAACGTCGTCAGCATATTCTTACCGGATCCGGGCGGGCCGGCCATCAGCGACTTGTGTCCTAAAAGACCTTTTTCTATAATTGCGATAGGGCGACGCGAGGAAACACCGGCACGCCAAGCAGGAAAGGGGCTCGACCACGCCGGCCGTCTACTCCTACCTCCGGTTCTCCAAGCCCGAGCAATCACGCGGGGACTCGTCGCGACGCCAGGTCGAGAAGTCCGAGGCGTGGGCGGAGCGAAACGGCCATGTGCTCGACACGACCCTCGACCTGCGGGACTTGGGGGTGTCGGCCTTCCGGGGAAAGAACGCCCAGGCCGGAGCCCTCGGGCTCTTCCTGGAGTGCATCGAAACGGGGCGGGTGAAGCTCGGGGACTACCTGGCATTGGAAAGCCTCGACCGCCTGAGCCGCCAAAGAATCTCGGCATTCCTCCCCCTCATACAAGGGATACTCCGTGCCGGTGTATCCATTGTGACGCTCAGCCCGGAGCGGGTCTACCCTCCCGATGCCGTGGACGACCTGGGTGCCCTGATCGAAATGCTTGCCGTTCTGTCTCGCGCCTACGAGGAGTCCGCCGTGAAGTCCGATCGCTCGCAGGCCGCCTGAAAGAACAAGCGGGCGCGGGCAGCGACCGAGAAGCTGTTGAAGGTGGCTCCCCCCAGGTTGCGGTTGTCTGAAGACCGCAAGACCTTCAAGCGGATCCCTGATCGCGTCCGGGTCGTGAGGCGAGTTTTCCGCATGGCTGGAGACGGCATGGGCGCCAATGCAATCGCGAAGAGGTTCAACGGGGAGGGGGTGTCGGTGTTCGGGCGCGGGCAGTACTGGCACCCGAGCTACATCAAGAAGCTGCTGCGCAACAAAGCGGTTCACCAATCTCTTCACAGGGCTGCTGAAGGACGCCCGGGATGGTGGCAGTCTGACTGTCGTGGACAAGGGCGACCGGTCCAAGGGGCCGAGGTTGGTTTCCAGCGCCGCCAAGGCGGGGAAGCCTGGAGCGGTCTACATCGCATTTCCGTACTGGCATTTCGAGGATTCGCTGTTGGCCTGGGGGCGCAAGCTCCGGTTGGGTGACGTGGTTCCGAAGAAGGCGAGCAACGTCGAGGAGAAACTCCGCCAGGCGGAAGGGAAGGTGGCGGACCTGGATCACCGTGTCGAGACCGTCCAGCGGAAGATCGCCACGGCAGGTAACCTGGACGTACTCCTCGACACGCTCGTGGACCTGGAGGAGAAACGGAGGGAAGCGCACCAGACGGTGGAGAGGCTGAAACGCGAATTGACCACGCAAGCTGGAGATGCCCTGAGCAAGACCCGCGAGTTGATCGAGAGGTCGAGGGCTGCGACCGAAGAAGAGGAGTATGACCTGCGCATCAAACTCCGCTCGACGTTGAAACGGTTCATCCAGGACATCGTTGTACTCGTCATCCAGGCCAACGGCGACCGGGTGGCGCTGGCGGACGTCCGGTTGCGGAGCGGCAAACGAATGCGGGTGACGATCATGCCCGGAAAGCCCGTCACCCTCCCGGATGGTCTCGACGGCCGGGACGTGCGCGAGTGGCGGCGGTGGCCGAAGAAGCTCCGGGAGATGCGGTTTGACGTGGTGTCCGCCGAGGTTCGACGGATGATAGAGTTGGAGGACGCAGGCCACACCCGGAGCGAGATTGCCGAGAAACTCGGCGTGTCGAGAACCCGCGTGAGCAGGTCCCTCGTGGCCCAGGGGCGCAGGAAGCAGAAGCGGAAACCGGCTGGCGGTGACCGGCTGATGACCTGGCACCCCCAAGGGCGAGGGTGGGTCAAGCGCCACAAGGGCGAGCGCTACTTCATCGGCGTAGGCAGGCTCAAGACCCTGTACCCGCGGCTCGTGAAGGGAAAGACGGAAAAGGGCACCTGTCGGGCGGCTAACCGCTGGTGGCAAGAGCAACTTGCCGCGTTAGGGAAAGGCGGCCCGGCACGCGGTACATGATCCGCGCCGTCGGGCCTCGCTTTCCGACCGATAGGGTTTCGAGGCCGAGTTCGTCGGCGTACTCCCGCTCTTCTTTGACCTCCTCTACGGGGACCTCAACCTCCACGAAAGTGGATCTCCCCTCTCGTTTGCGCCGTCGCCCAGCGGGCTTCGAGGGCGCTTAGCCAGAGGGCTCGCTGTTCTGCGTTCCGACCAATTCCTCATCCTGAAGTGTCGCATCCGTGTTCACCGCCTCCATTCAACGCTCCCTACGATTCCAGGACGTTCTGGCAAGAGACCGCCGAGGACCGGACAGACCGAGAGCGCCGCTTCCTGCTCCGCACGGGCCGCCTGCCCTGCCAGCGCCCGAAAGTCATCATCCCGCGCGCGGCGGCGGGGCAACCTCGGCACGCTGGCGAGCAGTCCTGATGCCAGGGTCGACGCGAACCCTCCTCCATGAGGTGGGGTTTAGATCGGCATAGGCCCGATCGTCCTTCTCGCCCGAGGCGAGGAGGCTGTCGTGGGCCGGCAGGTCCAGCCGTGCGAAGCAGCGCCCCCCCTGGGCCTACTCCGTTGGGATTCAATGCAATCGGCTGTTGCGCCCCTCGTCAGCGTTTGAGTCCTCGCCACCCCACGCCGATCCCCAGCCGGGCCAAGAGCGCCCAGGTCAAGATCGTCGAAGGCCCGGAGCCCCGCAGGCGACCAGCGGATACGACACGTCGCCTTCGCTGGTGAGGGTCGGGAAGCGATCAGCGGCCTGCGTTTCCGCCGGACGCCGGGCCCCTCGCGATTTTTCGGCGCCCCGATCGTCACACACCGAACCCTCGGCTGTATGGGCGATGGCCGCCAGGACCCACGCCGGTTCGGCCGGCCGGAAACCGGGAGTTTTCGGAGGTCCGTCTCGCTACCCGGGGGATCGAAACCGTGAATGATCGACCTGCCATTGCCGTGATCGGGCTGGGCTGCCGCTACCCCGGAGCCGCCACGCTGCGGGAGTTCTGGGAGAACGTGATCGCCCGGCGCCGCCAGTTTCGCCGCCTGCCCGAGCAACGGCTTCCGCTTGCGCAATACCACTCCGACGACCCCGCCGCCGCCGACAAGACCTACGCGACCGAGGCCGCGGTGATCGACGGCTTCCGGTTCGACTGGATCGGCCGGGGAATCCCGAAGCCGATCTTCGAGGCCTCCGACATCGTCCACTGGCTGGCGCTCGACGTGGCGCTGGGAGCCCTGGAGGACGCCGGCCACGCCTTGGCCGACGGTCTTCCCAAGGAGCGGGCCGGCGTGATTCTGGGAAACACCCTGGCCGGGGAACACACCCGGTCGAAAACCCTGCGCCTCCGCTGGCCCTTTGTCGAAAGGGCCATCCGGGCGGCGGCTCAGGCCAAGGGGCTCGCCTCGACGCTTACCGAGGAGCTGGCGGCCACCACCGAGCAGTACTTCAAGTCGGTCTTCCCGCCCACGACCGAGGACAGTCTGGCCGGGGGCCTCTCGAATACGATCGCCGGGCGGATCTGCGGCTACCTGGGGCTGGGCGGCGGGGGGTACACGGTCGACGGGGCCTGCGCCTCGTCGCTGCTGGCCGTGGCCACGGCCGCCACCGCGCTGGAGAACCACACCCTCGACGCGGCCCTGGCCGGCGGTGTCGACGTGAGCCTCGACACCTTCGAGCTGGTGGGCTTTGCCAAGGCCGGCGCGCTGAGCAAGGGCGACCTGAGGGTCTACGACCGGCGCGCCAACGGGTTCAAGCCGGGCGAGGGGTGCGGGTTCGTGGTGCTCAAACGTCTGGAGGACGCCCGGGCCCACGGCGACCGCATCTACGCCGTGCTCCGCGGCTGGGGCATCGCCTCGGACGGGAGCCGGGCCATCACCGCTCCGAAGGCCGAGGGCCAGGCCCGGGCGATACGACGCGCCTATGAAAGGGCAGGTTACCGCCCGCAGGACCTGGCGTTCGTCGAAGGACACGGCACCGGGACCGCCGTGGGCGACGCCGTGGAGCTGAAGGGCCTCGCCCTGGCCATGCAGGACCAGGACCGGCAGGAGCCGCGCCCGCGGACCTGCGGCGTCACGTCGCTTAAGTCCATAGTGGGCCACACCAAGGCGGCGGCCGGGGTCGGCGGCTTGATCAAGGCCGTGCTGGGCGCCAATCGCCGCGTGCTGCCGCCGACCGCCGGGTGCAGCAAGCCAAGTGCGGTCTTCGAGAACAAAGCCAAGCCGCTCTATCCGATCCTACAGGGCGAGCTTCGGCCGGCCTCGGAGACCTTGCGCGTGGGGGTCTCGGCCGCGGGTTTCGGGGGGATCAATTGTCACGTGACGCTCGAGTCGGGCGATCCGCCGGCCCGGCACCTCGACCCGGAAATCGACGAGCGGGCACTGCTCGTCTCCCACCAAGAGACCGAGTTGTTCGTGCTCAGCGCCGATTCGGCGGCCGGGCTGGCCGACCGGCTGGACGCCGTGCGACGCCAGGCCGACGGGCTGAGCCACGCGGAGCTGGTCGACCTGGCGTCCGAGCTGGCCGGGCGGCTCGACCCGGCGGCACGGGTGCGCGGGGCGGTGATCGCGGCCAGCCCCGCGGAGCTCGACCGGAAGCTCTGCGAGCTGGAAGCAATGCTCGCCGACCGTGCGCCGCAGCCCGGCGAGATGCTCCACAACCCCTGCCGCACGGTGTGGCTGGGCAACGGCGTGGCCGGGGCCCGCGTGGGCCTGCTCTTCCCCGGCCAGGGCTCGCAGCAGCTCGGCATGGCCCGAACCCTCGTCGAGCGATTTCCCTGGGCCCGAGACCTGGTCGAGCAGGCAGGCGAGTGGCTGCGCGAGTACGGACTGGAAGGGATCCGAGACTTGATCTACCCGCCGTTGGATCGGGCGGCCGACGCCGAGCAGCTTGCCGCCTGGAACGGCGAGCTGACCCGGACCGAGGTGGCCCAGCCGGCCATCTGCCTGGCCTCGCTGTTGTGGATGAAGTACCTCGGGCACCTGGGCGTCGAGCCGGTGGCCGTGGGCGGCCACAGCCTGGGCGAGCTATCGGCGTTCCACGCCGCCGGGGCCTTTGATGAGAAGACCCTGCTGCGTCTGGCGGCCATTCGCGGCCGGGCCATGGCGGCCCGCGACGAGCGGCCCGGTGCCATGGCCTCGCTGGCCTGCCCGCCCGAAATCGCCGTCAGGCTCGTGAAACAGAGCGGCAGCGACGTGGTCGTCGCCAATCTGAACAGCTTCCAGCAAACCGTGATCTCCGGCGACCGATCGGCCGTCGAGCAGCTCGTCCAACAGGCGTCGGCCGACGGAATCCGCACAAAGGTCCTGCCGGTCTCGAATGCCTTTCACAGCGAACACGTGGCCGAGGCCGCCAAGCGGCTCCGCGCGGAAGCCCCGCTGAGCGGCGTTCTGGACTCCACGCGCATGGGGCTGTTCACCTCGACCGACGGCTCCCAAGTGGGCCGGGGGCTCGTGCTGGCCGACCACTTCGCCGACCAGGTCGTCTCCCAGGTCCACTTCATTGCCATGGTCGCCGCGATGTACGGCCGTTGCGACCTGTTTGTCGAGGTGGGGCCGGGCCGCGTGCTCTCGGGTCTGGTCGCCTCGATCTGCGGCTCCGACGGGACCCTGTGCCTGCCGGTCGAGTCGAAGCCGGGCCGCGACCGCGATCTGAACACCCTGGCGGCCCGCCTGTTCGTGCGCGGGGCGAGCGTGAACTTCCCGGCCCTTTACGAGCGCCGCCTGGTTCGCCCCTTCGTGCCGGCCAACGACCGCCTGTTCATCGACAACCCCTGCGAACGGCCCTTCCAGATCGACGGGGTGACGATTGCCGAAGGCTCTGCGCCGGCTCCGGAGGCCGGCCGAGCAGCGGTCGTCGAACCGGCCCGCCCGACGGCCCCCGAACCCGAACCCGTTGCCGACGACGCCTCGGTCCCGCAGATGCTGCTCGGGGCCGTCGAGGAGCTGACCGGCTTCCCGACCGAGACCTTGAATATGGAAATGCGGTTGATCGACGACTTGAACTTGGATTCGATCAAGGCGGCCGAGCTGATCGCGTCGGTGGCCAAGCGCCTGGGAATCGCCGGCGACGTGGACCCCGCCCAGTTCGGCAACGCGACGCTGGAGGAGATCGCCGACACCCTGGCCGAGCTGGCCGGCCCCGGAAACTCAGCGGGCGGCGATGCCGAGTCGCAAGCCGGACGCCCGAAGTCCCGCGGCAGGGCGTTGCCCGCGTGGGTTCGTAACTTCACGGTCGATTGCGTGGAGGAGCCGCGGCCCGAGCCCTCGCCGCAATGCACCTTGCGCGCGGGCGACAAGGTGCTGGTCCTGCACGAGCGCGAGGAGACGGACATCGCAGCCGCGCTCCGTGAGCAGCTTGCCCGATGCGAAGCCGAGGTCGTGTGCCGGCCGTTCGACGCCGCGCCCGACGCAATGCTCGAGGGCGATTGGGGCGGCATGATCGCCGTGCTGCCCCGCCGGCGCCAAGCCACCGAGGATGCGCCGCAGCGGCTTCGACGGGTCATCCACCGGCTCCGCTCGCTCGCCGTTGCCCCCGGCTCCGAGGACCCGGAACGCCCGAGGGCCGTGGCCTACGTCCAGTTCGGCGGCGGGGATTTCGGCAGCAGTTCTTCCTCGGCCGATCTGGAGCAGACGTGTGCCAAGGCCCTGGGCGCCAGCCTGCACTTGGAGCGGGGCGACCTGCGGGTCCGCGTGCTCGACTTCGCTCCGAAGAGCGACGCGACGAGGCTGGCCGAGAAGGTGGCCCTCGAGCTGGCCACGCCCCAACCGTACGCGGCCGCGGGCTACGACGAAAAGTTTGTGCGCCGGGTGCCCAAGCTGCGGCTCTCCGAGCCGGCGAGCTATGTACCGCGTAAAGTCACGTGGTCCGCCGAGGACGTGATCCTGGTGACCGGCGGTGCCAAAGGAATCACGGCCGAGTGTGCCCTGGCCGTTGCCGAGAGGACCGGCGCCCGCATGGCCCTGGTCGGCAGTTCCCCGTTGCCCGGCGAGACCGGCCGCGGCGAAGCGAAGGGCGAGATCGCGGCGACCCTCGATCGCTTCGCCGAGCGGGGACTCAAGGCCCGCTACTACCGGTGCGACGTAGCCGATGCCCGCGCCGTCGCCGAGCTGCTTGGCCGGGTTGAGAAAGAGCTGGGCCCGATTACCGGCGTGGTACACGGGGCGGCGATGAACAAGCCGCGCCGGCTTGCCGACGTCCGCAGCGAGGACGCCTACGAGGAGGTGGCCCCCAAGGTGCTCGGCGCGATCAACCTCTGCCGGGCCCTGGATTCCAAGCCGCCGAAGATGCTGGTCGGCCTGTCGTCGATCATCGGGGTCTCGGGCATGTGGCGAAACGGCTGGTACGGCTTCTCGAACGAGGCCATGGAGCGGGTCCTCGACCGGTTCCACGCCCGGCATCCCGAGACCACGGTGGTTTGCCCGGCCTACAGCGTGTGGAACGGGGCGGGCATGGGCGTTCGCATGGGCAGCACCGACTACCTGGCCCGCAAGGGCATCGGGGCGATTCCGCTGGAGGAAGGCGTCCGCCGCTTCGTGGACCTGTTCGAGAACGACCCGGGTCGGCGGCAGGTCGTGATCACGGCCCGCGTCGCCGGGCTGGAGAGCACGCTGCCGGCCGCAGCCACGCCTCGCCTGCCCCGCGCCAGCCGATTCCTGGAAGACGTGTCTTACGTCTTACCGGGAGTGGAGCTGGTCGCCCGCGTGCACCTGAATGTCGAGCGGGACGCCTACCTCGAAGACCACGTCTGGCGAGGCTCGCGGCTCTTCCCAACCGTCTTCGGCCTGGAGGCGATGGCCCAGGCCGTGGCGTACCTGACCGGGCACGACCGTTTCGAGCACGTCCGCATCGAGGACGTCCGGCTTCAGCGGCCGATCGTCGTGGACCCCCAAGAGGGCCTCGACGTCGAGATTCGGGCTGAAGCGATCGAGCGCCCGTCGCCCGAGGCGCCGCGACGGGTCAAGGTGGGCATCTCGACCGAGAAGAGCGACTTCACCCAAAACCACTTCTCGGCCGAGTTCGTCTTGGACGGGGCTGCGGAACCCGAAGTCGACGATGTCGAGCTGCCCGCGGAGCCGCTTGCGATCGATCCGCGGCGCGACCTTTACGGTGGGCTGCTCTTCCAGGGGCCCCGCTTTCAACGTTTGCGCCACATCTGCTCGCTCGACTCGGACCGGTGCGTGTTTGTTTCGGAAGCCAACCCGGCCGACGGGCCGCCGAAGGACGCGGCCGGCGTGTCCCTGCTCGGCGACGCCTACTTCCGCGACTCGCTCTTGCAGTCGGTCCAGCTCATTGTGCCGCAGAAGATCGCCCTGCCGGTACACATCGACAGCCTTCAGAGCCGCGGGCTCACGCAGCGCCGCTCCGGGCGGCTTCGAGCCGTGGCCGTCAACAACGGCGAGACCGACGGGAAGCAGACCTTCACGGTCTTTGCCGTGGACACGGAAGGGCACGTCGCGGAGCGGCTCGACGGGTACACGCTGGGTATCGTCGAACACCGCCCCGACCATCCCACGGCCGAAGAGCTGGCCAATCCCGGCCCCCGAGACGAGCGCATCCTTCGCGAGCGGCTTGCGGCGCTCGCGGAAGCCTTCGATCTCGCGGTGCCCGAGCTGTCGGCCGTCCACACGCCGGGCCTGCACGGACTCCCCAAGCCGCTAAGGCACGAGCGCGAGCTGCCCGTGTTGGCCCGAGTCGCTCGGGCGGCCGCGGGCGACGCAGAAGGGCACCCGCCCGGACACGAGATGCAGGTCCGCTGGCTCGAGTCGGGCCGGCCCGTGGTGGAGGGAAACGGTTATGCACAGCTCGGCGTTTCGCTTTCGCACGACAACCAGACGCTCGTGTGCGTGGGCGGGCGCGGCCCCCAGGGCTGCGACCTGCACCCGGTCGAGTCGCGGAGCCGCGAGGACTGGATCGCCCTGCTGGCGAATGAACGGACTGAGCTGCTGGACGAGCTCAGCCGCGACGGCGACCCACTCGACCGGGCCGGCACGCGAATCTGGAGTGCCCTGGAAGCGTTTCGCAAGGCGGCCGGCGCCGGTGCGGACGGGCTGCGCGTCGTCCGGCGCGCGGACGCCGGCGTGCTTCTCTCCGCAAGTGCCGGGGGCAGCGAACGGTTGCTGCTGACGTTCCCGGTCAAGCTGACCCGGGGGCCGGAGAAGATGTTTGCCGTGGCGGTCGGGCCGAGGCGGACCGGTTCCGCGTCCGCAGCGCCTCATTCCACGGCTGCCGCAATTCCCGCAAGACCGGCCGAGCCGAGCACGCCCGTGCTCGCCGAGCTGGGCTTCCACGCGAGCGACTACGAAATCGACGCCGCGATCGGCCCGCGGGGCCAGCGCGTGATGATCGCCCGCCAGCCGCTCACCTTCCGCGACAACCGGGCGCTTGGCGGCGGGATCTACTTCTCGAACTACTTCACTTGGATGGGCAAAATCCGCGAGCTGGCCGTCTCGCCCATTCTCGGGGGCCTGGCCGAGGACATGGCCGGCGGGGCGTGGGGCATGGTGACCAACCACGCCTCGGTCCGCATCGTCGGCGACGTGGCGGCCAGCGGCGTCATCGAGAACCGCGCCTGGATGGAAAGGACCACCGGGCGCGACGACTCGACCATTGAGCTGCGGTTCGAGTGGCACCATCGGCTGCCCGACGGGCGATGCGAGCCGATCGCCGAGGGGGAAATGCAGATCACCTGGGTCCGCGTGATCGGCCACGGTCAGGTCGAGATCGCCCCCTTGCCGCAGTACGTGCGCGACTACATCGCCACGGTTGCTCCCGGCCGCGCCGAAGCAACCGAGCGGGCCGCGGAGGCGGAACGAACGGAGCGCCGGCCCGCCGCGGCGTTGGACCCCGGCGACGAGCTGTATCGCACGTCGCACGGCCCCCGGGCCGGAAAAGTGCTCCGCGAGGAGGTGTTCCAGACCAGCCTGGAGGACGCCAACCTGGTGGGCAACATCTATTTCGACAACTACGCGAAGTGGCAGGGCCGCCTGCTGGACGTGTTCCTGTTCGAGGCCGCCCCTGGGCTTTTCCGAACCGGCGCCGCCGGCGGCGAGCTGACGTGCCGCACGTGCCGGGTGAAGCACTTCCGCGAGGCCATGCCTTTCGACCGCATTCGGGTGAGCATGGGCCTGCGGGCGGTGTACCGGCGCGGGCTGAAGCTGGAGTTCGAGTACAGCCGCGTTAGCCCGGACGGCTCGCTGGAAAAGCTGGCCTTCGGCGAGCAGGAGGCGGTGTGGACCGTGCGCGACGCCGACGGCCGCCCTGCCGCGGCCCCGCTGCCCGAGGAGCTGGTACAACGGCTCTGCGAGCCGCACTCAAGTGTGACGGCGGAACCCGACCGAAGCGAGAGTTGGAGTACAGGCTTCAGCCTGTCTTCCGAGCAGCCTGAAGGCTGGACTCCAACGGGGCGACAGCCTGAAGGCTGGACTCCAACTGCGGAAGAGGCTTGCACCCCGTGACGGGAACACGACCATGTTACTGCGAACCGCTCTGAGAATCATGATCCACGAGAAGGAGAAGTTCCTGGGCGCCGTGGTGGGCGTGACGCTGGCCCTGTTCCTGGTGCTGCTGCAATCCGGGTTCTACCTGGGCTACAAGCGAGACATCACGGTGATCCTCGATTCGATCGACGCCGATCTGTGGATCGTTCCCAAGGGGCAGGTGACCTTCGACGGCTGGGACCACATCGACGACCTTCCCTACTGGAAGCTCGAGGCCCACCCGGACATCGCCCGCTGCTCGCGCCTGATCTGCGGCTACGCCGCTTGGCGCATCCCCGGCAGCGGCGGCAAGGACATGGTGCAGGTGGTGGGGCTGGATTTCGAGTCGCCGCCGGCGATCCGTTTTGCGATCGACCATCCCGATCCCGGCAGCCTGCTCCGCCCCGAGGGCCACGTGCTCATTGCCCGCAAGGACCGTGGCAAGCTGGGCATCGACGCGCCCGGCGACGAAGGGGCCGAGATTTTCGGGCGCCGCGTCAAGGTCGTCGGCTTCGTGGACGACGTCCACTTGTTCAACACGGCCGGTTTCGTGCTGACCGACCTGGACAACGCCCGGGCGTTCCTCCGGCTGCCATCTACGCAGGTGACCTACATCGCGTGCAAGTGCCGGCCGGGGGCCGACGTAGAGCGAGTCCGCGCCGGGCTTGAGCGCGACCTGCCCGAATACGACGTCCTGCTCAAGCAATCCTTCCGCGAGCTGGCCGCCGACTACTGGGAGACCAACACGGGCATCGGCTTGGTGCTCTTGCTTTCGGCGGTGTTGGCGGTGCTGGTGGGCTTCCTCATCGTGATGTCCACCTTCTACATCTCCACGGTGGAGAAGATCCCCGTGTTCGCCGGCCTGCGGGCGCTGGGGGCCTCGACCCGTGAAATCGTCACCGTCCTCGTCTACCAGGTCGTCGGCGTGATGCTGGCCGGCTGCGTCGTGGCCGGAGCCGGGCTCTACGTTACGGTTTGGGCCCTGTCCGACTCGACCGTCTCGGTAGTGATCACGCCGCCGCTTATCGCCATGGGCGTGGGCGTAACGTTCGTCTGTTCGGCCTTGGGGGCGCTGTTGTCCATTCGCAAACTGGCAACCACCGATCCGGCGGAGGCGTTTCGATCATGATCCGGATAGCCGACCGAATCGTTCTGCAGCTTACCGACGTGCGCAAGGAGTACCGCGAGCCGATGGGCACGATCGAGGTGCTCCGGGGAGTTCGCCTCGACGTCCACCGCGGCGAGATCGCGGTCCTCGTGGGCCCGTCGGGCTCGGGCAAGACTACCCTGCTACAGATCGCCGGGTGCCTCAGCCGGCCGACCTCCGGCCGGGTCGTCGTGGCCGGAGAGGATCTGAGCACCGCCGACGAGGCCCGGCGCCTCGCGGCCCGGCGCCGGCACCTGGGGTTCGTGTTCCAGAACTTCCAGCTCGTCGACGCCCTGAGTGCGTACGATAACGTCGCCCTGGGGCTGCGCCTTCGGCGCCAGCCGGTCGACCGCGGCCGCATCACCTCGATGCTCGCGACCCTCGGGCTGGGCACCAAGGCACAAAAACGGCCCGGGCAGCTCAGCGGCGGCGAGAAGCAGCGCGTCGCCATCGCCCGGGGGCTCGTCGGGCGGCCCGACGTGCTGCTGGCCGACGAGCCCACCTCGCAACTCGACTCCAACAGCGCGCACACCGTAAGCGAGCTGCTCCTGGCAGCGGCCCGCCAAACCAACGCCGCGGTCCTGCTGGCCACGCACGATCCGAGGCTGACGCGGATCGCCGACCGCATCCTGACCTTAAAGGAGGGTACGATCCATGAACAAGTCACTGCGAGCCTTGAAGATGATGACGGCCGCGCTGGTGATCGCTGCCGCGGCCGGTGTCGGCGTCACGTGGAAGCTGACGTCCAACGGCACTGCGCATGAGGCGGAAGCCCGGGCCGGGGCCACGCCACCGGTCCCACGAATCGTTTGCACGGGCCGGGTGGAGGCCGTCGGCGGCCAGGTCGACGTGGTGGCCCAGCTCTCCGGCGAACTGACTGAAATGCGGGTCGCCGAGGGAGACGAGGTCGAGAAGGGGGACTTGCTGGCCGTGATCGACGCCCGGCGCGAGGCCGCCACCGTGGCCGTGGCCGAGGCGAACCTTTCGCTCGTCGAGGCACGACTCGATCGTGTGCTGGCCGGCACGGGTGAGGAGGAAATCGAGGCTGCCGCCCGCGAGGCGGAGTCGGCCCGCGCGCTCGTGGAGAGCCAGCGCGCGAAGCTCCGATGGATGCGTAGCCAATGCGGCGGGCAAACGGAGCACGCGGCCCCGCCGGCAGAGGAGGGCGGTGCGGCGGCTCCCGGGCAAGCGGCCGGCCCAGACGCCCATGCCGGTGAGAAGCCCCCCTACGTGCAGGAGGCGGAGTTTAGGCTTCAGGCATTGGAGAAACAGTACGAGGCGGCGCGGAGCCGTTGCGAAGCCCTGCGCCGCGGCCCGCTGGACGAGGACGTGGCAGCGGCCAGGGCCGCCGTGGCCGTTGCCCGAAAGCAGCTCGAAGCGGCCCGGACCAGCTACGGCTACCGCCGGGTGGTGGCCCCGATTTCGGGCGTCGTGCTGCGGGTGTATCTTCACACGGGAGACGGCGTGCCCTCGGGGGCGCCGATGCCCGTGGTGCGGATTGCCGACACGCGCCGGCTTCGCATCCGCCTGGAGGTCAACGAGGCCGACGCCCACCGTTTGACCGCGAATGCACCGGGGGCCTTCCGCACGCGGGGCAGCTCGCGGCACGTCGGGCGGCTGGTCGTCCGCCGGGTGATTCCCGCGTTCGGGCCCAAGCGGCTCTTCAACCCGGATACTAGCGCACGGATCGATACCCGCACCGTGGAGGTCCTCTGCGAGGTGACCGCTTGCAGCCAATCGCTCTACCCGGGCGAGCGGATCACTGCGGAGTTTTCCGTGCAACAATCCCAGAGGGCCGAAGAGGCACTGTTCACGGACAACTGAGCACCGCCTGCGAAGCAAGCGGCCGGCCGGGAGTCCCCGAAACACCGGACCCAGAGGAGCCCCACGTGAACGATCGACTCCACCAGTTCGACAACCGCCCCTTCGACGTGGTCGTGGTGGGGGCGGGCACCGGCGGGTTGACCGCCGCGGCACTGCTGGCCAAGCGCGGCCGGCGCGTGCTGGTCCTGGACAAGCACACGGTGGCCGGCGGCAGCGCCACGGTCTTTCGGCGGGGACGCTATGAGTTCGACGTGGGGTTGCACTACCTCGGAAGCTGCCGGCCCGACGGCATGATCCCCAAGATCCTCGTCGCCGCCGGTGCCGAGGGGGTCGAGTTCGAGGAGATGGACGCCGACGGCTTCGACACATTCATCTTCCCCGACTTCGAGTTCCGGGTGCCCAAGGGGCTGGATCGCTTTCGCCAGCGCCTCTGCGCCCAATTCCCCGGCGAGCGCCGAGGCATCGAGCGCTATTGCCGGCTGCTTAAGCAGCTAGAGCGGTTCATGGACACGGGCGGCAGGTTCTGGAAGCTCCTGCTGGCCCTGCCGCGGTGCGGGCTCTTGTGGCGCTGGGCCAACGCCACCCTGGACGAGTTCCTCGATACCTGCACCAAGGACCCCAGGCTCCGCGCCGTCCTCTCGGGACAGCACTTCGACTACGCCATGCCCAACAGCAAGGTTTCGGTCCTGATGACTGCCGGCATCGCGGTCCATTACCTCGACGGGGCGTACTTCCCCAAGGGGGGCGGCCAAGTGATCTCCGACGCCCTGGCCGCGTCGATCGAACGGCACGGGGGCACGATCCTCCTGGGGGCCCGCGCCGAACGAATCCTGGTCGAGGGGGGCCGGGTGCGCGGCGTCGAGTTCGTAAGCCAGCACGTGGGCCGGCACACCGTCTCGGCCGACGCGGTGATCTCCAACGCCGACCTGAAGCGCACGGTTCGAGACCTAGTTGGCCCGGAGCACTTTCGGGAAAAGACAACGTCGCGCGTCGATCAGTACGAAATGACTCCTGCCGTGGGGACCGTGTTTCTGGGACTGAGGCGCGACCTGGGCAACGAGGGCTTCCCGCGGACCAACTACTGCATCTACAGCGGCTACGACTGGGAAGCCGACTACGCGGCAGTGGCCCGGGGCGAGTTCCCCGAGCGGCCCTCGGTCTATATCTCCATCGCCTCATTGAAGGACCCGACGAACCGGAGGGCCGCTCCCGCCGGAGCCAGCAACGTGCAACTCATGTCGATCGCCCCGTCGCAGCCCGAGGCATGGGGCGTCAGCGAAGCGGACCTCGCCGGCGGGGCCTATCGCCAAAGCCCCCGCTATCGCGAGAAGAAGGAGGAGTTCGCCCGGCGCCTGATCGAGTCGGCCGGGCGGCTCTTTCCCGACATCGACCGGCAGATCGCGTTCCAGGAAGTCGCCACCCCGCTGACGCACGCGCGCTACACGGGCGCCACCGGCGGGACGTCGTACGGGATTGCCGCCACCCCCGGCCAGATGGCCCTGCGCCGTGCCGCGGCCAAGACCGACGTGAAGGGCCTATACCTCTGTGGCGCAAGCTGCCGCACGGGCCACGGCATCCTGGGCGTGATGATGTCGGGTCTTTTGGCGGCAGGGGCCTTGGTCAAAGAGAACCTCTTCGCCAAGGTGCTAGGCTGAGTCCGCGCAGAGAAGAAGGCCCGGCGGTGGCCGCGAGGCGGTCCAGGAACGCCGGGTATTGCTCCTCCGTGAAACGGAAGTACTGATGCTCAGTCTCCCGGCCCATCCGGGCACCGATTCCGCGCAAGAAGGAGTTGAGCTTGTAGCTCGGCCACATCGAATCGGGGAGGCGGTTAAGCAGCAAATCGGCGATCGGGTCCAGATCGTCGGCGTTGTAGTAGTTGCCGTTGCAGCGCATCAGCGCGCTGTCGAAGAGGAAGTGGTACACGTCCAATGCGCCGGTGAGCCGGCGCCGTCCTACCTTGGCCGCCGGGTCCAGGGAGGCAATGCGAACGAAGACCTGGCGCAGGAAATTCTTCTTGATCGTCTCGCACTCGTCCAGCGGCTTGCTGTAGACGATGCGGACGCCAGTGATACCACGGATGGCGTTGTAGGTCAGGTCCGTGGCCTCTTCGCGGCAGAGCCGCCGGTTGCGGATCAGGTACTCGCAATGCTGGAGCGAACGCTTCCAGTCGCTGACGACCCGCGTGACCACCGACATCCAGAAAGGATCGTCTTGACTTTGCCGCGCGCCTTTCGGCGAGGCGCCGAATTCTACGAGCCGACTGTTGCGTCGCGTGTATTCGCGAACGAGCCGGATGCGCTGCTCGTCGGCGTCGGGCTTCAGCAGCATCGCCGCCTCGCGCAAGGCTGCCGAACGCTGAAACTCGCCCTCGATGAACACGGGTACTGGGCGGCCCTTCTGCTCGACCCCCGCCAGATCGCGTTCGGCGGCGATGGCCTTGGCTTCGTCCACGGCGCCGCCCGGGAGTCGAGTCATCCCGACAGGCAAATTCGTCCTGGACTGCAAAGCTCAGTCGAAAGAGCAAAACACTTCGAGCTTTTTCTTTTCCTTCCACGGCTTGATCCGGTCGAGCGGGATGGCCGCGTCGTACAAGTAGAGTTGTTTCAGCGCCGGCATCTCGGCGAGAACTTCGAGCGACTTGAGCGTAAAACCCTTGCCGTAGAGCACGAGTTTTTCGAGTCGCAGGTGCGTCAGCTCTTGCAAGGCCGCATCGGTGAATTCCTTGCCGCCGGTGGTCCCCTCCAGACGGAGCCGGCGGAGCGTATCGAGCTTGGCAAGCGGGGCGAGGTCGGCGTCGGTAATGCCCGTCTCGTAAAGCACGAGGCTTTCGAGCGTCTTGCACTGGCCGATGGAGTCCACGGCGGCGCCGGTGACCGGGCATTCGACCAGGTACAGGAATCGCAGATCGTGAAGGTCCCGCAAGTGGGCAAGTCCTTTGTCGCCGCCCCTCCAGTTCTTGTCGAGCAGAGCGCCCAAGTAGGCTCCGTGGGAGTTTTCGTACTGACTGGGATAGACACGGCCGACAGAACCACCCAGTTCGCGGATTGCCTGAACGGCGGCCGCGTGGCCTTGGCGAAGTTGCGCCGGCACGTGCGAGTACACTTGATCGGTCCGCTCGGTTTCGGATAGTCCCGGGCCGATTCTTACGCGGTGCAGTCGGCCGTCCCGGATGGCGACCAGCCCGTAATGGGCCGAGACGCCGATAGGAAACGCGGGGCTCCCCGGGCTCGGGGCCAACGATTGCGGAGCGCCAGTCTTCCCGTCAAACGACCACCAGGTCCCCACCCCCCGGCTGATCAAGCGGCCCTGCCACGCGAACACGGAGACACTTGAAATGGGATAGTGGTGATAACGCTCTTCGCCGGGTGGGTCGCATCGCCACGTCCAGCGGTCGCTTCCTTCGGAAGGCGGCCGGACCACATAGAACCATCTGCCGGCGGGAATGAGGATCCGGGGACCGTCGATCACCGCGAATTCTTGAGTTTGCGCCTTCGGGTTCACGGCGGGAAAACGCCCCGGCGAGACGGCGATGTCAAGCGTCTGGAGGTCGACGATCAGCGGGCGACGTTGCCACTGGTCGGGAATCCGTTTCGGCGTCCCGTTGGAGCGGCCGACCAGCAGCAGCGGTTTCTCCGGGGCGTTGGATTGGCGCCAGGGGGCTATCCACATCGGTACGAAGCCCTGATCGGCCGTGTCAGCGTCGTCCGCTACCTTGGTCGCCGTGTGAAAGATGCGAATCGGCTGTGGGCCGCCCTCGCGATGCTCGAGCACCGCAAACCACGTCCGGGGATTGGCCGATCCCTCTGCCCCGTACAAACCAATCACCAGGCACCGCCCGGGCTCCCACGGATACACAGTCAGCCGATTTTCGTACTCCGGCAGCCCGTCCTCCGAGGTCCAAGACGCCAGGGTCCGGCCGTGCGCGTCGAGCACGCGGATGCCGTTGTTCCGGGTTGCCAGCCATAGGCCGCGGCCGTCAAAGGCGGCGTTGAGGACACAATCCCCCGGCTGCACGGCGAACAGCTCTTCGGCGAGGTCCTTCTCCCGGATGACCAGGAGGTTCTTGCTGCTGATGGTCGGATGGTAAAGCACGTCCCAGGTCCCGCAGTTGACCAGGCTCCCGTACTGTCCGTGGATGCCCTCGATCGGCTCGAAGGCCACGTCGAATGGTTCGGTTTCCAGACGGTCGGGAGCGAAGCTGAGCTGGGGGCGCCGGTCTTTCGGCTTGCGTCCCGTTGCGACTTTGAGTCGAGCGAACTCGCGATAGCCGACCAGTCCGCTGCGACAGGCTTCCAGACCCGCGACGGGGTCCCAGAAAGGCGGCGGCTGCGAACTCTCGTACCCGTTGGCTTTGACCAAATCGGAAAGGTCGGAGAGCCGCTTGTCGATCCCCTCGAACCGTGCCGAAATCTCCGACGAAAACGGCTCCCGCTCTCCGTGCTCGCGGCGAAAGCGTGTCACATCGCGGCGAAACTGCTCATCGGCGTAGAGGAGTCGCATGCTCCCGGCTAGAAACACCAGATCGGGTCGGCCCGTCCCCTCCAAAGCGACGAGGAACTGTTCGACACGCTCCCCCTCCTCCTGCGGCGGCCGCGGGATGGGGCTACCCTCGGGTGCCGGCGCGGAAACCACGGGGCAGCCCGCGATCCGAAGCCGATAGTCCGGGGCCAGCGCCTTGGCGTTGCGGAAAGGATGGATCGAGAAGGGCCGCAGCTCGACGTTCGTCAACAGCCAGAAGACCGTGTCGTAGTAGTATCGCGTGTCGTAGTGCCGTCCGCCTCTGAGGTATCCGTCGCTGAGCGGTCGGTCCTCGCGGGTCCCGTACGTGGAAAACGACGTCGCCGCCGCGGCATGGACGTTCCACAACATGGCCCCCGACCATAGGGCATATTGGTCCGCGGCCGACATTTCCTTGCGGCACTCTGCGCTGACCTCGGCGGAGTCGTCGCCCTTGTGGTATCCCGCCAGGATCGCCGGCGCGATCAGCTCACGGATGGTGCCCGAGCCGATCGCCGGATCGAGGCGCGGAAACATCGGGTACACCTGCCGGAAAAACTGGTCGAGCCGCTGGCGCACTTCCGGGGGTTTCGGCTGCCGCCACAGATCGCCGATCTGTTGGAACTCCCGCCAATCCTCTTTTCGCCAGGGTTCGGGGCCGACGCCCGCCAGGTGATCCGCCGATTGGCGGGCCAGGCAAACCAGCAGGTGCGCCTCGCGCGGGTTGACCTGCCGGTGGCCGATGACCGACTCGACGTGGCCCAGCATCGCCCCCCAACGAGCCTGGCAGTCGCGCTGGTCGGCCGCGGAGCGGGCGTGGCCGGTCCCTTTGAACTGGAATGACGTATCGTTGGTCGGGGGCATCAAGAGAAGGAGCATCTCGGCAACCGAACGAAGCGCCTGCTCGGCGTCGTCCGGTTTGAGCAGCAGCGCGGCCTCGCGGAGATCGGTCGACCGGCGCCAATCGCCCAAGGCGGCAAACGTGTCGGCCCGGGCCGTGAGCAGCCGGAACTGGTCGTCGGCCGAGAGGCCCTGGCACGGCTCGTTCAGCACGATCCGCAACACGCCGCGGGCCATGCTGCCGCTGAGGAAGTCCACGGCCTGCTGCGGCGAGAGAGGGCCCGCCCGGGCGTGCCGCTCCAGGACACCGCCGTCGGTCACCCGAATCGCAAGATGGACCTGCGTGTCCGGCTCCATCTTCAGCGTCGACATCTTGAATTGGCCCTCGACGCAGACCGGCACGGGCCGTTGTTTCAAGTCGGCCCCGGTCCGCTGCAACTCCGCGGCGACGGCCCGGGCCTCCTCGATCTCGACGACCGCCACGCCCGGGTGCGAGCTCAAAGCGGCCTCGACGACCTCGGCGTAGCCGGTTTGCAGGCGGTCAAAATCGTGGGTCAGGTTGCGCGACACGAACGGAGGCACGCCGATCACGGCACGCAGCCCATGCTTGAATTGCCTCCTCACCTGCTGCACGACGCCCGCGATCTTCTCGGCGAGTGGCGCCGGGTCGCCTTCCTCGGGCAGATGCTCCACTCGCAGCCGGGCACCGCAGGTGCAATCGCAGAGGACGGCTTGTAGGAACTGCTTCGACTCGGCCGGCGCTTCAAGGCGGCTCGTTTTGCGCGACAGCAGGACCAGCACGTCGGCACCCAGCACGCGCCCCAGCTTCAGCCGCCCTCCGGCCGCCCCGGCGCCGAACAGCGCCGTCAGCTCGAGTTCCTTCATGGCAGCGTCGAGTTGTGCACGTTCGACCAATTCCACGCCATCGAGCTTCGACAGCTCAACGGTGAGCAGGTCGACGAGCCCGGTCTGCTGCACGTCGGGCGTGGCGACAATCGCCCAGCGGTGGCCGCCCGGGTCTGCACCGGCTGCCGGCGCGGCGCAGCACGCCGCGGCCAATGCTGCCAGCAGCGCAGCGGCTAGCGGGGTGTGCGAACCGTTCGCACACCCGGCGCTGCTGACGGGCAACATCGGGGAGGAGACGCTCATTTGGGTATGTCCAATACCACTCGCACTAGGCTTCCGGATTGGGAAACGGCCAACAGGGACTTGCCGTCGGGAGCAAACTCCGCCGCCTTCGGCCACCAGCATTTGCCGGGAGAAGCCAACTCTCTTCGCGTGGCCACGTCCCAGACTCGCACTTGATGCGTCTCTTGGCAACGGCTTTCTACGAATCCGTGGGACTCCCACGTGGCCACGAGGCGACCGTCCGCCGAGACGGCAATCGGGGAAGCGAACAGTTCTTCCCAGAGCGTGCGGCAGGCCCCGGTCCGAGGGTTCCACGCGACCAGCCGCCGGGGTTCGCTGTTGCTGGACCCCAAGACCGTCCCGTCGGGCAGCAAACCGGCCACATCCCGCAGCGACTCGACCTCGCAACCTTGCTTGGCGAGCACGTCCCAAAGGACAACGCCATCAAGTCCTCGGCCCATCGTGAGGAATCGTTCCCCGTCGGCAAGGGGGAGCACGCGGCCGGAGACGACGGGGGCGCGGAAACGCAACATCTCCTCGCCATCATCGACGTTCCAAGCTCGCACCGTGTTGTCTTGACTCGTTGAGGCCAGCCAACGGCGCTGGAAAACTGCTGCCATTTGTTCACCGTGACGAGCAAGTCATCCTTTGGCGAAAAGGCGAGCCCCGAATAGCCTGTTGGTCCTGTCTTTCGGGTTCCGCCAGTCCGCCGCCTCGCGACTCTGCTGAGATTGGTCCGCGAACAGAACAGTCTCGGCGACAGACCCTCCCCCCATCCGAAGGATCGGTTGCCTCCGCTGCGGGGCGACCCCTTGCGTACATCGGTGCGATAGGGTGCGATACACCGACTTCACGTACCCCGGCGGCCTAACGCGCAGAGGTCCGCCCCGTCCTCACCCAACTGGTGATCGTAGTCCACCCATCCACCCGCCGCCACAATCGCCTCCACCGCTTCCCGTTGCTTCCTCGCCTCGTTCATCTTCACGGCAAACCAACTCATGCCGATGGCAACCAGCAACACGAACACCGGCAGCGTCCGTAAGCTGAACTGGTATCGGCGGCGTTGGGGTTTGGGATCGGTCATATCGCTATGCCAATACTTCCGGTGGAGGACACAACATCACCAGGTAGCATCCACCGGGTGCGGACTGGCCGAGTGTCCGGTACTAGCGAGTTGCGGGAGCCAGTTGGCGGGCGTCCCCTTTTTCCTCCCGGTTGTGTGCCATGCTACGGCGCGGCGGCCCGGCCCGCAAGTGTGGGCCCCATGTTCCGAGAAAGACTGACTTGCCCCTTGTTTTGTGTCCTGCGATCGTTCAAACTCGGTCTCGCGTCGCCTCCCTGCAAAGCGTTCCCGCCTGCCGGGCGTTTCCTCCCGCCGCACCCAAGAAACGGAGTACACGCCGTGTGTTCCGCATCCCTTCTTTCGACGTGGATCGTCCTGGCTTCGCTCGGAGCGCCGGGCGAATGGTCCTGTCCCGCGGTGCCCGACATCGCCGAGCTTCCCCATCCGCGGATCGCGGCGACCCCGGCCGAGCTGGATCGGCTCCGGGCGGCCTATCGGGGCGACAATCGCCCGGCCCGGGAGGCCGTCGCCGGCACGGTTCGCGAGGCCGACGCCGCGCTCGAGCAGCCGGTCGAGTTTCCCCCGCGCGGCGGGCAGCACAACCAGTGGTACCAGTGCGACGCCTGCCAGTTGGCGCTAAAGACGATCGACGCGACGCACCATGAGTGCCCCTCGTGCAAGAAGGTTTACTCCGGCGAGCCTTACGACGACGTGCTCTTTGCCCGGACGCACCACAGGAATCTCGCGGCCATGCGCTCGGCGGCCTGGGCCTTCGCCTTGACGGGCGACGAGCGATACGCCCGGTTCGCGGCCGACGTGCTGCTCGGCTACGCGGCGCGGTACCGCGAATACCCCTACCACTCGGCCAGCCGCAGCGGCGGGAGCTGGCACGTCCGCTCCGGCGGCCACCTCTTCGAGCAGACGCTCACCGAAGCCGGTGCCATGGCTTCTTACATCGCCCCGGCCTACGACCTGGTCTGCACGAGCGGCGTGCTGTCCAAGGAGGAGAGCCAAACGATCCGCGACGGCCTGCTGAGGCCGATGCTCGAAAACATCGCCAAGAACCGCGCCGGCAAGAGCAACTGGCAAACGTGGCACAACGCCGCCATGCTCAATGCCGGGGCCGTGCTGGGCTCCAAGGAGTGGGTCGAGCGGGCCATCGCCGACCCGGGCAACGGCTTCGTCCACCAGATGCAGGTCTCGGTATCCGAAGACGGCATGTGGTACGAAAACAGTTGGGGATACCACTTCTACACGCTCCGGGCACTGACCGTGATCGTCGAGTCCGCGCGGCGGCTGGGCATCGACCTCTGGGGACACCCGCGCTTGAAGCGGATGTTCACCGTGCCGGTCGATTACGTGATGCCCGACGGGCACCTGCCCCGTTTCGGCGACGACGTGAGCACGAGCGTCGGGCGCGTCGCCCGCTCGCTGGAGTTCGCCTTCCACGCCTACCGCGACCCGGCCATGGTGCCCTGGCTGCCCAACTCGCCGACCTGGGATTCGGTGATGCTCGGCCGGGCCGTCGGCGAAGAGCCGGAGCCCCCGGCCGCGGAGTCGAAGCTCTTCCCCGCGGCCGGACACGCCGTGCTGAGGACCGGCGGACCCAAAGGGCTCGTCTCGGTGATGACCTTCGGGCCCTACGGCGGGTTTCACGGGCATTTCGACAAGCTCAGCTTCGTGCTCTACGGGTGCGGCGAAGAGCTGGGCGTCGATCCCGGCAGGGCACGAAGCCAGGCATATCGCCTGCCGATCCACCGCGAGTGGTACAAGGCCACGCTCGCCCACAACACGGTGGTCGTCGACCGTAAGTCCCAGGCCCCCGCGTCGGGGCGCCTCCTGCATTTCGACGCCGACGCGGGCCGGGCGCTCGTCGTCGCCCAATGCTCCGGCGCGTATGAGGGCGTGGTGCACACCCGGCTGCTGCTGCAAACCCCCGGTTACTTGCTGGTCTTCGACGACCTGAAGGCCGACGCGGAGCACCGCTTCGACTGGTTCTATCACAGCCGCGGCAAGCTCGCTCAGTGCGACGCGGCAAAGCAACCCGGCGCCGGCGCCGAGGACGAGTTTCGCGGAATGAAGTACGTGGAGAACGGCCGGGCCGGCACGACCGACGGTGCGGTCCGCGTGGCCTTCGCGAGCGAGGGAGTCACCACGGCCCTGACGCTCGACGCGGCCCCGAAAACCGACGTGCTCGTAGGCGACGGCGTGGGCGCGTCGGTGCTCGATCGGGTTCCGTTGGTTCGGGTCACGCGCCGCGGCCGGGGGACGCGGTTCGCCGCCGTGCTAGAACCGCTCTCCGGCGACGCACTGCCCGAGGTCCGTGCGGTAGCGTGGCACGAAACGGACCGCCGAATCGAGATCGACGTGGTCGGCCGCGAGCGCCGCGACACGATTAGCGCCGACGCCGCCTGGAGCCGGCTTGACTTTCGCAGCACAGCGACGACCGAACAGTGACTCCAACGCTCCGGCATCCCATCACTTCGCCTGCACCCGCTTGAACCGGAACACGGCGCTTCCGGCCGGCTCGAGCGGGAAGTTCACGTCGTTCCAGGTGCCCAGCTCGGCCCACTCGCCCGCGGACTGGTCGAGTTCCCAGATCATGGTCGGATTCTTCTCTTCCTGCTTGGGAACGATCAGCCCGCCTTGCCAGGCGCAGCCGTTGTGGTTTGCGAAGCACGCCACGTCGCTGCCGTCTTTGAGCTTGAACAGGGCGCAGAGCACTTCGCCCTGCTTGACCGTGAGCCAGAAGTCGTCCGGAAAGGCCTCGGTGCCTTGGGGCAGGCCCGGTGGTTTGTCGCGGTTCTCGGCGGTCCGAAGCGTCGGCGTGCTGTAGACGGCGTATGGCTGTTTTCCGCCAGCCAGGCCGTCGCCCTCTCGGAGCAGCTTGGCGATCCGCTCGAAGTGCCCCGCCGGGCTCCAGCCCGCCGGCGGCTTTTGCGGGTCGGCGGCGGCTTTGCGGGCTTCTTCGGGTGAGACGTCGGCGAAGCGGAGCACCGCCGCGTCGGCCGGGGGGATGGCGAAGTTGATCGCCTCGACGTGCTCCGGCTCGGCCCAGTCCCCTTTTTCGCGATCGAAAAGCGACACGACGCGCGGCTTGCCCTTGTCTTGCTTCAGCGCCATCACCACGCCCTGCCACGCATAGGCGTTGTGGTTGGCGACGTAGACCACCTGCGACTTGTCCGGAAGCTTGAAGAAGCCGCACACCACCTCGCCCTGCTTGACCTCGAGCCAGTGGTCTTCGGGAAACGGCGTGAGCTTCTCGGGCACGTCGAGCGGCTTGTCGCGGTTTTCGGCGGTGCGGAGGGTCGGCGTCGAGAAGACCTCCACGGCCGGGCCCATCTCGCCGATCAACGGATACAGCGCCTGCACGTGCCGGCCGATGCGGACTAAGTGCATGTCTTCGTGCCACCGCTTGCTGAGGTCCGGCTCGCGCGCGGCGTAGGGCCCGCCGATGAACCAGATCACCGTTTTCACCCCAAACGCGATCGACGTGTTCAGCGTGTAGAGGTTGCGGTTGTAGTCGTGGATCAAGAGCCACTTGCCCATGGCGCTGTTGCGCTTCTTGGCGATGCCGCGATAGAACTTCAGCATGGCGAAGTTCCACGGCATGCCGCGGGCCCAGTGGTAGTCGTACCAGGCGACCACGCCCGGCGAGGTGGGATAGTGCTCGCAGTAGAGGTAGCGGTACGTGCCGACCCACACCGGGTGCGTGGGGTCCCAGGTGCGGAGCATTCGTAGGTAGAGGTCCAGCTTCTCGAAGTCGCCGAACCAGTCGAGCCGCTCGTTCCACAGGTTGTATCCCCAGATCGCCTCGCTACCGCGACACTCCTTGCAGATCTCCTCGACCCGCTTTCGCTGCTCGTCGCTGCGCCGGATGTCGGTCTCGACCGGCGGCTTCCAGGCCAGCACGTCGACCATCATCTTCATGCCGTGCTTCTTCAGCAGCTCGTGCCGCCAGTCGGTATACGGGCAATAGACCGTGTTGAACCCGGCCCCTTTGAGCAGCGTGAGCATCCGCTCGAACTCCTCCGGCTCGCGCGGAAATTCGTCGGCCTGGCCGTAGGGCATGGCGAACACGAAGGCGAACTCCTTCGGTACCGCCGGCGGCTTGCTGCGGGGCGCGGTGAACGGGTCGTCCTTCTCGGCGGCCCGCGCCGCAAGGCCGGAACCGGCCAGGGCGATTGCCAGCAGAGCCGCCTTGGTGAAGCGAGTGGTGGTCATCTTGTCGTCTCCTTCAGAACGTCGGCTTTCAGTCTCACACCTCTTCTGTGCGACGGATTGCCCAATTCCACGGCAAGGGTTCCAGTCTAGCTCGTTGGTACTCTTGCAGCCAGGACTTGCGGTTCGATTCGTGAGCGGAGCAATTCCTGCGGAGGTGGTACTCGACGATGCCGGCGGCGGAACCTCCTTGCCTTCTCGGGGTTGTATGGAGTAAGGTATCCGCGAAACCGCCGATTCGCCGGCTCTTCCGAGAACTCGTGGAAGGAGAACGTGATGTCCACGCGCAGTTGGTGTACGGTCTGTGTGTTGGGTCTATGGGTGACGGCCTTTGCGGCGGACGCTTGGGGCCAGGCGCCCGAGGGTCCGGCCGACCGGCCGGGGCGGATGAAGCAGCGTCTGCTGGAAAAGTACGACAAGGACGGCGACGGGCAGCTCGGCCCCGAGGAACGCCGGGCCGTCCAGCAGGACGTCCGCGACGGCAAGCTGGAGGTGCCCGCGTGGCTGCGCGAGCGGTGGCAGCAGCGCGGGCGGGGCCCCGGCGCCCGGCCCGGCGGTCCCCGTGGCGAGCGCCCCGGCGGGTTCGGCGGCCCCGGGCCCGGGATGGTGCGGGAGAAGGTCGAGATCGAGCAGGATGTCGAGTACGGCAAGGCGGGCGAGCGGCCCTTGAAGCTCGACGTGATCAAGCCCAAGGAACCCAAAAGCGCGGCCCTGCCCGTGGTGGTTTTCATCCATGGCGGCGGCTGGCGCGCGGGCGACAAGCGCGGTGGAACCGGCCGGCTCGCGCCGCTGGTGGCCACGGGCGAGTACGTGGGCGTTTCGGTCGGCTACCGGCTCTCGGGCGAGGCCACCTGGCCGGCGCAGATCCACGACTGCAAGGCCGCCATCCGCTGGGTCCGGGCCAACGCCGAGAAGCTCGGCGCCGACCCGAACCGCATCGGCGTCTGGGGCGGCTCGGCCGGCGGGCACCTGGTCAACATGCTCGGGGCCTCCGGCGACGTTACAGAGCTGGAGGGGGAGTGCGGCTCGCCCGACGAGTCGAGCCGCGTGAGCTGCGTGGTGGCCTTCTGCGGCCCGGCCAACTTCCGCGCCCCCAAGGAGTTCGAGGGCGGCCGGCGCCCCAGCGCGGTCGATCAGCTCCTGGGCGGCAAGATCGAGGAGCACGAGGACCTGGCCCGGCAGGCATCGCCGATCACCTACGCCACGGACGACGACCCGCCGTTCCTGCTGGTCCACGGCGACGCGGACCCGATCGTCCCCTACGAACAGGCCGAGATGTTCCGCGACGCGCTGAAGAAGGCGGGTGTCGACGTCACGCTGTTGACGGTCAAGGGGGGCGGCCACGGCGTGGGCGGCCCGGAGGTCATCCGCCGCGTGAACCTCTTCTTCGACCGGCACCTGCGGGGCCAGGACGTGGAGGTATCCGACGAGCCGGTCGAGCAGCGGCCGTTCGCCCGACCGCAAGGGCGGCCGGGCGGCCCACCGCAGGGCAGGCCGCCGCGTGAAGGCGGCCCACGGCGGCCCGGCGGCCCCGGCTTCGGCCAGCGTCGTCCGCCGAACGCCGGCCCACCGCCCGTCGAGCTGCCCGCCCGGGAGCCGCAGTAGGCTCTCGGCAACGAAAAGGGACGGGGCCAATTTGTGCAAAGCACCCCTCGGGCCGATGAAGGCAAATCGGCCCCGTTGCCCTTTCTCCCGGACCGCATGGTCACTCAGAAAGACGACGTGCTGCCCGCTGCTTGCGGGAATTCTCGTCGTCGATCCAGCGCGATATACTCACCGGCATGACCCCCGGTTTCTCGTCAGAAGGGGGTGGGTCGTGAGACGACCGGTCTTTCGTGCATTGGCCCCGACCTCGCTGCCGACGGTCGGGACATCGGGCCGCTCGGGCGAGTCACTGGAATCCGGAGGACATCGTCCGTTCCCATTCGGGGTCCGCACCCGGGTAAACGACGACTCTCCAACCCTTCGCCAAAGGGGAACGCCATGAGACCGCTGAAGACCCGGATCGTGCCGAGCGCGCTGCTGGTTGGCCTGTTCGTGCTCTCCGGCTGCCGGACGTCGGAGGAGCAACAGCCGCCCCCCCCGTCGGACGGGGGCGCCGGGGCGTCGCCGGGCCTGAAGGAGCCGGCGCCGGTTGCGCACAGCGCGGAATCTGAGAAGAAGACTCTCGACGTTTCCTTCATTCCCGAAGACTGCTTCTGCGCTCTGATCATACACCCCAAGCGGATCGCTGACTCGCCGTTGGCAAAGGAGATCTCGGAGGATGTGATCCAAGAGCTGTTGAGGGAATCGATGATTGACCCACGCAAGGAGCAAGAGAGCGTCACGTTAGACATCTTGGACCGAACTGTCAGAGATCTGTTGGATGATAGTTTCTTTTCGGGCCACGGAGAGATCATCCGGTTTGCGGAACCAATCGCCGGCGAGGAACTCTTGGGTAAGAACTTCCCTTGCCTCGGTTTCGTCGAGGAACGGACCGTCGCGGGAAAGAAATATCACGCAGGATGGCTTGGCGCGCAAAGCCCTCCGGGAGAGCAAGAACAGGATCGTAGGCGATGGCTCGACGCCGCAGTGCATCTTGCCGACGAGCGAACGATGGTGTACTCACTTCTCGAAGGGCCCGCAGACTGCGAGGCGATTCTGAGAAACATGCTCTTGGCAAGCGAGGTGAACACCAAGCTCGTCGAACGGCTGCGCCAAATTGACCCCGACAATGACCTGATTATGGTCGCCACCACTCGGCCGCCGGATGTGCCGCTGGAAAGGATCGGTCGCGAACTGGAAATAGACTCGTGGCCGGGAATGGAAGATCTTCTGAAAAGGCCCAAATTGGCCAACCTCGCCGTCCTCACTGTGGACCTTCGCGGAGACCCGGTGGCCGAGTTGGTCGTCGAGGCCGACGACGCCGATTCTGCAGCCGAATTGAAAGAAGTGATGGACGGCGCTCTCGCCGCCAACAAGACGTCGTTCCGCGAGCAGCGTGACGAGATCACCGAAGGGCTTCCAGCCGGGGTGGCCGATTGGGTCATCGAGGTGATCGAGCAGGCGTTCGATGGTGTGACCCTTTCGCAAAGAGGCGAAACGGTAACGGCCGCGCTGAAGCGGCCCGGGGCGCTGGCGAAGCTGCCCGAGATCCTCACTTTGATCGCCGAGGCAAAGCGGGAGGAACGGCGTCGAGTCGAGCGGCGCGTGGAGACCCCGGGCGAGGTGGGGATGATCGTGGTTTACGAGGTCGATGCCGAGAGCGAACCTCCCGGGTACAAACCGTCCGACGCGCAGATGCAGAAGTTGCTGGCGGCGATGGACCGGCGCCTCAACCCGGCCGGGCGCGAGTCGGGTCGCGTGCGGCAACTCGACGACGGGCGGATCGAGGCGAGCATCTTCCGTGCGGAGCCCGAGGTCATGCAGCGGATTGCCGACCTGCTGGCCACCCCCGGCACGCTCGAGTTCCGCATCCTGGCCAACCCGCACGACCACAAGGAGCTGATCGAGCGTGCGAAACGCGAAGAGGGGCGGTACCTGAAAGACGACAAGGCGAAGGTCATGGCTTGGTGGGTGCCGGTGGCCGCCGGCCACGAAGCCAACTTCGAGAGCTACATCGACCAGAAGGAAGTGGCATCGCGGACGCGGGACATCGGGGACCGGAAAGTCCTGGAAATCCTCGTGGTCAACGACGAATACGACGTAACCGGCGCGTATCTTAGCCGTGTCGAGGCCGCCACCGACTCGTGGACCGGTGATCCTTGCATCTCTTTTCGGCTTAACTCGGCGGGCGGGCAGTTGTTCGGCGCGCTGACGGGTGAGAACTGCCCTGACGAGGCCCACAACGTCACCCGAAAACTCGGCATCATCCTCGATTACTTCCTGCAATCCGCTCCTGTTATCCGAAGCGCCGTACACGGCCAGGCACAGATCACCCGTCTAGGGGACGAGAGGAAGGTCCGCGACCTGGTCGACGTGCTCAGCGCCGGCTCCCTGCCCGTGGCGATCCGCAAGGTCGAACAGCGCACGGTGGACGCCGGGCAGCAACCCCCGCCGTAGCACCGCAACCGGCGCTCGACGCCAGGCGGCGGGGACTCACACAGAGCAGCCGCCACGTACGCAAGGCGCCGTCGCCCACTCTAAACGCGTTTCCCGCCGGGCGATCCGACGCCCGCGACCGCCGCTCCCGGGGGTAGCACCCACGCCCATTTTCTGGATAATGGAGGGCGGCAATGGGGGACCCGGGGAGGGCGGATGCTATGCAGGGCGAGTTCAATCCGTACTACCGATGGCTGGGCATTCCACCCAAGGACCAGCCGCCCAACCACTACCGGCTGTTGGGCATCGAGCTGTTCGAGCCCGACGCGAACGTGATCGACGCCGCGGCCGACCGGCAGATGAGCCACGTGCGCCGGTACCAGACCGGCGAGCACTCGGCCGAGTCGCAGACGCTGCTCAACGAGCTGGCCGCGGCCCGAATCTGCCTGTTGAACCCCGAGAAGCGGGCCGTCTACGACCGGACGCTCGAAGCCGAGCTGGCCAAAGCCAAGGGGCCCGCCAAAGAGACCCCCGAGGCGCCGGGCAAGACGCCGCCGCCCTTGCCGGCACTCGAGGCCGCGCCGCGGGAGGTGATCGCGATGCCCGGTGCGGTGCCGAGCGCGGTGCCGGCGAGCGGAGTGACGTCGGAGCCGGGCGCGCTGCCAACGGAGGCGCCGTTGTCCGATCCGAACCTCGCGGTCACTCCGGCCACGCCCGGTGTGACGAGCACGCCGGGCACCGCGCGCGAACCGGGCGCGCCGGCCGTGAACTGGCGCCGGTTGGCTTTGCCCGTGGGGGTGGCGGCGGCCGGGATCGTGCTGGTGGGGATCGTGGTTGCGCTCCAGTCGCGGGACGGCGAGCCGCCCGGCGCGGCCCAGGACAATCCCGGCGCGCTCCCCCACGGCCCTTCACTCCCGCCCGGCTACCCTCGCACAAGCGGGGGAACGGAGGCGACGGGCGGGGGCGCCAGCGGGATTTCGGGTTCGGCGCGCGGATCACAAGCCGGCCAACCTGTGGCGGGAGCGGCCGCGAGCCCGGAGGTCTGGTCCGCGCGCCCCGATCCACCGGATACGGCGGTCGTCATCCAGAAGGACTGGTCCTTGGTCTCCCAGGCAGCGACCGGTAGTAGCCAAATGTTGCGCTTTCCGAGCAGTTACAGCCCGATCGTGCTGATGGCGGGCGACGGGGGGAATCGGCCGGGGTTTCAGGCATTGGACGTTGGCACAGGGCGAGTCGTCGGCGGATTCACCGGCACCGTCGGACCGAGAGACATCCTCGACGTTACGCCCGACGCCCAGCGCGCGATCGCCTATGACCGCGGGCCCCGTCCCGCGGTGCGCGTGTTTTCACTACAGACCGGCACGGCCATCTGCGACCTGGAGGCCGATTCCTTAACGCCTCTCGATATGGTCACCGTTTCCGATGGGCGTTCGGTGGGGGTTTGCGAGCGGAACGCGCGGCATTGGTTGACGGCCTGGGACCTGGATACGGGGCGAATCATGGGACGTGCCGTACTGCCCGGCGGACGCGCCAAGACCGGCTGGCCGGGGTGGCTGGCCGCCAGTCCCGGTCGCCGGTATTGCGCCATGGTTCGCGAGGGGGCGATCTACGTGTACGACACGGCCACGCTGAAATGCGTAGGTCGGAGCTTGGCTCCCGTTCCCACCGATCCGGACGACTACCGGCCGAGCGTCGCGTTTTCTCCCGACGGCCAGCGGGTCGCCGCACTGATCACGCCCCACAGATCGGACTCCAGCGACGTCGAATACCTGGTTTGCTGGTACATGGCCTCGGGGAAGCTGCTGCTCAACACCACCCTGCGCACCTACGGCGACCCGGCCCAGGACTACCGTTGGCCCGGCTACTACGGCCCTGAAATCACCTGGAGGGCCGATGGTCGAGCGATTCTGGTCCACGGTCGCCTGCTGGTCGACGCGCGCAAGGGAAGCCGGCTGGCCACGCTGCCCAAGACGCCGGGCACCGCCAGAAAACTGTTCCCGGGCGACTGTATGCCGGTGAGTCACTTCGACAGCCGTGAGAGGAAGTTCATCGTGGCGCTGGCCCGGCTCGTGGACGACCGGATCGTCGTTCCGGATTCGGCGCCTTCTGAAGTTGCATCCTCCGATCCCGCGTCGCCGAGCCCCACGCCCTCCGAGCCGTGGACGTCCTGCGTCGATCCGCCCTCGGGGTATTCCACCCTCAGCCTTCCCCGCTCCTTCTCCGCGGACTTCCCGCCCGGCTTCTGGATCGCGCCGCAGCGTCCCAGCTCGTACATCGGGCTGCTGGGAGACGACGAGATGACGCTTTTCGATCTTCGCAACGGTCGAGTGCAAGACAGCCTGAAGTTCAGCGAGAAACCGGGGTTGCGCCCGACACTTAGCCCCGACGGCCGCTACTTCGCGGCCTGCGCCTCGTACAGTAGGATGGGTTCCGACGCCAGGGTCTTCGTCTGGTCGTTCGAGAAGAACGGGCTGGCCTGGGAGTTCGAGCGAACCGGCCGGGGCATGCCCTCCTTCCTGGGCTTCGCTTGCGACGGGCTGCTGACCCTTTTCCACAGCTCGGCCGGCCTTGAGGCGGTCGTCTGGGACCTCGAAGCAGGCAGGCTGCTGCTGGGATTCCGGCTCTATGGACCCCCGCGGGAGGGAGAGCGGATCGCATACCTTTCGCCCACGGTCAGCCCGGGCGGCCGGTATCTCGCCGTGACCCGAAGGTCCCCCACCTGCTCCGTCGGACTGTTCGATCTTCACACCGGTAAACGCGTCGCAACGGCCCTGCTACCCGATCTCCCGTCCGACGAGAAGTACTTCGGGTGCCCAGGGCTTGTCTTCTCACACGACGGGACGGAACTGACCGGGGCATTCACCGAGTTGGGCAGTTCGTACTACCGTCTGGTCACCTGGGATCTCTCGAACGGCACGGTGTTGGCAGATCGCCAGCCCGAGTATGATAGCGGGCGCCGCCTGCGCGAGCTGACTCTGAGGTTGCCGACGTGCGGGCGAGCGCTGGACGTCCTACCGGACAAGTCGGGGTGGCTGCTCGCCGCCCGGGCAGTGATTGACCGCGATCGCAATGACGTGGAAGACTTCTTCCCGGATCGGGACATGTGGTTCCGGGGCGCCTTGGGGCACAACGCGATGTTGACCGTCACCGGGTCGTCGGGCGCCTATCGGCTGGACCTGCAATCGCCCAGCTCCTTTCGGCGTGGCGAGAACGTCGCCGTCACCCCACGACCCATCGGCGGCGGCTCGTCGATCCCGGGTCCCTCTGCGGTTGCCGGTGGTTCCTCCATTCCCCGCGGTCCCTCGAGCTTGGGCGGCTCGTCCGGCTTGCGGCTCCCGCCGGGCGGCATGGGGCTTATGCCCGGCGGTTCGCCCCGCTCCTCCGGCGTGCCCCCTGTGAAGAAAGCGGCGGTTCCCGACGAGGCGGCCTGCCAGGCCGCGCTTGAAGAGCTGCGCGACATCTTCAAGGACGAGTACGCCGCGGCCAACCGGCCGGAGGGGCGCGAGGCCCTGGCCGAGAAACTCCGCCTCCGGTCCCTGGGCCTCGCGCCCGACGAGCCGGCCCACTACGTGATGCTCCGCGAAGCCCTGGTTCACGCCGTGGGCGCCGGCGACGTGCTGACCGCCGACGACGTGCTCGATCGATTGGCCGACCGCTACGAGGTCGACGCCTTGTCGCTGCGAGCCAAGGCGCTGACGGACCTCAGCCGGACCGTACGCGACCCGAGCGCGCGATCGTCGCTTCTGGAGAAGTTGGGCGAAGCGTGCGGCATGGCCCTGGCTGAAGACCGTTACGACGAAGCCGAGCAGATGGCGCTCAAGGCGATGTACGTCGCCGGACGGAACAACAGCGAAGGCGAACGCCAAACCGCCCAGACGTGGCGCGACCGCATCCGCATGATGAAACACTATTGGGAGCAGTCCAAGCCCGCCTTCGAGACGCTCAAGACGTCGCCCGACGACCCGGACGCCAACCTGGCCGTCGGCCTGTTCTACTGCGGGGTGAAGGACGATTGGGACAAGGGCTGCCCGCATCTTGCCAAGAGCAGTGAACCCGCCCTGCAAATCCCTGCCCAGCTCGAAATCGACGCCGCGGGTGGGCAGATCGCCCCGATCCGGCTGGCCGACGCCTGGTGGGACGCGGCCCTGGCCCGCTCCCCGACCGAAAGAGGTCCCATGCTGCTTCGGGCCAGGTTCTGGTACCTCCAGGTCTCGTCGCACGGAGCAGGGCTGGACAAGGTGAAGGCCCAAAAGCGGATCAGCGAGATTCCCGTCCCCGGCGTGTTCCCGGGTAATCAAGGGCAGTCCTCTCGCCCAAGTGCGACGCACCGGGCGTACCCGCCTCGCGGAATACGGCCAAGCCCTTGACCAGGGAACCCCCGGCCGCCCTGATGCGTCAAAGAACCGGGATGGTCTGCGCCGCGTATAGACGCACAAGCTATCCTCTCAGGGGGGGCTCCGGCCACGGCCCGTTGCCACGGCCGGGGACCATCGAGCCGGGCACCCCGGGCCAGCAGGGCAAGGGCAACGGGAATACGGCGGCACCGCCCCGCCGATTTCGAGATCAAGAGCACTTCTACCCGCCTATCCGACCGGGCATCGGATAGGCTGCCAGAGGGGGGCACCCGTGAACCCGGGGACTGTCCCCTTCGGAGGCCCGGAAGTCGTCTTCCGGACACTCCTCGAACGGCGGCCCCTCTGCGCCAACCCATCTCCAGGAGGAACCCATGAAACGGCAGCATTTTCTGGTCGGACTGGTGTTTCTGGCGTCGCTGACGCTTTGCGCCGGCATCCAGGCCGCCCCGGCGCCGCCCGCGGGCCCCGAAGCTCCGGCTGCGGCGGCAGCCCCCGCCGCAGAGCAGGCATCGGTCGCTCCGGCAGCCAGCGCCGCCGACGTGCCCCTGGTCACCGAGCAGGTCCGGCAGGTCATGCAGGACCGCGACTACCCGGCCGCGGTCCGGGCCATCGACCAGGCGGCCAAGGCCCCCAATGCCCCGGTTGGCTACCTGACGTATCTCAAGGGCCGGGCCCACTACCTTGCGAAAGACTACGACCAGGCCGCTGCCGTCTTCGAGGAGTTGGCCAAGGCAAAGCCCGAGGGGCCCTGGGCCCGCCGTGCCCGGTTCGGCAAGGCCCTGGCCCTGGCCCGCAAGGGCGACTTCCGCGCGGCCGAGCTGATCTTTCGTGCCGAGGCCGAGTACCTGCTCTCGCCCGCCCGGCGCCAGCAGATCGCCGACATCTACCTGGAGTTCGCCGACCGGTACTTCGACCCGCCGAAGAACGAGCTGGGCGAACAGAAGGAAAAGCCCAACTATGAAAGGGCCCTGGAGTTCTACGAGCAAGCGCTCGAGGTGGGCCCAAAGCCCCAGAAGCGCGTCGAGGTCGAGCTGCTGGTGGCCCGCTGCCGGCAGGAGCTGGGACAACACGATCAGGCGGCCGGGCTCTACGAAAAGTTCATCGAGGAGCAAGCCGACAGCCCGCTTCTGATCGAGGCCCGCTTCCGCCTGGGCGAGTGCCGGCTGGCCGAGGGCAACCGCCAGGCGGCGCGCCGCGCCTGGGAGGACCTCTTGGCGGCCCACGCCGGCTCGGATTCGCCGCGGATCGCCGAGGCCCAATACCGCCTGGCCGGCACCTGGGGCATTCCCTCTCCCGGCTCGGACGAAGAGCTGGATCTCGGCACGGCCGCGCTGGAGAGGTTCCTTAAGCGGTTTCCCGAGCACGAGCTGGCGGCCGCGGCCCATCTAAACATCGCCCGGAGCTTCCTGCACCGTTCGCGCCACGAGGACGCGGTGGCGGCGCTGAAGCGTTTCCTCGCCGATCCCCGCTACCAGGATCGCGAGGAGGTGCCCGAGGCCCGCAGCCTGCTCGGCACGGCCTACCTGCAGCAGGGCAAGTACGATGAGGCCCTGGCGGCCTGGCGCGAGTACCTGGCCGAGCACCCGGCGCACAAGGACTGGAGCGAGGTCCAGCGGGAGATTATCAACACGGAGTATCTCAAGGCGCAGGCCAAGATCGAGGCCGAGGAGTACGACGCGGCCAACGAGCTGTTCGCGGCCTTCCTGGCCAAGTACCCGCTCGACCCCCGCAATCCCCGCATCCTCTTGTCGATGAACCTGAAGTTCCAGCACGAGGAGAAGTGGGACGAGGCCATCGTCAACTGGCGCCGCCTGGTGTCCAAATACCCCCAGAGCGACGAGGCATCGCGTGCACAGTACCGCATCGCGGTGACCTTGGAGACCGAGTTCGGCAAGCTCGAAGAGGCGCTTAAGGAATACCGCAAGGTGACCTGGGGCCCTTCGCAATCCGACGCCCGCCAGGCCGTCGCCCGGCTTACGGCCAAGTCGATGCGGATCGCCACCGAGCGGGTCTTCCGCAGCGACGAGACCCCGCGGCTTAAGCTCACCACGCGGAACATCGAGAAGGTCAGCGTGCGCGTGTACCGCGTCGATCTGGAGACCTACTTCCGCAAGATGCACCTCGCCCGGGGCGTCGAGGGGCTCGACACGGCGCTGATCGACCCGGACGCCACCTTCGAGTTCGCCGTGCCCGAGTACCGCAAGCACCAGAAGCTCGATAGCGACGTGGAGGTGCCGCTCCCCGGCGGCGACAAGTCGGGCGTGGTGGCCGTGACCGTCTCGAGCCAGACGCTCGAAGCCACCACGATGCTGGTGCAGAGCGACCTCGACGTGATCGTCAAGAGTTCCCGCGACGAGGTCTTCGTCTTCGCCGAGAACATGCGTACGAGCAAGCCGTGGCCGGGCGCCCGGCTGTTGATCTCGAACGGGCGCAAGGTGTTTGCCGAGGGGACCACCGGCGAGGACGGGGTGTTCCACAAGGCGTACGCGGATTTGCCCTCACCCCAACCCTCTCCCGGAGAAAGAGGGAGCTTGCAGGCCGACGACGTGCGCGTGTTTGCCGTAAGCGACGGGCACACGGCCTCGAACCTGGTGAGCCTCGGCGGCGTGGGCGCGGCCCGGGGACTCACGAGCAAGGGGTACATTTACACCGACCGGCCGGCCTACCGCGCCGGGCAGTTGGTCCACGTGCGCGGCTGCATCCGGCGCGTGCCGGGCGGCGAGGACTTGCCGGTGGTGCTGCCCGGGCCTGTGCCAGCGCCACCGCCACAACCCGCTCCGCAGGCGGTGGACGAAGACGTCGATCCGTTCGGCGGGGGAGCCGAGCCGCCCGCAGCAGACGCCGATCCGTTCGGCGGCGGAGCTGACCCGTTCGGCGGCGACGCCCCTCCCGACGGCCCCGGGCCCGGCCCTGAAGCGAACACCCCGGCCCCCGGCGACGTGTACGTGGTCGAGGCGGGCAAGCCCTACACGGTCGAAGTCTTCGACAACCGCAACCGGCTGGTCTACGAGGAGGAGGTCCAGCTCGGCCGTTTCGGCACGTTCCACGTCCACTTCGTCCTCCCGCCCACCAGCCCGCAGGGGCAGTACCGCGTCGTGGCCCGGGACCTCGAGGGCCGGAGCTTCCAGGGCGTGTTCCAGGTGCACGAGTACCGGCTCGAGCCGGTCCGGCTGGTGGTCGACCTGCCGCGCACGGTCTATTACCGCGGCGAGGAGATCGAGGGTACGATCCGCGCCGAGTACTACTACGGCGCCCCGCTCGTGGACCGCGAAATCCGCTACCAGCTCGCCGGCGAGCGCACGCACACGGCCACGACCGACGAGCGCGGCGAGGTGAAGTTCAAGCTCGCCACCCGTGACTTCCGCGAGACCCAGGTCCTGCCGCTTGTGGTCACGCTGCCGCAGCGCAACCTCACCGTGACGAAGAACGTGGTGCTGGCCTCGCAAGGGTTCTCGATCGGCGTAAGCTCCGTGCGCAGCGTGTACGTGGCCGGCGAGACCTTCGAGGTCGAAGTGGCCACGCGCGACGCCGAGGGCGAGCCGGTCGGAAAGGAACTGAAGCTCAAGGTGCTCAAGCAGACGACCGACGGGCCCCGTCGGCGCTTGGGGGGAATGGGCGTAGGGCGCGACGGTGAGCAGGTCCAGGAAGTGCCCGGCGGTGGGTTCATGAGCGTGGCCCCCGGGTCCTCCCGCGCCGTGGCCGAGCGCCTCGTCGAGGAGCACGACCTGAAGACCGACGAGGCCGACGGCACCGCCCGCCAGACATTGAAGCTCGACGAGGGCGGGCGCTACGTGATCCGCGTCGAGGGGACCGACCGGTTCGATAACCCCATCTCCGGGAGCGCGCTGGTGACGATTTCGGACGACGAGGACCGGGTACGCTTGCGCATCCTGGCCGACCGCCACACGTTCAAGGCCGGCGACACGGCCCCGGTCGTGCTCCACTGGCGCGAGGACCCGGCCCTGGCCCTGGTCACGTTCCAGGGCGCCCGGGTGCTGGACTACAAGCTGGTCGCGCTCAAGAAGGGCCCGAACAAGCTCGACGTCCCGATGACCGCCGAGCTGGCCCCGAACTTCGAGCTGGCCGTGGCGGTGATGACCGACCCGCGGCCCGACCCCAAGGCGGCGCCCGAGGACAAAGCCAATGCGGAGGCCGACGACGACGAAGACGCCGATCTACCCGTGCGCCGGTTCCACACGGCCTCGAGCCCGTTTACGGTCGAGCGCGAGCTGCTGGTTACCATCGAGACGGCCCGGGCCGACGGGGGCAAGGGCCCGGTTCGGCCCGGCGAGAAAGTCAAGGTGACCGTCACCACCACCGACCCGCAGGGCAAGCCGGTCGCGGCCGAGCTAAGCCTGGCCATGGTGGAGCAGTCGCTATTGGACCGTTTCGGGTGGCCCATGCCGGCGATCGACGACTTCTTCCGTGGCCAGCGTCGTCAGCCGGCCGTGCGCACCACGTCGAGCATCACGTTCGACTACCGCCCCGCGACGCAGCCGATCAACCCGCGGCTGTTGGCCGAGGAGGCCCGGCTGGAGTTGGCGCGGGAGGAGGCTGCCAGCATGGCGGGAGAGGGGGCGTTTGCCGAGGCGTTTGGTCAGGAACGGCCAATCGTTGCACAAGTCATTAGGACGCAAGTGGTTGACGCCGTCAACGCGGCGCGACGTCAGATGGTAAATGACCCGGACGGTGCGAGACAGAACCTCCAGTTGACATTGGAGACGGTTCGACAGGCACCGGACATGGATCCCCGCGCTCGCCAGGAATTGGTGGAAGTGATTGAGGGGGACCTGCGCAGGGCCAATCGCCGATCTGGTGAGTTGGCCAATCAACACGACGACCTCATCGCTGCGGATCGCGAGCTGTCGCTGGTCGTCTCGCAAACCCAGGAGGTCCACGAGGAGATTGTGGATTACCTCGAAGCGAACGGCGACTCCCGGGCCTTGTCGGTGCGTGCCTACGGCGGCCGGGCGATGTCGCAGGGTTTCGGCGGCATGGGCGGCGCGTACTTCGGCGGGGCAGGATACGCCGCACACGATCGGCGCGACCTGGCAAACGCCCAACCCATGGTCATTTCGGTTATCCCGGTTGTCGACGGCGGCTGGTCGTTCCGCCATCCCACGGCGGGCGACCTCGATCAACTGCGTAAACCGCAGGGCTCCGCCGGCGTCGCCGTACTCTTCAGTGACGGGACGGTGCAGCAATTCGACGTGGACGACTTCGACGGCGACGGCGCGGCGCAGGTCACCTCCGTGGCAGTCGCCGCCGAAATGGCCAAGGCCGGTGCCGTGCTCTTGCCCGGGCTCGTGCAGCAGGAGACCGGCTACTGGAACCCGGCCGTGGTGACCGGCGAGGACGGCCGTGCCACGGTCGAGTTCACGCTGCCCGAGCGGTCCACCGCTTGGAAGCTCTTGGCCAAGGGCATCACCACCGACACGCTGGCCGGCGAGACGACCGACGAGCTAGTGGTCAAAAAGGCCCTATTCGGCGAACTCAAGCTCCCGCTGGCGTTCACCGAAGGGGACGAGGCCCGCGTGCTCGCCTCGGTCCACAACGACCTGGTCGAAGAGGGCACGATCAACGTGGTGCTGAAGACCACCATCGCCGGGCGCACCGTCGAGGAGAAGCGGACGCTTAAGGTCACCAAGAAAGGGATCGAGGAGCTGTCGTTCACCGTGAAGCTCGACCGCCCGCAGCCGGCCGACGCCGATGAGAAGGAGACGCCCCAGGGCACGCCCCGGCTCGAAGCCACGTTCGAGCTCTCCGTCTCCACCGAGGCGGAGCCGGGCGGGGCCGGCGGCGTGGCCGAAGTGGTGCGCCGCACGGTGCCAATCCGGCCTTACGGCATGACGGTCTACGCGACCACCGGCGGGTCGGCCGCCGCCGATACCACCGCCTGGATCGAACCGCCGGGGGAGATGGAGCTTCGCTCGCCGGCGCTTCAGGTTTACGTGGGTCCCACGGTCGAGCGGAGCCTGTTGGACGTGGTGCTGGGGGCGGCCCCCTGGTGCCAGCTCGAGGTGGGCCGTTTCACCTCAGGGCTGGAAACCACCACCAGCGACCTGATGGCGGCGCTGGCGCTGCAGGAGCTGGTTTCCGGCACCCAGCAGGCGGCCGGGCCGGAGGCCGAATCGCTCGACGCCCGGGTGCGCTCGGCCGTGAGCCTGTTGGTCTCGGCCCAGAACGACGACGGCGGATTCACCTGGACCGGCCGGGGGGGCAAGAGCGCGCCCTTGAGCACGGCCCGGGCCGTGTGGGCCCTGAGCATGGCCCGCGAGGCCGGCTACCGCGTTCCCCAGGAGACCTGGGACAAGGCCCGGGCGTATCTGCGCGGGCAGCTCACGGCTTCGGCCGCGGCGCACTACGAGCTGAAGGCCGTGCTGCTGCACGCCCTCTCGGCGGCGGGCGAGGGGGATTTCGCCCTGGCCAACCGGCTCCACCGCAGCCGCCCCTCGCTCTCGGCCGCGGCGATCGCCCACCTGGCCCTGGCCTTCGCCGAAATGGACCGCAAGGAGACGGCCCGGGAGCTGCTGGGCCTTCTGGCCGAGCGGGACCTCGACGCCGAGGCCACGCGGCGCAGCGCCGCGACCGGCTCGCTGCCCTGGAGCCACTCGCCGGTCGAGCTTCGTGCCCTGTTGGCCCTGGGGCTGGAAGAGGTGGCCCCCGGCGACGCGAAGCTCCGCGAGCTGGTCGATTGGCTCATGGCCCATCGCACCGGCCACCGCTGGACGCCGGACAAGGCGACCGGCCCGGCCGCGGTGGCGCTTAGCCGTTGGTTTGCCAAGAGCCGGTTCGAGGGGGAGCGGTACGAGCTGGCCGTGTTCGTCGACGACGTGCGCGTGGCCCGGCTCGACGTGGACCCGGCCGCCGGCACCCAAGTGATTGACGTGCCGGGGAAGCTGCTGAAGCCCCAGAAGCAGCGGATCAACTTCCAGCTCACCGGCCGGGGGCGTTACACCTACCAGTGCATCCTGGGCGGCTACGTGCCGGCCGAGAAGCTCGAGAGCACGACCGAGGCATGGACGGTCGATCGAGACTATCAGCCGGCCCCGTTGGAGGTCGACGGCAAGCCGATCGGGCGCGGGTTCGACATCGTGCGGGGCAGCTTCCAGCGGTTCACCAACCCGCTCACGCAGCTTCCGGTGGGACGCCGGGGGATGGTCGAGCTTAAGGTGTTTCGCCCCTACGACGCCGACACGCCCGAGCAGCAGTTCGAGTACCTGGTCGTGACCGAGCCGGTGCCCAGCGGCTGCACGGTGATCGAGAAGTCCGTCGAGGGCGAGTTCGACCGCTACGAAATCTCGCCCGGCGAAATCACCTTCTACGTGGGCACGCGCCGCGGCGCGAGCACGATCCGCTACGAGCTTTTCGGCTACCTGCCCGGCGCGTACCGGGCGGCGCCCACGGTGGTGCGAAATGCCCACCGGCCCGAGCAGCTCGCCGTGGCCGAGCCCAAGCCGCTTCGCGTCCTGCTTGAGGGGGGGCAAAGCGAGGACGAGTACCGCTTGACGCCCCAGGAGCTTTACGAGCTGGGCCGGCATTACTTCGACAAGAAGGAGTGGAAGACCGCCGCCGGGCACCTGACCGAGCTCTTGGCGAAGTGGAAGCTCGACGAGGAGCCCTACCAGCGCACCGTCGAGATGCTCTTGGACGCCCATCTCAACACCGGCGTGGCCGGCGAAATCGTCCGCTATTTCGAGATCATCAAGGAGCGGTGGCCCACCGTCGAGATCCCCTTCGAGAAGATACTGAAGGTGGCGGCGGCCTACCACGAGCTGGGCGAGTACGAGCGGAGCTACCTGGTCTTCCGGGCAACGGTCGAGAGCAGCTTCCGGCGCGAGAGCCGCGTGGCCGGCTTCCTCGAGGGGCAGGGCGAGTTCCTGCGCAGCGTCGAGGTGATGGGCCGGCTCTTGCGCGAGTACCCGCCCGAAGGATACCTGGCCGAGGCCACCTACGCCCTGGCCCAGCGGGTCTACGCCAAGGCCCCCGAAGCGGCCGACGACCCCAAGCTCCGCGAGCTGAAGGTGAACCGGGTGGACCTGGTGAAACGGGCGTGGCGCATGCTCGAGGGATTCCTGACCGCGTACCCCGAGGACCCGGCCGCCGACCAGGCCGCGTTCGCCACGGCCAACGCCCTGTTGGAGCTGGAGACCTACGACCGGGCCGCCGCGGCCTGCGACCAGTACGCCAAGCGCTACCCCGAGAGCAAGCTCTTGGACAGCTTCTGGTACATCATCGGCTACTGCCGGTTCGCCACCGGCCAGCACCAGGCCGCCATGGCTATGTGCCGCAAGGTGGCCGAGGCCCGTCGCACCGACCCGCAAACCGGGCGCGAGGAGGAAAGCCCCAACAAGAACCGGGCGATCTACATCCTGGGACAGATTCACCATAGCCTGGGCCGGGCGGCCGAGGCCATCGCCGAGTACGGCAAGGTGGCCGACCAGTTCGTCGACGCGGCCCAGTCGATCGCCTACTTCACGCGCAAGGACGTCGAGCTGCCCGAGGTCACCACCATCGAGCCGGGTAAGCCGGCCGAGGCGGAGCTGAAATTCCGCAACGTGGCCGAGTGCGACCTGAAGGTCTACCGCATCGACCTGATGAAGTTCAGCCTCTTGAAGCGGAACCTGCGGGGCATCACGCGGATCAACCTGGCGGGCATCCGGCCGCTCCATGAGACGGTCGAGAAGCTGGGCGACGGCAAGGATTACCGCGATCGCACGCACAGGCTGGCCCTGCCGCTCAAAGAAGAGGGGGCCTACCTGGTGGTCTGCCGCGGCGAGAACCTGCACACCAGCGGGCTGGTGCTCGTAACGCCGCTTGAGATCGAGGTGCAGGAGGACGCCGCCTCGGGGCGCGTGCGCGCCACCGTGAAGGACTCGACCACAGAGAAATACCTCCGCGACGTCCACGTCAAGGTGATCGGCAGCGGCAACGACGAGTTCATCTCGGGCGAGACCGACCTGCGCGGCGTCTTCGTGGCCGACGGCATTCAGGGCACCACCACGGTGATTGCCGAGGCCGACGGCGGACGCTACGCGTTCTACCGCGGCAGCGAGTCGCTGGGCGTGGTCGAGGAGGAGGGCGTTGCCGCGGAGGCGGCCGCCCCTTCCGCCGCGGCCCCCGGCGAGCAACCACCTCCCCCGGCCCAGTTCGACTTCCTCGAGAGCATCAAGAAGTCCAACGTCGACTTCCAGACCGAGCAGTCCGGCAAGCTCCAGCAGATGTACGACGCCGCGCCGTCGATGGGCGTCGAGGCGCAGAAGGCGTTTTGACGCGAAGTGGGGAGTGGGAAGTGGGGAGTGTTGATAGCCGCGGGCGGAAGCCCGCGGAGGGATCTGGCTCCAAGCCGCCCCGGGCTCTCTTGCGTCAACGCGGCATAACCCGCTAAGATCAAGACGCTGGAGCTTTGCCCCGGCGCCTCAAACCGCCGCTCCGTCACTGCCCCGCCGCAAGGACGCCGAGAGTGCGCTTCCGCGAATACCGCACGCTGCTGCGCGCCGACCTCTATCGCCACGCCGGACGGACCGGCTGCGGGGCGTTCTGGAGACACTTCCGGCGGACCCCGGGACTCAAATACACGTTTTGGATGCGCACCTGTGCGTATCTCAAGGGGCACAAGCTGCTCCGTTGTGGGGTGTATCACCTGGCCGCCTGGAGCCTGCGCCGCTGCATGATCGTCTACGGCATCTCGATCCCCTACACCACGCAGATCGGCCCGGGGCTCTTCATCGGCCACTTCGGCGGGATCGTGGTCCATCCCGACGCCGTGATCGGGCGGAACTGCAACCTATCGCAGGGCGTGACCATCGGTCTCTCCGCCCGGGGCAAGCGACAGGGCGTGCCCGTGATCGGGGACAACGTCTACATCGCCCCAGGGGCGAAGGTGTTCGGCGCCATCCGCATCGGCGACAACGCGGCCGTCGGCGCCAACGCCGTGGTCACCCGCGACGTGCCCGACGGGGCCGTGGTGGCCGGCATCCCCGCTGAGGTCATCTCGCACGAAGGGTCGGCCGGGTACATCTTGAACACGGACTACGAGTGACCCTTTGGAGTGCGGCGATTCATCGCCGCTTTCTGTCTTCCCGACCCGATGAAGACAGAGGGGCTATTCGTTTCGGAGAACCCGCAGGAAAGGGAAAGCGGCGATGAATCGCCGCACTCCAACGTTGCGTCACTACTTCGGCGGCCCGGCCTTGAAACTCGCCGCCGGCTCGTCGGGCTTCAGTGCCCGGCGGTAGATCTTCACCCCGGCGATCTGCCCGAACACCTGGTAGGAGTCGGCCCGGTTGGAGTATTGCCCCAGGACCAGTGGGCCGGCGAAGGCGGCGAGGTTGGGGAAGGCGTCGGCCGCGGCCACCTGCTTGCCGTCCTGAAAGAGCACGGCCCGGCGCCCGTCGAACGTGCCGACCAGGTGGACCCACTCGCCGGCCACGGGCCGGCCGCCGTCGCAGCTTACGCCGCCTAAGTGCCATCGCCAGCCGCCGCCGTAACGCTGCAGGAACCAGCCGGTCTGCTGGTAGGCCCCGCAACTCAGGATGACCGGCATCTGCGACTCGCGCTCGAAGCGGAGCCAGCACTCGACCGAGATCGCCCGGCCCAGGTCGAACTCGGGCAGGTGGTCGAACGTGGCGTACCCGCCGGCAGCAAGGTCGAGCACGCTGCCGGTCGCCTTGGCGCCGCCGGCCAGCTTGCCCGCGACGGACTTGCCCTCCAACAGCGCGGCGGTGGGCTTGCTGTCGAACGCGGCCACGAAGACCGGCTCCTTGATTTCCGGCAGCGGCGCGGCCGATTGTGGGGGCGACGCCTCGCTTCGCCGCCCGCGCCGGTCCACAGCCCGGAGTTGGTAGACGTACGTTTTGCGCGGGGTCACGTCCACGTCGCGGTAGCCGGCCGCCCGGATCGGCTCGGCGTTGAGCTTCACGGCCTCGCTCTTGCCCTCCTCGCGGCGGTATAAGTCGTAGCTTAGGCCCGCGGCCGGGTCGGCGTTCCACTGAAGCACGACCTCGCCAGGCAGTCCCCGGGCGGCCAACTCGACGGGCACCTCCGGCGGCGGGGCCTCGGGCACCGTGAGCGACACGTGCGCCGGCCCGCTCCGCTCGCCGGCGTGGCCGATCGCCACCACCGCGTAGTGCTGCTGCCCCACCGGCGGCAGCGGGTCGACGAAGCGGCCGCCGATCGTCGTGCCGATCCGGGTCGCCTCGCTTGGGGTAAACGCGGGCCGCTCGCCGCGGTGCAGCTCGAACGTCATGCCCAGCGTGTCGGCCGTGCGTGGCCAGCAAAGCCCGACGGCGTAGTCCTCGCGGAGCCGGGCGGAGAGCTCCGGGGCCTTCGCCGGCACGGGCAGCGGCACCATCACGCGGCACTCGCCCGCCACCGGTTCGGCACCCGGCATGTCCACGCGGGGCTTGCTCAATGCCTCGGCCCGGGCGTGGCGAATGATCTCGAGCATCGCCCGGTAGTGTTCGTCGTCGGTCGAGGTGAACGTGACGTGCGGCTCGCCGCTCTCGTCCCAGGGGGGCTGCTTGGTGTCGTAAAGCACGTCGGGCGGCTGCACCCGCTGGGTGATGAGCGGGTAGCCGGTCCGCGCCTTGCGATCGCGGCAAAACGCCACGCCCCGGGTGTCCTTGCCCTTGGCCATGGGCGCGCGGAGGATGCGGCTGTGCTCGGGCGTTTGCAGGTTGACCCAGTCGTTGCCCACGTGGCCCGGCTGGTGGCATTCGGTGCAGCCGGCGGCCTGCATCTCGGCCCCCAGCGGCCCGACGACCTGGAGGATCGCCTCGCAGGTGGCCTGCGGCGTATAGTCCCAGGTGCCGTGGTAGCAGGAGTTGAGGTCCATCCAGGCGAGCAGGAGGTCGCGTTCGGCGGGCGACAGCTCGGGGTGCTTCTCGACGAGGATCTCCGCCAGCTTGGCCCCGCCGGAGCCGATGGTGCGCGGGGCGAGGAGCCGTGAGGTGTGTACGCTGCCGTTGTTGCAGTTGAGGAACCCGACCAGCCGGTTCTTGATAAGCGTTTCGTAACTGATGTTAAATGCCCAGGTCCATCCTCCCGAGAAATCGAGCCCCTTGGCGATCCCCTTCGGCCCGCCGTGGCAGCGCACACAGTGTTTGTCCAGGACCGGCTGGACCATCGTCGGGTAGTCGAGCAGCCCGGAGCCCCACGATTCCGGCTCGGGCTTCGCGGGCGGCGAGAGCATGGCCAGCGGCGGGCTCTCCGGGCGCACAGGGGCCGAGTATTTGTTTTCGTGGCAGCCGACGCAGGAGCGGGTCACTCCCGGCGCGGCCTGCGCGAACGTGCGCATGCGCTGCACCTCGCGGCCGTCGGCGTCGAGTGCCTCGAAGTAGACGGCCTTGCCCGCGGGAACCTCGAAGTAGGCCGAGCCGTCCTCGTGAACCGGCACCGTGCCGAGCACGTTCTTCACGACGTAGCCGCCCTGCCAGCTTATCAGGAACGCTTGGTTCCACCACCGTCCGCCGGGCGGGATGCCGCTAACGCGGGCCGTCTCCTCGACGATGCGCAGGCGCTTGATCGTCCCCGGCTCGACACCCGCAAGCCCCTCGTGGACGTCCGCCACGAGGAATCGGCCCGGCTCAAAAAAGGGGTCAGAACTATTTTCCGCGCCGAAAATAGTTCTGACCCCTTTTTCTGGGACGGCCGGCGGGGCGGGGCGCGGCTTGATGAGCATCGGCGAGTAGCAGGAGATGTCGGGCTCGGCGTGCAACAGCTCGCGGCGCCCGTCGCGGTGCAGGATTTGGAGCACGCCGTGCCCCTTGGCGTTGTTGGCGATGACGACCACGTCTTCCGAGAGCGGCCACGGGTCGCTCGGGCCCTGGCGCAGGCCCTGGTCCATCTCGGCGGGGTACTCAGGCGTGAAGTTAATGATCGCCCCCAGGTCGTTCTTCCCCTTGCGCGGGTCGATCATCACGATCGCGCCCACGGACTGCCCGTTGTGCGGCGTCAGGGCGGCGCAGATCAGGTGGCTGCCGGGCACGGGCCGCGCGTCGAGCACGGCCGTGGGCTTGGCCAGGTTGTTGGCGAACAGGGCCTCCTCCATGCGCCCGTCGGTCGACATCGTCCACAGGCTCTGCATGTAGAGCGCCGTCTTGTCGACGTACTCCCACCGCCCGTAGAGGATCCGCCCGTCGGCGAGCACGGCCGGGT
>Ga0180437_10000910_pt1 | contig 52721 bp, 37 predicted proteins | sample SS_ome_4_FD_132410 | JGI IMG/M metagenome (GOLD analysis project Ga0180437, IMG submission 132410) | Hypersaline lake sediment archaeal communities from the Salton Sea, California, USA - SS_3_D_1 metaG | ecosystem: Environmental > Aquatic > Non-marine Saline and Alkaline > Hypersaline >... | reverse complement strand
CCTCTATCTGGCCGCCCTCTGTCTGCCTGTCCTCTATCTGGCCGCCCTCTATCTGCCTGTCCTCTGTCTGGCCGCCCCCTATCTGCCTGTCCTCTGCCTGGCCGCCCTCTGTCTCCCTGTCCTCTGCCTGGCCGCCCCCTATCTGCCTGTCTTATCCTCATACTGTCTCCTGGTCTTCTCCGCATACTGGTAATAAGTCGCGCAGGACCCCTCGCTTGATACCATGCACGGCCCCACAGGGTTCTCCGGATTGCAGGCACTGCCGAAAAGGGCGCAGTCGGTGGGGACTATCTCGCCGCGCAGCACTTCGCCGCACTGGCACCCGGGCGGATCGGGCTCGGACACGATCTCCCGGTCTATGAAGCGCTCGGCATCGAAGGCCGCAAACTCTTCCCGGAGCTTGAGGCCGGTGCCGTCCACCTCCCCTATGCCTCTCCACTCGGCGGGGACCCGGCAGAAAACCTCATCCATTACCGCCAGGGCGTTGGTGTTGCCTTCGGGCCTTACGCCTCGGCTGTACTCTATCTCCACCTCGCTCCTCGCTTCCTCGAGCTGGCGGACGAGCATCAATATGCCCTGCAGCACATCGGCCGGCTCGAAACCTGCGATGACGCAGGGCTTCTTATAGCCGGCGGCCACCGGCTCAAGCGGCCTGGAACCTATGATGGAACACACATGGCCCGGGCAGAGAAAGCCGTCGACCTCGGTGCCCCCATCGAGAAGGGCAGTGACAACCGGCGGCGTCACTTTGTGCAGGCTCAATATGTGAAAGTTGTCGATTCCCTCACTGCATGCGCCGCGCACGACTGCGGCTGTCGACGGCGCCGTGGTCTCGAAGCCCACGGCGTTGAATATGACCCTCGCCGGCGGGTTGGCCCGCGCGATCCCGACCGCGTCCATTATCGAGTAGACCACGCGGACATCGGCGCCCAGCGCGCGCTTGTCGCTCAAGCTCATGCCCGATCCGGGCACTTTCATCATGTCGCCGTAAGTCGCGACTATGGTTCCGGGAAGGTCGGCCAGATACAGTATGCGGTCGATGTCGTTCCTCGAAGTCACGCAGACCGGGCAGCCCGGCCCCGATACGAGGTTGATGTACCCGGGGAGCATCGCCTTAAGGCCGTGCCGGAAGATGGCCACAGTGTGGGTACCGCAGAACTCCATGATGTTCCAGCGGCGCGTAGTCGCCTTCGCGATATTGCCGGCTATGTTCCTGGCCAGCTCGCTCTCGCGGAAGGCCGAGGAGAGTCTCATTGGCCGAAGACCTTTCGCATGAGCTCGAGCGTCTCGAGCGCCTCTTTCTCCTCCAGCTTATGTATGGCGAACCCGGCGTGCACGAGCACGTAGTCGCCGACCTCCGCGGGCCGGTCGATGATCTCGAGGCTTATCTCCCTCATCGCGCCTCCCACGTCAGCCTTCGCCCTGGTGCCGTCTTTTTCCTTAATAAGCGCAGGTATGGCCAGACACATCTTCTCGTCCCCCTAGCTTTCCTGGCCCAGCTTGGCCCGGGCCACCACTACCTGGCCGAAACTGATGCCGCCGTCATTGGCGGGCACGTGCTTGTTGATGATGACATTAAAGCCCGACTCCGAGAGAGTCAGTTTGAGATTCTTGATGAGGTACGCGTTCTGGAAGCAGCCCCCGCTAAGGGCCACCGTCTCGAGGCCCTCCCTGTCCCTGAGCCTTACGGCCGCGTTGTGCAGCGAGTGGACCAGCCAGTTATGGAATCTCGCGCTCACCCGGCCCGGCTCGGTCCCGCGCTTGAGATCGCGCACTATGCCGGCAATGAGAGGAGCCGTTTCGATTATCAAGGGCCCGCCGCCTGAGATTGTTGCCGGGTAGGCGCCGCCGTCGCTCTCATTCAGAATCATCTCGAGCTCGATGGCCGCCTGTCCTTCGAAGGTGATGCTGCGCCTCACGCCGCAGAGAGCCGAGACGGCGTCGAAGAGCCGCCCGCAACTCGAAGTCACCGGGCAGTTTATTCCCTTCTCGAGAGCCTGCCTCACGAGGTGAACCTCTTCCTCGGGCCGCCCGAGAAGCGCCGCCAGGGCGCTATCGCCGGGCTTGAGGACGCCGGCTTCTATCTCGCCTCTGTCAACCGCGTTCATGACATGCGAAAGCGCCATTCGCCACGGCTCACGCACGGCGCGCTCGCCTCCGGGCATGCGCACCGTCTCTATATGCCCGGCCCTCCTGTAGTCGGCGCGCGTCGCAATCAGCGCCTCTCCTCCCCACACCGTGCCGTCGGGTCCGTAGCCTGTTCCGTCGAGCGAGAACCCAATAACCGGGCCCTCTATTCCCGCCTCGCCGAGGCAGCTCGCGATATGCGCGTGATGATGCTGCACGGCGATCTTGCCCGGGCCTTCGAGCTCGAGCGCATACTGCGTGCTAAGGTAATCCGGATGGAGGTCATGCGCCACCACCTCAGGCTCGACCTCAACTATGTCCTTAAGATGCGCCACGGTGGACCTGAAGAACTCATATGCTTCGAGATTCTCGAGGTCCCCCACGTGCTGGCTCGGGAACACCTGGTTTGAGCGCGTGATCGCGACCGCGTTCTTGAGATGCGCGCCGCAGGCGAGTATAACCTCGCCTCCATCCTCCAGGTCCACGGGCAGCGGCACGAAGCCGCGCGAGCGCCTCGAAAAGAGCATCTCGTCGTCGATGACGCGCACCACCGAGTCATCGCAGCGGCAGAGTATCTCCCTGTTGTGGTCGAGATAGTAATCGGCGATGTCTCCCAGCCTTCTTACGGCGTCGTCCAAGTCTAAGGCTATGGGCTCCTCGCTTATGTTGCCGCTCGTCATGACGAGCGCGATGAGCACGGTGCCGAGCAGCATATGATGGACGGGCGTGTAGGGGAGCATGACGCCGACGTATTTATTGCCGGGTGCAACGGCTTCCGCGACAACGCCCGAAGGTTTCTTTCTCAATAGAACGATGGGCCGTTGCGGCCCCGTGAGCACCTGCTCCTCCGCCTGGCTCACCTCGGCGTAGGTGCGCACCGTCTCGACGCTCGCGGACATGATCGCGAGCGGCTTCTCTTCGCGCCGCTTGCGCTCCCTGAGTGTCCTCACGGCCTCGTCGTTGGTGGCGTCGGCGGCCAGGTGAAATCCACCCAGACCCTTTACTGCGACGATCCTGCCATCAGCCAGGTGGCCTATTGCCGCCGAGACGGGGTCGTCGCATTCAATCAGGACTCCGCCCGAGTCCCTGAGTACGACCTCGGGCCCGCATACCGGGCAGGCGTTTGGTTCGGCGTGGAAACGCCGGTTCAGGGGGTCCGTATATTCCCTGCCGCATTCGGGACACAGCGGGAAAACGTTCATGGTGGTGTTCCTGCGGTCGTAGGGCACGCTCCTTATGATGGTGTAGCGCGGCCCGCAATTGGTGCAATTTGTGAACGGGTAGCGGTATCTCCTGTCGCCCGCGTCTTTCATCTCCTTAAGGCAGTCCTCGCATGTCGCGATGTCGGGAGATATGAGCGTGGTGCGTTCGGCTGAGGCCGAGCTCTCCTCTATAATGAACTCGGTGTCGTCTCTGGTGTCGACGAAGTTGGCCGTCATGGTGTCGACCCTGGCCTGGACGGGCTTCTCGTTTACGATGGCCGAGAGGAACGCGGAAAGACGCCGTAGTCCGCCTTCAACCTCGATCTCGACGCCCTGAGGGTTATTCAGGACGAAGCCGGTGAGGGCCTCCCTGTGGGCTATGCGGTAAATGAACGGACGGAATCCAACGCCCTGAACGATTCCGGCTACAGAGATTCTCAGCCTTGCGCGCTCGCACGGGTCTGCCTCTTCTCTGCCAATCTCGATTTGAGCCATTCTATCCACTCTTCCAGGCCGTCTCCGGTCTTGCATGAGACCTTGAAAACCGTAAGGTCGGGCTTGATGCGCATCGCGTTTTCAATTATTGCGTCCGGGTCCGAATCCACGTACTCCACAAGGTCGGTCTTGTTGACCACCAGCACTTCGGAAGCCGCGACCATTGGCGGGTATTTGAGAGGTTTGTCATCGCCTTCGCCGACGGCGATAAGGAGGACCTTGAGGTCCTCTCCCAGGTCGTATGGAGCCGGGCAGACCAGGTTGCCTACGTTCTCCACGATCACCAGGTCAAAGGGCCTGTCCTTGTAAGGCGTGAGCTTCTTGTCCACCATCTTGGCGTCGAGGTGGCACGCCCCGCCCGTGGTTATCTGCACCGCGTCCACGCCGTGCCTCGCCACGCGCCGGGCGTCGTTCTCGGTCATAATGTCCCCGGTCAGGACCAGCATGCGGAGCTCATCCCGGAGCCGCTTGGCCGTCTCTTCAATGAGCATGGTCTTTCCGGATCCCGGCGAGCTCACCAGGTTCAGGACGAACGTGCCCTCTTTCGCGTACTTCTCGCGATTGGCGCGGGCCAGCCTCTCGTTCTCTGAGATGACCTTCTTTTCGAGCTCCACTCGCTTCAACTCACTCTACCTCCACTTCCTTCAGGTTTATGTCACTTCCTATGACGACGTCGAACTTGCTGGAGTTGCAGTGCGGACAATGGAAGTTGTCCATCCTGACCTCATATTCCTTTTGACATTGTCTGCATCTGGCCCTCGGCTTTATCTCCACTACTTTAAGATGCGATCCCTCAAGCCTTGTTCCGCGCGTAATCACCTCATAGCAGAACTCGAGAGAGTCCCTCTCGACGCCGGCCAGGAGCCCGATCTCGACGACCACCTCTCCGACCTTTTTGGCCTTGTTGTCTTCCGCCACCCTCTTCACGACGCCCATTATGTCAGTGGCTATCCCGAGTTCATGCAACTTTCAACCGCTCCCACCCTGAAGGTCGCGGGCGATCCGGCCGGCGATGTCGCCCACCTTCTCCGCGAGGGCCTCCGACATGCTGTCCCCGATGGTCACGGGGTCTTCAACCTCAATGCCGTATATCAGTATCTCCCCGGGTATGTCGGCGCCGGTCACGCGGCCCACTTCGATGGCCCTCAAGAAATTCATTCCGTGGCTGTATACAGTCCGCTGGGTCTGGAGTCCGGGGTCCACATCCACCCTCCTTACCGTGCCCGGCGGGAACTTGCCGGTCACCATGGCGTCGATAATCACGGCCCGGTCGTAGCCGATTACGCAGTCGAGCACGTCGAAACCGCCCGACGCCGAGAGGTCCCCCTCCAGCCCCGGGACAAGGCGCAATACCTCCTCAGCCACCCTGATCCCTATGGCGTCGTCAGACATAATGGGATTGCCAAGCCCAATGAGGATAGTACGTGCTGCCATATGAGGTCGGCGCTCTGCCAGTGCCCCGTAGAGAAACGCAGGAGGCCAGCCTATTCGCTGGCGGCAAGTGCCTCTTCAAGCTCCTTCTGTAACTCCCCGGATTCGGCCTTGACCGTCTCGAGAAGCTCGGGCCAGTTCAGCGGACCGAGTTCCCTGATCTGGGCTGTCATGTTCGTGACGACGTCCACGAATTTCTTGCCTTCGGCGGCGGAAACCCAGTGCAGCTGGAAACGCTCTTTCTCGATGCCGTATTGCTCCAGGAGCTTCGACAGCATTCTCGCCCTGGCCAGTGTCTTGTAATTGCCTTCCAGGTAATGGCAGTCGCCGGGATGGCATCCGCCTATGAGGACGCCGTCCGCACCCTTCGCGAAGGCGGTCAGTACGAAAGTCGGGTCGACCCTGCCGGAACACATCACCCTGATGGGAATGAGGTTCGGCGGGTACTTCATACGGCTGGTGCCGGCGAGGTCAGCGCCGGTGTAGGTACACCACTTGCAGAGAAATCCAACTATTCTCGGTTCGAATTTCTTGTCCGGACCCTTCATATTGCTCCTCTCTTATGTTGACAACCCGTCATATTCTAAAAGGGCGCTCAGGCTTGGTCAATAATTTAATCGCCGGTCTCCCGGGCGGGCTCGGGCTCTGTCCGGACCGCCGCTTCCCCCGGCGCGGCCCCTTTTCCGGCTGCTTTATCGGCCTCCCCTCCTTCACCGTCCTCCCCCGCTTCCCCGGCCATATCGTCCCCCTCGTCCCCGGCCGACTCTAAAATGGCCTGCAGGTGTTTTCTCAAGAGCACCTCGTCGCCGGGCCGGTAGCCCTTGTTCCTGTGGTACTGGCTGCGGTCGGGAAGGATGATAATGGTCGTGGGGATGGCCCTCACGTTAAAGCCCTTGGCCAGGCGGGTGTCATGGTCGATGTAGGCCGGGACCGTCAACTCCTGCTTCTCGAGGAAGGTCTTGACCCTGCCCGCGTTTCTCTTCATGTCCACCGAGACCGCTGCGAACTGAACCCCCTTCGGCGCGAATTCGCGGTATAACTTCTCCAGATGAGGCATCTCCAGCTTACATGGAGAGCACCACGTGGCCCAGAAATTGATTACCAGGGGCCCCTTATCAAGGAGGCTGTCAATGGCCACCTCTTCACCATACAGGCCGGTCAGCATCACTCCCTCAAAGACAGAGGGCTGGTCCTTCTCTCCCGCACAGACAGGCTGCGCTATAGCCCAAACGGCACAAAAAAATAACGCCGACAATATCGATTTGTTCATCGACTTAGTCTAGCAATCGGAAAGGCCAAAGTCAAGTTGAACAAGTCCTTGACATACCGCCGCTTAGGCCCCAGAATTGCTGGCATGAAGTACCGCGAGACTCTGTTATTGCCGGCAATAATGGCGCTTCCCGCCGTGGCGTTTGCTTTCGTGGAAGTCACGAATATCTCGGTGCGTCCGGCGGCTTTCTCACCCAACGGCGACGGCGTAAGCGACTCCACCGTCGTGAGCTTCACGACCTCGAGCGAGGCCAAGAGCGTCCGGCTCTTTATCGACGTGGTGGACGCCTCGGAAGACACGGTGGCGGTACTCGCCGACGGCGGAGAATACGGCACGGGTGAGACCGAGTTCACCTGGGACGGCTTCATGACGGGCGGAGCTCCCGCGCCCGAGGGCGTTTATCAATTCGTGATCGTGGCGGCAGACGATCACTACACCACGCCGCCCTTCTCGGCCAGCGCGAGGCTGGATGTCACGCCGCCCCACTTCACGACCTATATACACCCGAATCCATACACTCCCGACCTCCCGCTCGCCGACTCGTTGCTCACAGTCGAGTTGAGCGTGACCCAGGCCGAGGGAGGCGACCTGATAACGGCCACCATCAGCATTCGTGAGCCGCCCGAGACATTGTGCACCCACTCCCTGGCGCCCGCGGACTCCACGTACATATGCGAGTGGGACGGCAGGCAAAGCGACGACGGCCTGTACGACATTTACGTGCGGTCAAGCGACCACGCCGGCAATTCCATGGAAGCTTACTATGAAGTCGATCTCGACGTGGAGGCGCCCGCCATAAGCATAGAGAGCCCGGCGGAGAGCTTCCTCAATTACATACCCGCCGCTTACTGGGTGACGGCGACCGACCGCAACGGCGTCGATTCGCTCAAGGTAAGGTTCTATGCGGGAAGCGAGTACATGGTGCCCGGGGGCTACCCGCAGGCCGAGTGTTGCTACGATTGGCCCGAGTCGCTTCGCATAGAGGACGAGTTCCTGCTTGAATGCGTGGCTCTCGACGGCGTCGGCCGCTGGGGCTCGAGCTTCAGGTCGGTGCTGGTCGATACGACCACGCCCGAACGACCGGTAATAGAGGCCCTGCCGGAGAAAGTCGGGACGGCCGCGCTCGCCGTTGAGGGAACGGGCACGGCCGGTGACTCGGTCATGGTCTATGTCAACGGCGCGCTCAAGAAGCGCGCGAAGATCTCGGCCGCCGGAAGCTGGTCGGTTACCTTGACTCTCGATCTCGGCGTGAACACCATACATGCGGTATCGTCAGACCTTGCGGGCAATGTGTCCCAGCCGTCCGATACGGTTCAGGTCGAGTACACCGAAGCCACGGGCATTTACGTCCCGGAGGAGTTCACAGGGGACTCGACCATAGAGATCAACCTCGCCAGGGAGGCCAGCCGCATAGTCATAAGGATATTGAGCCTCGAGGGCAGTTACATAACGGCCATAACCGAAGACAATCCCGACCTCTACAACGAGATCGACTGGGATCTCACGGACGCAGGCGGCAAGCAGGTCAAAAACGGCATATATGTCCTGGTGATAGAGGTCGCCTACCCGGACGGCGGCAGCGAGATCGACAAGAAGGCGGTAATAGTATCGAGATGAGGACAGTGACCCGCGTAGTGTTTGTTTCAGTTGCGCTTGTTCTCGCTCTATCGGCGGCCGCCCCGGCTCACGAAGGCAGGGGCGGCATCGACGCCCTGCCCGTAACGTCGACGCGGGGGCTGGCACTCGGCGAAACGGGCCTCACCGAGATAGGCGAAGCCGAGGCGTTCATGAGCAATCCCTCGTGCCTCCCGTCCATGACCGGGCACCAGGTAAGGGTCACTTACGGCACCTGGTTCGGCGGCCTGGCATCCTCCCGGACGGTTCTGGTCTACGCCACCGCGCTCGGCGGCAAGGTCGATTACCCCGGCGACCCCAGCGTGGGAAGGCGCTTCGGCCTGGGCATCGCCCTGGACCGGACGGGCGTCGAGCTCTCGCAGGGCTCCGGCTGGGCGGCCAACGTCCTGTATGTCGGGCTCGCCTGGGCTCCGGTGCCCTACGTGTCGATGGCCCTGGCTCCCAAGTTCATCTTCTCCTCATCCGACCTGCCCGGCGGCGAGGTAAGCGGATACGCAATCGACTGGGGCCTCAGACTCGATCTCACGGGCAGAGCCGGCCTCGGATTCGTGACGCGCAATATCCCGGGAAGCGCCGGCTGGAAAGACGGTGAGAGCGAGAATCTCCCGGCCGTGTATTCCTTGGGCGCCCATTACGTCCTACCCTACGACCTCAAGGCGGAGTTAATGTTCGCGGCCTCCGGCAACGTGGACAACAGGCTGGGCCTGGGAATCGAGGCGCCCCTCCTGGACTCCATGCTCTGCGTGCGATTCGGGATCTCATGGATTTCGGGTGACGAGTCGAGGAGCGCTCCGACCGCGGGATTGGGCATCGATCTCGATGTGCTTGATTTCGATTATGCCCTCAAGCTCGACCAGGACTGGGCCACCGGGACCACCCATCGCGTTTCCATCCGCCTCGATTTCTAGGCGTCATGGTCTCTCCGGAATCACTCGAGTACTTCGAATACAGCCTGGAAAATTGCCTGCTCTGCCCCAGGAAGTGCGGCGTCAACCGCGTCAAAGGCGAGCGCGGATACTGCGGAGCGGGACCCGAAGTGATGGTATCGAGTATAACGGTTCACACCGGCGAGGAGCCGCCTATATCGGGAACCGCCGGCTCGGGCACGGTCTTCCTGACGGGCTGCAACATGCGCTGCGTGTACTGCCAGAACTACCCCATAAGTCAGATGGGCCACGGCAATACCATTGGCGGAGACGACCTTGCTTCAGCCATGCTGAAGCTCCAGTCGCGGGGCGCGCACAACATCAATCTCGTGACTCCCGTCCAGCATATCGCCGGCGTCGTCAGGGCTATAGAGATCGCCAGGCGGCGCGGTCTGAAGCTGCCGCTGGTCTACAACACAAGCGGATACGAGTGCCCCGAGACCATAAGCATGCTGGAGGGCGTCGTGGACGTCTACCTCGCCGATATGCGTTACTCCGACCCCGTGATGGCCGGCCGCTACTCGGACGCTCCCGACTATGTTCATCACAACAGAATCGCAGTCAGGCGGATGTTCGAATCCGCCGGCTTACTGGAGGTGGATGGCGGCATCGCAAAGCGCGGCCTCATAATACGCCACCTCATCCTCCCCGGCGGCATTGCGGGCACCGGGCGTACCTTCGAGTTCCTGTCCCGCGAGGTCTCGCCGCTGGTTCACGTGAGCCTCATGTGCCAGTACTTCCCGGCGGGCAGGGCCCTGGAAATTCCCGAGGTTTCGCGCCGCATCACCCCGGCCGAGTACCGCGAAGCCGTCCTGCTCCTGGAGCGCTACGGCCTTGAGAACGGCTGGGTCCAGGACATGCAAGGCGAAACCGGCCCCGTGGCCTGAGGGCCGGACTGATATTGACCCGGGTCTCCTTCCCGACACCGCGAGCGGCCTAAAGGCGGCCATGAATCAGGCCGATACAAAGGTGAAGAGAAGCTAAGTAGTTGAAAACTAAGGGGAAGTGCATGCCTGAGATGAATCTCGGGGGTGTGCTGTGCGGCAAAGGGGATAGTGCCGCCGATTCGGCGTCTGACCCCGTGCCCACTTGCATCCACTCCGATGACCTGTTCGACGAGGTTGCCGGGAGACCCTATGTGGGTCTTCTTCACCGCCTGTCCGGGCTCGGGCTCTCCCAGGGGCCGCCCGACGAGACCGTAAAACGCATGCTGGGAGCACTTGCCCGCGGCCTCAGGGCCAATCTCGCCTGCATCGTGAGGCAGAATGACGGCGATCTCGTGTTGACACGCCACTCGACCAGAAGCGCGCATTCGCTCGGGGGAGACACCCTATCGGCCGCGGAGGACCCCGTCCTCCGGGCGTTCATAGAGAACGGATGCCCCGCAGTATGTGAGGCCGTCCGGGAGTCATGCGGCGAGACGGGTTTCTTCAGAAGGGGCCTTTCCATCTCGGCATTTGCCCTGTTCACGGTGAACGACCCGGAATGCGAACGCCGCGGACTGCTTATCACCTGGAAGGAGGCCGCGCCGAATCTCGGGTCCGAACACCTGGTCGCCCTGGGCTCGATGGCGAATCTAGTCGGCGCGGTTCTCAAGATGAGCCGGCTGACGGATGACCTCGAGTTCGAGCGCGATTCGCGCCGGAGATACACCAGGCTCATCGCGGGAAGAGAAGTGAGGATGGCCGAGCTCAAGAGCGAGAACGCCAAGTTGAAAGAACTGGTAATGGAACTCAGCCACAAGATAGGCGACCTGGAGCGAGCATGAGCGACTTCTTTCACGACCGGAAAACGACGCTCCTGACCAGGCTCCTATACGAGCTTCCGGGCTTGGAAGCCGCGTCCAAGGAGGCCGTGGCAGAGTCGGTTTCGCGCTTTCTGGAGGAAGCCGTCAAATCCCTCGACATACAGGGGGCAGCCATAATTATCCGCGACGAGCGCCCGGCCGAGACGCTGGCGAAAGTCGGAATCAGGGACGAAGTCCTGAGCGGAATCATGGAGTGCATAGAGGGCATAAGGGCGGGCGGCGATGCCTCCCCGGCGGGGGCGCTGCAGCCGACCGCAAGGCAGACCTCCACTCATGTTGTTCTCAAACACCGCGACCAGACGATTATCGCTTTCCCGTTCCACTCCGCCAACGCCAGGACAATGTGGAGCGTGTTCATCCCCACCGACGAGCTGCCCGACGACGTGCGGCAGACGCTCTATGTCATAAGCAGGCACATTCACCGTTCAATCGACATGGCGCTTTTCATGAACGACGTTCAGAAACCCCTGGAGGACCTGGACAAGCGCACGCAGGAACTCAAGGAGATGGAGGTCTCATCCCTCAACATGATGGAAGATCTCCAGAGGAAGAACCGCGAGCTCCATATGCTCAACCAGATCATATACGAGATATCCAAGTACACGGATCTGGCCACCCTCACTTCAAGAGCTGTCGAGGCGGCCTCGAGCATTTGCGACGGCGCGGGTTCATATGTCTACGTCTTCAACGAGGACGCGGGAGTTTTTGTGCCCTACATAACGGCCGCGGGCGCCGATATCGTCGACCGCGAGAGCGTGGGAATAAGGTCTTCCAGCAGGCTGATGCAGAGGATGCTGGCGTCGGACGAAATACCCTTCAATCCGAACGACCCCGACTTCGACCTCCCTATCATAGAGGCACTGAAGTGCAAATCATTCATAGGCATACCGCTCAAGTCGAAGGAGAGGGTCCTGGGCTTCCTCTTCGTGTACGAGACCAGGTGGCACAGGATATTCACGTCGGACGAGAAGGCCAATCTTAAAGCGCTGGCCAGCACACTCGCGGTAGCCATGGAAAACGCAGGCCTCATCTCCAAGATCACCGAGCAGATGGAAGAGCTCAGCGTTCTCAAGGAATACGTCGAGGCGGTGGTGGAAAGCGTCGACCTGGGCATACTGGTTGTGGACAAGAGTCTCAACATCACCATGTTCAACAAGGGTTTCGAGAAGCTCTACGGCTATAAGAAGGAGGAGTTCCTGGGCAGGAAGCTCTTCGACGCGTTCTCGCACCTCAAGGCGCAGGGCTTCGACAAGATCGCGGCGCAGGTTCTCGGCGGCACGCCGTTCATACGCCACAACTGGCGGCGGAGCATACTGGACGGCCGCGAACGTGTCCAGAACATAAGGGTCTTCCCCCACCGCGATGCGCGCGGGACCATAATCGGGGGCGTCATCATAATCGAGGATATCACCGAGAAGGCCAATCTCGAAAACCAGCTGGCCCAGTCGGAGGCGAAGTTCAAGAACCTTGTGGAAGACCTCGCCGACGGTTATTTCATAGCCATCAATGGCAAGGTGGCCTACGGCAACAAGGCCGCAATAGAGATGACCGGCCTGGGCGGCACCGACCTCATAGGCATCGAAGCCGTCACGCTATTCGATCCGGACTTCCTCTTCCCGAGCCCCGGCGAAGAACTGCCGCAGACAATAAGAAGCGAGACAAAGCTCGTGCATTCCACGGGCACCTGGATACCCGTGGAGGTGACGGTCAACGCTTGCAATTACGAAGGTTCCGACGCCCTCTCCGTCGTGGTCAGGGACATCACCGAGCGCAAGAAGTTCGACAATGAGCTGCAGCAGAAGAACCGGGAAATGGGAGCGAGAGCCGAACAGATCACGCGCCTCAATCTGGAGCTCGAGTCAACGGTGCAGCGGCTGAAGGAGTCGCAGGAGAACCTGATCGAGTCCGAGAGGCTGGCCGCCATGACCGAGACCGCCGTGGCCGCGAACCACGAGATCAACAACCCGCTGTTCTCCATTCTCGGCCAGTCCCAGCTCCTTATCAGAAAATACGGGACGGGCGATGAGGAGACATTTCAAAGGCTGAAGGCCATAGAGGAAGCGGCACTCAGGATCGCCTGCGTCACCAAGAAGCTCGCCAATCTCGTCGACCCGGTCATAAAGGAATATCCCGGCACCAAGAACTCGATGATCGATCTCGAGAGCTCGGTGACCAAGCCCACGGACACCGACAACTAGCCTCCGAACACCCCCCTGAAGTAATCCATATGAAGCGTCGCGAGCACGGCCCCGAAAACCAGCGATACCACGCCCATCAGCTTTATGAGGATATTCATAGACGGTCCCGAGGTGTCCTTGAAGGGATCTCCCACCGTGTCGCCGACCACGGCCGCCTTGTGGGCGTCGGAGCCCTTGCCGCCCAGATTGCCTTCCTCTATCCACTTCTTGGCATTGTCCCAGGCGCCGCCGCCGTTGGCCATCATGATGGCCAGGAGAACGCCGGTGACAGTGGCGCCCGCCAGCAGCCCGCCCAGCGCTTCGGGGCCCAGCACTATGCCCACGATAATAGGCGATATCACCGCGAGCACGCCGGGGAGGATCATTTCCCTTAAGGCGCCGCGGGTAGCTATGTCAACGCATCTCTTGGGGTCGGGCTTGGCAGTGCCTTCCATGAGCCCGTTGATTTCCTTAAACTGCCGTCTCACTTCCTCGACCATGCTGAAGGCCGCCCTGCCCACGGCGCGCATCGTCAAGGCCGCGAATATGAAAGGAAGCAGGCCGCCGAGGAAGAGCCCCATCACGGTCGCCGGCCGCTTGATGTCAATTGACTCCAGGCCCACCTTCTGCGAGTAGGCCGTGAAGAGGGCGAGCGCCGTGAGCGCCGCCGAGCCGATGGCGAATCCCTTCCCCATCGCGGCCGTGGTATTGCCGAGCGAGTCGAGCTTGTCGGTGATCTTGCGGATGTCCGGACCCAGGCCGCTCATCTCGGTTATGCCGCCCGCATTGTCGGCGATGGGTCCGTAAGCGTCCACCGACATGGTCATGCCGATGGTGGCGAGCATGCCCACCGCCGCCATGCCGATGCCGTAAACGCCGGCGAAGAAGTAGGAGAAGTAGATCGCGAGCACAATCGCCAGTACGGGAAGCGCGGTGCTCAGCATGCCTATCGAGAGCCCCGAGATGATATTGGTTGCGACTCCTGTCTTGCTTGACTCCGCTATCACCCTGATCGGCGGGCCCGAAGTGTAATACTCCGAGAAAGCGCCGATGGCGACGCCCGCGATGATGCCGCAGAAGACCGCCCAGGCGTAGCCCGTCTCGATGCCCAGCCTGCCGGTGGCGATGAAAGTCACTATGATAAGAAGCACGACCGCCACATATGCCGAGAGGCGGAGCACTTTCTGCGGGTCGTAAGACTGAAACGCTCTTACCGCGAAGGTGCCGATGAAAGACGCGATGGTCCCGAGGGCCACGATGAGGATGGGAAATATCATGAGCCTGGTCTTGGTGACCTCGTCCAGGGCTAGAGTCGCGGCGATGGCGATGCTCGCCACGACAGAGCCCACATACGACTCAAAGAGGTCAGCTCCCATGCCCGCTGTATCGCCCACGTTATCGCCCACGTTATCGGCGATTACCGCCGGGTTCCTCGGGTCGTCCTCCGGTATGCCGGCTTCGACCTTGCCCACGAGATCCGCGCCCACGTCAGCCGACTTGGTGTATATGCCGCCCCCGACTCTCGCGAACAGCGCGATGCTGCTCGCGCCCATGGCGAATCCACTCAGGACCTGAGGGTCATGGCCCGACAGCAGATAGAATACGGAAACCCCCAGCACTCCCAGGCTCGCCACGGACATGCCCATTACCGCCCCGCCGGTGAAAGCGACAATCAGGGCCTTGCTCTGGCCTTCGGTCGCGGCCTGGGAAGTCCGGACGTTTGCCTTCGTAGCGGCCTTGAGTCCGAAGAAACCCGCAAGCATCGAGGAGAAGGCGCCCGCGAGGAAGGCGATGCCGGTCCTGTACCCTATGGCCAGGGACAGCACGACAAACAGCACGGCGACGAATACGCCCAGGCTGGCGTACTCCCTCTTAAGGAAGGCCATGGCCCCGTCGTGGATCATTCCCGCGATCTCCTGCATGAGATCGCTTCCGGCCGGCTTCTTCTTTATCCAGACGTACAGAATAGCCGCGTAGATGATCCCTATTATTCCAACGATTATACCCAGTTGGGCAGCGTTCATCGCGATCCTCCGTAGTTATGCCTTGCCTGAGTCTAAAAAACCTGATCCAGAGCATATGAAGCTATCGGGAAAGGTAATAGAGGTCAAGCAGATTAATCGTCGGCGCCCGTAACCCATCCCCGCCGGATGGGAAGCCGTTTGACCCTCCTGCCGAGGGCGTTGGAAACGGCATTGGCGATTGCGGCCGCGGCCGGTATGGTGGCCGGCTCGCCCAGCCCCTTCACGCCGAACGGCCCGTCCGAGGAGATGCATTCTATGAAGTCCACGCCGATCCTGTCGCAAACGTCGAGTGAAGTCGGAAGCAGATAAGTGGAGAACTCGCTGGAAGTGATATAGCCGCCGGAGTGGCTGTAGTTCTCAGTCAGGGCGAATCCCAGTCCCTGCGCCACGCCTCCTTCCACCTGAGCAGCAGCGAGGGTGCGGTTCACGATCCGGCCGCTGTCATGCGCGGCGTGGAATCCGACGACGTCGACACTCCCCGTTCCGGTGTCCACCGTGACCTCGGCCACCTGCGTGGCGAATGAGTAAACATGATACGCTTTCCCCTGCCCCGTGTCCGGATCGACGAAGCACTCCGGGACCGCGTACCAGCCCGTATCGGCCAGGTCAACCCGCCTTGAGAAGCACTCGGCGAGAACCTGGTCGAAGGTGACCGAATCGCCCGATGCTTCCCTCCTGAAAACGCCCTCCGAAGGGACGAACTCCGAGCCGCCGCCCAGCATTGCGCTTGCGGCGCCGACCATCCTCTCCAGGATCTTCCCGCAGGCGTCCACAACCGCGTTGCCGCTTATTATCGTCGTCCTAGAGGCCACCGTCGGGCCCGAGTCCGGCACAATGTGGGTGTCCACCGGATGAACCGTGACCATCTCCGGGGAAACGCCCAGCGACTCGGCGGCGATCTGGCCCACCACGGTCAGGGCGCCCTGGCCCATCTCGGTGCAGCCGATAAAGACGCTAACCGACCCGTCCCTGAGGATCTCCACCTTCGCCCCGCCCCTGTCAATTGCCCGGCCGATGGCGCCCAGGCTCACTCCGTAGTGCATGCTGGCGACGCCGATGCCCCGCAACCGGCCGTCCCCGTCTTCGGCGGCCTCCGGCCGCCCCCTCCGGCCACCGCTGCCGCCCGCTGCGATGAAATCAGCAGCCGACTTCAAAGTCTCCTCCAGCCCGACGCTTTCCTCAAGCACCTGGCCCGTCGCCGTCACAGAGCCGACTTTCAGGGCGTTCTTCATCCGGAACTCAACGGGGTCCAGACCCAGGGCCTTCGCGGCCTCATCCATCATGGCCTCACATGCGAAACAGACCTGCGGCTGCCCGAATCCCCGCATGGCCCCGCTGGGCGGAGAGTTGGTGTAGTAACCCCGCGTCCTCACGCGCACATTCGGGATCTCATACGGACCCGCCGCATGCACAGTGGCGCGATAGAGCACTATGGGAGACAGCGTCGTGTAAGCGCCCACGCCCGCCGCTATTTCCGCGTCTGTGAACATGATCCTGCCGTCGCGCGAGCACCCCATGCGATAGCTCATGCGCATGGGATGGCGTTTGGATGAATAAATCAGGTCCTCTTCCCGCGAGAGAACGAGCCGCACCGGCCGGCCCGATTTCACCGCCAGCACAGCGGCGCGCGCACCTATCTCGGAGGGCACGTCTTCCTTGCCCCCGAATCCCCCGCCCAGCGGTAGCTGTATGACGCGCACCCTGGCAAGCTCGAGCCCGAGACAGCGGGCAACGGCCTCTCTCACGTAGAAGGGGCACTGGCCCGTGATGAATATCTCCATTGAACCGTCGGAGCCGGGCACTGCCAGCGCTCCCTGGGTCTCCAGATAGGCGTGTTCCTGTACGGGCGAGTCAAAGACCTTTTCGATCACGACGTCGCTGGTCCGCTCGCCCTCGCTTATGTCTCCCTTGATGAGCAACCGGTCGACGGCTATGTTGCCCCCCTCATGGATCTCCGGCGCGTCCGGCCCGAGGACGGATTCAAGGTCTGGAGCGGGGGCGAGGTCTTCATAATCCACCGCAACCAGCGAAGCCGAGCGCCGCGCGGTGTCGGCGTCCGAGGCGCCGACTATGGCGACGCAGTCGCCCTCATAGCGCACCCGGTCGCAGGCGAAAAGGGGCTGGTCGGCAGCGAGAAGGCCTATCTGGTTCTCCCCCGGAACGTCGGCGCCGGCAGCGACGCATTCCACGCCGCCCGAGGAGATCGCCCGGGAAAGCGAAATCGACTTGATGACCGCGTGCGGCCGCCGTGCAAGCACCATGCACGCATGGAGCATGCCCGGGACCTGGACGTCAGGCAGGTACCTCGTGGCGCCCCTGGCCTTCGCCGGCCCGTCTGGCCTTTTTATGCCTTCTCCCAGCGTGCTCAATCAACAACCTCCCTTTGACTCACCGCGCTTCCCCGAGTTTGTAACCAGTCCCGCGTTTTGTCAACACAACATAAATGAAAAGCCCGCCGGCTCCCGCCAGTCGGCGCTGGCCGGCGGACTCATTTAGATTGTAGGAGCGGCCGTAACGGCTACAACTCGGACTCGATTTCCTTCTTCAGCTCTTCCTTGGGATGGGCTCCGACCAGTGTCTTGACAGCCGAACCGTTCTTAAAGAGCATGAGAGTCGGGATGGCCCTTATACCGTAAGCCTGTGCCGTCTGCTGGCTATCGTCGACGTTGACTTTGCAGACCTTGAGCTTGCCGTCCAATTCATGTGCGATCTCGTCGACGATCGGGCCCACGATCTTACATGGTGGGCACCAGTTCGCCCAGAAGTCCACGAAGACGGGTGTCTCGGATTTGAGTACTTCGGCATCGAAGTTGGCATCGGTTACAGTATGCACTTTTTCGGACATTCTAACCCCCTTGATTTACTTCCGGCTACGGGTTTACCTGGGAACCTCGAACTCGGCCTTGATAGGCGCGGTGTCGTTGCGGGCCCTGTCCCTTACCTGAACCCAGAAGGTGTACTTCCCGTCGCAGGTGGCCCCGGGAATAAACACCGAGTACTGGTAGTAGGCACCTATACTGCCGTCGCCGGTGTCATAGGTCATGCCGTACTCCCACTCGAGCTCCTCGTCATCGAAACAACCCGGCCCCACCATTCTGACCTGGAACATCAGCGACTCGGGTGGGCTCGCCGCGCGGGCTTCCGGCCATGGCAGCGGCCCAACGCCTTCGACCCCGCTCGGAGCTATGTCATGCGCGAAGACTCTGTAGTTGGCTGTGAAGTCCTGCTTGGGCACCTTGCCAGGCGGGGCCCAGAGCGAATCCAAAACAGGCGCGTTGGGATCGAACCTCACCGTGAAGTTTCTCGTGATGACAGTCTCAGCATCCCGGGGATCCACTACCCGCACCCTGAAGTTGAAAGTCGAATCCGGCAGATCCAGAAGGTCATGAACGGTGTCGTATACCCTGAACCAGTTATCTTCACCGGCTCCCAGGGTGTCCAACTTGACGTAGGTCGCTCCCATCCCCAGATCGTCATCCCAGTCACTCGCCTTCCACTCGAAGCTGGTGGCATTCGAGAAGATCACGGCGCTCTCAGCAGGCGCCGTCTCAAACCACACCCTCGGAGGAATATTGTCGCCGCGCTGGATCTCCTCCACGCAGCCGGCACCCACGAGTATACCTAATAGAAGCATCAGCATCAGCTTGGTGTATTTCACCTATAGAACCTCCCGTTATGTTTTCCAAATAAACTATAACTATGTACCAGATTTGTTGTCAACACCTATAGTCTCGGGCCGTGTTCAGTCCGGCCGCATCAGGGCTGCGCGCGCCTCCTCGACCACTTCCTGAGCAGGTCCGCGGCCTCCTCCCGGGAAACCGCCCTGCCCCTTCTGAGCACTGTCCGGCACAGGTATTCCTTTGCGCGACCCACCTCCGGGCCCGGCGCGATCCCCAGTATCTCCATTATCCGGACACCGTCCAGGGGGGACTCGAATGACACATCCCTCGCCTCCATCTCGGCCGTGACTGTCCTGATTCTCTCTCTCAGCCTCCTCACCGGCGTACCCATTCTCGCGTCAGGCGCATGCGCCCTCCGGTCGGCTGCGGCGAGGTCGAGAACGTCGCCCAGGGCGCTCCCCACCTTCTTCATGAAGCGCCTGACGGCGGCGTCCGTCCAGGAATCGGAGTAGTTCACCATGTGATTCTCGATGAGGAAAGCCACTTCGTTTGTCAGGCGAGCTGGGAACTTGAGGCGCGCCAGCACCGCGCGAGCCCCGGCGGCCGATATCTTCTCGTGGCCATAATAGACCATGCGGTTTCCCTTGCGCCTCCTCGCCTCGACCTTGCCGATGTCATGAAGCAGCGCCGCAAGCCGGAGCCGCAGTTCGGAGCGCACATAGGCGGTTGTCTTAAATGTGTGAGTGAGTAGATCGTAGGCATGGTATGGACTGCCCTGCTCGAAACCGGCCGTCGCGGAGAGTTCCGGAAGCAGCATCTTAAGGAGCCCCGCTGCCTGCATAAGGGTGAACGAGGACTGCACGCGGCCCGAGAGGAGTATTCGAACGAGTTCGTCTCTTACCCGCTCGGCGGCCGGCCTCGAAATCAGATATGCCATCCTCCCCATGCTGTCTCTGAGTCCGGAGTCTATTGAAAAGCCGAGCGTGGCCCGCAACCTTACAGCCCTCATCAATCTCAAGGGGTCCTCGGCGAAGGGCGTGAAACGATCGGGGTATGGCCTGAGCTTCTTCGCCCTGAGGTCGCGCTTGCCCGCGCCAGTGGGGTCCAGGACGGCCGCGCCGGCGAGGCCGCGAAGGCGGGGTTCGAGCTTCACGTAGAGGCAGTTCACGGTGAAGTCCCTGCAGAGGGCGTCCTCCGACGGACTTCCCCTCATGGGGGCTATCTCGACTTCGATATTGCCGTCATTCACAAAGACCGTTTCGGAACGTCTGAATAACACGGGTGTCGAGAAGCCGTGCCGCCTGCTCAAGTAACGCGCGAGCCGCGCAGGCCCCATGCCACTGACGGCTATATCGATATTGGACGATACGTTTCCCAGGAGGGCGTCTCGCACGGCGCCGCCGACCAGGTAACCGGCTGCCCCATTCGTCTTGAGAAAGAGGCCGATGTCGGCAAGCACGCCCATATACGGCTCCCGCTCCGGCCTACGCGACTTCGAGCGGGGCGTCATATCAAGAGCCCCGCAACTTCATCGGGGCTCATTCGCCCGGACGAGATGGCGCGCGGACCGCCCGGCCCGATGAACTTCATGCCTATCGCCGGGCTCGACTTATCGTCGCCATACCTCGCGACCATGGAGGCCGCGAGGTCGAGCTCCGACGCCGCATCGGGTCCCGTGAGGACGGCGCTCGGGCCGGGGCAGCTCACGGTTATTATTGCCAGGTCACCTTCACCGAGCGACTTGAGGAGTCTCTCGTTCTCCCTCTGGTTCCTGCCGATCACGAGCTTTGAGCCCCCGGGCAGCCGGAAGTGCCGGCCCGTCTTGAGGCGGGCCGCCTGCACCATGGAGAGGTCCCCGTGGGCGATCAGGTCCCGAACGCGTTTTGAATAGCCCGGATCGGTGAGCAGGCAACCTCCCGCCGGAGTCGAATAGTGCTCAAGGCCCAGGTCTTCGGCCAGCCGCATCTGCACCGCGCGCGACCTCCCGCTGATGGCCAGAAGCTTCTCGCGGTCGACCCACCCCTCCTTCTCGGGGATAGTCTCGGGCAGCAGCCTGGCCGAGAGAGGCCTGAGCAGCAGACCGTCGAGTCCGCTTTCCTTCTCGATATGCCTTAAGGTATTCATCCGCTGGGACATGGGGCGCTGGCCCGCCACCTCCCCCGTCACCACGAAGGAGGCGCCCACCTCCGGCATGAGAGCCGCGGCCTTTCGCAGCATGTGTATGTGGCAGTCGATGCAGGGATTGGCGTTCCTGCCGTACCCGTGGCCTGGATTCCTGACTATATCGAGGTATTCCTCGCCCATGGGAACGTCGATGTACTCGATGCCCATCCACCTGGCTGTCACCTCCGCCGGCGACTCGCCCTCGCGCCCCCAGAAGGGAGATATGAAATGGGCGGCGACCGGCTCGATGCCCTGCTGTCTGATCAGCATTATGGCGAGGCTGCTGTCCAGCCCGCCTGAATGTAGACAGATAGCCTTCATGAAGGGGCCCGCCCTACTTCAGGACTTCTTCCAGGAATCGCCTGGCCTGCTTGACCAGTTCGGGAACGGGGAGATCAAACGGACATCTCTCGGCGCACTCTCCGCATTCGGTGCACCCGCGCGCCTTCTCGAGTAGGTCCCTGAAAACGTCCTGCTGTATGAAAACGTCGCCTATGCGCTCCCTTATGGTCTTCATATGCAGAAGAAAGGATATGGGTATGCCGCTCTCGCACGGCTGACAGTAGTCACATCTACGGCAGTAGAGCCTGCCGGCCCGGCGCCTGACTTCTTCAATGCGGGCGAGGTCCCGGTCTGATAGAACGCGGTCAGCCGAGGCCGCCGCGACATTCATCCTCACCTCGTCGACCGAGCCGGGGCCGGGTATCACCACGGCCTGGGGTATCAGGAGGGCGTGCCTGATGGCGATATCGTAGTCGGTGATTACGCCGCCGGCCAGGGGCTTCATCGCGATGACTCCCACGTCTCTCTCCACCGCCATGGGTATCACCTCGTCGGCGGCCTCCGGCTCCAGGAAATTGTAAAGAACCTGAACGGTGTCGAACCCGTCGTCCTCCAGCGCCGTCTTGAAGATGTCGAGATGATGGCTGGTGATGCCGATGGAGCCCAGGCGCCCTTCTTTCCTAAAGCCCTGCAGTACCTCCACCCCGCCCCCGGCCGCCATAAGGCGCCCGTAATCCTCCTCCTTATTGACGCAATGAAGCTGGTAGAGGTCGATGCGGTCCACGCCGAGCCGTGAGAGGCTGAGCTCGAAGTCGCTCCTCACGCCTTCCGGGTCGCGCCGGGGAGTCTTTGAGGCGAGGACGACTTCGGCGTCCAGGCCCGCGAGCGCCGCGCCGATCTTCTCTTCACTGTCGCCGTAACCGCGTGCCGTATCTATGAAGTCGACCCCGAGGGCGACCGCCTCCCGGACGACGCTTACCGCCTGGTCCTTGCCGATCCTCTGTATGGGGATGCCCCCGAAACCCAGGCAGGAGACCTCAAGCCCGGTTCTCCCCAGCCTCCTCTTTTCAAGCATAGCATCTCCCTTCCTCGTATAACTCAATATCACATCTGGGAAAGGCGGCTTCAATACAAAAAGCGCCCGGATTACGGCGGGGATGTGCCCGGGTGCTGCGGACCGCTATGTCCATATCGGTAACGTCGGCACGCGCCTGCTACTACCGGAACATGGCCTTAATGCCGCCCCATGTGGTAGGCTCTGTTGCCACCAGGGGCGGCCCCATATACGGCAAGAAACCAATCGCCGCGTAGAAGACGCTGTCCACCATGATCTCCTCATAATCGTGATGCCAGCAGCCTATCAGCGATATTCTGTCACCCGGAGTGGGAAGAATCTCGAGTTCACCGGGACCTGTTGCGGTAAGCCATGCCCACGCGGGGATCAGGAAGCCCGTCCCGTCATTTCCGGGCTGGCATTGGTTATATACAATTGATATCCAGTCGCCGGGCTCCCTGATATCGCCGAGGTTGTTGTCGGCGCATACGAACGTGTACCAGGTACTGCCCCACTCGCCCGGCCAGTCCAGTGCAAACTCGACTCCCTGGGTCTCATCGAAACTGAAAACCACCACGAAGAAGTCGAAGTCGCATGGAAACTCCGCCGACATCCAGTAGTTGACGAAGTCCTGCCTGTCGTTGAGGACCGGCATGTTCTTGGAGCACCCTCGTTCTTCATGCAGCTCTATGTGAAGGCCGAGTTTGACATGCTGGTTCAACAGACCCGCCCCCGCAGGGCAGGCGACGAGAACACAGCAAAGCGCGAATACAGATAGAGAGCGAACTCGCATGGTAGCACCTCATCCTATTCAACTATAGTAAGAAAGCGAGATCATGCAAATGGTCTTTATTTGAGGTTGCGATGGCTCGCCGAAGCCCCTATACTCCGTTTTCGTATGCCACCTGAGAGTAAGATATGAGCGGGAAGACCGGCAATTACATTCTGATAGGCATGGTCGCGGGCGGCCTGCTCGGTGTCGTCGGCGGCTATTTCGCCCCCCATGCCCTGCTCACAATCAAATTCCTGGGGACCATATTCCTCAATGCTCTCAAAATGGTCGTGGTCCCGCTCATCATCGCGTCCATGATAGTCGGCGTAACGTCTCTGGGGGATATACGCAGACTCGGGCGGACGGCCGGCAAGACTCTGCTCTATTACATCGTGACGACAGGCGCGTCTGTCATAATCGGCATCATTCTGGTCAACTTGCTCAGGCCGGGCGCGGGCATCGAGAGTTTCGGAAGCTACGTCCCCGACGTGGTCGCCGAAAGCGAGTCCAAGACACTTGTCGACGTGCTCGTGAGCCTGGTCCCCGACAATATCGTGGCGGCGGCGGCCGAGGGAAGAGTCCTGCCCCTCATAGTCGTCTCGCTCATCTTCGGCGCCGTCCTTACGACGCTCGGGGAGAAGGGAAGACCCCTCATAGAGGTCTTCAGGGGCCTCAACGCAGCCACCATGAGAATCGTGGAGATAATCCTCTACTTCGCCCCTGTCGGCATACTCGCGCTCATCGGCGGCATCGTCGCCGAGAATCGAGATACGCTGGGCGACCTCGCCTCGGGCCTGGGCCTCTATGCAATAACCGTCATAGTCGGATTGCTGATACATGCCGTGGTCATTCTACCTTTGATACTCAGGGCTTTCGGCCACAAGAACCCATTACGCTACTTCGCCAACATGATACAGTCCCTCGCGACGGCCTTCACGACGGCTTCATCATCGGTGACGCTGCCGGTCACATTCGAATGTGTCGTGGACCGCAACCACGTGGACTCGAGGGCTGCCTCTTTCGTGCTGCCCCTGGGGGCGACAATCAACATGGACGGCACCGCCCTGTATGAGGCGGTGGCCGCCATCTTCATTGCGCAGATATACGGCATCGACCTCTCGGCCGGCCAGCAGGTCATCATCTTCCTTACCGCCACGCTGGCGTCCATAGGCGCTGCCGGGATACCGCATGCGGGCACGGTAACCATGGTCTTCGTGCTGACAGCGGTGGGACTCCCCCTCGAGGGGATAGGTCTTATCTGGGCAATCGACTGGTTCCTGGACCGCTGCAGAACCACGGTCAATGTATGGGGCGACTCCGTGGGCGCGGCCGTCATAGGAGAGACGCGGGAAATCAGAGAAGGGGCGCCGGCAGCGGATTCTTGACAGCAACCTCATTCGCGGATATAGTGCCTGAGACGCGGCAACGCCGTGTATCCCCTGGTAATTCCGTATTGCCTTGTCCCCTGCTCTATTTGAAGCCACATGTTCCGGGAGTCCTGAGAGCGCATGCACTTGCACGCAGCCAGCAACAGGGTTCTACTCAAGGCGGCGACGGCACTGGCGGCTCCGGCCATGGTCGCTCTGGCGCTGGCGGCGCTTGCCCCGGCCGCCCTTTCATTCGCCCGGGAACCGGAGGCTCCAACCGCAGAGGACAGGACTCCGCATCGCATACCGCGCGTGGAGTGCGAGGTCAGGGCCGACGGCTTCCTCGACGAGCCCTGCTGGGAAGAGGCACTGGTTATGCGCCTCGATTTCGAGGTCAGACCGGGCGAGAACGTCCCGCCTCCGGTGGCCACCGAAGTGCTGCTTGCATACAACGCCTCAAGCGTGCTGGTGGCTTTCAGGGCATATGACCCCTCGCCCCACCTCATCCGGGCGCGCCTCACCGACCGCGACCGGCTCTGGGACGACGAATGGGTCGCCATAAACTTCGACACATTCAATGACCAGCGGCGCTCGTTTCTCTTCGTGGTGAATCCCCTGGGAGTGCAGGCCGACGACATCGAGGTCGAGGGCTCCGACTCATGCCCGTTTGACGCCATATGGGACTCGGGCGGCCGGATAAACGAAGAGGGCTATTTCGTGGAGATGGTCATACCGTTCCGGGCCCTGAGATTCCAGCGCAGCAGCGAGGACCAGGTCTGGGGTGTCGACGCCATAAGGAGTTACCCGCGGGCCGTGCGGCATCATATAGGTCTCTTCCCGAGAGACCGGAACAACAACTGCTATCTCTGCCAGGCCGAGAAGATAGTCGGCTTCGCCGGGGCGACGCCCGGCAGGGGCCTCGAATTTGACCCCACTGTCTCGCCCCGCAAAACCCAGGCGCGCGAGAGCGTGGGCGGGGAGAGCATTTCGCAGGGCGAAATGAAGGACGTCGAGAACAAGGTGGATGTCGGTGTCACGGGTAAATGGGGATTCACTCCCAACCTCACCTTGTGCGGGACGGTCAATCCCGACTTCTCCCAGATTGAAGCCGACGTATTCCAGCTCGACCTAAACACCCAGTATGCACTCTACTACCCCGAGCGAAGACCATTCTTCCTGGAAGGGATGGACATGTTCGACTCGCGGTTGAGATTCGTATACACGCGGGCCCTGGCAGATCCCGAATGGGGAATCAAAATAACCGGCAAGGAGGGCTCGAATGTAATCGGCTTCTTCACCGTCGAGGACGCTTTGACCAATCTCCTATTCCCCAATGCCTACTACTCGTGGGAAGGCTCTCTGGCGGAACCCTCGCATGGAACCGTGCTGCGCTACCGCCGCGACTTCAGCCAGTCGGCATCGATGGGCTTCTTCATAACCGACCGCGAGGGCGAGGCCTATTACAACAGGCTGGCCAGCATAGACGGCAACTTCAGGATAACGCAGAAAGACCGCCTGCGCTTCGAAATACTCGGAACTCACACGCTCTACCCCCATGAGGTCGCGGCCGAGCAAGACCAGCCCACGGGCAAGTTCAGCGGCACGGGCATCGACGTTTACTATTTCCATAACACGAGCACCCTGGACTGGTATGGCGTGGCGCGCAGGCTCACGCCCGGCGTGCGCGCGGATCTCGGTTACAGACCGCAGGTCGACTACAACTTCGGGGAGGGCGGCCTCGGATACACGTTCAATCGCTCGGCGGGTGGCTGGTGGACGATGCTCAACTTCGGCGGAAGCTACCAGTACGAGGAGACCACCACGCATGAGCTCATCCAGAAGGGCACTTCGTTCTGGTTCAACTATACTGGACCCAGAGAGTCATTCGCCGACATGAACGTCTATATAGCCGATAACCGGTGGGGTGGTGAGAATTATCCCATAGAGAGGGTCTTCATCGGCGGCGGCTTCTGGCCGACGGGACGGTTGTATCTGGAAGTGGGCTGTGTTACCGGGGACAGGATCGACTACGAGAACTCGCAGGCCGGAGATGAACTACAGGTGGTGCCGCATATAAACCTCAAACTCGGTCTCAACCTGGACATCATCTACGAGCATGAATACAGGCGCCTGGACGTTGCCGGCGGCCGCCTCTTCACGGCAAACCGTGACTACCTCAGGATGGTATATCAGCTGAACAGGCGGACCTTCTTGCGCTTGATACTCCAGTACGTAAGTGAGGACTTCGATCCCGACCTCTATATCGAAGAGCATGCTGCCGGGCGGCGGCAGGTCCTTACGCAGTTCCTGTTCTCCTACAAGATAAATCCGCAGACGGTGCTCTACCTGGGATACTCGGACGGCTATAAGGGGAACGACGAATACGCCGTAAAGCAAGACAGCCGCACGTTCTTTGCCAAGATAGGCTACGCGCTCATACTGTAGCGCATATCCCGTGAAGGGCTACCTCACGAGGACGATGCGAATCGTCTCCACCTCGTTGCCGTATATCATGCGGGCGAAATACACTCCGGAGGCCACGCTGGCACCCCTCGAATCGGCCCCGTCCCACGTGGCGACGTGCTCACCCGCCGCAGCGTGTGCGTCCACAAGCACTCTTGCCGAGCGGCCGAGGACATCATGAATGGTTATATGCACCCTGCCGGGCAGGGGAATCGAGTAGCGGATATTCACCCCGCTCGCCGGCTGGCCCCCCCCTTCGGTCTCGCCGAGGAGCTCGAGGGCCGGCCCCGCACCGGGCCGCGCGGGTTTCATTCCCGGTGGCATGACCTCCTGCGTCTTGTGCTCGCCGAGACCGCAGCCGATGTCAAGCGCCCCGACCAGGCAGGACAGCTGACGCCTGGCGCAGGGTGAAGTGGGCTGCAGGGAATAGATGCCCGCCGCGGGATCGCAGAGGCGCGGGTCCAGTGAGAAGTTGTCGCCGCCATTGGTGCCGCATATGGCGTCGCCACCGGCATTGCCGTACACATCTGTCGATGAGATGGTGGGATTGGCTCCGGTCACGCAATAGACGCCTCTGCCCGAGGCCGTGTTCGCCACTACGGAGGCAGTTACGCTTCCGGCGCTGGTCGCGTCGTAGAAGAGGCCGCCCGCGCCGGTGTTGCCGTATATGGTGCAATTCTCAATGGCCGGCGACGAACTGATGCTGCTGATGCCGCCGCCCGCGCCCAGGGAGTTGCCTACGATTATGCAATTGGCGATCGTCGGCGACGAGGAGTTCATGAATATACCGCCGCCGGTGCCGGGGCCCTGGGCGCCCTTGATTGTGAAGCCGTCGATGCGCGTGGCGCCCCCCACGCCGGTCAGTGTGAACACCGACGAGTGGACGCCCTGGGCGTCGATCACCGTGCCCGCCGGGCCGGCCTCGCTGAGGATATGGAGGTTCTTGTTGACCGTGAGCCCGCCCTCATTGTATGTGCCGGGCTCGACCAGGACGGTGTCGCCGGCCGCCGCCGAGTCCAGGGCGGCATCTATGGTTGGGGCGTCCGTGGGCACGCGCCATGTGCGGTTCTCGGTATTTACCGTCGCCCGGACCCTCACGCCCGTATCGCAGTTCTCGCAACCGCCCACCGACTTGATGTCGGTCCAGCTGCTTCCGCTGGAGCTTATATAGCAGGAATTGGAGGTCGGCGTGCCGTACGAGTCGATGGCGATCGGGTAGGTATAGGTGAAATTGGTGAGCTTGACGACAGCGTATATATCGTCGCCCGCCGATACCGAAAGGGGCGTCGTGAGCTCCACGGATATGTATCCATGTTCATCACGACCGTGGTTGAGTTCGCTCGCCAGGAGGTTGGACAGCGATGTCCCGTTGAAGTCATCATATATGTAGACGTCGACGTCCGAGGTCGCGTCCGTCGTCCAGAACTCCACCCGGGTCACCTCCGTGTCCTCGCCGGGCACATACTTGCACATGGACCAGCCCGTGGTGCTGCCGTAACCCATGGCGGTGCCGTAGAAGCCGGCTTCGTCGTGGTAGAAAAGGGTCTCGTCGGGATCGTAGTCCTGCCACTCGGACATGTACGAGGTGTATTTGCCTATGCTCGCCGAGCCGTACGCGATAGTGAAGTACCCGCCCTCGGTTCCGTAGCCGCACGTTCCACCCCATGAGGTCCCCCATGAGTTCTTGACTATCCATGCGCCCTGCCCTCCCGCGTGAGACAGCGTGTCGTCCCAGCCGACTATGAGGACGGCGTGGTTGGTGGGCTCCGATCCCGTGTGGTAGAGAGTATAAGACCCGTCGTAGGACACGAACTCGGAGTGCCACGCGTCACCGTCGCCGGCGTAAAGCGACGTATAAAGGGGCCCGTGATTCTGAAGATAGCCCTTTATGATCCCGGCGGCCGGAACCTCGTCGCCGGAGACGCCGCTCCATCCGAGCAGCGTATGCTGGTACGTGCAGGTTGCTTTGCATGACACGTCGCTGGCGACATAGGGGTCGCAGGTTTCGAGCACCGTGCCGTTGGTGGACAGGAGGTGCGCCACCCTTTCGTAATTCCCGCCGTTGCAGCTGCCCGAATAGCCGTGGGCCTCCCACCATTCGCATTCCTTGACATTGTTCTCGGACAGGTTGGTGGCGGCCTCACCGTCGATTGTGAGCCGCGCCTCGAAGTTGCCGAGGGACGCGAACGAGTAACACGACCCGCAGGAGGACTGGTTCTTGACTGAAGTCACATTGCCCAGCTCGCGCCAGTCGTACCGTACGGGCGGAACCGGCATGCTGCCCGGGGGCATCTTGGGAACGATATGGGAAAGGTCGAAGGCCAGGGGCACAAAACCCGTCAAGGCCGGCCCTCCGCCGCTTTGTGGCGGGCGGGCCCACACGAAACTGGGCTGCGGGTCCTGGGCCGAGGCCGACAGAGGCACAATGACGCACGCCGCGAGGAGCAGGCCGAGCACTGCCGGCGAGCGCAGATTGGGTATTCTTGATCTCACGGTTATGTCTCCTTGCGCGCTGTAAAGAATGCAAGTATCCACAAAGTCTTTCCAACTCATTTATCGGCATGGCCCCGGACAGGCCTTAAGGTTATCCCTGCGGCACGACACCGTGCCACCAGTGCGCCCGTGAGCCGATGCCCAGGTGAGCGGGTAAGCCCGTAAGCCGGTAAGCCCGTGAGACCGTGAGCCGGTGAGCCGGTGGACAATCAGCCGGTGCGGACAAAAACAAAGGCCCGGGAGGGTCTCCCCTCCCGGGCCGGATCCTGCTCCCTGACCTCTATTTCAGGAGAACGATGGGGCTCGTCCTCACTTCCCCGTTGGACTCGAAGCGCACGTAGTAGAAACCGGAGGCCGCCGGGGCCCCGTGGTCGTCCCGGCCGTCCCAGTGCGCGTCATGCGAGCCCGCGGTCTGGGCCCTGTCGACCACCGTCCTCACCAGCCTGCCCCGGACGTCGTGCACCGTGAGCTTCACCTGGCGCGCGGTGGGGATGGCGTAGGAAATGGTCGCCCGGTCCGAGAACGGATTGGGATACATCGGCCCGAATCTGAATAGCCGCGCAACCAGCAGTTCCACTGTCTCGCCATTCGTGGTCGGGCTCATGCCATGCGCGTAATGCTCGGCGAACATCGCAAAGTCGGTCAATTCAACTGTCCCGTTGAAATCGAAGTCGCTCTCGGGGTTCGAAGTCAGATACTGGTCCGCGAACTCGGCGAAGTCCATGAGATCGACGTCGCCGTCCAGGTCTATGTCGAAGGAATTGCAGGCGAGTATGTCCATGTCATTGATGGACACGCCTCCGACCGTGACCTGAACCTCGATATCGCCGTATACGGACGTCCCGCCGGAGACCGTGAAGCGAATCTCGCCATTGGCGTCGGTCTGGATGTCGACGGGCTCGGAACTCATCGCGAAGGAGCCGAAGAACTGCGTGGGGCCCGAGGGAGTCAGGCTCACGACGAACTCCTCCGACCCGATGCCCGCAATCGGCGTCCCCGAGGCGTCCCGCACGGTCACCTTAACGTATTCATAGGCGTCCGCGTCGCCGTCCGGGCATGTCGCCAGCCCCGGTGCGCTCTCGTCCGTCAGCGTCACGTATGACTGGTCGGCGTCCGGGCCGCTCGCGCCGCAGGTGAACGCGTAGACGCGGAAGTCATCCACGCCGGCCTCGACAACCGAGCCGCCCGCGAGGTCCGAGGCCTCGAAACGGACCTTCATCTGGCCGGTAAGCGACACGTAGTCTCCCACCATGAAGCCGTATTCCTTCCAGCCGGATGAAGTCACCGGGCCTATAGTATCGACAGGCGTCCATGAGGAACCGCCGTTGTCCGACACGTACACAATGAAGATGTCGGCGTTGGGCTCGGCGCCGAAGTTATTGGTGTACCAGACGGCGTATTCCACCCTGGCGTCGCTGCCGCCTGTCACGTCTATGGCCGGCGACATGAGCCAGGTAGTGCCGCCGTCGACATCCGAGTTGTCATCCACGTTGTCGGTGAGATAGCACTGGCCGGAGCCGTCATAGTCGGTGGCCGGGTCGCCGCGGTCTCCGCCTCCGACCGGGACACCCCTGTCCCAGGCCCCGTCAGTTAAATCGCCGCTATTCTCTGTGGTCCAGCCCTTGTCGGTCTCGAAGTCATCGTCAAAAATCGCCGTCAGGTCGCCCACGAGCGTGGTGTAGACCGAGGCCGGGGCGTCATCGGGCTCATAGACGGTACCGGACGAAACTCCGGCAGCGCTGAAATAGAATTCGATATTGTCGTCGCAGTCCGCCGCCGGGAGCGTCGCCCTGTAAAGGTCCCCGCTCAAGTGCACCAGTGACGAGGTGAGGAAAGTGCCGCCGTCGTACCTGTAGTGAAGCGTGCCCGAACCCGCGGCATAGGTGTCGTTAAAGGCCTCGATCTCGACGTCGATGTCTGTCGGCGTACCCGTCGGAATGACATTGGGAACGCCGTTGGGCAGTGAGATATTGATGCCGGAGGTGCCTTCGTATTCTATGAAGGCCGCCGCGTAACACATCTCACATACGCCGTATTCTACGCGCATGTAGCCGCCCTCGCCCCAGCCCGTGCCCCACGAGTTGCGGACTATCCAGACTCCGGCCGAGCCCTGATTGTCGTCCCAGCCGACGAGGGTTATGCCGTGGTTGATGTCCGAGCATGTAGGGCCGCTGAATATGCCGCCGGTGTATGCCTGGAAAGCCGAGTTCACGCAGAGAGCGATCGAGAGGGGTCCGTAGTCCAGAAGCGCCTGCTTTATCGACGCGATCGGCGGAATGCTGTAGTCGTTACCGACATAGGCCCAGCCTTCGATCAGGTACTCATGGTCGTAGGGGCAGTCGCACGGCTCGTCGGTTGCGCTGTAGGGGAAATCCGCCTCGTCGACGCTTCCCGTGCCCCCGCACGGGTCAGTGGCAAACCAGTGATAATCATGGGCCCACCAGCCGCCGTTGCAACCCCAGCCTTCCTGGTTGCAGCTCACCAGCCACTGCTCCGACAGGTCGACTTCCTGGCCGTCCTTCCACTTTATGTTGAGCTCCAGCGGACCCACCGTCCCGAATGCCCAGCAGCTCCCGCAGGACCCCTGGTTCTTGACCGGCGTGCAGATGCCCTCGTCGCACCAGTTGAAGGCGTCCGGGAGGTCGAGCCGCGGAGTGATCTCCACGAAGCGCGCCGTCTTGCGCCAGTTCTCCGGCTCTCTCAGGCCGCAGAGGTCTTCCAGCGGGTACTTCGTCGCGGGATTCTCCCCGACCGTATAGGTCCAGCCCTCCTCCTCGATCTGTCTCCGGAGAGCCTCGATGTCCACATAGCAAACGTCCCCGGTCTCATCCTCAGCCAACACCGCGGGCGCCAGGACAGAGGCCAGGAGGACCGCCAGAAGCACGCACAGCACGACTCTACTCATTTCCCCCTCCTTTTAGAGTCTCCCTCACGTTGAGTATTTACCGGTCCGAATACTATATCAATTTTAGCATAACCAGAGCTGCCATTCAACCGGCGTTTGCCCGGTGGACTGAGGAAGCCCCGCGGTGTATACTCACTCGCGAATACCGGGACGGGGCACAAAACTCAATTTCACGCATAGGGAGGCAACATGAATGCAAGATTCTATCTGCTGGTCTGCTGCCTGGTTCTTGTTCTTGCGCTCGCATGCGCCGGAGGTCCCAATATGTCCGAGAATATCAAGGACTACGACGGCAGGGTCGCGGGGTTCTGGAGGGGGCTCTGGCACGGCATCATCTCGCCGGTGACTTTCATTATTTCCCTGTTCAGTGACCGCGTGCACTTTTACGAGGTGCACAATAACGGCAACTGGTACAACATCGGCTACCTCCTGGGCATCCTGATACTGTTCGGTGGAAGCCACGGCAACAAATGCAAGAAATAGGAAACTGGGTGCATAACCGGCTGTGCTCTCGATCTGTGAAAGAAGGCAAGAGAAAGTCAAGAATAGGGCGCTATGTCCCACTATTGACCGGCGCCTACGACCAAATTGCAATAAATCTACTCCCATATTTGACATAAAGCATGGATTGCGATATAATTAGTTTGTAGAAACTCGACAACGTCACGTACGTGTTATTCGGAGGCACGACCGGGGATGGTTCGTGCCTTTTAATCTAGTGCAGTGTAAGAACGAAAGGCGAGCAAGGGGTCTCAGGCAGAGGTTGAGGTAATGGAGGTAATATGATGTTTAATAAAAGGTTAGCAGTCCCTGCATTCGTCGTTCTCGCGCTTCTCGTCGCCCTAATCGCCACAGACGGCGCCGCCGCCAAAGAGAATGTGAGGGCAGCCAGGGCCCGGGCATCCGAGAGAATGGCCAACATGAGAATCTCAGGCCTATCGGACGTCACCATTGAATGCGGGCAGTCCACGGAGCCAGCCAACACGGGTTACCCCAGGGTGACCGGCGACTACCCGCCGTTCGAGCTGACTTACGCCGACCTGGTCTCGCCCGGCAATTCCGCGGGCAGCTACACTATCACGCGCGTCTGGACGATCGCCGACGCATACGCTAATGAGAAGGTGGAAACCCAGACCATATCGGTCACCGACACGCAGCCGCCCGAGATCGCCTGCCCCGATGACGTCACATTCGAATGCGACGCCCTGGGCGATTTCGGTGTAGCGACGGCCGAGGACAACAGCAAGGTGGATCCCGTCATCACTTATCAGGACACGATAGTATGGCAGCGCTGCGAGCATGAATACATAAAGATACGCACCTGGACGGCCACCGACCAGTGCGGCAATTCGGCCTCATGCGAGCAGACCATAAACATCAATGACAGTACGGCACCGGTAATCATATGCCCCAATGACACGACGATATCCTGCGAGGAGCTGGGCCAGCTCGCTCACGCCATAGCAACCGACAATTGCGTCGAGGACCTTCACATGGACTACGAACCCGTTCGCGTGGACGATCCCGACAAATACAACATCCTCATCCGGACCTGGGAGGTCACTGATGGGTGCTGCAACAAGGTGGGCTGCTACCAGAGAGTGACGCTTATCGACTCTATCCCGCCTGAGATCGAATGCGCCCCGGATGACACGATCTCGTGCGAGGAGATTCCCGTATTCATAGACCCCGTGGCCACCGACAATTGCGAGCCCAGGTGCACGGTAGAAGTGCTGAGCTCAAGCCACGGCTCCGATCCCTCATCGGGAGTGGAGACGTTCACGCAGTGCTGGAAAGCCTACGATAACCTCGGCAATGAGTCGGAGACCTGCTGCCAGACCATCGTGCGCCTCCCCTGCGAAGATGAGACCTGCACCTTCACCCAGGGGGGCTGGGGCAATGGCTGTCCCGGGCCGCAGCAGGGCAACCCGGAATCGACCCAGTCAGGCTGCATAAGGGATTACTACTTCGGCGCAGTCTTCGGACAGGGCGGCGTTACCATCGGTATACCGGCCGGCGCAACGCACGGCGCCACCTGGACGACACCGGAGGCCATAGAGGACTTCCTGCCCGCAGGCGGGACCCCCGCGCCGCTTACCGGCGACCTCTCCGACCCGACGAGCACTCCAGCGGGCATACTGGCGGGTCAGATACTGGCTCTCCGTCTCAACCGGGAGTACTCATGCGCCGGGATATTCAATATCGCCCTCAACCCCGACGCGGGCTGCCTGGGATCGATGATGATTCCCGAGAGCTGCCAGGGCAAGTTCGGCGCCATGACTGTCGACGCGTTTCTGGTAATAGCCGACCAGGCTATCGCCGGGGTCACCGGTGTGCTCGATCCGTACGGCGCGAGCTTCTCCGATCTCAACGACGCGGCGACATGCATAAACGAGTATTATGACAACTGCGCCGAGGAAGACGACCGGGAAGCGGCCGAAGAAGTCGAGACGATAGCGCCGCTGGCTGGAACGCCTACCGAGTTCGGTATCAAAGCAGTCAAGCCCAATCCGCTCAAGACAAGCACAACCATACATTACGCTCTCCCTGCCCAAGGCAGGGTCAGCCTGGAGGTCTTCGACATCCACGGCCGCAAGGTGACGGGCCTCGTCGACGAGCACAAGTCGGCCGGCTACCATGGAGTGATATGGGACGGCAGGGACGGCGCAGGCGACAGAGCCGCCCAGGGCGTATATTTCCTGAGAATGACATTTGAGGACAGGCCCGCGGTCATGCACAAACTGGTCAAGGTCGAATAGGCGAGGTGACGTTTGGGGAAGCCCGCCGCAAGGCGGGCTTTTCCGTATGGACTCCCGGACCTCCGGGATTCATCCGGCATGGCGGCTCGGCGCGCGGGAGAGGGATAAAAGAAAGAGGGGCAGCCCGGCGGACCGCCCCTCTTCTCCACCAACCTTCTATCTCACAACCATGATCTTCCCGGTCACCACTTCTTTCGAAGTCTCAAGGTTGGCGAAATAGACACCGCTAGCCACTTTGTCGCCGTAGGCATCGCGTCCGTCCCAGGAGACGCTGAACGCGCCGGCTGCACTGGCTTCATCAATAAGCGTGGTTACCACTCGACCCGTTACGTCGAATATGGTGAGTTTGGCGGAACCCGACTCGGGCAGGCTGTACTCGATCATGGCGTCTGAGCCCGATGTCAGGATATTCGGTGAATTGATGGCCAGCGTGGTAATGACGCCTTCACCGCTGGCAATCTTCTTGGCAGTTTTACCCATGATGCGGATCGTGTCGTAGCCCTCGAAGTACTGGTCACTGACTTCGCCCGAGATCGTGACTTCGATCTCGCCGATCTCGTCGAACAGGTCCAGGACGTCCCTCCTGGAGAACTTGACCATGAGGTCGTCGATGCCGTTGGAATCGTAATCACCGATTTCGGTGGGCGTGGCCTCGGCGTAGACGGCCCCGTCAAGGGCGACCGTGGCTATGTCTATATCGGCCGGGTCCAGCCCGCCAACCAGCTCGATATAACAGGTGACGTAACGCCCGCGACTCCTGACATTTATGGTCTCGGGATTGAGCTCCACGACGGCTTCAAGCGGAACGCTCGAGGTCTCGCAACCGATGTCGCCCGCGCCGACCAGGCCGCAGGTGGGATGGTTGATCCCTGAACAAGGCGAGCAGCTGCTGATGGTGAACGGCTCATCCGGATTCTCATCAAGGCAGAAGAGCGGATCGAGACACATATTGCCGTTGACCCCGAGCTGGTTCTCGATGGAACCGGTCCAGTCGCCGTCCGCGTTCCCGTAGATGTCGCTGCAATAGAATGCGGGAATGCTGTAGGCGTCACCCACGCTCACGGCCGCGCCGCTAAGCGTGTAGGACACGATGGTATTGAAGAACTCGGGATCCGAATCGTCGGTCGAATAGACCGAACCGCCCGTCGTACTCGCGTTCTCGAAAAAGGTGACATTGGTGACAGTCGGCTGTGAGCCGCCGCCGCAGTACATGCCACCACCGGCATGCGTCGCCACATTGCCGGAGAAGATGCAGTTGTGTATGGTCGGTGATGCCCTCCAGCACCATACGCCGCCACCCTCGTAACCGTAGCCGTTGGTGACGGTAATGCCCTCAAGTACGGAGCCCGAGCCTTCATACGAATAGAAAAGGAATCCCCTGCTGTAATTGCTCGAACTGCCCTCGCAATCAATCACGCAGTTGAATGGATTCCCACTCGCCGAGCTGATGATGATTGCCTTGCCGTTGTAGCTGACATCGGTATTTCCACTACCTGTGAAAACGCCGTCAGCCAGTAGCAGGATGTCGCCGGCCGTCGCTGAATCGACGCCCGCCTTGATCGTAGGCGCATCGCCCGCACCGTCCGGGCTGATATGCCAGACGCGCGCTGAGGCAGGCACCGCGAAAGCGATGACGGCGATCACCACTGCAAGCATGAGCCGTTTCATTAGCGCTCCCTCCTTCCAGAGTTCCAATTTCTCGGGATGTTCACTGACTTTTGAGACTCTTGACGATGGGTCTCAGACGGGCGCAGAGCAGCCGGATGTTGCTAAACGCTTTTAGCAACCGTCCGGATTGCAATCTGCAATGGCTACCCGCTCCGGGCCCTCTCCGGTCCGGCTTCCGTATCGGCTGCAGGCAGCCAGATCAGACCTGCTCCAGCCCCCGTTTGCCCGATTGCATCCGTCGATTATTCAACTGGCACTTCTCGCTTCCTTATTTATGGCAAGAAGCGTGCCTGCAACCGTGGAAGAAAGGCGCCTGTAATGGAAGTGGAGAGGACTAGCGGAGGAGGACGATTTTGCGCGTTTCAGTATGCCCGCCTGCCTCCAGCCGGCAGTAATATACGCCGGGTACGGCCGGCTGCCCGAAGAGCCCGGCCCCATCCCACCTGATGCGGTGAGAACCGGCGGGCATCACGCGGTCGGCGACCACCCGGACCAGGCGCCCCTGAGAATCAAATACCTCGAGGCGAACGAGGCTCACGACGGGCATCTCCAGCCTCAGGGTCACGCCTCCCGTCGAGGGATTCGGAGACGGCGGAAGCAGGCGTGCGGGCAGAATGACCGCCGGCTTGTCGGCCACACCGGCACTGCCCAGATAGTAGGTATAGAAAATGTCACGGTTGTAGACGGGCACCCCGTCGTCCATAATGGGCTCGTCTCCCGGGAGCACCGACCGGACGTAATCGACCTTGACGCCATCCGGGTAGACGGTGACGCGCAGGTGTCCGGAGTTCTCATGTAACACACCATGCGTGTAGCCGCCATCCTCAAGGAAGCCCGACGAATAATCGGGATCCCACGGCACCGGGCATGTCTGGTAGACCACGCCGTCCAGGTCCTGCTTCGCGAAGCAGTGGTCGTGGCCGTGGAAGAAGATGTCGACCCCTTCGTTTACGAGGATATCGTGCACGGGTCCGTGCGACCAGCCGGGGCGCTTGACGTCGAACAAATCCGCGCCATCGCGGTTCTCCCCGCCCCATTCATAGGACGGCAGCCCCTCGACGGAGAACTTGGCCGCCTCTATGCCCCCCCTTCCATAAGGAGTGGGGAACATACCGCCCGACATGACGCCCCCCGTCATGTGATGGCAGAACACGAATTTCCATGTGGCGTCGGAATCGTGGAGGGTGTCGTAGAGCCAGTTGTACTGGTCCTCGCCGAGCGTCCAGTCCCATGCGTCATTACTTCCGGTGTAGCCGTCGTCGAAGTAGTTATGCGGCTTGGTGGTAGTGTACCAGAACGGGTCAAGCACTACGAAGAGGGCGTCGCCCCACTCCCACGAGTAGTAGTTCTCCCTGATGCCGCAGCCCGGGGTTTCGTCCAGGCTGCCGCCGTAGAAGGCGTTGGGCATCGGGTTGGGGATCACCTGTTTCCTGGCGCAGGTGCTCCACACCTCAAGCGAGTCATCCTCGTTCATGGCCCGCCACCCCTGCTCGCCCTCGTGGTTGCCTAGCACCAGGAAAAACGGCGCCGAATGGGCCAGCAGGCCGATGAATCGCCTCTGAACCAGATAGCGGTCGAGCGCCTCCTCCGGGGTCATGGCGTCCCGCCCCCTGAGATCGGTGTTCGAGAAGTCACCCATGTCGAGGTGGAAGTCGGGCGTATCCAGAAGCGCGTTTGCGAGCGTGACCGTATAGAGACTGCAACCCTCCGCGTATTCGGCCTCGTTGTAGAGAGCGTCGTGGATCTGGGCGTCGGCCTGGATGGTAAAAGTGAACTCCGAATCCGGAGGCCTCTGCGTGTGGAAGACCGCCTCCGGCCCCTCCGCATATGGGCCCACTCCCGCCTCCCGGTAGCGCACCCTGTAGTAGTACTTCCGGTTCGGGATGAGCCCGTAAATGGCAAGGTCGATCGGCTCGCCCGGCGGGTGGCCGGTGATGGGGATGGTGTAGTAATCGTAGACTCCCGGCTGCAGTCCATAGTCTATATAGAAGTCGATGCTCATGAGATTGAGCGCGTTCACCGTAACCGACGTGGCCGTGGGCCTTCCGAGTATGGGCGGCGCGATGAAGGCGTCCCCCACGGTCGGATAGATTTCAAGAATGGCCGGCGATCTCTCTCTGAGCGGCATGCCGAAGTCCTCGAAGTAGAGCGTATTGATATCGGCCGATGGAGTGTTGAAGTCCTCGACCGTGAGAATGAGCGTCTTCCCCTCAGGGCCGGAGCCCCAGCCGGGCCGGGCCAGGATCTCATTGAGCACAGGGGCGATGTCCGGGCTGCTGTAATAGAGCGGCAGGTTGAAGCACGACGACTTCCACTCCTGGATAATTTCCCACCCCGCGATGGCACTGGTCTTGGGAAGATCGGATGGCAGGCGTTCAGACGAAGGCGGCTCTGGGCTGTCCTCGTCCACTCCCCTGATGACTAGACCCAGATACGAGTTCACATTCCCTCCCTGCGCGGCGAATCTCAGCCGGGCATACTTGACCTCCTGGCCCTGCTCGATATCGGGAACATGAAAACGCATGCCGGCTATAAAGGACTTGGCGAAGGACCTTCCGATCACGTCGCAGTAGCTGGCGTAGCCGCTCTCATACCAGTTGCTGTGGACCTGGGTGCCGTCGTCGGCATTGTCCTGGATCATATAGGCGTAAGGCTCCGACCGGGACTCTCCGGCCGCGAGCAGGAGCCCTGCCACAAGCAGCAGATATGCTGTCAGCCTACCCGCCGAATACGCAGACGGCCTCATAGAACCCCCTGGCTGCAAGATGTAACCACACCCGCCGGAGTAGGGATCAAGGTCCTCTCCGGGTCGGCCTGTTCAGGGGATTGGGATCCCTCCCTATCCTCACCGCTCGCTCTATTAAGAGCTTATCACAAATCACGCGAGAATGCAAAATCCGGAGGCGATTATTCTGGGCCGCATGAGGGCCCGATCGGATGAGGACAAAAAAAGGGGCACCCGAAGGTGCCCCAAAAGAAGCTAAAAGTTGCTACCTGTAGAGAGCCTTGATAGTACCCCATTGCACCGACTCATTGGCCGTCGGGCAGTCGGGACAATCAGGCGTTACCCACTCCCAGCCGTCGATGACCAGGTCCTGCGTGGAGCCGGAGTCGTCGATGGTGAATGAGTGGTTGCCTGTGCCTTCCCATGTTAAGCAGTCGTCCTTCTTGTACTTGTACTCGACATAAGGGTTGCTGCCCGCCAGGAAGACCACGTCCACCTGCCAGAGGCCCGGACTCAGGCTCGGGCAGCTCTGGATCATGCTTACGCCATCGCCCCATGTGGTGAGCTCAGCGGCCGAGCCCGTTACGCAGACATCGCCTGACGTGGTCACGCCGGTCGTAAGACACAGGTGGAACCTCACCGTTACGTCCCGGGAAGTGACGAGAGTGATCGGCAGGAAGAAGTTGGGTGGATTGCCTGCCTGGTCGTTTCCGTAGCACTCGGTGCTGTCGGTAACATCGAGTACGCGAACATAGTACTCGACGGTATCGCAACCATGGCCCTGCGGAATCGTACTGGTATACTCGTCGTTGTTGCCGACGTCGACGTTGTAGGTCATGGCGACTTCGGTGAAGGTGCCGGCGTCGCGGCACTTGTAATAGAGATACGCCTCAAGACTGTCGCCCTGTCCCGCCTGATCCGTCACGCCTTCTTTCCAGATCTGGACATACACCCCGATGTTGTCATTGGTAGTGTAAACCGTGCCGTTGTTGGGCCATACATTACCGCACCAACCCACGGCGCCCAGGGCCGTTGACGCTACCGCCAACAGCAGAGCAACTGCCAACATTCCGCTAGCAAACCTGCTCATCCTGCTACCTCCTTTCAAGGCCCACCTGACGTGGCGAGCCCCTTTGGTCTTTAACCTGCAGCCTCAAGCTGCTTTGTCATATCCAGGCCTTTTGATGCCGGAAAAGTGCGGAGGTCGCCTTCTCTGTAATGGAGAATGCACGCCGCCCCCCCTTCGGCCCTCTACATTATATCAAAACGGCTGCACTATGTCAAAGCGCCTGAAGGGGTTGGACTACTTCGGCATCCGGCCCGCCACACTCATAATGGTCGTAAAATAGACTTTACACTGGCCTAAAACGTACCTATAATATCTATGTCATGAGACCCCTGTACTCGCATTCTCCCGCACTTCCGGTCGCATTGATGCTCGCTATCGCTTTTGGTTCGGGCTGCGGAAGCGACTCCCGGACGACAGAACCCGGGGGCGGATCCGAAGGCGGCGCCGGCTTTACAAGCGAATATCGCAGGGGCGGCTATCTCGGCATTAACGGCTGCATAAGAGAGGGAGACGACTACGCGAGCGTATATGAATACGAGGTCTGGTGCGATTGGTGGAGTCCCCGGGCGGCCGACGTGGACAGCGCGGTCTTCTTCCTCTCTTTCCGCATTACGGTCTGGCCTTCACCGGTCGACGGCTGCAGCGTCAAACCGGGCGTGACGGCACTCATCGGCCGGAGGTTCGGCGACCACTGGAGAGCGTACAGCGCAGTGGGCTACTATATGTATCATCCCGGCTTCGACACATACAGCTGCGGTGAGTTCATGCCCGAGCCGGTTCATGCCAGGATAGTCTACAAGAGCGGCGGGGACAGCACGTTTACCGCCGTGCCTACTCCCCGATGATCTTGACGAGCACGCGCTTTCTGCGCTTGCCGTCGAACTCGCCGTAGAAGATCTGTTCCCAGGGACCGAAATCCAGCTCTCCTCCGGTCACGGCGACGACCACTTCGCGCCCCATGACGGTGCGCTTGAGATGGGCGTCGGCGTTGTCCTCGAAAGTGTTGTGGGCGTATTGAGAGTGGGGTTTCTCAGGGGCGAGTCCCTCAAGCCACTTCTCGAAGTCGGAGTGAAGGCCGCTCTCATCGTCGTTGATGAATACGGACGCCGTTATGTGCATCGCGTTACACAGGAGCAGGCCTTCGGTTACGCCGCTCTTGCTCAAGCACTCCTGGACTTCCGGCGTGATATTTATAAGTTCCCTGCGCCGCTTTGTTTCAAACCACAGCTCCTCTCGATAGGTCTTCATGGCCTCCTTCTTCCATTTGGGGTCAGGTCTTGAAATGCACAGCCTCCTGGGGCCAGGTCTTAGAATGCACACCTGCCCGCAGCCGCCCAAAGTGCCCATATCCCGAAGGCGTCTGCTTCCCAAGGCTGCCGTTTCCTATGAGGGCAGAATCACTCTCGGCCGCACGACGCCGACCCGGAGCTGCGTCGTGCCGTCCACGAGAGCCAGCTTACCTTCATGCGATTCCAGCATATCCATGACATCGCGCCGCATCTGCCGCTCGCCGAAGCCCTCGATCACGACCACGGTGAAGCCGGGCTCAGCCCCGATCATGTCCTGGAAATCCACGCCACCCGCGATGAGGCCCGCAATACGCTTCTCCTTGAGACCCGCGAGCACCTCACCTCCGGCGAATTGCCTCACCACTATACGTCCGTACGCCGGCTCTCTCATCGTGAGAATCCCGCTCGCCTCCCCTCCCAGGCCCCATGCCCCGGAGACCACGGTGCCGAGGCCAGACACGACACATCCCCGGTCGGAAACGCTCGACACCGTGCCCGGCAGCCAGGCAAGCACCTCGAGCTCTTCAAGAAGCGGCTCAATCACCACCATGCCGAACCTGTGGTCTATTCGGTTCACCTTGCCGCGCACCGGCGAGGCGCTGAAGCGCATTGCGCCCCCCCGCAGATCGGCCGCGAGCCACTGGCCACGCTCCACACTCTGGCCGGGCCTGACCCTCAGGTATGGCTTTATCTCCCAGGCCGGCCTTCCCAGGTCCTCGGCGACGTTGACCGTGGTGTACTCGCGCGCCAGCTCCGGCGATTCGCGCACGACCAGAGTTCCGTTGGCGAGGACTCTCTCTATCCTCCCTTCAACCCCCGACCTGTAGACCCTGGGCGGGAGCAGCCTTCTGGGCCTCCTCGCAATTATGTCTCCTACCTTGATCTCGTCCCCGACGCGCTTTACCAGGAAGAGGTCGAGGTCCGCCGGCTCAACCTCGAGGTCGCGCGCGACGCCGAGGAAGAACGGCCGCAGGAACTGCCGTACGCTCCTCGCGATCAGCGTATCCGTACTGACCTTGTCTCCGGCCCCGACCATAATCTGCCCCGGTATGGCGAGCTCGCGCGTCAGGCTCAGGTCGCCGCTCGCGACTATTTCGCCCCTTTCGGCAACCACCTCAGGCGCGGGCGGCACGTATTCAGCCCTTATGAGGTCCTCCGCCCCCTTGCGGATAGGGCGCTGCCGGTTATCCACGATCAGGCCGCATGCGCCGCCACGTGCGGCGAACGCCTCCTCTCTGTCGACCTCGGCCCACCGGAGCTCGAGCTCGTCGTCTTCCGAAAGCGGAATCAGAGCGACTCCATCGGGCGGCAGCTTCTCATCTATGGTCTTCCCGGAAGCCATAACGCCTCTCACGGGAAGCGCCGCTGCGGGCTCATGCCCGGCCGGGGCGTATACAGTCCCCAGCCGCACAATCCCCAGTTCATGGAAAAGGTGCCTGGCCAGGCTCTCGTCGACCTCGGCCAGCACCCCCAGATGCGGAAACATGAATGCCCTGTCCACAGCGAACTCCACCACGCCGTTTGGCTGAAGGGCATCGAGCAGCATCATCGCCGCCGCCTCGCGCGGAGAATGCGACAGGATACCGCCGCTTCCGATGACCAGGCCGTAGTCTTCCAGCGCGAAATGCGGCCTGTCCTCCACCCGGATCTCCTTCTGCCACGGACGTCTCGGGCCCCGGATTAGTATATCTATATCTAACCGCGCCTCCGGGGACTCCTCGGCCGTCGTCTGCATGACGTCCAAATGCTCGAGCACCGCCTCTCTCACGGCCACTGTCGCGACGGCCCATTCGGTGGCCATTTCTTCAGACGTTTCGGGAAGCCTTGTGGGATCAATGTGCTTGTTGCCGATACGGTTCCAGATCTCTCTATCTGAAAGGTCCGAGGGATGAACGCTTCTAACCGATGCCATGCCGCCGAGCTCGGCAACGTTCCTTATACTGTAGCTCATGCCGAGGTTCGCGCTCACCGTGCGGAAGACCTTCCCCTTCCTCGCCGTGTAGACGTCCGTGGTCGCCCCGCCGATGTCGATGGCCATGACGGCGCCGTCCATATCTCGGGATACCACCTCCAGGATACGGGCGAAGGCCGCTGGCGTGGGCCTTATGGGCGAGGTCACCCAGGACTTGAGGCGCTCGTAGCCCGGTGCCTGTGACATGACGTGATTCCGGAAGAGCTCGTATATGAGGGCCCTGGCGGGCCCGGGATTCTCGTGCTTCCCATCCGGCCTGATATTGGGAACCGGGTGGAACTCGAACCTGTCTCCCAGCACCTGCGCCACGTACTCGCGCGCATAAGTGTTGCCGCCGTAGATAACGTCAAGCTTCGCGTCGGGATTGAGTTTGGGGTTTATGCCCGACTCGATGATGAGCTCGGCCAGATAAACGGGACCCGATATGTTGTCGCCCTCGAAACCGCCGGCGAGAAGCACCATGTCGGGCCTGAGCCGCTTGAGATCCTCTATCTTCCGGTAGGGTGTGCGCCCGTCGTTCATGGCAAAGACATCGAGAACGATTGCCCCCGCGCCCAGGGCGACCCGATCGGCGCTGTCGGCAGTGAGCTCCCTGACAAGCCCCGTCACCACCATGGCGAGCCCCCCGCCCGCGCTCGAGGTCGAGAGGAACGGCACAGACGGCCTCCCGTCTTTAAGAAGCTCCAGCCCGGTCTCGCCCTCAAGCGAGCGGAGAGCGTTCAGGACGCCTATCGACACGTCTTCATGTGGCTTCTCGACTGTGGTCGGCGCCTCCTTGCGGAAGAAGCGCCAGACGCCGTTATGTCGCTCGAAGAGTATCGCCTTGGTTGTGGTGCTCCCGACATCCGTAATTATGAAGCGCCCGGACTGCCCCACCTCGCCGCCTGAATCTCCCCTCGTATCGTTCATGACCTCACCACCAGGAATTGCGCCCCACAAAGGGCAGTATTGTCTCGAATCACACTCAGGGGATCTGTTTTCACTTTACCAACCTTTATGACACCGGTCAACGCGCGATGCCGCCGGCAGCGTCGGTAGCGTCAAGCCTGTGGAAATGAGGCGCCACTTGTGGTATGCTTATCGTCGGCGCCGGGGATTGGACCCCGCGCCTGTCCGGGGTATATCGCTTCTCATGGAGGTGCAAGGTGACTTCTACCAGACGAAATATGCAGATGATCTCGATAGCCACTCTTTTCCTTTTGACGCTGGCCGCGCCGGCGCTCCTTACGGCCCCGGCGGCGGAAACAAGGGGCCTTACAACTCCCGGCCTAACGCGCACGGGACAGGCCGACGACAGCGCGGAGGAACTGGCCCTCCCGATTTCCGAGACGAGGCCCGGTCTCGTCTACACCCCGCCGGTCCCCGCAGGAACCCTTAATGACTCGGGCTGGACCCTGATCGACTCCGACACGTTCAATGTATATCTCCTTGCAGGCAAGGCCATGGCCATCCGCTTTGATGCGGTGGGCGAGTCGCTCGAGGTGGTTGCGCCGGCCGAGACTCTAACGACACTGGCCTGGCAGGCCGTCGACTACGCGCCCGAGTGGCTGGGTCTGGAGCTCATGGATTGCTTCCGCCGGCTTACACCGGCTTTCCAGGACACCTACGCCACCATGATACTGGGCGCGACGGACCCCCTGGTGGACGAGATAGCCTTCTTGATAGCCCATACCGCTCCCGAGGTGCTGCAGAAGTTCAACTTCTACCCTGCGGTCATAATCGAGAACGCCGAGGGCGTATACGCGCATGACCCGTACCTGCCCTATGTGGACATAGTAGACTACGGGACTGCGGCCGCCGGTGGTGATTACTACTCGACGGTTCGCTACCGCACGGCCGAGACCGGCGACACGGTGGAGATCGAGCTTCCCAGGGAGCGCTACTACTGGGATATAGTCCACATGAAGATAACCGATGAGCTCCCGACATACATAGACCCGGCAACCGGCGCCGTCACGGACCCGCCCACGGGCAAGTTCTGGCGCGACTTTCTCTTCACGCAGGCCGACTCAGGTTACCCGGTACTCAAGGATGTTCTGGATTCTTGCGAGGTGCTATGGAAGGGCAACGTCAACAACCGGACGGACAACGGCGCCATCGGCATTATCATCCAGTGGCTTCTGGATTCCATGATCTTTGACTCCGGAGCCGAGCGCCCCATACAGCCGGTGCGCATATACCGCAAGCACATGGGACGCTGCGGCGAGTGGGCGGATATAACCGCCGCCGTGGCCCGCGCGGCGCTCATACCGACCAACTCCTCATCCGCGCATCCCGACGACCACACCTGGAACGAGTTTTACGACCAGAGATGGATACACTGGGAGCCGGTCAATACCTATGTCGACTCGCCTTGGAGTTACGAAGGCTGGGGCAAGACCTTCGTGGGCATATTCAACTGGCGCGGGGACGACTGGGTCTGGACGGTGACGGAGCGCTATACCCCTTACTGCACGCTCACCGTCGCTGTCACCGACTCCTTCGGCTATCCGGTCGACGGGGCCCAGGTCACCATCGCCCGCAAGTTCGGCACCGTGAGCTATACGGAGGCGACGTGGGGTTCGACCGATCACAACGGCCTCTGCCGGTTCATGGTCGGTGACGGCATGGACATATACGCGCGCATCGATAGCGACCTCGGCACCGTGCCCCCCGGACCCCTCTATAAAAGGGCCATCGCCGCCAGCGTCGCGGGTGAGCATTACCTCTGGGAGAGGACTCTCGCCAATCACAGACCGGCGCTGCCCGCGCTGCCCGCCGGCCTCCCCCTCACGCTGGACGACGGCTACCAGGTCCGTGTGAACTGGGAAGCGGCAAGCCAGTTCTGCTATGGCCAGAACCGCATCGTCCCCAATACTTTTTCTGACCACTACGCCGGCGGCGCCGTCGAGTTCTTCATATGCGACGAGGCCAACTTCGGATCATACGCGGCTTCGGACACTTTCTACGCCTTCGAGATAGCCGAGGACGCCGGGTCGGGCGATGTAGCATTCACCTGCCCGACATATGGAGGCTGGTACGCGGTACTCTCCAACGAGGAACATGTCGTCAACACGCAGGTCGTGAGGGGCACCGCCGAGCTCTACCGGAGAACCAATGCGGACGTCCCGGGCAGCCGCGACGCCCGTACGGTCAGTCTGGCGCAGAACAGGCCCAACCCGTTTGTGCCTGATACCTGGATATCCTATTCCATCGGCAGCGACGCCCCCGTCTCGCTCAAGGTCTATGACGTCGAAGGGCGGCTGGTGCTGACTCTTGTATCCGGAAAGGTGGAGGCCGGAACCCATAACGTGAGATGGGACGGTACCGACTCCGGCGGCAACCATGTCGCTCCGGGCATCTACCTTTGCCGGCTTGAGACCGCCGGGACGGTACTGGCAAGGAAGATGGTATTGCTGAAGTAGACGGCGGCAGACTGGTTCAGTCGGGAGGATTGCGTCTTAAGGGGAGTCCCGGAGCGTCCGGATATACCGCATAGCTACCCCGGCTGATTGCCCGCCAGGCACGGGCAATCTTTGAGGCAACCACATCTCCGAGTTTAGTGCGCGAAATCCGCCTTAATCGAGCCCCAGGTAGTGCGCTCGGTTGCCACACAGCCCGAACAGGTAATGAAACCCGGACAGGTCAGTTCGCATGTGGGAGCACCGTCACATGTCTGTAATCCCGGAAAATAGGTCGGCCATCCCGGGCACGCCTCTTCACAAGTCGGGCCGCCTTCGCATGTCTCGCTCTGGTCCCTGGTATAGAGCTCGCATGTGGTCTGACAGGTCACATTCTCCAGGCAGGTGGATGCCCAGCAGGTAATCTCGCCGTCACATGTGATAGTGCCGTCGCATGTCTGCATCGCGTCGCATGTCCGGAATCCCGAGCAGGTGTACTCATCGACCGTCGGGATCAATGCATGCGCCACCGGAACGGTAGCGGCCGTGATCCGCTGAGACGTCTTCTCGAGATGGTCAATCGCCTGATTCAGCATCGACCGGAATGCCGGAGACCCGTCCGGCGCGTCCGACTCGGGCGCGTGGAGACAGACCGAAACCAGCACAAGCAGAACAAAAACGGAGCCCAAGGCTATAGCCTTACGCAAGGCTCTCACCTCCTCCCTTGCCGTTTACTCGCAAAAACGACTTCTCGCAGGGAGGGTAATTCTCGTAGCCCTCTCTTAATATAAGTGTGACGCATGCCGCGGGCCTAAGTCAAGGAGAATCCTGCCGGAGGGATGTGCTCCGTATCCTGAGGGTGATTGCGCCTATATTCGCTGCGCACACGTGGCTACCTGTACATGCCCTTTATAGCGCCCCAGGTCGATGAAGCAGGCTCTACGCTCGAAGGCGCGCAGGTGCACCCCACCGGCCACGCCCCTATGAGGCCGCAGTCAGCGCTGTCCGGGTGGTTTCCCGGAGCGCACGGGGAGGTATCGCAGAGCCTGAAGTCATAAGGTTCGACATCGGCATTGCAGAAAGACGGGCAGGCTGAGAAATTGCCGTTCACCCCGAACCACTCGGATATGCCGCCAACCCAGTCTCCGCCCTCATTCCCGTAAATGTCCGTACAGGATGGGAAGACAGGACAGAGGTACGGTCCCGGTGCGGCAATCGCCTCACCACCCTGATTATACGCGATAATGCATCGGTAGAGAAAGGCGTTGCCGATATCACCGACTGCTATTGCACTCCCAATGTCCGCCGAGTTGCCATAAAAGGTGCAGCGGGCGAAGTCCGCCCTGGCAAGATAGATGCCGACAGCCCCACCATCCACCGCCGAGTTTCCCCAGAACGTGCAGTCGGCGAAAACGACCTCGTCGCCCCCACACTCGCAGCAGGACAGGCAGACGGCTCCCCCCCCGGAAGTGGTGTAGTTATCGTGAAACATGCAACTGTCGACATGTATGGCAAATCCGGCAGCTTCGCAATATATAGCGCCACCACCGCTGTCGTCCCCCGGGTGATTGCCTTCAAACACGCAGTCCACAATCCTGAGGTCGGGAGAGTAGCAGCCACCGGAACACATAATTCCCCCAGCGTAACGCCCCGCATTCGACCGCACCCGGCAGCCGCGAATAACTCCGCCTGCCTCATAATAGACCATGCCTCCCGCAAGCCATGTGCTGCCGTTATCTTGGAATATGCAGTTCCTGATCGTGGGGGTGGACTGAGAGCATTCAACAGCATACCGACCATGCCTGAAGGTTATGCCGTCAAGAACGGAGCCGGGCCCCTCTCCCGTCGTGAACTCGATATGCCCGCCGTACTCCACGCAGTCGATAATGCAGTCTTCCGGGTTGCCCGTCTCCGAGCATACGGTGATTGCCTTGCCGCTGTAGTCGAGTATCTCGTTGCCCGTTCCTGAGAAGGTACCACTCGCCAGCAGCACGGTGTCAGCCGCGGCAGCCGAGTCGATTCCGGCCTGAATGGTGGGGGCGTCGCCGGTTCCCCCGGGTTCGATATACCACGTTCTTGCATCAAGCCCCATAGGCAAAGCGAGTAATATCAGCAGTAATGGTAAATGCAGGCGTCCCGACATCTCGCACCTCCTCCGAGCTGATTATAGCACAGGTCTTAGCCGGCTTACAGAAGAAATCACAGCCAGGGGGGTAACTGAGTGGAGTACACTGTGCAGCTGAAGTCGCCAGACACATCCACCGATGGTGCATCCCAGTACTCACTCCCGACCGTACAGTCAACGGTGAAGTCGACTCTCAGCGGTGGGCCGCAGTCCAGCAAAGTAAACGTTATGGTGCCGGAGGATTCCTGTGTGTAGCTGTTGAGCTCATTCGAGGTTGACCCATCGACTATTAAGAACCACGCCGGATTGGCCTCACCTGTGGGAAATGTGTAAGAAGTGTCCATCTCAACGTCATCTACGACTATATCGAGCGTCCAGAATGACTCTTCGAGCGACTCGCCGAAGCAGAGGACTTTCAGGACGAAGGTATCGTCGTAACCGGCTTCCCGAGCCCCGCAGGCAAACCAGTAATCCGTTCCCGTATTCATCGGTGTTTCGTCCTGACGCGTGAAATCTAGGTTATCGTCTATTTTCGGCGGCCCCGGCCCAGTAACGGGGTCATCGCTGCCACATGCCATGACAAAGCAGATGAACACAAGTACTGCCGTCAGCAGGTATGACCGTCCTGACATCTCGCACCTCCTTGATCCCTATTATAGCACAGGCCCGTAGAAGGATGAAGCGGAAAGCCAAGCGCGGTTGGAATGGCAGGCGTGGCAGGACTTGAACCCGCAACCCCCGGTTTTGGAGACCGGTGCTCTAGCCAGTTGAGCTACACGCCTACCTGGATTTACTTGGATTGCATTATTGTATATTTCGGCTTACTGCGTAGGGACATTAACAAACCGACCATGCCCAGTCAAGACGAAAGGGCGCAAGGCCCGCTGAGAAGAGGCATTGCAGACTGTGCATTCTGAGACCTGACCCCGGGAGGATGTGCATTCTGAGACCTGACCCCTACTTGGCGCTGCGGAGGAGGCGGCCGGTGTGGGAGCGCCTGGAGCGGGCGATCCTATCGGGCGGGCCCTCGGCGACTATGTAGCCTCCCTTGTCCCCTCCCTCCGGCCCGAGGTCGATGATGTAGTCGGCGCATTTGATGACTTCGAGGTTGTGCTCGATGACGACCACGGTGTTGCCGTTCCGGACGAGCTTGCGGATGATGTTCACGAGATTGGCTATGTCGTCCAGATGGAGCCCGGTCGTGGGCTCGTCCATGAGGTAGAGAACCCGGCTTCCGTCGGCGCGGCCGATCTCGCGGGCGATTTTGAGACGTTGCGACTCGCCGCCCGAGAGGGTGTTGGCGGGCTGGCCAAGGGTTATGTAGCCGAGCCCCACGTCCTTGAGGAGCTTCAGCGCCGGAAGGGCTGCCCGCTCATGCCGGAAGAAGTAGATGGCCTCTTCCACGGTCATATTGAGAACATCGCTGATGTTCTTTCCGTTGTAGTAGACTTCGAGTATCTCTTTCTTGTAGCGCCTCCCGAAGCACTCCTCGCACGGGACGTATATGTCGGCAAGGAAGTGCATCTCGATTTTGTTCGAGCCTTCGCCTTTGCACATCTCGCATCTTCCGCCCTGCACATTGAAGGAGAAATGGGTCCTGGTGTAACCGCGGCGCTTGGCCGCTCTTGTCTGGGCGAACGCCGAGCGGATGGCGTCGAAGCCCTTAACGTATGTGATGGGATTGGACCTCGGGGTCTTGCCTATGGGCGACTGGTCCACGAGCACTACGTCCCTTATCTTCTCTATACCCTCTATCTTCTCATGGGCTCCGACATGTTCCACCGCCGAGGTTCGGGACCTCACGGCATTGTAGATAATGTCCTCTACGAGCGAACTCTTGCCTGAGCCCGACACGCCCGTAACGCACACGAAACTGTAAAGCGGTATGCGAACGTCGATTTGCTTGAGATTGTGCTCCGCTGCCGCCAGTACGGTGATGTTGTCCCTGATGTCGGCCTCCGACGGCAGGTCGCATTCTATTTTGGCTTTACCCGAGAGGTACTTCGCGGTTATGGACTTCCTGTCCCGCTTTAGGGCCGAGGGCTTTCCTTTAAACAGTATCTCCCCGCCATGGGCGCCCGCGCCCGGGCCCAGGTCGATGACATGGTCGCTTCCAAGGATAACGCGCGGGTCGTGCTCGACCACCAGCACGGTGTTCCCCCTTGAGCGGAGCTTCTTCAAGACCCCGAGCAGGCGGTCGGTGTCCCTTCCATGGAGGCCGATGGTGGGCTCGTCCAGGACATAGAGAGTGCCTGTGAGCCCGGCGCCGAGCGCCGTCGAGAGGTTGATGCGCTGCGCCTCTCCCCCCGAGAGCGTCTTGGACTGGCGGTCGAGCGTGAGATAATCCAGCCCCACGTCCATGAGATAGGCGAAGCGCGAGTCGAGCTCGCCGAGTATGTCTGCCGCGACCGTTTTCTGGCTCTCGGTGAGTTCGAGAGCATCGAAGAAGGCCCTGGCCTTTCCGATGTCCAGGGACGAGAGCTCCGCGATATTGAGGTCGCCGAGTTTGACGTTAAGAGCCTCGGGCTTGAGGCGCGTGCCCCTGCACGCGGGACAGTCTTCAAGCGAGAGGTAACGCCTTACGAAGAACTTGGCGTAGGCCTTGTAACCCTTCTTCCTCAGGCGCTCGAGGAATCCTATGACGCCCGGGAACCTCCCCTTGCCGTGAAGTATGATCTCCTGATGCTCTTCGGAGAGCCGCGTGAAAGCGACGTTCGTGGGGATGCCCTCCTTGTCGCATACCCGGAGCATCCACCTCTTCCAGTAGTTAAATTGCTTCTTGGACCAGGGCTCTATGGCGTCGCCCGCAAGCGTCCGGTCGCGATTGGGTATGATGAGGTTGAGGTCCAGCGTGAGCTTGTTGCCGAATCCCCGGCACTCGGGGCAGGCCCCGTAAGGGCTGTTGAATGAGAAGAGCAGCGGCGACAGGTTCTCATAACGCCTGCCGCACTCGGGGCAGCGTAGCCCGCGGAAGACCTTGTACATCTCGCCGTCCTCCCGGACTATGTGCACCTCGTCGCTGGAGCTCATCGAGAAAGAAAGGTCGAGGGCCTCTGCCACTCGCCCCCTGGCAGACGGGCTTATGCTGACCCGGTCGACAATCACATCTACCATCTCGTCCTTATGTATGTCGCCGGCTTCGAGGTTGGAGACCTCTTTCATGACACCCTTCTGGAGTATGCGCGCGAATCCCTGGAACATGAGCCGTTTCTTGATCTCAGCCGGCACCGACACCGTGAGGGGGAAACCGATCATCACGCGCTTGCCCTCGCCCAGCGTGAAGACATAGTCCGTACCCATCTGCGTGCCTGTTCTCTCAACGGGGACGTTGCAGTCCTCGCAGTAAATGGTGCCGACGCGCGCATAGAGAAGTCTGAGGAGATCGTAAATCTCAGTGGCCGTGCCAACGGTCGAGCGCGAGGTCTTGGTTGGATTGGCCTGCTCGACGGCGACCGCCGGCAATATGCCCTTGATGTCGTCGATATCGGGGCGCGACACGCGCTCGAGGAACTGCCGGGCGT
>Ga0180437_10000906_pt1 | contig 52803 bp, 41 predicted proteins | sample SS_ome_4_FD_132410 | JGI IMG/M metagenome (GOLD analysis project Ga0180437, IMG submission 132410) | Hypersaline lake sediment archaeal communities from the Salton Sea, California, USA - SS_3_D_1 metaG | ecosystem: Environmental > Aquatic > Non-marine Saline and Alkaline > Hypersaline >... | reverse complement strand
TTGCGACTTGTGAGGTTGCACAGAGCGCACCTAGCATAGTTACGATGGTGTTATATTCAGCGATATAAATTGCCATAGATTTCCATCCGAAGAATTTGAAATATTAGTCAAACTGATATCTGCTAAATTATAAATATTTTATAGTATCGTCAAGAAGATAAATAATTCAGGAGACGAAAGAGGAGCGATAATTTTGAGTTGGATAAATATCGAAAAAGTGAATTGGGAGCAGCATCCATTTCTGGACGTCAAAATCAAAAAATTGGTTTCAAAGGAAAAAGATGGGGCTGATGTGACGATCTTTCTAGCTAAACTGTCAAAAGGTCAAGAAATTCAAGAACATGTACACGAAACATCAGATGATGTACTCTTTCCATTAGAAGGAAAAGGAAAAATCTACATTGAAGGATCCGGAGAGTATGACCTTTTTCCTGGCGTGTTAGTCAGAGTCCCAAGAAATACGAAACATCGGGTATCTGCTGAAGAAGATTTGCTGTATTTCGATGTTTTTGCACCTCCAATGTTCTAAGGAGCAAAGAACTATTTGACATGCTTAGATTCGGATTGTCGCAATTATCCATCTTAGGAAAACTATACCGAATAACCCTACTAGAATATATCCAATTAAGCTATATTGTGGAAAACCGAAAAAACTTGGTTGTTCCAAGAAGAGAATCAATGTACTACTAATTATCATGGAACTAATAAGAAGTGAGAAGCCGATTCTATTTGCGGCTTTTTGTCGCATTAAAAGATGTTCTTCACTGTCTTTATCCTTTATTTGAACTGTCAGATTACCTTCCTCTAGACGTGTAAGGAGATAATTAAGCCGAGACGGAAGATCTCTTGTGAGTCTTACAAATCCTTGAATATTTGAAATAAGTTGTTTTGCTAATTCTTGAGGAGAAGCCATCTTTTCGATAAAACTACTCATATAATTCTCTGCGTGGTCCATGAAGTTGAAATCTGGATCCAATATCCTCGCCGATTTCTCAAGAAACATAATAGCTCTTCCAAGGTTCATGAACTCGGTGGGCGCACGCATTTTATGCCGATAAGAAAGCTGGAATAGTTCATCCATTAAGTTACCCCAGTTAATGTCTTTCAGGGGCTTGTCAGCATAAGTATCTATCAACTCACTAAGATCCCGCTCGTATAGTGGAATTTTTGTGTCTTCTGTTACAATTCCCATTATTTTGAATTCTCTGACTATTGAACTGACGTCTTTTTGCATCATACCAAGGAATAATGCACTAAAATGCTCGATAGTTCTGGATGTGATTTTTGTACACATCCCAAGATCTACTATGCCAATTGTGTTATCTTCCTTAACGATCAAATTCCCACTATGCGGGTCCACTTGAACGAATCTGAAATCGAAAATCTGTTTCATATAAGCATCGACAAGGTTCTTAACGATTAACTTTCCTCGTTGAACATCGAGTTTTTTTTCTTCAATTAGTTTTGAAAGAGGAGTGCCGTGAATAAACTCTTCGACAAGGACACGTTTGCTTGTGTATTTGGAATATATTTTTGAAATCTGAACATTGGGATTATCACCAAAGTACTTATGTAACTTCTCTGTATTAGCAGCTTCGTTAAGGAAGTCCAGTTCGCGCATCATGGTGTACTCAAACTCACTAATAATACCCACAGGATCGTAGAGTTCACTAATACGCAAATGTTTTTCTGCAGATTTTGCAAATTCATACATAAGACGAATATCTGCGGCAACGATTTTTTGGATGTCAGGTCTTTGAACCTTAATGGCTACGGTTGTTCCATCTTTGAGCTCTGCTTTATGAACTTGAGCTAGAGAACCTGCAGCAATTGGTTTACGATCTATAATCTTGAATACATCTTTAAGAGGTCTGCCTAACTCACTTTCAATGATTTCTTTTGCCTGTTCATAAGGAAATGGAGGAACTTCGTCCTGCAGCTTATCAAATTCTTTGATCCACTCGTCGGGTACCAAATCGGGTCTTGTTGACATAAGTTGCCCCAATTTGACAAACGTAGGACCTAATTCTTCAATAACTTTTCTTACTCGAATTGCACGTTTCTCTTGCTTTAATAATTCACCTTCACGAATTTCTTCTTTTGTTGGTTTGCTTATAGACGGAAAATGTGATGAAATACCATCAACAAAAGCACCGAAACCATGTTTGATTAATATCTTTGAAATTTTGTTGAGGCGCCCAAGATCTCTTATTATCGACAATTATATTCACCCTTTTGTCAGTTTCAAATTAAATAGAGCCAGAAAGTTAAAGATCAACGTTTTATACACCTATAATACATAGAACGGTTAATAAATTGAACTTGACATGAAGAAATGAGGCTAATGACAAGTTAATATCATTATTGTGAGGTATATATTGTGAGTTCTGTTAAGTCTTCAAGATATTTCTCAGGCAATTTGTTTAAAGAACCTTTCGAATTGAATAACTGATATAAACTGATCCTTAAAAGATGGTGAAATCTTATTGTTAGAATGTTACATATTACTCGTAAGAATTTTCGTTAGTTAAGTTAATTGAAAAATTTCAAAGACCAGTTTAAAGAACTTCTTTTTAAAGAGTTTTTTGTCGGCTTGGAGTCTATCTCAAAAGAAAATTGATATTTGGGTGCTTATCAACGATTTCCTAAGAGTTTCCAAATTCGTTCATTCAACTACATTTAAATAGAGAAGTGGTAAATATTTGATTACCAACTTCTCATAATAGTATACTTAGAGTACATGAGTTGTTGCAAAAAGCGGTTTACCTCAAACGAGGTTAGAGTATAAGTCATAGGAGACTGTTAAAGCAATCATTATTATAATCTCATTATAATACTGGGGCAATTGCTAATCGCTCCCATGAATACACATCTGACCGGCGAGGTAAGAAGAACTCCCAGTTCATATTGTTTTTTAAAGTTATTTATCACTCCGCCGCAAGAAGACCCCTCAACGTGTTGGGGGGATGAAGTGCGTTACTTTTTTCACTTTCACGATATTCCCTAACCTTTAAGTACTGTTTCGCATAGATCGTACGTAGAATTGAGCTGAGGTAACACTCGCCGGTTCTCACATTCACATCACGTTCAGGGCAGGAACTGTCCGTAGAGCCTGTTTGACATGTCCCGTTGGGGAATGGATGATTCAGGAAGCCATACAACTTGTTGCATGGTAGTTCACAGTCTCTTGTAGTGACTCTGAATCGGTAACAAAATCCAGAACTAATCTAAAAAAGTGGGCCGATAGCTCAGTTTGGAAGAGCGCCGCGCTCGCACCGCGGAGGCCGCGGGTTCAAAGGACATGGATCTTTTCCAAGCCTGGAATTCCCGCTCGGTCCACCATCCACTTTACAAAAATTACTTGATTTCTTCTAACAGCATTTTGTTTTTTAATGCAGAAATGTTACAATTGATTCTTAAGGGAAGCATTAATATGCAACGGGAATATCCAGATCGCCCTTTTGCTGCAGTAAGTATTGTAATTACTAAAAATGAAAAAGTTCTTCTAATGAAACGTGCTCATGATCCGAAAGCAGGGTTTTATTCTGTTCCTGGCGGTTTAGTAGAGTTAGGTGAAAGATTTGAAGATAGTGCGATCAGAGAAGTCGAAGAAGAGACTGGGCTTAAAGTCAGACTTGACAGATTGATTGATGTAATTGATAATATCACTCACGATGAACTGGGTGTAAGGTTTCATTATGTTTTAATTGGATTTTTAGCTAGGCCTATTGGGCATGAAACTAAATTTATTCTGTCTACAGAATCTCTGGATACTCGGTGGGTACACTTTGATGAACTATTTAGCTATCCTTTGACTAACACAGCTACGCATTTCCTGCAAATTTTAGATATTCTACCACAAGAAAGCGAAAAATGAAAATTTCTGTTCTTAGCAAAGCGCAACATACGGTGAAATCCACGTAATTCAAACTTAAAATTCAGTTAGTAGCAACTGTCTTGAAAGAGGCAAAGAAAAGCGTGTAATTGAACGAGTAGCAGGAAAAGACACATTAAAGAAAGTATGTGGACCTAATTCTGTATGAAACTTTGTTGCATTATGAGCATGAGCATGTATGACTACTATAGGAAGATTTTCGTGTCCTAAGAGTATATTTTCGAGTCTCTTTGACCCTAACAGTGGATATACAAACTCTTTTTCACCAAGGAGCAATGAGTAGCCAACAGCATAATGCGAAACCAACAAAGAATAATCTAATTCTTTAGATAATTTCTTAGATTCAAAGTCATTAAGCAATGCATCGATAGTATGAAGGCGCTGTTCGTAAATTTCGAGGATATTTGGAATATTTGCCGCTTGCCAGCTAGTTGGTTTGTCAAGCACACCTCGTGTACCAATAACGCCGGTCTTTTTTCCTTTAATATGAAAAATTGATGAGGAATCGTTTAAGAACGAGACATATTCCCCAAATCGTGAAAAGAACTTTTCTTCTAATTCGATATAATCTTCATTTCCAAAACATGCTATAATTGGGCAGTTAATGTATTCATTCAATACCTCAACGACTAAATTGAAACCTTTGATAAACCCCTTATGTATAGTGTCCCCCACAAGGATAAATAAATCAAAAGACTTTTCTTTGAACTTTTTCATTGCAGAAGAGAACTCTGATAAGTATTTTGGCGAGTGTATGTCGCCAACGCAACCTACGTAGATCATACGCAGTTCCCCTTGACCAATATTTTTTTGCATTCTTCAACTATTTCTCTATAGCTGTCTTTAGTCCTATGTAAATTTTGGGTATTTTTGTCGGGATGATTGCTGAAAATCATTAAAGAAAATGAAAATAAAGAGATACTGAGCGCGCCTACACTTAACGAAAACCTTAATAGCAATGAAACTACAATAGATTTCTATGTTTTCAGTGTGCTAAAGGCATATATTTGTGTATCATGCCATAGTTTACACTTATCGCGCGCAAGCTCAACATAATTCGTTTTATAAAGCAAAATATTAAGTGAACGAGGGGATTGTAAGATGGTCACAGCTGTAAATAAAGTAACACAGATGAAATTAGATAACTGGACTAAGGTTGTTAAGAAAGAAGAAAAAGGTAAAATACTGGTTCGTACAAGCAGCGGTCTGCTAGAGCCATTTAATCCCGATAAAATTGTAAAATCACTCTTAAAGGAAACGGCTTATATTTCAGAGCAATATTCCGATGTCCCACAACTTTCTGTGGCCGAGGCACGTGATTTAGCTAAAAATGTCAAGCGACATATCCAAAATCTTCCATTTGTCTCGGCTCCTCTCATTAGAGAATTAGTCTGCACTTTAATGCTGCTTAAAGCAAAGAAGGATCCCCGATATGCAGTTTATCGTAATTTCTACACACGAGTCGGAACTCCAATACATGATTATCTGCAAATAATCCAAGGGGGAGGCTATGAAGCTAAAGAAAATGCAAATCTTCAGCCAAATCCAGAAACTGTTCACAAAAAAATTGCTGACAAAACTGCCAAAGATGCAAACATGTTAGCCGTGCTCCCACACGAAATTGGGGATGCTCATCTCACTAAACGGATTCATGTTCACGATTTAGAATATCTAGCGACTCGTCCCTTCTGCCAAAACTGGGATTTACGATATTTTCTTTATGGAGGTTTACTTCCCGATGGTACTGGACTGCATACAGCTGTAGCTGGCCCACCTAAGCACCCTGAAGTTGCACTTTTGCACTCTGTAAAGGTAATGGCTGCAGGACAGACAAATTTTGCTGGTGGGCAAGGTCTATATAATTATCCAGTCTATATGGCACCTTATTTGAGGGGATTAAGTTATGATCACATAAAACAATTGGCGCAAATGCTCTTCTACGAGATCGGGCAAGCATACGTTGCTCGCGGAGGTCAATTAATGTTTGCAAGTTTACAAATGCCACCCGGGGTGCCTGAAGTATATAGAGACTTGCCTGCAGTTATGCACGGTAAAGTATTGGAAGACACTTATGGAAACTATGAAGAGGAAGTACAGCAATTCGTTCGCGCTATTTTTGAAGTAGCGTTAGGGGGAGACCATTGGCAAAAACCCTTTGTATTTCCAAAACTAGAAGTTCTCTACGATAAAGAATTTCTTGGGACGGAGTACGAGGATTACTACCGTTTAGTGCACGAAGTCGTTGCTAAATATGGCACACCATACTTCGAGAACAGAATCCCAAGTTACAGAAGCGGAATTGGGGATGGCGAAGTTAGGCTAGGATGCTACCAGTGTTGCGCTTACGACCAGAGCACCACGGAAAAGGATGACCCACAGTTTTGGGACAAGCTGTATTTCAAAGATGGAGCACATTTCAGCTGGGGTGCTTGGCAAGTAGTATCATTAAACGCACCGCAACATGCCTACCTCGCGAAAGGAGATGAAGCACAACTCTTTGAAGAATTGGAAAAGTCAATGAGGATGGCGTTACGCGTTTTCGCGATCAAAGAGCGCTGGATGAAGTCACAAATGAACAGAGGGCTCCTACCCTTTATGACTCAGACTCCCAGAGTGAATGGACATTCCTTACCACCGGCAGTAGATCATACCCAATTAAGGCACGTCTTTGGACTGGTTGGCGTCAACGAATTAGTTCAATATCACACGGGATATCAACTTCACGAGGATAATTCTGCACTCAGATTTGCTTTACGGACGGTGTGTGAACTTGAGAGAATAAAAGAACAACTACAGGAGGAAAGTGGACTGCTCTTAGCCTGCGCACGTACACCAGCAGAAAGTGCAGCACAAAAAATGGCTATCTCAGACCTCGTTCATTTTCGCGAGCAATCTATACAGGTTATCAAAGGCGATCTTTCCTGTGTTAAAAACGGGGTTACTTCAGGAGACCTGCCCATCTATTACTCTAATGGTACTCACGTAGAAATCTCTGCACCGATTACCCTATCCGAAAAAATCGGAATTGAGAGCAAGTTCTTCCCAGCGCTGTCAGGAGGTAATATTTTCCATGTATGGCTTGGAGAGGCATATCCCGACCCTGAAGCTCTTATGAAGGTCACACAGCGAATGTTCACCAATTCTCCAATTGGCTATATGGCGTACACCAAGGATCATACAGTATGTAAAGATTGTTACTCGACATCACCCGGACTCCTTGAAGAATGCCACAACTGTAATGGGAATAATCTTGAATGGTACTCTCGCATCACAGGCTATTATCAGGCGGTTAGCGGCTGGAATGCAGCGAAAAAAACGGAACTTATGAAGCGTCACAGACAAAGGGGAAAATCACTTACTCTTCTAGAATTGTGAATTTGCAGAAATAGTGAGAAAGTTTGCAAAAAAATGAGAAAAAATTTTGCGGAATAAATGAGAAAAATCTACTGTGATTGGACAGGTGAAGAGTTATTAACCCAATTTTCTTCTATAAGACCTTTCACCTCGCGGAACATGTCATCTAACATACCCGCCTCATTTTTAAATTCATGGACGAAGTTCTTCAACCCACATACGCCTACCTTCACGGAAAGACGTTTTGCTAATTCTTTAGCTGAGTTATCATCCTTAAGCATCTCCCGTAGGTCATCTTCCTGTTTAAGGCGTAAAGGTCTCGCTCTTTGTTCGAAATCTTCGGTCTTTTCGCCAGGTTCCATTCTGGGGATGGAGTTTATAATCCCTTTGAAGTTTTTATAAAGTTCATCATCGTCGCCAGTAGGACTTATCCATGTAACAACACCTATACCGTAGAACGCGGCAAAGATCTCCCAATTGAAAGGACCTATCCATTCGAAGTTCTTAAACGAACCGCTTGGTATATATGCATATACGTCCTGATATTGTATTCGATTTTCCTTTGTTTCCGGTTTTCCTGCTTTACCGCCAGCCAAGTAATCGGATCCGTGTGGATAATTTGTACTATGTCCGTGTGTTATGGTTAGTCCAGGATAAACGGAGTTCTGGTCTTCTGCTGAAGCATCCCTATTAGCGAAATTAAGTTCCTGCTCATCATCAGCGTCATCTTTGTGGATAGGATTCTTATAAGGGTCGCCTACGAAAATTTCATAGACAGGTTTATATGCAGCATATAAGTCCCACGGATCCCTTAGTAATCTATTGGGATTTGCAGGGTCTGGATACCAACCATAAGGTTCATAGAAGTTTGATCTTTGAATCTGGGCCAGGGTTCTTTTTACACCAGCTACACTCCAACGGTATCTCGACTCATAATTATATAACCTTAGCATATCATCATATCCACTCCAATCAGCCGCAATACTGTCAGACTCACTCCTAGCACTTTTTATCGTTGGCAGGGTAGGAGCGGGATTACCGAAAAAAATGTAATTATATTGTTCGATTCCGACTTTTTGTTTGTAATTGTATGGAATCAGCACATTAAAAAGATCGAGTAAGTTCTCGTGAACCGCTAAATTTAGTTTTCCTTTCCAAGAATCAGGAGCAAGGGTTGAAACTATATGCTGGGAGTAAACCCCACCACTACGCACTGGTCCTCCATATTCAAGTAAAATAGATTTTAGATTTGTATAGTCGTTGGTTGATAATTTTTTATCAGGCAAGGCCGATGAAGGGGATAAACCAAATTGAATCATGAACCAATCGCGATCCGCCTTTGCGGCTAACGGGGCGGTTGTTTGTTTAAGTCTGACGCTACTACCTGGCCATCCAGACCAGTGTTTTATAGCTATTCCAAGTAATTTGTAGTCACTAGTTTTTGTTAAGGACTCGAAATATTCTGGATAACCTGTATAGAATCTTCTGTCCTCTTCCTTTTCTTTCCAAGAAACTCCTTTCTTCATTGCCGTATATGCCTGCGCAAAAAGATCATCTTTAGCTGATTTCTGAGCAACCATAAAATCTATTGCCTGTAATGTTGCACCTTTACCCCAAGTTCCAGCCTGCCATGTTGCGAAATAACCTCCAGTTTTCTGGTCAAAATACTTGAAGGGTATTTGTATTTCTGATTCCCATTTGTCGCTCCACCCCTCGCTTAAGAGTTCCCTACTTCCATGTGTGTTTTTCTTTGTGACACCCCATGCGTCTAGTGGAATAAACATTCCCATGAAACTCCACAGAGTCAATAAATGCTTAGCTCTCCCTATGTGAAATATTGCAGCATCTGTTTCTACGGTAATCTCTCCCGTTTCCGCTTCCGCTTCATATGCTTGCCTTGTCCTTTCATAGCCCCATATTTTCATAAAATTACGGGGATCATTTATAGCCCATAATGCTGGATATGTTATGAGATATGATAATTTTTCTTGGCTTGGAATTAGGAATTCTCCCAGTTTGGGTATCGTTGTAGTCTTCGTCTTAGTGCTTCCGTCTTCGTCCTCATACTCGTAAGTATATTCTTCTGTTATAATATTACCACTTGCGTCCTTCACGATGTCATATAACGCAAGTCCCAAAGACCGGAGAGCGAAAAGTAGTGGGACTTTCAATGTCTTTGCAAAATCAGTATCGTCTAAATCCTTACCAAGGTCTGGATGATTTGAAAAGTATTCTTCCATATCCTGTACACTAAACAGTTCGGGAAGCGATTGTAGGAAATTATTTTTTTCCTCGTTTAATTGGGAATATACCGGCATTTCAACCCATGTAGTCAGCACTTGCTTCCCAAACCTTGCCAGTGCTGCTCGTTTGTATTTCAGCATATTTTGGAAAAAAGAGTTTGACAGAGTGTATTGAAAACTCTGAGTATAATCCTTCTTGAACATCATTTGAAGTTTGTCCTTCACGACGTACAGATAAGAGTAGTACTCTCCTAATTGAGTCAGGATTGTTTGTTCACCCGTCGATGTTGCCTGTGGGTAGGGCCACATACCCAAATCCGTACCCAATTCCGACTCCAGCGTCAGACTACTGAGCAACTGCCATTTCTGCTGTTCAACAATCGAACCAATCTGGCTAACATGCACGCTCGACCCATCCTCTTCCACCACCCCAACCGAAGATATATCAGAAGGTGGCGCACAAAAGCTGATTGAGGCAATCAAAGGATATGTAGTTGTTTTGATAAGACTCTTATCTGCTGTGGTTGTAGGCATTATTCTTTCAAGGCGTTAGAGTTCGTCAGAAACTGGAATAGATCTCAGGCATCAATCCAACATTATCATTTGTTAGCCTACATCATTATAACTTTGTAATTCAATTAACACATAAGTTGGCAGCAGACCCTTCGATTACCATGTCAACCATTAATAATAATTGTATTCTGTCCTTTTATGTATAACAGACTCCCGCAAAAGTGATACAACTGATACCAACATTTCGTAGAAAACAGTCATTAATCACAGCTAGTCAATTTTCATTGACAAGTTTTCATAACTTGCACACATTTCATCACAAAAGTTGGTGGTGCAAGAAGGAGTTCTATCTATTAATCCCTTGATTCCGTCATAAAAGTGTTTATCATCAATAACAAGCATATAATTATCTGGAAAAAACTGTTAGAAATGCAATGGCTTCAAAAGAGGGGGATTATAGTAGCAGATATTGTACAAATAAAACAACAGATTAGATTTCAACTTGACCAACTTTCTGTTAACAATGCACACCACGATTTTGAACATCTTTGCCGCTATTTAACTCGGGCAAAAATATGCAGTAATATTTTGCCAGCAACGGGACCGGTATCTGCGGGTGGTGACCAGGGCAGAGATTTCGAGACATTTCGTACTTTTCTCCAGTCAACTCCAATAGCAAACTCAACGTTTATTGGTCTTGCTTCCGATAAAACAATTGCTTTTGCGTGTTCTTTACAAAAAAAAGAGACGATCATAGCGAAAATAAGATCAGATGTAAGTATAATCATGGGATCAGGGAGTGAAGTAGATTTTGTATATTACTTTTGTAGTTCTGATATTCCAGTTGGACGTAGACATGAATTGGAAACATGGGCAAGAGAGAATTATTCCATTGAACTCATAATATTTGTTGGTCAAGCTATTTCAGAAGAACTTGCTGATCCAGAGGTATTTTGGATTGCAGAAAAATATCTTGAAATACCTAGTGAAATGTTTCCAAGAAGAAAGGACGAGAACGAATGGTATTCTCAATTGAGAGAAGAATGGAGAACTAAAGATCAGTTATTGTATAATTTTGGTGAGTTTTTTGAAATAAAATCTGCGATTCGGTATGCTACATCTTCAAAAAATGAAAAAGTCGATCTAATGTTCTGGAAAGATCTTTTAGAAGCGTTTCTAACAAATGAATGCGATGTAAGATTAAAACGAAAGGCTGTTTACGAAATTGCAGTTGCTTCTCTAAAGGGTTTAGAAACTTTAAGAGGTCAAGAAGATCGTCTTAAAGAGTATTTTAATGATATCCCTCAACTAGAGGATTCTGTTGAATTCGAAGAAAGTTCAACTTTATTAATGTATTGCTTTGGAGCTTTGCAACAAAATGCTATTCAGTTAACTTTCGAGGATTTAGATAATTGGCATGATAAACTCTTAACACGAGTTGAGGAGATATTAGCGGTCTCAAATGTGGATGGAAAAAAATGTTGGCTATTAGAAACCAGAGGTTATCTCTCAATATGGCCAGATCCGGAATCCGGCATGCTAGATATAGAAAATGCTATAAAATGGTGGTCGGATATGATTTCAATTATGAAGAATGCACCTCTTTTCCCGTTAACTCGATTTGCAGATCGTTTAACTCATTCCATCAAGATTTTTGGAGAATACGATAAATTTGATCAACTTACTACTCAAGTTGACTCGTTATTATCAGAGAGATATGGAGATTTTATTGCTGCTGAGAAATGTAGAGATAGAGCAATAGTTTTCTTTGACAATGGTAAAATCATAAAAGCCATAAAAGAATTACATAAAGCAAAAATCCAATGGTTTGCTGAAGAAACTCTTCATGAATCTTTACTAGCAATGATATTTATTGCGAAATGCTATGCAGAACTAAATTTAACCTTTGCAGGAAAGTATTACGCTCTGGCAGCTGCTTTCATAGCGCTTAATTCTTCTGATGAAAATCTGAAAAAATTAGTTTCAAAAGCATTAATTGTAGCAGCTGATTGTGATTATGATCAAGGTGCCTGGTCTAGTTTTTTAGAACTTGTTGAGATTGGTTTAAGGACACAACTCATGTTCTCACATACTTTAGATGACAAGAATTTCGAGAAAGAATTTGAAAAAATCTTATTCCATTTGACGTCATTATTGGTTATTACTGAACGCTTCGATGAAGCATTATTTGAATTTTGTAAAGGTAGAATATCAAAATTACAAATTGATGATTGGATAAACGAAACACTTCGAATTGGACGAAATGTCTGGGCGCGATCGAATGATGATGAGTTATGGATGAAAATTGAGGAGCAGTTATATGGTCGCCCATTTGGAGATCTTGGAACAAAAAGGGAAGTCATTTGGAAGCAACTTGGAATCACGTGGAATGTTACCTGGAATAATGACTATCAAACCAGTTCTCTAGCGGAACAATTTATCGCTATTCTGCAAATTATCTTAACGGAATTGGCGATCACTGATTTGTGTCTTCTTCAAATGAACGTTGAGATTGATATTGAAAGAGAAGATATTAGTGAAATACTACTAGAGTCAATCCCATCAAATTCTGGAAGAAAATGGAAAATTATCTTTCCTTTTAGTACAACTGAAGCATTTTCTGAAGTTAATAGATTACAGACAGAAATGCTAGCTACTGCAAGTACAGTTTTATCCGAAATTTCATTATTACCAATCAACAAATTTCTTGAAGTTATAAATGAATGCTTTAGTGAAGGGCTTTCAATGAAAGCATTTGTAGCAAACTCTTATGATGTTATTTACCGTAAATTTGTCAGTGAAGAATTTTTTAATTCATTTAACAGATCCGATAAAACTGTTCCTGAATCCAATCGTGAATTTCTGGTGAAAGAACATGAAGAATTAAAATGGTTTGATAAGCTTGGACCAGGTTATGATGAAGACACGATTAATGAATTTCTTGAAAATAGATATGAACGATCATTTATTCCAATCAAGTTTACTTTAAAACAGCTAGTAAAGGATTCAGATTTTATCGAAATAGTTGAAAAATTACGTGCTGATGGTTGGAAAGACTGGCATATACTGCTTTCACTAGCAAATATCACAGTTAATTATCGAGTTAGAGAATTTCATGAGATAAGCATAAGTCAACAAATTCATAATGAATTGTTCAAAGAAATGTTGAGTCGCCCCGAAAGTGAAAGATCAACTCCAATTCCTCATTCTGAATTTACTGAGACAAAAATTCGTCAAATGCAAAAAATTAACATGATTGCCACTCTTGTTAATTTTGGTCTTGAATGTCGTCAAGAAATCCCTGATCTTGAATCAATCAATGATTTTCTTAAGAGTCGATATAATTACTGGGATGATGACATAGAACACGATGATCCCTTTATAGATCGCGAGAACTAATTCAATTTTTAAACAGGGCTGTGAAAAGACTACATTAAATTCTTTACCCTGGAGGGATATTGATGAATGATACAATAGTTGAAAGTGATGGCAAACTGCGGAAGGAATACTTACCAGCAATATACTTCGATTCTTCTGTTGTTATAGATTACTATATCGCATACGGTATTTTTGTACCACCATTGGCTGATTATACGAATGATGACTATTACGGAGAGGGTGGGCTTTTATCAGTTGTTAGAGAGATCTTAAAGTCAGAAAAAAGAATCAAAGGTGTAATTGAAATTAGGAAGAAACTGCATTATGATAGTAAAAAAGCAAAAGCCACTCCAGTAGTTAGTCCTCTTGCTTTGTTAGAATTGATGGGATGGCATGCCGAAGTAGCGTTCAAACAAATTGCTGCAGAAGCGTCTGGAGTGAAATTTATTGAAAAAAAGCATCCAAAACAAATTGGCGACTATCTCAAAGAGATTATGGAACGGAGCGACGAGATCATGGAAAAAAAGATAGCAGAAGCAAAAAACGGCAAGACACGAGATGACGTCAAACCAACAAGTATAGAACTATTGGCAATGGAAACGTATTTAAGCCAACATTTTGCAGATGATCATGCATTACTAGGATTATTACAAGTTGATATAGTTAATTTTCAGTTGACGCTCAATAAGGTGTGGGAAGAACCATTTTTCTATGCTTATTTACAACTCGATGTTGCAGATATTATACACATTCTTCTAGCTCAACATTTAGGATGTAAATACATTGCAAGTTTTGATAGCGACTTCAAAAGAGTAAAAGATATTATCGAAGAAAAGACTGGAACCGAGGTTTTGGTAAGCCCTGATGAAATACTTAACTGTCTTTCTAAAGGGTAATTCTCCTAACTAATTTTGCAAAAGTGTTAACGTTTCCAATTTAATATGAAAACTTTTTCCAGTTATTTCTGAGAACTGACAGTTGAGTTTCATATTCAAGATGAATTAGAATCCTTTCATTCACTTTTTTTTTAGATTTTCAACACAATCACTCATTTTTTCTTTTTTTTCACACCATCTAAAATGTGGAAAAACAATAAATATCACGGATTCGTGGGTTCAGTAAAAAGAGGGATAGCTTTGAGAGAAGAGAAGAGATTAATTGACAGAATCCAACATATTAGGGATGCAGCGATTGTGGCAATAAGGGACCTAGCTGAAAAGTTAAACGGTAAATATCAGGTAAATCTCCAGATAAATGGAAAAATAAGTGAAACTGGAGTAGATGCAACATATAATGTGAATTTGGATGAAATTATGAATATTGAAGTTGAGGGAGAAAGAAGACGAGTCATTGAAAGACTAATCACAAGGATTAAGAAAAGGTTAGAAGGTTTCGACGAATCGTTATTACGTGATGCAATGGAATTAGAAAATATGGCGCTTTCATTCGGTATCAAAATTCCGTTTATTGCAGAAGGTTGCATTACAATCTACTTTTATAAAAAATAATAGGAGTTATTTGCCCATTTGGAATTGTGATATATCTTTGAATATATCATTTAATGCCCAGTACGTTTTTTTGTAAGTGTTATAGAGTTTTGTGTAGGTTCCTAAATTCTTTTCATCAGGCAGTAGGACTTCTTCTTTGAATTTAACAAATTTCTGTACAGCATCTTCTACTGATTTGTATAATTTCACTCCAACTGCAGCTAGTACAATTGCCCCTATAGTTGAAACGTCCTCGCTTACTGGTGAAACAATAGGCTTTCCCAGCGTGTCAGCTTTAATCTTTCTCCAAAGTGCGCTCCGTGAACCTCCACCGGTGGCGATTATTTTACTTACAGGAAAGCCTAATTCCTCGAATCGTTCGATAACATCACGGGCGTAATAGGTACTTCCTTCCATAATAGCTCGTGTAAAGTGTGCTCTGGTATGTCCAAGAGTGAAACCAAGAAATGTACCTCGTGCAGTCGAACTCCATTCTGGTGTTATAGATCCTGTTGTCCAAGGAAGGAAAATGAGTCCTTCACTACCAGGCGGGACTGCCGCTGCCTTTTCATCCATTATCCAATAAGGATCGACCTCTTTATCTGGTTCGCTTAATCTTTCGGCTTCTCTTATTTCTTCATGCGAAAATTGGTCTCTAAACCAGCGAAGATTGGCTCCTACAGCCATTCCGGGACTTTCTAAAATCCATCGCTTTGGGTCGCCATGATTGTGCATCTCAAGTACTTCGTTTGGATCTATGACCGACTCATCAATCGAAATCAGAATAGGTTCCGCACCACCTGTAATGTCACAGACCTCACCACTTTGCAAAGCACCTGCACCTACTACTGCAACCTCTTCATCCCCACCTCCAGCTACTACTGGAGTTCCTGGTTTCAGTCCCATCTCAGCAGCTACTTCAGAACTAATTTCTCCTATGACTTCTGTCGAAGGCACAACATCAGGTAATATATCAAAGTCAATTCCGGTTTCGCTTACAATTTTTTCTGACCAGATCCGCTTATGTACATTCCAGACAAGTGTGCACGATGCAAGTGTATATTCAGTGACAAATCTTCCGGTTAATTTTAGCAAAATAAAATCGTTTGGGTTCAAAATTTTATGCGTTTTCTCATAGATTTCTCGCTCAAACTCTTTCAACCAGAGAATTTTTGGAAGAATATGATAGGAATCGATTGTAAGCCCAGTTATGTCATGAAGTTCCTTACCATTATTTCCGAATATTTCTCGTAATTGTCGGGCTTGGTCGTCAGACCGTCTGTCCAAATAAAGAATCGAATTATAAAGTGGTTCACCATTTTTATCAACTGCGGTGCAGCCGTCAGTCTGGGAATCCGAGACAACAGCAACAATATCCTCCTTGTTGATGCCACTTTTTTCAATTGCTTTTTTTACTGTCTTCTTGGCGGCATCCCACCAAAGATTTGGATCAGTTTCTGCCCAAATTGGCAATGGTGTTAAAACCGGATAATCTTGGGACGCTGCAGAACTTATAACCTTGCCTTCGTCGTTACAAATGGTTACCTTAAGCCCAGTTGTTCCAACATCAAGTGCAACAAGATATGAAGACATAATAATCCCTACTAAAGTCTAATTAAGCTCATTATATTGAGGCGATCATATATAATACAATCTAAGCAATAATATAAAATCGGATTAATTTATGGTGATGAAAATGAAAATACTCATTGCTGGAGATGATTTCACACCAGCGTTGATGTTTAAAGAAGAAATAGAAAAAAAACTCGCGCCTTTAGGGAAGGAGTTAGATTTTGATTTTTTTGATATCGAAATAGATGAAAAATCTGTCGTCAAAGGACTACCAGGGATAAAGGAATATTTTGGAACCCCACAAGAGATAATAGACAAAATCAATGGCGTAGAGATTTTAGTCATCACATTTGCTCCGATCACAGAAGAAGTATTGGAAGCTGCAGACAAATTGCGAGTTATAGGATGCGGACGGGGTGGTCCAGTTAACGTTGATGTTGGTAATGCGACTAAGCGAGGTATACCCGTTTTAAATACCCCTGGAAGAAATGCGGATGCAGTTGCTGATTTTACTCTCGGTATAATTATTGCTTTAGTTCGAAATATTGTGACCGCTCATAACTGGATCAAAAAGGGTGATTGGGTGACTCCTCGAGAAGACACATTTGAAAAACCGACAGGACCGGAATTGAATAATCGGGTTTTAGGATTACTCGGGGTAGGAGCAGTAGGAGCATTAGTCGCGAAAAGAGCGAAACCGTTTGGTTTAGAAATTTGGGGATATGATCCATTCATTCCAAAAGAAAGGTTCGATGAAATTGGTGTACGAAAAATGGAAGACATAAATGAGTTGATTAACGGAGCAGATATTATCAGTGTGCACGCAAGACTCCCCAAAGGCTCAAAACCACTCATTTCATCGAAAGAATTTGACTTGATGAAAAAAACAGCGTATGTGGTGAATACAGCTCGAGCTATTTGTGTCGATCACAAAGCGTTGGTGAGAGCATTGCAGGAAAAGAAGATTGCTGGCGCCGCTTTGGACGTGTATGACGTAGAGCCAATAGATGTAGGCGACCCATTATTAAGACTAGATAATATATTGCTTACTCCGCATGCCGCAGGTGTGTCTTATGACATTCCCCGCAGAACTGGAGTAATGATCGCTGAAGGATTATTCCAGTTTTTGAGTAAGGGTACCGCACCTTATGTAGTCAATCGCGAAGTTTTAAAAGGAAAATAAAGGCGTAAGAGCGCCTTTCTTACTTTTGCTTTTAGTATCACTTTAATACTTCAAGGACTGCGTTTATATTTTCTTTGATTGTCCCGCCTGGGACAAAAATACCGTCTTGAATCGCTCCACCGATTGTAAAAGTCCATACATCAAGTTCTTTCATTTTTTCAATACGTTCATAACTGTTTATACTGCCTGCTATAATTAATGGAAGTCCTACGGCTTTTTGAACTTCTTGTATGAGTAATGGGACTTCTGCTGCAGGTTCACGTCTATAAGCTAAAAGATTAATGCCGGCAATGCCTTTTTTCTTCACCATTGTACCTTCTTCCACTATCTCTTCGATACTACCCTCAAGAATGCAGGGATGCCCTACAATCTGTCCGATATATGGGAAAAATCCTATATCGGTTCCGGCAATCGCTTGCATGGAAGAATCAATAAATGTTCCGCCTATCAAGTAGTCTACTCCCAGATCTACTGCCATTTTTGCCGATCTAAGATTCAATTCTTCCGACTCACTGACGACTTCGATAAATATTTTCATGTCCGTTTCACGCAATTTTGCCATTAAAGGCTTGTACTTATCGGTAGGAAGACCACCTTCCTGAGGATCTTTGAATCCAATATATCTAAGACTAGTATCCATTATATTATCTACGACTTCAAGCGCATTCGGTATAGTCACATCATCTTTTGTCAACATGTAAATTAGATCTGTCATTTGAAATACCTCCAAAATCGGGTTTACAAATTAAATTTATCATTAATTTCTCTTTTAAACTTTAAATTTTTTAGAATCGTGATAATGAAGAAGGGCACAGACCAAACGAAATATTGTTTAAAGGTAATCCAATAAAATGAAATCGCTACTATGAAAACCAGAAAGCTAATTAAATAGATATCACACCTTCTAAATTTGATGTAGACAATTATAAGCATCAGACACAGACTTATTGCGCTTACAATTGTGGAATAAGGTCTCTGAACTTGACCGAAGATACCATATCCTGGATGCCCAGCAGGTCCTCTACCCAATACGTTGTAGGTTAAAGACTGAAAATAATCAAATGGTGTAAGTAGAAAGGGTAGGCTTAGAATTAAAAATAAGCCAATGATAATCAACAAATTCCGAACACGGTTTCGCGTTTTATAAAGAAAAATAGGTAAGATCAAAATAGGAACAGGTTTAATCATCGTACTTATAGTAAAGAGAATAGTAGCCTCTATTTCGTTTCCTTTTTCTAGCCAGAAAAATGCAAGTAACAAAAATAGTAACATAACGACCTCATATTTTGCATTAGTGCTACTATTGAGAACAAATGGATTAAAAACCCAAATTGCTAAGCCAAGAAAAGAATTCCAAAACTGTCCATTGTCTAAAATTTTGTAAATAACTAGTCCGGTCAATATATCCATGCAAAATAGAAAATAATGCGTTATCGTTAAATGAGGCACACCAACCAGCGTACTGATGATATACAATACTGCTGATAAATAGAGATGTAATGCAGGTTTTGATGTGTAAGCTGTTGTTCCAAAAACAGCATAGACATTGTTTCCTGCAATGAATTCTTTTGCTGCAGCATGAAGTGCTGGAAAATCATCTGGGGTTGGAGGTTTGTAACGAATCACGAGTAATCTAAAGATGAAAGCTGTAACACAACAAATACTGATTGCAAAAAGTCGGAAGAGTTTATTCGTGATAATATAATCCAGAAATAATTCTACTTTTAATACAATTTCTGAAAGAGCAGTCTTCATTAGTTGAATGATTCTGTCAGCTCTCATAGATTGTCGGAAGTGTAACAATTGTATATAAGAATAGTGGCAGCTTCTTCTACTATCACTTATTTTGAACAATTAACCTGTAAAGAGAATATTCTACGTCTTTCCTTTAAAGCACGGAAAGAACCAGATATTACCACCTGAATAACTAGAGTCATATCTAGCAATATCAGCATCAGTCAGTTCTTTAAGGGCACGTTCAGCCCGCTCTTTTGACCAACCTGCTTGCATGACGTCTGCCAGTGTCAACCAACCTTTTTCTGCTGCAAGATTAAGAATCTCTCGGAGATCATCACTTAGAGCAACATCAACAAATTCCACAAGTTTAACACCAGATTTCAGTTTTTTTATCCCTGGAATTACTTTTTGTTTCTCAAGTTTCTTGACACTTTTTTCAACATCTTGAAGCGAACTCTTCACACCCATTGTTTTTAATTCCGCCAAGAGATCTGCAATAGAGACAAGACCTCCTGTCTCATTTAACTTGTTCTCCCCAATCAACAAGATTTTTTCAGAGAGTGTATCAAAGTATTTTCCTTTGAAAAGTAAAGGTTTGGTTAGTTTTTCACTAGGAAGCGTTGGAGACAATCCTGCTTCGATTCTCATTTTTCTATATTTTTCAAGGACTGCAGCTGACATGTTGCAAACATCATTTCCAAACTCTTTTTCAATTCTTTCTAAGCCTGTCTTCAACTCTGCAATTCTTTCCAAGTCTCCTTCTAGCTCTTGGAACTCAAGTTTTTTTTCAAATCCTCTGTATGCATCTTCCATTGGCGAAGATATCTCGATTTTATTACCACATTTAGGGCAAAATTTTGCGTCCTCAGGAAGTGATATACCACATTTAGGACAGAATTGGCTCAATAAAACATCCCTTCTTTGTATAAATAATATCAATAAGGATTTTTTTTCAGAGAATAACTACATTTCAGTTGCTTTTTCTTTTTTAGCAGCATCCTGATTTTCTTTGTTTGAATCTGTCATTTCTTCTGACTGGACTGATTTTGATTCTTTTTCCATAGAAGGGTCCTCAAGAAAGTCAGATTCTGTAATGTCTTCCATAGGAGGCGAGGGCAATCCTTGAGTATCAATCCCTGCTGGAAGGGTACCAAGTTTTTCATCAGCCTCTTTTGTTTGCGCAATATGCTGTTCAAGGTTGCTCACAATACTCAATACCTTAGCTGGATCGATTTCTTCAGAAGAAGTTGTTGTTCTTAAGAGCGCTGAAATCTCAGGTGCCACGATTAAGTAATCTACAAGACTTTCAGCACGGTTGAGTTTGAAAATCTCTTTTTTTATATCATTTTGTTCGTCTGTTATTAGTTGACATTCTTCAAGGAGTCTAATAGCTTCTTCTTTATCACCTAATGCTTTAGCTCCTTGTGCGGCTGTATATTTAGTTCTAAATTGTTTTTCAAGTTGTGTTTTTCGTTTTTCTAACTGGGCAATGGCCTTTTTTAAGGCTACTTGCAGTCGAAATTGTCTTTCTGTGTTACCTTGTTTTTTCCAAATTCCCATTAGGATTCCCTTACTCAGCTTTCTCAATAAAAATCAGCACACGGACATTAATAAAAGTTTGTTAGATTTAATTGAGAAATTAGCTTCTACGTTAGAATAAATACTCTACAGAATCATTTAAACCACAATAATTCAATATTCAGAGCGCTTATGCGAAATTAGATGGATGTCACTTTTTAAATACCTGCTCTAATGCACGCCATAGATGATCAGATGCTGGTCTCAGTAGATCTCGATAATTATTCTCCTTCGTAAGAATTTTACGTATTTGTGGGTCACTTACGAATTCACCTACGATCACCGCAGCTATATTTTCACTCTCTAGTTGTTCTACAATCATTGGAGTCTTTTCTGGGCTCGCCGAAATGATCAAGCAACCAGAGCTAATCAGTTGAAAAGGATCAATTTCGAAAAATTCACAGATAGCTTCTGTTTCATGGGCTATAGGAATCAACGCTTCTTCAATTTGCAAGCCAATATGAGATGCATCTGCGATCTCGTGAAGTCCTAAGAATATACCTCCTTCGGTAGGATCATGCATTGCGTTGACACCTCCTACACTCATTGCAATCTGAGCATCTTTCACCACGCTGATTTTTTTGATGAATTCTTTTGCCTGCAATATAACTGAGTCTTCCAGGTTCTCTTTAAGAATGGTTTCCATTTCTTCAGCAAGGATTGAGGTGCCTTCCAACCCAACACTCTTTGTAATAATAATCTTGTCACCAGGTTTTGCACCATTAGAAGTTACATAATTATCTTTTTCAGTCTCACCAACCATGAAACCGACAACGATGGGCCTACTAATTCCTGGCGTGATTTCCGTATGTCCTCCTGCTACGGTTATATTAAGTTCTTTTGATGCAGCGTCAATTTGTGAAGTAATTTGGCCTAACATCTTCCTGTGATCTATTTCCGTTTTCTCAGGTAATAAAATAGTTGTTAAGTACCAAAGTGGAATGGCACCACAGGTCGCAATATCGTTTGCATTAATATGAACTGAAAGCCATCCAATGCTCTCTAAACTACCTGTAATTGGGTCAGAAGTAACAACAATCACCTTTCCATTCATTTTGATGATTGCTGCATCTTCACCTATTCCAGGTGCAAGCAGAAGTCGTGGATTTTGAGTACCTAAATGTTCAAAAACGATCGTTCGTAGCACATCTACTGGAATTTTTCCGGGTGGAAAATTTTTCACCATAGTTAAAAAGTTCCTCCTATAAGACCTTTTTTCAAGAAAGATTTGAACATAGAGAAACCTTTTGAAGTATCATCGGATTATTTCTCGACGTGACTTAAAAACTGTTATGGGCGTGATCAATCCAATTGAAGCAGAATAACATACATCGTATCCGTCTTCCAGTTCCTTTCTTTGTTAATCACATTTATATTCATTTAATCGAGAATTATGAGACTTCTAATTTGATTTTAATCGACTGCGGCCCAGCTACTGAAGAGGCGTTCAACACACTTTCCAATTATGTCCAATCTATTGGATATACTATGGAAGATATCGAGGCATGTATAGTTACTCATAGTCACTATGAGCATTGTGGAATGCTTGAACGAATCAAACAGAACTATAAAGTAAAGATTTTAGCACATCCCGCAATGTTAAACTTCGCGTCAATTGACTTCAATGAAATCCTTTCTTCGGTTTATGAGTTGTTTGTTACAAATGGAATGCCAGAGGTATCTGTAGAAAAATTTCTGAGTTTATATCAAAGTATCATAAAAGAGAATCCAATACCGTTGATTGATGAAGTAATTTATCATAGAGATTATATTTCAAAGAATCCAGAATTGCAGATCATTTGGACACCTGGGCATGCAGAAGATCACTTATGCATTTATAATGAAAACACAAAGGTAATGTTCACAGGAGATCATGTTATTTCAAAAGTTACGCCTCAAATCGGACTTACTTACAGTGTACAATCGGAAAACCCTCTGAAAGTGTATCAACAATCTCTTCAAGAGTTATTAAATTATGATATTGAAATTTCTTATCCAGGACATAATAACCCAATTGAAAATACGCATGAGCGGATAATTGAGATTTTAAATCATCATAAATCTCGGGAAAATTGGATTCTAAAAACATTAGATTCTAAAAAACTCACAGCATTCGAAATTGGGTCAAAAATATTTGGCGAGATATCGAAAATTGGGCACTACATCATTTCTTGTACTGAAACGATTGCCCATCTTAAATCCCTTGAAGCTAACGGAAAAGTCAATAAAATACTCAAAGACGGAATTTATTATTATGAAAAAGTGTCTTAGCGTGAAAAAGAAGAGCCTATATTTTATCCATAAATTTCTTTAGATTTTTCTGGTTTTTACGCTTCAGCACAACAAGTTTTCTAGTAGATGGATTGAATATAGCAAGATTAACCTGACTATTAAGAAATCGCTTAAGTGAATCAGGTATTATTTTCCATGTCTCATCAAGAAGACCTAAATGAATATTGCTTCCCATAAAAGAAGAATAGAATAAAACCATGCCAACCGATTCAAAGATCTCAGATAAGGATGCCATATGTACTCTTAAAATGATGCATAAGGCGATTTCATCGCGTCTATCTCTCGCAACAAATATGGATCTATCCTCAAGGTACTCTTCTTCAACACTCTGAAAATTATGCAATAACGTGGCTTTTAAATCAGCATGTAGTTTATATCTGCGATTTTGTTCTTTCAATCTTGAACTAGAAGCCACATTTAATTCCTCTACGACTTAAAAGTTGAGAATATTACTGCAAATAATGAATGGTAAATCACCTATATTTCTCTTTTGATAGAGAAATACAATTGACCAATGGTCAGCGTTATAGAGTGAGTGTTTTTATAACCCATTCGCAAGAAGACCACCCATCGAGTAGGGGGAATGATTTGCGGGAGAATGTTTCACTTTTACTCAGGTCTCTCCATGCTTAAATAGCTGAGAGTTACTATTTATCTATGGTCACTAATAATATCAGTCAAGATACACCAAGCACGGTTGAAGGAACTAGAAGGAGAGAAGCAGGGAAGAACGAAGAATGATTCACACGACGAAATTCAGAATCTATCCAGATCCGACACAAGAACGTAAACTTAATGAGATTTTCACCATCTATAATCGAGTGAAACGAATTGGTTATAACCTGATGTTTCACGGGGAAGAATATATTACTGAACACTTCGGTGACGAGTGCACAGCCCGATAACCTTAGGGCTGGTCTTTCATCTCACGGAAAGATTGAAGATTATCATAAAACGTGGGATTATATCAATGATGTCACAGTTTTATAAATAATCGTAAGGTTTAAGAACCATTTAGAGTCTGGACGGAAATAATATCATACAAAATTTGATTTCTGGAAAAATAATTATAACGCATTAGGTTCGAAATATTGAGAACTTTTCTTTATACGAATCAATGATGTTAAATAACCCGCAATCCTATTTCTTATTTTTTTGGACTGCAATTTTAATATTTGATCTAACAGTTCCTTATTCTTTTCAAAATCATCTTCAATCAAATGGCCGTAAGTTTCCAAGATTTTTTTAGAGATATTTTTGATATGTGATGGTCTAATCTTTCCCAAGAAGCAACAACTCCATTTATTCCTTAGATGTTTCAGTCACTCGTCTAAGTACACAATTCTTTTAATAATATTTTCTTTAAAGGAATGATTGAGAAGTTGCATCTACTTTTTTAAACAAAAAAATTGACTGCATTCTAAAAAAATTTGTAGTGTGAGAATCTATGAGGGTTATTTCAGAGAGAATGAAGGATATTCCTCCATCTGGAACATTGAAAATGCTTGCAAAGTCAAAAGAATTAGAACAAAAAGGAAGAAAAATAATACATCTAGAAGTAGGACAGCCTGATTTTGATACACCCCTACATATCAAAGAAGCTGCAATCAGTGCGCTAAAAGATGGATTTACGAAATACACTTCAAGCCAAGGTATCCCACAATTATTAACAGCAATTGCGGAAGACACTAACAAGGATGATGTATCAATCACACCTGAAAATGTAATTGTAACGCCTGGTGCAAAGCATGCAATTCTTCTCGCAATGCTAGCAACGTTAAATCCAGGAGATGAGGTTTTAATTCCAACACCAGCTTGGCCTACTTACTTTACTTCAATAAAAATGGCAGGTGGAGTTGATATTCAAATCCCAGTTGATGCTTATGATAAGAGCATTGTAGAGAAATTGAATAATGGAATTACACAAAAATCCAAGATGATTCTTATTAATTCGCCAAGTAATCCTTTAGGAGATGTCATGGATAAGGAAGTATTGCAAGAAATCTATCAACTTGCAGTTGAGCATGAATTATTGATTCTCTCTGACGAAATCTATCAAAAACTTGTTTATAATATTGGTGAAAGAGCCGCCACTGTTTTGGCTATAGATCCAGAATGTGAAAGAACGATAGTCATAAATGGGTTTTCGAAAGCTTATTCGATGACTGGCTGGCGTTTGGGTTATGCTGTTGCATCTTCTGAGATCGTTAAAAACATGATTCGCATTCAACAAAACTCTACCACATGTCCTACTAGTTTTGTTCAGATGGCAGGTGTTGCTGCTTTGCAAGGCACTCAATTGCCAGTAAAGCGCATGGTAGAGCGATTTAATGAGCGAAGAATGGAAGTAACGCGATTATTAAATAATATAGATAGTGTAAGATGTAATCTACCTCAAGGTGCATTCTACGTATTTCCTGACTTCTCCGAACTAAAAATTACATCAGAAACAATGGCATTAAAATTACTTGAAAAAAAGGGTGTAGCAACAGCGCCGGGTGCAGTATTCGGAAAAGGTGGTGAATACCATCTAAGATTATCTTATGCCAATTCTCTAGAAGAAATTCGTCAAGGTGCAATTCTAATTAAAGAATTCGTAGATTATGAAATTTAGAAATGTAATGTTCTAGAATTCCTGTTAAGTTAACTATATATCTCCATAAGTTGTTGTTTAAATAGATCTACTGAATGATTGGCGTCGTTGTTAGACTAACTTCTGAGGCAATTTCGTTGAACTCCATAAACGAAAACAATAATTCCTTCAACGATGAAGTTGGAATTTTAGTAGAGGAACAAGAAGCTACTGGTTTCAAATGTGGAGTTTGCGGAGCTAATTTAAAAGTAAGAGTTTATTTTAAAGATGACAAATATCACAGAAGAATCAGTTGCCCAATTTGCAAGTATAGTATAACTCCTTCTGAAAGAATGCCCCTTTAAGAATCCTTAAGCGTACTTTCTAATCCTAAATCTTCTCAAGACGAATTTTCTGTCCAATCTTTTCTGAGTCTTAAAATTTGGCGCACTATTTTAGATGAACTATTTAATTCTTCATTACCGAATTTTGATAACCTTACAATTTCACATTCAATATTTCTCTCTTTTAATTCTTGTTCTAACCAAGTTATTGCAGGCCATTGATCATATCCAAGTGCAACAATATCTGGACGTATTTCTTCTAAAATCTTTAACTTATCACCGCCTTCTGTACCTAAAATTGCCTTATCAACTGATTTTATAGAAGCTACAAGAGCTCTTCTGTGTTCTTCAGAAAAAATAGGCTTTTTTCCTTTCATTGATTCCACAGAAGAATCACGTGAAATAACGACAATTAATTCCGAGTTATCGCCGCCTAGTTTTTTCGCTTCTTTGAGATATTTTACATGTCCATAATGGAGGATATCAAAGGTACCAAAACATAAGACGCGCTTTCTTCGAACAGATTTTAAAGGAGGTATTGGCTTTGACAATTTTAAGCACCACATTATTCTATTAAAACCGATTTAACTTCCTGTAGTCTATAATGAAATCGCATTTATTCTATTGAAGATTGATTCTTGATGAAGAGACAGATTATGAGTTTAAAGTGATATTGTTGACGTTTAGTTGGACTTACATGAATGATGGTGATAACGAAATTTAAAAAAGCGTCTGTGGTTATCATAAGTGTAGATGTATGAACATATTAGAATTTGCATTAAGAATAATTCATTCTAATTATAAGTGGAGGTATCCTTAATTGGCCGATAAAATAATAACCGTGAAAACTGCGGAGGCACGACAGAGAGATGTAGGTCGTGGGAAGGTTCGTATTGATGGAGCAGCAATGCGTTCCATAAGTGTCACTACAGGTGATGTTATCGAAATACAAGGGAAAAAAACAACTGCCGCTATAGCGTGGCCAGCATATCCCGAAGATCAAGGAAGTGGGATCATTCGGATGGACGGAATTATCCGTAGAAACTGTGGTGTCACGCTTGGCGAAAAAGTAAAGATAAAGAAAGCAGATGTTAAGGCTGCACGATCAATAACGATTGCTCCGACTTCAATGCCACTTTCGATCGATTATGGGTTTGAAAATTTTGTTAAGAGAAAACTATTAGGATATCCTGTATGTCGGGGTGATACCGTACTTATCCCGATTTTAGGAAGAGCGATGCCTTTCAGCATTGTATCGACTACACCAAAAGGAATTTGTCTTGTAACAGATGCTACCTCCTTAAATGTAAGTGAAAAGCCACTAACTGACACTGACACTGGTTTTCCAAGAGTAAGTTATGAGGATATAGGAGGACTTTCTGAAGAGATTACTAGAATTCGAGAAATGGTTGAATTGCCATTAAAACATCCCGAATTGTTTAAAAGATTAGGTATTGATCCACCAAAAGGAGTTTTGTTACATGGTCCTCCTGGTTGTGGTAAAACACTTATTGCGAAAGCAGTGGCCAGTGAATCGGATGCTCATTTCATTCCAATAAATGGACCCGAAATTATGAGCAAATTCTACGGGGAGTCAGAACAAAGACTACGACAGCTTTTCAAGGAAGCTGAAGAGAATTCACCAAGTATTGTTTTTATTGATGAAATAGATGCTATCGCTCCAAAACGAGAAGAAGTGACAGGAGAGGTAGAAAGAAGAGTTGTTGCACAACTTTTAGCTTTAATGGACGGATTAGTGGCTCGTGGACAAGTTATAGTCGTTGGCGCCACTAATCGGGTGAATGCAATAGATCCCGCCTTAAGGAGACCAGGCAGATTCGATAGAGAAATAGAAATTGGAGTTCCAGATAAAATTGGACGCCAAGAGATTCTACTTATCCATACACGTGGTATGCCCTTAGCTGAAGATGTTCAACTGACTCGAATTTCTGAAATAACTCACGGATTTGTAGGTGCAGATCTCACCGCTTTATGTCGTGAAGCTGCTATGAAGTCATTAAGAAGATATCTTCCTAAAATTAACTTAGAAGAGGACGTTATCCCTCCAGAAATCTTAAATACTCTTGAAGTTAATATGGAAGATTGCTTAAACGCATTAAAAGAAGTACAGCCATCCGCAATAAGAGAAGTCCAGATAGAGGTGCCAAACATTAATTGGGAAGATATTGGTGGCTTGGAAATTGTAAAGCAAGAACTAATAGAAGCCGTCGAATGGCCCTTAAAAAAGCCTGAAGCGTTTAAAAGATTGGGTATAACACCTCCAAAAGGAATTTTATTATATGGTCCCCCTGGCTGCGGTAAAACTTTGCTTGCAAAAGCCGTTGCCACAGAAAGCGAAGCCAATTTCATAAGCATCAAAGGCCCAGAAGTTTTATCAAAATGGGTTGGAGAATCCGAAAAAGCTATTAGAGAAGTCTTCCGAAAGGCTAGGATGGCATCTCCAGCGATTATTTTCTTTGATGAAATTGACGCAATAGTGCCAAGACGCGGTACAGGCTTTGGCGACTCTAATGTAACTGAACGAGTTATTAGCCAAATTCTGACTGAAGTTGATGGTCTTGAATCGTTACAGAATGTTGTAGTGATCGCTGCTACCAATCGCCCTGACATAGTAGATCCAGCAGTGCTTAGACCAGGTAGGACAGATCGCCTTATACTAGTACCTCCGCCTGACAAAAATGCGCGCCTTGAAATCTTTAAGATTTATACGCGAGAAATGCCAATTACTGACGGTGTTGATCTAGAAAAATTAGCTAATGCTGCAGAAGGCTACGCGGGATCTGACATTGAAGCGTTATGCCGGGAGGCTGCAATGCTTGCATTACGAGATAATGAAGATACGGAAGAAGTTGAAGCACAATATTTCACCGATGCAATGAAGAAAATTCATCCTACAGTTACTGCAGACGTAATTCGCTGGTATGAAAGACAATCAGAACACTTTAGAAGAACTAAAGTCAAAGCACAACCTCAGTTCGTCTAAACGATTTCTTCTTTTTTTCTCATTCCAAGGAAAGCGCTTTTTCCTTTCCATAATGTTGACTAGTAATTTTTTTTTACGAACTCTAAGCCTGACAGATCAGAGGAGACCTTCTAAAAAAGAAAAAGTTTAAATTTAAGGAAAACAAAAGCAGCTCAATGCAATCGAGTCAGTTTATCTTCAAAAAGAATAGAGCGAACTCGCAATATCTAAACGTCATATATTTTTTTATAATTCTAAAAGTGCCCACTAAAAAGACCCTTGGAGTACGACTGGTGTATCCATGAAAATTTTGATGACAATGCCTTCATTTTTGCCACATAGAGGCGGCAGCGAAATAATGGCATATGAACTTGCTAAAAGACTTGTTGAATTCAGACATGAAGTGATAATCCATACTATACAAAAAAAGGGCACAAAGAAATACGAAAAAATAGACGGAATCGAAATCTATCGATTCAAAGACATAAGACTGTTTCCAAAGTTATCAAGAATTACGCTCGGCAAAATTCCATCAATTTTTTCATTTTCTGCAATTCCATCTTTATTTAAACTTGTCAAAAAAATACGTCCTCATATAATCCATAGTCATTTTTTGGCGGATACTGGGCTTGCAGCAATAATCGTGGGAAGTATATTGAAAATACCCGTAATAACATCGCTCCTTGGAAAAGATATCTTTGATCCAATTGATCCAGTGCCTACAAAATGGCATAACTGCCTTGTATGGCTCATGGAAAAGTCCTCAAAAGTTATAGCATGTAGTAAAGATCAAAAAAGGCGAGCACAAGTTATGGGCGTTTCTTCGGACATAAGTGTAATACCTCATGGCGTGAACACCAAAAAATTTGTCCCATCAATAAAAGTGGATATTAAAAAGAAATTGGGAATTCGCGGTCCAATGGTTTTATCTGTTCAACGTCTTCATCCTCGAAAAGGATTAACCTATTTAATTGACGCAATTCCTATCATCTTAGATAAAATACCTTCAGCAAAGTTCGTTATCGTAGGGACAGGATCAGAAAAAATGAAAATAGAAAAGAAAATTAACGCACTAAGAATTGAAAATAGTGTAAAATTAGTTGGCTTCGTTCCAGAATCGGAACTCACCCATTATTATGCAAACTGCGATTTATTTGTACTTCATTCTCTTTATGAAGCGTTTGGAATCGTTTTACTTGAAGCAATGGCCTGTGGAAAGCCTGTTGTTGCTACCAAATGTGGAGGTATTCCTGAAGTAGTAATAAATGAAAAAACAGGTTTACTGTCACCTCCAAGAAAAGCAAATGAACTTGCAAGAGCATGCATTAAAATTTTACAAAGTCCTGAAATGAAGCAAAAAATGGGACAAAATGGATTGAATAGGGTTTTAAAGCGATTTAGTTGGGACTCATTAGTGAAAAAATATTTGAATGCATATATGTGACCTAAGAATTGAAAAGCAAAGGTTGCGTTTTTCAGGAAACGCATCTAGATTACGAATGAGTTTATAATAAAAACTCTAAGCTAGGGATATTATGAGTAACGACAGAGGAGCGTTAAAGGAATTATTCTATGGGACATCCCTTGTTACTATAGGCGGAATTATAAGAGATGCTATTAGATTTATTACCATAGCGTTATTAAGTATTCTTTTAACGCCTACCGGTTACGGAATATACGTTCTAGTGTTTACCATTCCAGGAATGGTCTTCAATTTTGCATTGAATGGTCTAATAGAAGGGATAGTGAGATCTGTTTCTGTTTATTTCGCCAAAGCCGAATATTATCAACTCCGAAATGTGATAATCAAAATTCTAGGGATTCATTTTGTTGCTGGTATATGCATTAGTATAGTTCTATACTTTTCTTCAGGCTTTATTAGTGAATCTATTTTGTTAAAACCAGAAATAACAGAACCCCTTCGCCTTGCATCATTTGCTGTATTACTTTTATCACTTTTCGGAGGAGTAATTAATGTTTTTAGAGCTCTTCAACGAATAAATTATTTTGTTACGCTTCATCTTATACAAGTTGTTACATATCTTGCTGTGGTTTCGGTTTTCCTAAATATCGGGCTTGGAGTTATTGGTGCAATTCAGGCACGAATTCTTACTGGATCTGCCACATTATTAACGGGTCTTATACTCTGTATTAAGGTCTATAAGGATATTGTCTCTACCCAAAAAGTGGTACCCTCTAAAACTGATTCATTAAAGGGTGTTGCAGTCTTTAGCTTTCAAATCAATATCCTTAATGTGTTACTATCATCTAGAGCAGACTTGATCATCGTATTTCTGGGAACGTTCAGTACTACCACAGATGTAGCCTATTTCTCCATTGCAAACAGTGTAATTCAGATAATAAGGTATATACCGGAATCTCTGGCAATCATGCTCTTCCCAGAATTTTCAAAAATGTACACAAAAAATGAGTTCCCTTTAATGAGAAGGATATTCAGAATCTCATTAATATTATCGGTAGTTGCAGCAGCTTTTGTTGGAGGTGTATTCATAGTAGGATCTAGACCACTTCTATCATTATTTGCTCCAGAATATCTGCCAGCATATCCTGTAATAGTCATTATGGTCATCGTATCAATAGTCAACTCAATCTCGGGTAGCATTGGTTCTGTTATTAAGGGACTTGATAAACTGAATATCTCAATTAAATATGGGTCGATTGCAGCAATTGTAAGCATTACTTTAAATCTCATTTTTTCTTACGCAGGTATTTATAATTCCGTAGTTGGAGGACTAATATTTCTAGTAATAATACTGATTTGGGAAATCCCTCCTCTTATTGAAGTCTCTAAATTATTGGAAATCCCACTGCCAGGCGACCTTTTTTTAAAATTAGGTTTAGTTCTGCCAATATCCATTTTCATTCCGTTTATATTTACAAGGCTCTTGGGGAATATATATCTTCAATTAATGTTGGTTCCTATTTTTATTGGGCTTTTTGGACTCTCAAGTATAATTTTAGGAGTCTTTAAGAAAGAGGAATTTGACTACTTAATTACCAATCTATTAAAGAATGCACCACTAAAAAGGCTGGTGCCCATAGTACAGTTCTTGAAGCGTTTTGCAAGATAAAACCAACTTGGCAAGAATTATTCCTATTTGAAACATGTGTAGGACGGAAAATTGCGTATTTGCAGGCAAGCAAGAATCTTGATAAACTTAGGCAACAGTTTACTGTGATTTACTGATTTCTTTATAACATTTAATTATCTTAGGGACAATGATGCCTTTACTAAATCTATTAGTCACATAATGTCGCCCTCGTTGTCCCATCTCCGTTCTGAGCGAGTTATCATTTAAGAGCACCATAATCGCTTCAGAAATTTCTTTAATGCTTGGTCTTACTAGAAGGCCATTAACTTTGTCTATAACAATATCCAGAACTCCACAGACCTTTGTTGCAATAACGGGTGAATTGGCTGCCATAGATTCAATAAGAACACGACCTAGAGCCTCTTCTCTTATTATAGGTGCCACCATCATATCAGCAGCCGAATAGACGCTAGGCAATAGTTTATAAGGTAGATTTCCAGTAAAAAAAACCTGCTTATTCAATTTTAAGGTATGAACTAAATTCTGCATAGAGTTAAGAAGAGAGCCACCTCCGACTATTACAAAAGTTGCATCTACGCCATTATTTATTAAAAACTGTGCAGTTTTGATAAAGAGTTCGATACCTTTCTCAATTTTAAGACGTCCTACGAAAATTATAGTCTTCTTCTTATTAGGAAATGAAGGGATTAATTGTTTAAAGATATCCTTTTTTATATTTTGATATGACTCAGGATTAAAGAAATCTGGAATTACTTCTATTTTTTCTTTGGGCACTCCGTTTTCTGCAAGTATTTTCTTTACGCAGTTACTTATCGAAATTATTTTATCTGAAAACCCTATCAGTTTTCGTCTTATTTTAATTTTGAATAAAAAAATAGGTGTCAGAAAATATTTCAAAAGATCTGGAACGCGTGGAGGGAAATAAAGATACATTACACATTTACTAAGATTTTGAAAAGTACAGGTATGACATATTACTCTTTTTCTGAAAGATGGCAAAATATGGTTTCCATGAAAACATGTGGTCCAATGGCTATTTGCATAAACTATAACAGGAATATTCATTATTTTTCCTGCAAGAATTCCTTCAAGTAGAGTGTCCATATTAAATATATGGATAAGATCTACATTGTTCTTCTTAAGGAAAGAAATTAGTTTATATGCATTCTTGATTGAAAAAAGGAAGTTATAAAATAACTCCTTGAAGAAAAAGCTTTTTGACCTGTGATTTGACAGGATTCTATGTACCTGTAATTTTTTAACGGTAGAGTTGTTTCCAATCGAGTTTCGAATTCCTTCAACTTTTACTGTTACGACATGCATGTGAATATTTTGTTTAGAAAGTGCAAATGCTACGTGATATGCACCGATTTCCCCACCACCTTTGACTTTTGGTGGAAAAAATCTCGTAAGGAAGCAAACCCGCATGTTCTTCAACTCAGAAATACGAATTATTTTTGTGAAACAATTTCAAGAACTTAAATTAACAAATTCCGGTCGCTAAGCCGAAATTACCTTTAGTTGTGCTCCTAACGGAATATCTTTTTTAACTGTTTCTTTATATTTTGTTATCTTTAGTGGCGAATAAAAGTTCCAACCAAAAAGGTGAATGCCAAAGTTTTAGCGACAAAACCTTTTTACAGGATGAGGGGGCGATTTAAGAGGAGTCCACTCGCCTTTTAGGCCGTTGTAGTTCAAGATCGCATCCAATCAAAAAGTGTTGCTTGCTTTTTTTGATCAGAGAGATTTTCAAGGCGCTCCAGTCCTTTTTTCACTCTATCCTGAGAAAAATCATGTTCTTCACATAGAAATTCGAGAATTTTATTCTGATCGAGAGGTAACCATTCAATAGAATATTCATCCGTCACTTCAGGGTGTAAGAAAATTGACCGTATTTGATCAATAGGCACTTCGGCTAATATATCTTTCACTCGCATTATAGACTCTAAATCACCGTGTTCTTTTATTAACTTTAATGCTGTCTTAGGTCCTATTCCTTTTACTCCGTCGTTAAAATCAGTTCCGACAAGAATACCAATGTCAACCAGTTGTTCTCTCGATATTTCAAGGTCTTTAAGCATTTCTTCAAGGTAAATGAGTTCTAGCTTTACTTCGATATATGTTGATTTTCTGGGCAATTTTCGACGTCCGGTGATTGTAAGATTGCGTATCAGCCTATCCGCACCAAATAATAAGCTATCATGATCCTGAGATCCTACACCCCAGCATTCACCTTTTCTGACCATGTAAGATGCTTGGGCTTCTCCCTCACTTGGAGCTTGTACATATGGAAGTCCCATATATGATAAGAGCATCTTACTATCGGAAATCATTTTTTCGGTAAATCGTGATGATGCCTGGGCATATTTCTTAGCTTCTACTAAGTCTCCTCTATCAAGAGCATCGAGCCATTTTTCTATGGCAGTTTCTCTAATTTGTTTTCTTTCTACGATTGTTTCATGTTTCAATTCTGGAGGTTTACCATCAAAAACATAGATTGGTCGGATGTTTTCTTCAAGTAAATTTATGTTACGATAAAAAATACCACTTAAGTGGGATGTAATTCGCTTTTGGCTGTCTAATAGAGGCGTACCGTTTTGCTGACGAATTATTGATAGAAATTGATACAGCACGTTCATTGCATCAATAGCGATGTCTTTTCTACTAAGATCTTTTAAAGCAAGAGTATGTGTGGTGCTCTCCAAAAGATCTTTTATTTTGAGTCCCATTGATTTTAGACCGTTCCTTTTATTATAGATGTTTATTAACAACTAGAGATAAATATCTATCCACCCACAGTCTGAATCAGGACGTGAGTGGTGTCCCCGCTAGGACGGTTGAGCGGGATACCCGTTGCCATATAGGGAACGGGCTTTGCATGTTTTATACCAAAGCATTTTTTACGTCTCTCTTGATACACCCGATAGATGTTAACCGCCGCGATGTAATCGCGGTCGGCTAGATACGAACACGCCTCACAGTAAAAGAACCTACCCGTTTTTAGCACCTGGCGGGTACGTGGTTCGCTTATTTTCGCGCCTTTGGCACCGCAGCGCGGGCAATAACTCGACGTCCAGCGAGGATTTACTCGCACGATTTTAATGCCGAAGCGCTTAGTCTTATATTTGAGTATTTCATATAATGCCCCTCGTAGCCAGTTGGAGAGTTTGCGGGACAACTTACGCTTGTGTTTCGGCGGCTGGTAGTTGCGCAAGTCCTCCAGCACGATGGTCTTGCACCCCCATTTAAGGGCGGTCTCCAGCAGGTGGTTACTCGCCAGATGCAGAATTTCCTCCCGATAACGGTTTAGTTTACGATACAGCCGCTCCAGTTCTTGTTGGCGTTTGCCCTGTCCGTACCAGTTGACAGGGTAGCGGTCTAACTTGCGTTGCAGCCGGGCGATGTGGTGGTAGAGGTAATCTATTTTATATAACACGGTGCGAGACGGCGACCAGAATAGCGGAGTGCTCATCTGCGACCCAGCTTCACAGATTACCGAGGTCGTCAGGTTGATCACCCCTAGATCCGTTGCCAGCACACGGTTAGCACCTAACGGGGGGTATTCTGCTTGAAGATGAGAGTTGTGCTGTGGATCAAAAGACCAGGGAAATTCCAGGAAAGGCAGTGTCAAGCCGCTTTTCAGCGTGATGTCGCGTAAGATGGGAGGACACAATTTGCTATGGGGTGAGGTCACACGTTGTTGAATTTTTCTAGGTATTGACAGAGTAAACTCACACCATACCCAGTGGGAGGTTTTTGAGGGCTGCGGGCGGCAGGGTACTTTCAGACGGATAGCGATGGTGCTCGGTTCTGGCTGCGGCTGCCAGTGATACTGGATGGCCTGTCCCTCATCAGGGCTGTAGGGCAGGATAAACGAGCGAATACGCGGTTTCACCAGCTGCGTATAGGGAAACTGTGTCAAGACGCTTAAATCCAAGCCGAGTTAATAGTGGTATCTCCTGAGTAGGCGTAAGGTCTGGCGGATCATGGCCCAGCGGTAATACTTGCCGTCAAACATAGCTAAGGTGAGGCCAACGCGGCGCACCAGTGTGTCGAGTTGACCCGCCACTCCCGTGATGTGCACGACCCGTAGTACATCATAATAACAGTTCTTGCGTGTGGTTTGGGAGCGGAGAATGCGACCCACCTGCTCGGCGATACACCGCCTGATGCGTGAGGGAAGATATACGATACCCTCATTAGGGGTGGTTAAAATGACACGTTGTTCATTAATGACCTTGTAGGCTTTTTTCTTCCGAGAGGCAACCAGTGTGTCGATCCATTGATCCGACCACAGCGTTTCTAACAGCCGTTGACAGGCGCGGATGGCTAACTCCCGAAGGGTGTCCAGTCGTTGGCGTAAGGTAACGTCTTGCGGGAGTTTGAGAGGATATGCCAGAATCAGAGCCGTCATGTTGTTGTCCCTACTTGTGTCCCGTGCCACTCGTAACAGTTGTGAACTACCCCGCCCTGACGGGGGAGCTTCTGCCCTCACAGGTTGTTCTGCTTAACTAACACGTCTGGCGCATGCAACCTAATCATCGAAAGTTCTTGGCTGGTCCACAGCAGCCCTCATCCCTCAAGGGGATACTTGAGGGAGACAGTAGCCTCATCGGTACGTTGTGTTGTGTATGTCCTTCACACCAAGCCAGACACCTCGGCATCCTGTACTCTTATAGAGTAGCAGCGCTCAGCTATTTAAGCATAGGGAGACCGTTGTAAAAGTGAAAAGAAAAGTAACGCGATTCATCTCCCCGTAAACAGGGGAGTATTCTCGCGGGGTTACCTATATTTTCTCGGAAAGACTATATAAATGTGAAGCGTTGAAGTCCCTGTAACCGCGCACGAATTGACGACATGTGGTAAGATGTCTATAAAAGTATCAACAGTTGAAAACCCCTCTGATTATTATGCTGCATAATCTTTAAAAACTTAAGCAGAACGTGATGTGAACTACCACCCTACGAGTAGGGTGGCTTCCTGAATCATCCATTCCCTAACGGGACATGTTAACCAGGCTCTACGGGCAGTTCCTGCCCTGATGATAATCGTCTTTCTAAATAGTAAGTGGATCGGTGTAAAACAGTGATGGCAGAATTATGGTCTCTCGCTAACATCAGTCCACAGTAAGGACAACTGTGGATGCGGGTGGCCAGGGTTTTCGGTACCAGTTTTCCACACCTACTACACAGTTGTGTGGTATGATAGGCGCTCACATATTCTACCAGCGTACCAGCTTCCTCCGCTTTGTACTCGGTAAAACGCATGAGTTGCCCCCATCCTGCATCACTGATCGACTTGGCGAGATGATGGTTCTTCACCATGTTGGTGATCGTAAGTTGCTCATACACAATGAGGTCATAACTATCGACCAGTTTTCTACTGAGCTTATGATGAAAGTCCTTCCGTTGATTGCGTATCTTCCGGTGTACTTGTGCCACCTTCATGTTCTGCTTATGACGGTTATGTGAGTCCTTCACCTTTCTATCTTTTCTTCGTTGCTCTTTGGCTAGTTTCTGCTCTGAGTGTCTCAACCAACGAGGGTTGTCTATGGTGTCGCCATTATTTAACGTTAAAAAACTCTTCAGCCCAACATCCACACCTACTGCTCTCTGTATGTCTCTTTGAGACTCAGGATTAGGATTAGGCAGTGCTACTGAAAAACAAGCATACCAGTGGTCAACATCGCGTGTAATGGTACATGTCTTGATCTCGCCTTCAGCTGGGATAGGTCGGTGGAGTTTGATTGTAATACATCCGATTTTCGAGAGTCGGAGTTTCTTCTTGTGGTAATTGAGGACGAACCCACTTTGCGGGTACGTGAAGGAATCATACCGGTATTTCCCTTTAAAGCGTGGGTACCCTGCCTTTTCACCCTTTTTAATGCGCCGAAAAAAGTTCTTGAAGGTCTTGTCCAGTCGTCTCAGCACCTCTTGCAGTACCTGTGAATGAACCGTTTGTAACAATGGATTGGCCTTTTTAGCGTCTTTTAGCTGGCTTGCTTGCTCACCATACGTAACTGATCGTTTCTGAGTTTCCCAGGCCTCTTTTCGCTCGGCAAGCGCGGTATTATACAATAGACGACAGCTAGTCAGCCATTGGATGAAGGTCGCCTGTTGTGATGCGGTGGGATACAGGCGAAATTTGTAGGTGCGTTTCATCACAGCTCTTCCTCTGTTCCCTTGAGCGCCATGTCACTCACGATAGTTAGTATCCGCAAACCGCTATTTAAACTGGGGGACACTGCCGTGAAAGTGAAACCAGTAAAACAGCGCAATTTATCCCCCCAACAAGTTGGAGGGTCTTCTTGCGGAGACATTATAACATTTCGAGAAGTTAGTAAATAGAAATATACATGATTGCCAATTGTCTGACCGTAAATATGATACAAGGGTTAATGCTTAGACAAATGAAGGCACATAGACAAAGATTTTTATTTCTTTAATTGAACGTTCAATGGCACCTAATTAGGTCGAAGAAAATGCGGACAACGATGCGAATCTACTCTAAGTCATATCGCCAATCAGGTCGAGATGCTTTAATCCTTGTCACCCTATTTGTTTTTGCATTCATTATTAGGCAACTTATTGTCATACGTCCATATGCAGACGTATGGGATATTTACTATTACCTAACTTTAGCCAGAAACATGATTACAGGTAATGGCTATACGATTATGGGTGAAGATCTCGGATATTATTTACCTGGTTATCCCATAATAGTTGCTATAATATCATTATTTATTGGGGACATTGAATTTTCAGCATTATTGATTTCTACAATAGTAGGAAGTTTAACAATCCCTCTTACATTCTTGATGATAAAGACAGTAAGTAATGAAAAAATGGCACTTCTTTCAAGTTCGTTAGTCTTAATTAATCCCCAACATATTACCCATACATCTAGAGCTATATCGGAAGCAACAGCGACTCTTTTGGCTGTCGTTTCAATATACTTACTTATCTTAGCAATAAGAGAAAAGTCAAACATAATGATGTGGCTTTGTACATTTATTACAGGAGCTTTATTCTTAACTCGATACCCTAGTTTGCTTTTTTTCCCGATTATACTTGTGGTATTGCTTCTTATGAGAAAATGGATATCGTGGCCAAGTAAGACAATGTTTTTGGCTGTATTGATCGTTTTATTTTGTGCATCCAGCATTTGGTTTTTGCGTAATTATCTTATCTTTGGTAATCCGTTCCAAAGTGTATATGTAACACAACAGGAATCTGGTGTTTCGCTTTTAGGAGGATATTTAGGAGTACTTAGGCGGAATCTACTCTATTACTCAACAAAAGGCATTCCATTCTATACCCTCACACCTCTTGTGACAATTTTTTTCGTATATGGATTGTTCACATCAATTAGAAACTTGAAAATCAATGCGATCTTTTATGTCTGGCTAGGTTTAGGATCCTTACATTTTATCCTATGGGCGGGCAATCCTCAACCGCGATATCTGTGCACACTTGTTCCTGCGCTTTCTTTATTTACTGGATATGGGGTTCTCAATGTTTATCATTATATTGAAAATAAAACTCGTAATTTTAGATTTACTACCCTTAAAGAGGTTTTTATTCTAGCATTTATCCTTGGTACTTTCGTCAGTTCATATTACATCACAATTAACCATAATTATTTCTTAGAATTGCAATACGATCGAATTGCCTTTAAAAGGGCCGCAACGTGGATAAACTCGAACACACCAAGCGATTCCTTGATAGTTACGACAAAACCAATGCTCTTTCACTATTATACAAACCGAACAAGTGTTTATACAAGTACGTACTTTAAGCAACCTACTCTTTATCCGGAAAAACACATATACTATATCTTTGATAATCTTGATGGCGAAAAATTAGAGAACGAAATCAATTGGGAACAATTTGTTCGGGAATCTCTAGTAACTTTTGAACGGGCAACAAGAGACAATGTACTATATATTGGAGGTACTTTTCCATTTCTATATTCAGAATCCCACGAGAACATACGCGTTGTTACTGTATTTAAAATAAGTCTCGTGTAAAGAGGAATTTAATGTCCATGTTCCCCTATCAAAGGCACAAAAGAAACTCCGCCTCTTTTTTCTTTCTTTATTTTACCCTCTAAATCTTTCGTCAGAAGTATCAATGTTTGAAAGAAGTAAACCCCACCTATCGGTATGACTAGTTTACCACCAATCTTCAATTGATCTATTAATGGTTCTGGTATCTTCGGACCTGCCGCCGTGACAAGAATTCTATTATAGGGGGCTTGCTCAGGATATCCGAGTGTTCCGTCACCATGAATAACAGTAACTCTATCAGAATATTTTGCCTGTTCTATATTTTTGCGGGCTAATTCACTTAACTTATTGACTCTTTCTATTGAAAAAACATGTCCAGATGTTTTTTCATCACTTGGAGCAACAATTTCTGCAATTAATGCTGCGTGATACCCTGAACCTGTGCCTATTTCTAGCACCTTCATCCCGATCTCTAGATCTAAAATTTCAGCCATAATCACACACATATGAGGCGCTGAAATTGTTTGTCCATTACCAATAGGTAGCGGTGTATCATTATAGGCGTTATCTCTCAGTGAGTTTGGTAAAAATAATTCTCGAGGGACTTCTTTGAATGCACGAATCACTTTTTCTGTTTTAAGGGTATTAGATGCAATAAAATGTCGTATAAGGCGCTCCTTCTTTTTCAATAAATCCTGATCATTCTGACTTTTGTCAGTCATTATACAATCACTCTAAAATCCCTGTTGTTCCGTTGGACTATTATACTACCTTAGGTTATGCAATTTGAGCCATATGGTTCAAATGACTTCGTGCGAGCTCATCATTCATCAGGAAATTCCATCGCACCGGGTGTAACCCAATGAAACACCCTCCTACCCCGTCAGCCTTCACTTGCGTAAAGGCGTTCGGTTCGCTTTTTCTTACTATATTACCTGCTCCATTGACATCGGCATTGATGAGAACCCCCTGCGCACTTCTGAATAAGCCTCTTCTTATTCTCTTTCCTAGATACTGTTCGTGATGTTCTATGGCTTCGTTATCCAGAAAACTACACTTGCTGGTATGATTCTCTTCTACTAATTCTACCTCGATCCCCTGTTCTTCTGCTTTATACTTTATAAGGGAGATGATTTTCTGATAGGGTATCAACACAAAGGTTTGGTTATTCCGCTTACCTAATTCCACCTGTTGTTTCCACTCGGGATTATACCCCATCACCAATTTGCCGATGCGATGCTGCACACACCAAGTTATGAGACTTCTACTGAGTTTGTGGAGGTAATCCTTCGATTTTTTTTCGTACTTGACGCGCAGTTTTTTCATTTTTGTGCCGTCTTGTATCCCCTGCTTGTCATACATACTATGTAGCCGCGCCTTTTCCTTCTGATAGAACTGGTTGATGCTCTTTATCCCTCTGCCATCATCCTTAACAACAATCGGTTTTTTCCCGATGTTATTTACCATAGCGATGATATTCGAGACCCCTAAATCGATGCCGGCAATTCGTGTTTTATCACGTTCCTTCGGTGCAATCACTTTCTGGTAGACGATTTCACACACATACCCCACTCCCTTGGGAATTAATCTCACTTCTCTCAGATCGGTGGTATCCACTAGTCGTGTTGTTATTGCACAATCACAAATAAACTTCTTTGGAAATAGTAGCATGTTGTTTTTGATGCGGCACTGCTGGTTGGTGAACACTAACAGATGTTCACCATTCTTCTTTTTGTATTTGGGTGACCGTGGTTTCTTCTTGAACTTCTCAGGATGCCGTTTCCATTCTTTAATCGCCCGAAAAAATGATTTCCATGCTTTATCAAGTAATCGAAGGATCTGTTGTCCTGTTTGCGCTGGCAATTGTTGGTAATTAATACTGCGTTTTAACTGATGGTAGAGTTCGTTGTACCGTATCCACGTTCCCTGAGCTTTCAATGACTGCTTAATAGCATAGTTAGCCTCATTATACAAGTTTTTTGAGAGATGACAAAGGTGACTTAGGGTAGTAGTTGGTTTCAACCAGATGTGCTCAGTTCTTGTAACTCTCACTTAAGCCAATCTCCACTTTTTTCTTTCTTCTTGTTGAGTATAGTTTCAGTGAAGAGCAGGCGTTTTCATCATGTGATACTATAATTTGAGTATAAAAACCCCTTTGGTCTAACTTCTATGCACCATAATTAGATTTTTTTTAAAATGAAGAGAAGAATTAAAAAAAGTTCTAATATTCTTGATAATTGATACAGAATGGTGTTAAATCAGGTTGTCACCAGTAATTGAGAAGATTATTGCCAGAGGTCATAAAAACATTCGAGCAACTCATAAAACCACATTTGAAATTACTCGCGAACAAAAAATCAGTACACGTGCCGATTGCATTATTGCAGTTGGTGCAAGCGCAGCCGCAACGAATTTAACAGAAGAATTTAAGAAGCATGCTAAGAAAATCGATGCAATTATAGAAGTTATCATTGAAGTAGATGGGTTGATCGAACAAATTACGGGCAAAGGGTCACCACAATTGACTTTTAGTCATCCAACAGATCTCGTAGGAAGAAAAAGTGCTTTTATTTCGGATAGAACCTTTTTAATCAATTCTGACAAGGCTGCAATAGATTTGGATCGACGTCTGGTAGAGCAACTCAAAAAACCAGACACGGAAATAACAATCACGTTAAGGGTGAAATAAAACAAAGATCAATTGATTTTTAGATCTATAACCACTTGATAAGTATGGGGTGCAATTGGTCGAACGATTTTTTTTGTAAGTATCTTTTCAACTTGTCGTGAGAACTTGATTACTTGAGCAATTACGTTTTCTTCCATTGACTGTTCCAGTTCCTCTGATTTAAGAAAATCATAGAAATGAAGAATTCCTCCCTCTTTTTTGATGGCAATACAAGCAACATCTATAAACTCATCAGCGGCTACTGGGTGATTCATTATTACTCTATCAGCAATTCCGATAAGATTGTTTTTACTAACAACGTCTCTGGCGTCACCTACATAAGGTACAATTGTTCCCCGAAGTTTGTTGAGTTTAATGTTTTTTTCGAGATATTCGATAGCATTAGGATTAACATCAATTGCATGTACATTTGAAACAACTTTACGAGTAATCAAAATAGAAAATGGTCCAATTCCACAAAACATGTCGATTACAGTTTCGTTTGGCTTAACTAAAGAGGCAACTCTATTATGTTCTGTGCTTAGGCGTGGACTAAAAAATGCTTTTGTAACATCTACTGCAAACCGACATCCATATTCTCGATGAATCGTTTCTGTTCGGTTTTCTCCGGCGATAACTTCATATTTTCCTACTCGATATAGGTCCTGTATAACCTCCTTTTTATCTAAGACGGTTGTAATATGTTTATGGGCCTTTAGTAAGGCTTCTCCTATAGTATGTGAATGCTGTGATAACTCTGAAGGAATATCTAGGATCGCGATATCCCCTATCACATCATAACTATGAGGTACAAAAACAAGTTCCTTTGGTTGCAGGACTCCATCTAGGGTTTCAAGAAGATTCTTAGGCCCTTGATCTTTAACTTGAAAAACCTTATTTCCGATAGAGAAGTCTTTCACAAAAGAGGAAATCAGCTCCTTCTCTTGATCTGACGGAAGTTTAGTCAAAGGAAAATAGATGTAATTTTCATCTTTTTCGATTCGTAGATTCGTATTGATGAGCGATTGGCGTACCAATAGTTTTCTTACAGGTTCACCCGCGGTTTTGTGCATACAGAGATAATATGCGGTGGACATCAGATAACTCTCATTAATTTGTATTTACGGTGAAATTAAACACTATTTCTTCTTAGCCTGGATGAAACAATTTGGACCGAATTTATTGAGGATTGGCAAAGAGTCAATTACGGAAGCAATTGCTTTGGCTAACGGATGCGCTTTTCGTATCACGTAACTCGAAGAGAAAAGGATAGTCAAACCCAGTCTTGTAATGAAATGTTCAATCTCAATTATATTTGACAAGTATACTAAATCGTCCTTGTCGCCACAAGCGAAAGCGGGGTCTTTCGAAAGGCGTGGCTTTAAAACTAATGAAAAAGTGTGGTTTTTCAAAAGATTGAGTTGAAGATACATAATAAGAAACATAAAAAGCCGTTTTAATTGATTTTTACTAACTATTGCACTAACAAATGCAATAAAAGCCGTTTTAAGATCATTTCTTCCTTTCTCAACTCCCTTTTCTGACACCACCACAAATGGGCTGGCAAAATTAGGTGTCTGAATAAGGACAGAACCGTCTCGTTTAGTTACCCTTGAGAGTTCAGAGATGCACGAACCAGGATTTGGAAGGTGTTCAAGTAGTTCTTGACACTCTACAATAGTAAATGCATCATCCTTGAAAGGTAATCGTGTTGCATCTCCTATGAGAAATTCTATCTTGTGGTCAATTTGTTCAGAGATGGCCATTTTCTTTCCGAGACGAATACCTGCTCGTGAAATATCTACGCCAACTGAATATATGCCTTCTGTCGCAACCTTTCTTACGATTACGCCACTGCCAGTACCAACGTCAAGAAACATACCATTTTTTGAACTTCTTATTAGAGATTTGAGCCCTGGAAAAAAGAGTTTACCTACAGTATCTTCTTCCTTTCGATGACGTTCTGCATTTTCAAAATACTTTTCATAAGTTGAATAATAGGTAAACAAACGCCTTCTCAGAGCTCTAGACAGCTAATTACCCTCCATTGCATCAAATAACAGAAAGTTTAGTACAGGAAGTTAAATACAAAACGTTTTTATAATTTTCAGCAATAATCTCCTTTTATCTTATTAATTTGATTTATGGGCCCGTAGCTCAGCTAGGTAGACCAATCAAATAGTTGAGGCCGAAAGCGTCGGGCTCTTATACCTATTTCAGGTAGAGACACCCGATGGCCGCGGGTTCAAAGGAAATTGAGCATCTGCTCGTTTCTGAGAGTCCCGTCGGGCCCGCCATTCTTTTATCAAATTATTTCGTTTTAGGTTTTTTAGCCAAAACCTTTTCATAAATCTTAATATGTTTTTTAGATATTTTATCAAGAGCATAAACTTCTTCGATTCTTGTTCTTGAATTCTTTCCGAGTTGTTGAATTATTTCAGGTGATTCGACAAATTTTCTAAGCAGTAAAGACAATTCTTTATAGTTGTTGGGTTTGAATAAATAACCTGTCTCTCTATCAACAAGTACCTCATCGATTCCACCTACTTTAGATCCTATAACAGGTTTTCCACAGGCCATTGCTTCCAAAATTACAGAAGGTGAGGGGTCAATTAAACTAGGTAATATAAGGGCATCACACGCATTATAAAATTCGGGCAGGCGTTCATATGGTACATTTCCTAGAAATGTGACATAATCAGTCAAATTTAGAGAGGAAACTAGTGTTTTCAAATTCCTTTCTTCAATACCTCTTCCAATTATAAACAACTTAGCATTCAACTTACTTTGTAATAGAGGTTTCATGGCATGAATAAGGCAATAGACACCTTTTGACTTTTCTAATCGCCCTACAAAAAGAAATTTGATTTCATCGCTTGATAGGAATTTATTAAGAGCATTACTTCTTCTCGGTGCAAAAAGACGAGTGTCGACTGGATGATAAAGTATAGCTATAAGCTCGGATTTTGCGCCTTGGTTGATTAAATATTCGCGTGACCCTTTTGTTTGTGCTATATATCCATCGCATCCACGAACCACAGTTTTTCCGATAAAGGTATTGGTTAATAATCGAAGAAGTCTCCAACCCGTATGTCCAATTACATAACCGTCATAGTGTTCAGTAAGAATAGTTGGGATACTGGTCCTAGTCCTTGAAAGAAACGAACAATAGAAAGTATTTAATTGATAATCTTCATGGAGGTGTAAAATGTCAAAATCCCCAAATGACAGCACTTTCGGAATCGATATTGGAAAATACGGTCTTAATTTGAATAAATAAGGAGTATGAATGATTTCTACACCCTCTAAACTCTTTTCATTTTTATGAGGGCAACAAAAGATTGTAAGTTTGCAACCTCTTTCCACAAGTCCTTTACAGAGGGTGTGCGAACTTGGATGATCAAAGTATGGATAGACCATTAGAATCTTCAAATTTTTGTCACTTATTTATTCGGTTATTTGATAATTTCAACGTTTAGAGTGAACTTAAAGAACAAAGTCTACTTACTTTTAATTCATTTCATGAAATAAATATGAATGGAAAAATCACTTTCATAGACTTTATTGAACTTTGTAGATGTATCAATTAATTCTATAGTGCCTTCCTCTAAACCGAAGGATTCCTGAAGCAAAAGATATGTAACATTGTTTATTTGAGCAGTATTAAGAATGCGAGAAAAATTTGCATCTGTACCTGAATAAACGGTGTATCTTTTTGAAAGATATTCTACATCATCTCTCCAGCCGTCATTAAGTAATTTTGTTGAATCCATTGTATATCGATCAATCCAAATGCAAGCGTTTCTAACTATTTCGATATCAGCTGATACAGTATATGTTTTTTCGTATATCGCATAAGTAGATGACGCGCAAATAAGCGAAAATAGAAAAGTAAGTAAATAAAGTCTCCAAGAGTAGAGGATATGTGTTTTTTCACTGAAAAACAGCCTTAAAACGCCAAAAGCAAGGATTCCGGATAGTGCAGGGAGCATTGGCAGACTTAACCTAATGCCATGAATTTCCATATGGTCAAGTAGATATACAATGACTATTGCTGTAAAAACAAATACAATTGCCATTAGAATAATATCGGAATCTTTTCGTCTTCGTAAAAGTTCAAAAAGACCATATAGAAAAGTCAGAGACAGAGCTATAGGTGTAATAAACGAAACAATAGAACTATTTCTACTAAGAACCCAAAAGTATGCAAGTATTCTATCTGGTTGATTAAAAAAAATTAGGTATGATCTTTCTGTGATAATGATCTCTAAAATATTTCTTCTTGAAGTAGATCCAAATAAGAACGCAGCGGGACCAAAAGGGTTACCATATGCAAGATATGGTCTTATATACCAAAGAGTACCGACTAGGAAACCGATGATAATTGTTAATAGCAAACTAGACACTTTAGCTTTCTGTTTCTTGTTGTAATAAAGCCTAAAAATAATCAATAGAATGAAAACTATTGCAAAGCCAGTTGCTTTCGTGAGGATCGAAAGTCCAAAACTTAATCCTGAAAGAATCAGCATCTTCTGATTTCCATCAGATAGCCCTCTAAGATAAAGAAAAACACAAAAAATTGTAAGGAACGTAATTGCAGTACTAACATAACTTATTACACTAAAATATAAATGCAGGGGAATAACTGCAAGGAAAAACGTGGTAAGTAAGGCTATATCTGTCCTAAATAGATATCTAATGAATACAAATGTAATGAAAAGTGTCATTATTCCGAAAATGGGTGATAAGAGTTGCATGATTAAAGCATTTGATGTAGTTTCGTAGAGTTGTGCTGCAATTAAGTGAAAAAGTGGTGGATGCCAAAGGAATGGGTAGTGGCGAAAGGTATCAGCTTGGGGAATATGTCCTAATTTAGCTATATCTTCTGCAATTGCTAAATGCCATGCAGCATCAGAATTCACAGGATGAATAACTGCAAAATAGAGTCGTAAAAGAGCACCGAAAAAAATTATTAATACAAACGTCAGTTTTTCAGTGATTTTCACTTGGATACGCCCATTTAAGGGTTAGATGCTATAACCCTTGATCTAGTTTCTCGATACAAAATCTATAAGTGATTTTTTCTCAATACTGGTTGTAAATGATGAATCAAGATTTGACGAAAATATAAACTTCAGGAATTTCATAAACCTCTATGATTTTTACTAATGTAATCTCAGGAAATATTTCTACCAGTGAAGCAAAATCTTCGTATTTTTCAGGTGTATATCTGCGAATTAAAAAGACGCAAGTATTGTCTTCAATAAGATATCTACTTAACTCAGCGTCATTAAAGTAGTCTGCTATATATCCACTACCATAAATACGTGGGTATAGGTCTTTTGCAATAAACTCAAACCCCCACTTTGGCATGGGAAAAATCACAGTATCTGCAGAATAGTTTTCCTGCTGTAAATACTCTATTGACTCCTGCCAGCCGTATCCAGACCATCTTGAATCAGTGATCTTTTTGAAATCGGAATGAATTTGAACTTCCCTGGGAGTGAATATTAATGCGCAACTAAAGAAAAGAGTATATGAAACACAAATTGAAATGATGGCAACGGAAATTACATTATTCGGAATACTAACCTGTATCCCTTTATCGCTAATAATCTCAGGCACTTTTTCTGAAAGTAGGGTCAAGCTAACTCCCGCAGTTATACAGGCAGGAGGCACTATCGAAAGAATATATCCAGTAGCATGGTTATGAGGCACCCAACTTGTAAATAATTCTACCAGAATCCATATGACTGGCAGCAATTCGATTGTTTTTTTTCTTGAGAAAAGTAGACCAACACCTACAATGAATAAGATAAAAATTAAAATTGTGAACATGTTTAGAAACCATGCTAGTTGGTCTGCTAAGATTGTTGGGATTGTTAACACTCTTGAAAAAATACCTGAACTTGTTTGTGAAGCAGTTACTAAAGTGACCGCCCTAGTAGTAGCGGTAGTGGATGTGATGGAGATACTTCCAGAAGAAGTAGTCCCACCTTTCATCAAGTAAGCAGTATAAAGGGAAAAGTCGCGTAGTGCAGCGAAATAGAGAAATGGATAGTGAAAGATGACTGCTAAGATCGAAGAGATCCAGAATGGAGTTTTCTTTAGATGTGATCGTATATCTTTTGATAGAAGGAGGTACAGAATGATTACTATGCCCACCTTCAAGCCTAATTGTTTTGCATCGACAGCTAATCCGAATAACACACCTCCTAGAAGTATTGAGACAATATTATCTTTCTTAAAGCCATAACTATAACAGAGAATCGCACCAGTAATGAAACAACTGACAACTGGATCTTGTAAGGCTAACCGTGAATAATAGATGTCATAAGGAATAATAGCAAAGATTAATCCAGAAACAATACCAACTTTACTTCCAAATAGAAGTTGTCCCAATTTATAGACAAAATAGACTGTAAGAATACCTGATATGGCGGAAACTACTCTTATTGCAAATAAATTGAAACCAAAAATATTGAATGATAGCGCATAGAGTATTGCAACTAATGCTGGCTTTCCAGCAAATCTGTATGTAATAAAGAGCCACCGAAAATCATCAAGCGCAAATTCGTTATATACAGCTTTACCCCAGATTCCCCATGCGCCTTCATCTACAAAAATTGGAACCCAATTAGCTAAATTCCAAAGACGAAGAAAAGCACCGAGTAATAGTATTAATATTAAACTCCATCTTTCGATTTTTAGAGATCTCAAATCGTTATAAACTTCAATTACTGAAGATTTTGAAAGAATTGATTTGAAATCAGAAAAAATGACTCGTCTTTTATAGAATACGTATAGACTACTGACAAACACAAGTAATGCAAATATTGTATAGAGAATCGGCTTAAGAATTTCGCTTGGAATCTGACTCAAATTTAATCTCCTTTATTGCAGAATTATGTAACCTTCGTTAGTCTTGGCGGATTAAGTGCTATGATAATGAAGCACGAGTTTTTTAAATCTTTTCAGATTGTTTCTTTTTACTCCACGTAGTAAATTAGCGTTCTTGGATTTTCAACTTTGTAAACTAACTTAAAGTTTTCCGGGATGTCCATTTCAAAGTATAACTCTGGAAGGTATTCTCTTGAATCTGGTTCCATCGAGTCTAACACGATATAACTGACATTTGATTTCAAAATTGCATATTCCAATGTTTGATTCAAATGAAATTTGGGAAATCCTAATACCTTTAATCTAGAGAAGTGATAAAATACTAATGGCTTTCGCGCTATTACAACCGCTTCAGAGAATGCATTTTCTTTTAACCACTGTGCAGCTTTTATATATTCTTCTGTTGCAGGAGAGGGTATGACTCCAAATTTAATTAATTGAGTTTCAATACTTGTGTTGATATTGGTTAAAGGTTCTGTCATGTTTAGAGAAAAAGCAGGATTAACAGCAGTTAATGAAGAGAGTAAAAGAATACTATAAATATTTATGGAAACAATAATGGTTAAAGTAAGTCCCCCTAGAATTCTTGAAAACCTAATTCTCTTTAAAACTAGAAAATCCCAATTTCTTTGTGAATTATAAATTCTCGCTATTGATATAGCTGCAAACACTGAAATCAATGGAATAAGTGGAATAAAATATCTTGGCAATCGCGAAGGAAACCATGCATAAAAGAAAAGATGTAAAATGAAATACATGTAAATAAGATGACTATTTTCCTTTATACCTGAGAAATAGACACCAGGAATAGCCAAAACCAGGATTGTAATGGGTACTGCAAAGACAGATACAACAGTGTAAAAAATCAAACCCTCGAAAGGTCTTGAAAGAATTTCAAGAGCAGAATGTGTTTGAAAATACTCAAGCATATTAATGTCTGAATATTGACTTGATACACCACCTGTTACTGGATCTCTCCATAATTCAAGAAAACCAAAGCCCATTGGTGTTCCAAACACAATGGTATTTCGCAAGAACCAGGGAAAAGTAACAATCAAAAACCCAGCAATAACCCATATAAAAGCGATAAATAAGTCTCTGGTATATTTTCTTTTTATTATATTGAAAAGTAGTATGAAAATGTAGGCAAACAGTATTAAGATGCCTGCGTATCGACTTAGGTATGCTAAACCTGTAAACACCCCCCCTAAAAACTGATTTCGGATTTCCTTTTTAAGTGCTAGGAAGTAAAGCGCGAATAGTGTAAAAAATACGAAAATTGTTTCAGTCATTGGAATTCCAGAAAACAACCAGAGCACAGGATTTGCTGCAACAAATAACGCTGCGATGAGTCCTGAACGGTCGTTGGACAATTTCTTACCAATAAGGTAAACTGGAATCACTGTAAGACTACTTATTATTATCGAAGGAACAATTGCACTTTGATAAGTGACTCCTCCAAGTAAATAAGCCCCACCGATAATTAATGGGTAAATTGGCGGAACTTTTTCTTCTGGATGATCGAATAATGTATAGCCTAATCCTTGGGAAAGATTTTCACCTAGTATCAGAATACGAATTACATCAGGGATAACTAACCCTACTAAAGGGTTCATTCCTAAACATAATATTCGTAAAACCAATGCTAAGACAAAAATAATAAGTAGAATCTGCGTATTTCGTTCAAGGAATACCCTCTGAAGTATTTCTTTTATTTTTCTTAGAAGAGGAATAAACACCATATCACCACTATTTATCGCCCATGAGATTTGATAAATAGCTTTAAGTGATTTTCGTATCAAACGTATCTCAATATATACGAAAGAAAAAACAACAGGTCTCCTTTAGGAAAACACGCCAACTTCTTATGGCTGAAAATTTAGCAATAAATAGAGGTTGAAAAAGTGAACATCTGTTTCATCACATATCGTTTTCCACCAGATGTCACAGGAGGCGGAGAAATTTCTAATTATATTCTCATAAAAAATCTTGCAAATATGAATCACAGAATAATGGTACTTACAAGGAAACTTGATTATTTTAAGCCGCTTAAGCAAGAAGATAATATAGAAGTACACCGTATAATACCCAATCCCTTCCCAGCGACAGGATACCCGCTTGAACCGTATTCCTTACTTCTAGCAAAAACGCTAATTTCATATCTAAAAGCTAGAAATGTCGAACTTATCCATGTTTTAGACTTTAGAACTACACCCGGAGCAATAATTGCGGCTAAAATTTTAAGAACACCTATTTTAGTTACAATAAGAAATTATTGGCCAATCTGTCCTCGCCTAACAATGTTTATACCAGATCAAGGAGAATGTGCTGAATGTGCTCCCTCATCTATAATAAAATGCTTAGGTAAATGGAAGACTGGACTTCATCATTACATCTTTATGGTTTTGAGACGTTTATTTCTCAAAAAGGCAAACAAAATAATCTGTGTGAGTAAATATGTGAGAAATATCCTTTTTAAGAGATTACAAATTAACAAGACTAAATTAGTGACGCTTTATAACATACCTGAATATCATAAATTGGAATCAACCAGTAAATCTCAAACAAACCTCAGACAAGAATATGGACTTTCGGAAGAAGATTTCATTGTAGGATATGTGGGTCGAATTACTTTTGAAAAAGGAATCGAATATCTCATTAAGGCATTCGTTGATATTGTGAAGATAACGGATCAAATAAAACTTGTGATCGCTGGAGATGGAAATAAAAAAACCGAACTACAAGAACTTATAAAAGAATTAAAACTCAATAAATATGTTACTTTCACTGGATTTATCGCACATGAAGATATCCCTTCATTTTATGAACTATGTGATGTTATTGTACTTCCTTCCATATGGGATGAACCATTAAGTCGCGTTTTATTAGAGGCATTTCATTTTAGTAAACCAGTGATTGCAACAAAAACTGGTGGAACCCCCGAAATCATAAGAGATGGCAAAAATGGGCTATTAATAGATCCAAAAAACTCTGATCAACTAGTAGATAAGATTTTATTTCT
>Ga0180437_10000905_pt1 | contig 52830 bp, 51 predicted proteins | sample SS_ome_4_FD_132410 | JGI IMG/M metagenome (GOLD analysis project Ga0180437, IMG submission 132410) | Hypersaline lake sediment archaeal communities from the Salton Sea, California, USA - SS_3_D_1 metaG | ecosystem: Environmental > Aquatic > Non-marine Saline and Alkaline > Hypersaline >... | reverse complement strand
TTGATTTTTTTTCCTTGGCAAAAAAATATGGATTATATACATCTTTATACTTAGATGGCAACATATCTGCCATCTTTGATGATTTACAAGATCTTCCGCTTGACATGTTGGAATCTCTACAGCCGAATGCAACGGGTATTAAAAAATGGTCTTATAAATTTAAAGGTATAAAATGTTTGAAGGCGTCAGCCGATTTTATGACTACTCTGTCAGGAAGAGATATGGATAAGCTTGATAAAGAAATACGATCTCTCTTTGACTTATATTCGACTCCTGAGGGTGGTTTTATGCCGGTAGTTGTCCGATGGCATCGACCAGCTTTTAACGAAGAAACAGTTGTTGCATCTGTTAAATCCATTCAACGTTATAGAAGAGAATGGGCAAAAAAATGTAACAAAACCTCATAATCAATAAAAATAATTGGTTTAAAAGAGAAATTTTTTATGAAATGTGCAGTTTTTTATGGGAAGGAAAAAATAATTATTGAAGACAGGTTTTATCCTAAAATCGATGATTATGACGAAGTGTTGGTGAAAGTAAAATCTTGTGGCATTTGCGGTACAGATGTTGGAATGTATAGTGGTCGTATTAATTATAGTATAAATGCGGTGGGTAAGATTTTTGGACATGAAATAACCGGAATCATTGAAGACAAAGGATCCGGTGTTGAAGATTTTCGTATTGGGGATAGAGTTATTATAATTCCTACAATTTCATGCATGAGATGTTCATATTGTAAAACTGGGAATGAGAACCTATGTCCAAATATTTTGGGTATAGGTAGTGACATTGATGGTGGGTATGCAGAATATGTCAAGGTGAAAAAGAGTTTTGTATATTCCCTCCCAGATGGGATTAATTTTGAAGAAGGAACTTTATTGGCCGATTGTGTTCCAACTTCTGTTCATTCAATAAATAAACATGCGAATATAAAAATTGGTAGTACTGTTGCCATATGGGGGACAGGTGGCCAGGGTTTCATATCGTTACAAATTGTTAAACACAGCGGAGGAAAAGTATTTTTTATTGGTAGAAGAAATGAAAAACTAGAATTAGCAAAAAAGTTAGGTGCTGATTTCACTATTAACAGTGAAAAGGAGGATGTGTCACAAAGAATCATTGATATTAACAAAGAAGGCGTTGACATTTCTATAGAGACGGGAGGTTATCCCTCAGCAGTAACTCAATCTGTCTCATCTGTGAAGCATGGTGGTAGGGTAATTATAATTGGACTGCAACGTGATGTATCTATAAATTTTGAAGATATAGTATGGCATGAAAAAAGTATAATAGGTTCTTTTTGGTCTACTGAGAGCGATTTTACTAAAGGACTTCAACTTGGTGAAGATAACGTACTAAATCTAAAACCGCTTGTAACTCATTTATTTAAATTAGATCAGATTCAAGATGCTTTTTCTTTACTGACCAAACGAAACGAATCCATAATCAAAGCAGTAATAGTACCATAGGATTCTTCAATAATATAGGCGCTGTAAAGTAACTTTTACTTTTTCCTTGTAGTTTTTCAACCAGTCATAACATCGAATTCTAAGGTTAATATAACGCTTAGTACGTTATGATCTTCTTTTAAATCTTCATTATTTTGCAATACCCGATTGTCAAATTCCATCTGAAACAGAAAAGTAGTAACAAAGTATAGCAAAAAAGGTATTAACTGGGGTTTTTAGAATTTATTCAAATTCGTTCGTGAAATAACTCTTTTTTAACATCTTATTTTCCTTTTCATCCTAATGGCAAAGACCAAATTGAAAGTATCAGGACTTCCTCAGGTAAAGAGGCTTGAGGAGTTTGATTTTTCATGGCCCAAGGGAGGGCTAACTGAGAACAAGTTTCAAGAACTTTCGAGTCTGTTATTTCTACCTCGCAAAGAGGATGTCATACTCACGGGTCCCAGTGGCATAGGAAAGACCCATTTGATGATTGCTCTGACCTATAAAACATGTATGACAGGATATTCGGCGTACTATCTTTCGTGCATAGATTTGACTGAGGTATTAGTCCGGGGGGCTGTCCGCGCCAGTACAATAAACAGGCTGAAGAGTAAATTGCAGTGGATGAAAAAGCCCCATGTATTGGTGATTGATGAAGTAGGCTATGAAAATCTGAATTATGAACAGGCAACACTGTTCTTTCAGCTAATCAATGTTCGCTATGAGCATGGTTTGATCATTATTATGACAAACAAACCATTTCCAAATGGGGAGAAATGATGAGTGATGATGCAGTAGCAACGCTCAATACTTGACAGGCTGTTACATCATGCTCATGTTGTAAGTCTAAAAGGTGATTCGTACCGGATGAAGGATAGGTTAAAGGTTGGAGTAATTGATTTTTAATAAATTTTTCACAAAAACCGGAAAAAATAAATCGGTGAAAACCGGAAAATTAAATTTAGTGTTGACGCCAGATGTAGCTTATGATGTTCGCGAGGTGCATGAATCCCTCATCAATCGAGAATACAGCATCGCTTCTGAAACGAATCTGCACAGTGTTCTTCCCTGTGATAATGGCTCAAAAATTTATGCTGAAGGTTGATATGATGATCCAGGAGGGTGAAATCTTGTGTGGGACATAAAGCATCCATGTTCAAGGCTTGGAGGCGGCGGGTCATCTCCCGTCGCGATACAATTACCAAGTATACGGATGTAATACTAGCCAGCCTATTAGAATTGAGTATGCGTATATAAAGAAGCTTGGAGGCGGCGGGACTCGAACCCGCGTCCTATAGTGTGGTTTCCTGAACTTCTACATGCGTATTCTGAGTTTTTCTTTTGGTTTTTACGAGCCCTCAGACCGGCTTCAAAAACCTATCCCGAATTTGTTTCACTGCAGGTCCTCTCGGGAGAAAGACCTGAAGCTTTCCCCTGTAGTCGGCGTTCCTCATCTCCCCAGGGGAAGAAGAAGAGAAACGGTAGCAGACAATTTATGCTGCTACAGGTAGTGCTTCGTAATCGGCACGTATAGTGGGTGCTCTTTTTTACGAGGCCTGAGCTCCTCGGCATGCGATCCAGGCTCCATTCACCACAGTCGAAACCGTTCGCCCCCTCATTTTCAATATACACCTATCCATCTAAAATGTAAATAGCTTTCCTCGGTTTGAAACATGTGTTACTTTTATGGAGATTCTGTTACATCGCAGAATGATGGAGAGCCTGAATGGAGAACGGCGAAAAGAAATCAAAGTATGAAAAGCTCGAGAAATCACTCACCTATGCATCGAAGAACATCTGGTATGAGTCTGATAAGGGAACGGTAAAAAAAATATTCGATTTCGGAGAGAGCTACAAGGAGTTTCTCAGAGTCGCGAAGAGTGAAAGACTCATCGTGAAATGGATCGTGGAAAATTCAGAAAAGAGGGGATTCAAGCAACTCTCCAGTGCTGAAAGAATAAAACCAGGCAGCGTGCTCTATGCAGTCAATCGAAATAAAAACGTTGCGCTTGTAAGAATCGGAAAGAAAAGAATCGATGAAGGGATCAACTTCATTATTGCGCACGGGGATGCGCCAAGGCTCGATCTGAAGCAGGTACCTCTTCTCGAGGACACGGAGATTGCACTCCTGAAAACCCAGTATTACGGCGGTGTGAAGAAATACCAGTGGCTGAATATCCCCCTCGCCATTACCGGCGTGGTGGTCACCGCAAAAAACAGGATAGTTGACATCAATATAGGTCTCGATGATGATGATCCCATATTTGTCATTCCTGATATCGAGCCCCATCTTGCACGGAAAGTGCAGGCTGAAAAGAAGGCAAACGAATTCATAGAGGGAGAAACGCTGAACCTGGTGATTGGAAACATTCCGGTGAAGGATGAAAAGGTAAAGGAAAAGGTGAAGATAGCGGTACTTGAGACCCTCAACAAGAAATACGGCATCAAAGAGGAGGATCTTATTTCTGCAGAGCTGGAGGCAGTGCCTGCCGTTCCACCCCGGGATGTGGGAATCGACCGATCGCTCATTGGAGGTTACGGGCACGATGACAGGGTAAGCAGCTTTTGTGCAGTCAGTGCGATTTTCGACGCCTCGATTGCCGAGAGAAGCTCTGTTACCTGCATCGTGGACAAAGAGGAGATTGGCTCCGAAGGCCCCACAGGCGCCAAGTCCCTTTTCATCTTCAATGTGATTGGCACCCTGATAGAGCGGATCATGGGGGAGTGCTCTGACAGGCTTCTTCGTCAGACGATGGAAAAGTCGGTTTGTATATCTGCAGATGTAAACGCGGGAATGAATCCCATGTACAAAAGCGTTCATGACGAAAAAAATGCGGCAAAGATCTCCCATGGGGTAGTATTGACAAAGTACACCGGTTCCGGGGGGAAGTATTCTGCAAACGATGCGGATGCGGAGCTTGTCGGGAAGTTCAGGAACCTTTTCAACGAGAACGGAATTTACTGGCAGTACGGAGGACTTGGAAAAGTCGATGAAGGGGGGGGAGGCACTATTGCCAAGCACCTTGCCTTCTACAACTCGTCGGTCATAGATTGCGGAGTCCCGGTTGTCGGGATGCACTCTCCCTATGAACTGATCTCAAAGGCAGATCTGTACTACTGCTTCAACGCCTACAGGATATTCTTCGAGAAGGGTTGAAAAACAACAAAGCATTTTGAAGGCCATATTCACATGTATCTGTTTTTCGGATGGTGAGGGGTAAAAGGCTTATTGATTTTTGTCTTTTTTCTTGGTAATTAATACTGAATTTCATCCACAACAGGGAAGGAGAGCAGGGAATGAGCGGGCAAGTGAGTCAGTACATGAAAAATGCATTTGAAAGGGGACTTTTGATCCCGGCATTCAACGCCGCGTATCCAGAGATGGTCAAACCGATATGTGAGACGCTGAAACGGCTTGGGACCTACGGGATGCTCGAGATTGCACGTCCAGATATAGAGAAGTTTGGAGCAAAGAGTTTCACAGTAATGTTCAATGAATATAAAAAATATGCTGATCCGGAGTTTGTTCCCATACACCAGGATCATGTCCCAGTCATCGACGAGGACGGGTTGCAGGTCGATTATAAGACACTCCTGCGGGAAGCCCTGGAACTTGGATACGACTCCGTGATGATCGATGGGTGCCGGTTGCCACTTGAGGATAACATAAGGATCACACGAGAGGTGGTGGGAATGGCCCACCCGAAGGGGACTCCTGTGGAGGCGGAACTCGGTGCGGTAATGGGACATGAGAGCGGGCCTCTCATACCCTATGAGGAGCTTATTAAATCTGGAAAAGGATTTACAAAGCCAGAGGATGCTCAGTGCTTTGTAAAGGAAACAGGGGTGGATTGGCTTTCAGTAGCCATCGGAAACATCCATGGAGCCATCACCGGTACGGCGAAGGATGCAAAAAAAGTGTCAGCGAGGCTCGATATCGAGCACCTGAAAAAAATTAAGAAAGTGACTAATATTCCGCTCGTGCTGCACGGAGGGTCAGGTGTACAGAGGGAGTATCTGCTCGAGGCGGTAAAAAACGGGCTCTCAAAGCTGAACATCGGAACTGAAATACGTCAGGCCTACGAGAGAGCCCTCAACGAGACAGGGAGTGTTCAAAAGGCCCAGAAGTCGGTTTCGGAATCGATGGAATATCTGATCGTTGACTATTATCAAATTGAAGGGAGCAGGGAGAAGCTCAAGTAGCGATAAACTACTGATGAGGAGGAGATTCTGAAAAAATATTCCTGTACCGATGTTGGCCCGGACATGCTCGGGAAAACCCTAACCCTGTTCGGGTGGGTTCAGATAAAGAGAGAACACGGCGGGGTCGTTTTCATCGATCTCAGGGACAGAACCGGCATTGTCCAGCTCGTATTCAACGAGCAGTTCCACAAGGACTGCTTTGAAACTGCCCGTAACGTGAGGCAGGAGTTCGTTCTCCAGGTGAACGGGAAGGTGAGGAAAAGGGAAAACCCGAACCCGAACATTCCAACAGGCGACTATGAGATCCTGGTGGAGGGTGTGTCTGTACTGAATGAATCGAAGACACCTCCAATCGGCATTGTCAAACAGTCGAACATATCGGAAGAGCTCAGGCTTCACTACCGGTATCTGGATCTGCGGCGAAGCGATATGCGGGACAACATACTGATGCGTCATAAAATCGTGACAGCGATCCGCACTTACCTCAATGAGTCCGGATATATTGATATCGAAACGCCATTCCTTACCAAGTCCACACCAGAGGGGGCCAGGGATTTTCTTGTGCCCTCAAGGTTGAATCCCGGGAGATTTTACGCTCTTCCGCAGTCTCCCCAGATCTTCAAACAGCTTTTAATGGTTTCGGGGTTTGAGAAGTACTATCAGATTGTGAGATGTTTTCGAGATGAGGATCTCCGCGCTGACCGACAACCCGAGTTCACTCAGATAGATATCGAGAGCTCTTTCATCGAGGAGGAAGACATATACAACCTCATCGATGGCATGCTGAGGAGGGTGCTTGCTGAATGTTACGGGAAAGAGCTTTCAGTTCCGATTCAGAGAATTCCCTTTGAGACTGCACTCGAACGCTACGGAACAGACAGACCGGATCTAAGGTTCGATCTCATGCTCGAGCGACTGGACGGGAATCCTGCGCTCAAGCCGAAGCCAATCCTGATCGAGGGAATTCAGAAAGGGAGCTATCTTTGTGGACTGAGAGTGCCGAATTCCGATAAGATCACAAGGAAAATACTCGATACCCATACACAGCAGTCAAAGTCACTCGGGGTGGACATTTTCTCGTGGGCAAAGTGCACACAGGGCGCAGAATCAGGTCCTATGACAAAGCTCTTCGAGGGTCCTCTCACGAATTCGGCAAACAGCAGCGAGGTGGACCAGCTCATTCTGAGTGCCATGGGTGAGAAAAACAAGGTACTCAACTTCATGGGAAACCTGAGGGTTGAATTGGCCCATTATCTTGAATTGATGAAAGGGAATGCGTTTGAGTTTTGCTGGATAACCGATTTTCCCCTGTTTGAGTGGAGCGATGAGGAAAAGAAAGTCGTTTCCGTACACCATCCGTTTACTTCACCGAAACCGGAAGGGCTGAGTATGCTCGAAAAGGACCCCTACGGTGTAAAATCCAGAAGTTACGATATCGTGCTCAACGGGATAGAGCTTGGAGGGGGGAGCATCCGGATACACAGGATGGACATTCAAAACAGAGTATTCACAGTCCTGGGGCTTGGAGAACAGGAGCGGCAGCAGAAGTTTGGGTTTCTTCTGGAAGCGCTCGAATATGGCGCACCACCGCATGGAGGAATCGCCCTCGGGCTCGACAGAATCGTCATGATGCTGCAGGGACAGGATTCGATACGGGATGTGATTCCCTTCCCGAAAACCAGCAAAGGCAGTTGTCCTCTCACGGGCGCTCCCGATGTCGTGGACAAAAAACAGCTTACTGAGCTCGGAATTGATCTGAAAAATCATTGAATATGATTTGTATTACTTTTTTCTCTGGATTATAGTATATTAAAGACGGAAAATGTACCGTTGAGGAGGTATTTCCCGCTTCTCGAAGCATGAATCAGGTTGAAGCCTGATCTCTTCGAGCCAACATTTCATTATGGAAGATTCTGATTCATTTCTCTCACACACATCAACAAAGCACGTTGATATTGATGTGGAGGAGAGACTACAGATACCCGAGAGAAGCCTCCAGGAATTTTTTTACGCAAACAATGACGAGATTCTTCATGAGATCGAAAAGGAAATCGGTCTGTTTATCGGGGGGAGGGAATCTCAGCTCCTTCTCCGGGGGAATGAGAGAAAGATACGTCAGGGGAAGCGGATCATAGAAAATCTTGTTGCCCTCTATCGGAAAAGAAAGAGAGTTGAAAAAACCGATGTTTCCTTTATAATTCACAGGGTAAAGAGGGATATAGACTTCGATATTGTGGAGCTTCAGAGCAAACAGATCGAAATCGGATCTGGCGGTAAGGTGATTTCACCAAAGTCATCCGGACAATCCCGTTATTTTGACGCGATCGCGGGGAAAGATCTGATATTTGCCATCGGACCTGCAGGCACCGGAAAAACCTACCTTGCCATGGCTTTTGCGCTGCACAATTTGATCTGTGAGAACATATCGCGGATTATCCTCACGCGACCGGTCGTTGAGGCGGGTGAAAGTCTCGGTTTTTTACCCGGAGATCTCGAGCAAAAGGTAAATCCTTACCTCAGACCTCTCTACGATGCAATATACGATATGATTCCCTATCCTCTTTTTCAGAAGTTTGTCGAAAGAGGGGCAATAGAAGTGGCTCCACTTGCCTATATGAGGGGGAGAACACTCCACGATTCCTTCATCATACTGGATGAGGCGCAGAACACAAGCCGCGGTCAGATATTGATGTTTCTCACGAGAATCGGTTTCAATTCAAAAACCGTAGTGACAGGTGATGTCACTCAGATTGATCTTCCCAAGTCGAAAGAGTCCGGTCTCATCGCTGCAGCTCGAATATTAAGAAATATCAACGGAATTGCATTCGTACATCTCGGTCCTCAGGATGTGGTTCGACACCCTCTCGTGGAACAGATCATCAAGGCATTCGAGGCGGATAGCGGATGAAAAAAGGTATTTCAAAAATGTGGAAGAAACGACTGCTTTACTACGGTTCCCTTGCAGGGTTTTTCTGTGCAATGCTCTGGTTTGTGGCAAAACCGTATTTTGGCGCGCGGTACAACTACAGTATCGGAGACGTATCAGCGGAAGACATAATTAGTCCAAAAGACATCACCTACATAAACGCAAAGGAGACGGAGAAGAGAATCGATGAGGTGAGAGAAAGGGTGTCTGTCGTATTCGATTTCAATGCATCGATCAATCTGGATGTGCTGAAAACAATAGAAATGTTTTTCTCCGCTGTGCGTGAAGTTAAATTGGAAGATGTTTCTCTCGATCAGAAGGTTGCGCGAATAAAGGACAAGAGCTCTGTGGATATCTCAGAGTCTCTTCTGGGTGACGTGCTGAAGTACCAAGAGAACGGGAAATTCGAGGAAAGAGTAATCAACATAGTGGGCTTCGTGCTCGCTACTGGATTGAGCGATTTCAAGTCCGCGGAGCTCAAGGAATATGAAGAGAACGGCATTATTCTTAAAAGAATCGAAGAAGCGGAAATTATTCTGGAAAAGATACAAACAGATCAGATCATAGCCGCAGACGAAGCTGGCAGGAGAATAAATGAACTTATTCTTGAGAATTACATCGACCTTCCACCCGCATACAGAAATACAATCGGAAAAATCGCGTCTGTTTTTCTCCGTCCCAACGTTTTCTTCAACAGTGTGGAAACGGAGAAGCTGAAGATCGAAGAAATTCAAAAAGTAAGACCTGTTTTGAATACATTAAAGAAAGGGGCAATCGTCCTTCGCAGGGGCGAGGAAATCACTGAGGAAAACTATCCGAAGTTACAGGCGGTAACCCTTTACACAAGCAACTTCAATCTGAAAGCCATTGCTGGTATCGGCATTTTCCTATTGCTCTTACTCTACCTCTCTATTATTCCCTTCATGAATGAGTGGAACAGAGTCGATTTTCGAAATTACCTTATTCTGCTCTCATTCGTCGGTTTCACTGTGGCATACTCATACCTGATTACACTCATAAAGGGCATTCCGCATCACATCATTTTCGGTCTGCTCGTACCCACTGCGGGAATCACACTCACTGCGGAGGTGCTCTACAAGAGAAAGCTCTCTTTCACCCTCGCAATCGTGCTCCCCATCTTTCTACTGCTCATATCGGGGAATGACCCCTACACCTTCATTTTTTCCCTGGGATCGGGACTTGTTGCGATATACTCAGTGAGAAATGCAGAGAAGAGAAGCGATATTCTGAAATCAAGCCTCTTCATCGTGGTTGTGAACGGGCTGATTTTGAGTGCCATCGGTTTGTTGAAGGAGCTCAATTCGCGAGAGTTTCTCAGTCTCCTCACCTGGGGAGCGGGGAATGGGATTGTTTCGGTGATTCTCTCTCTTGGGACAGTCCCTTTCTTTGAGATTTTGTTCAACATTCCCACCAATTTCAGGTTACTGGAGCTCACCGACCTGAATGCGCCTATGTTGAAAAAACTACAGCTCGAAGCTCCTGGAACCTATCACCACAGCATAAATCTTTCAAATATGGCCGAAACTGCCGCCAGATATATAAAGGCGAACCCTCTTATGGTGCGGGTTGCTGCGCTGTACCACGACATCGGAAAGATACCGAATGCCGAGTATTACATCGAGAACAATCAGGGTGAAAATAAGCATGACCTGCTGAAGCCATCCCTTTCGAACTCCATCCTCAAGGCGCATGTGAAGATGGGGGTGGATATGGCAAAGGGGCTCAAGCTCCCCAAAGAGGTTATCGATGTGATTGCTCAGCATCACGGAACCTCTCTCATGAAATATTTTTATCATCAGGCCTTGAAAAATGAGGAGGAAGGATTCGAAGTGGATAAGAAGGATTACCACTATTTGGGTCCGAAACCCCAAACCAGGGAGGCAGCAATTGTGATGCTTGCCGATGCGGTTGAAGCTGCCTCGAGGACATTGAAAAATCCTTCGGCCAAGAGGATCGAGGAGTTTGTAAACGGAATCATAGAGAGCAAGTTCAGGGAAGGACAACTCAATGAGAGTAGACTGACCCTTCGGGGTCTTATGAAAATATCAATAGCCTTTAAAAGATACCTCACGGGATTGTTTCATTCGAGAATTGAATACCCGGATGACAGGGAGATAAAAAAGATAGAGAGGAACGTTTAAGAATTAATGGGGGGTAAGATTCTCATAAAGGAGGAAAAAAGAAGCTCACCAGTATCTTTACACACGCTCGAGACAATCGCAGCACTCACGTTCAGGCTCACTCAGAAAGAACCCAGAAATATTTCCCTCTTTGTCTGTAACGACGAAACCATCCGCCGGCTGAATAAGCGCTACAGGGGACAAAATGAACCCACCGATGTGCTTTCATTTTCGATGGATGAAGGAATGTGGCAGGGAATCACGAATGATATTCTCGGTGATATTGTCATATCGACTGACGCAGCTAGAAGACAGGCAGAGGAGATCGGAGAGAGTGTGGAGGAAGAGTTCTGCATTCTCTTCACCCATGGCTTACTTCACCTTCTTGGTTTTGATCACAAAGATGAAGAGAGTTCATCTATTATGGAGAAGATAACTTTTCAAATAGCATCGGAGGTAAAAGATCGTCCATGAGCATACGATTCTTTCATTTCAAAGCGAAAAAAGGCAGCAAGTTTGCGGAAATGGTGCGAGAAAATGAGTCAAAAATTGAGGAAGAAGAACGGGAAATGATTCGGGGTGTTTTCGGATTAGGAGAAACCCCGGTGAAAACTATCATGGTGCCTCGTACCGACGTGGTCGCGGTTTCCGTAGAAATGCCCTTCGAAGAAATTGTGGGTATTGTCATTAAAAGCGGGCACTCCCGAATCCCTGTATACCAGATTACCATCGACGACGTCGTTGGCTTTCTCTATGCGAAAGATCTCCTGTCACTCATCTACAAGAAAAAGGATGGTGAAGTTGATATAAAGAAAATACTGAGGCCTGTTTTATTCGTTCCGGAAGGAAAGATGATCGATGAACTGTTGAAAGAGTTCAGACAGAAGCGGGTGCACATTGCCGTGGTTGTGGATGAATATGGCGGTATGGCCGGAATAGTGTGCCTTGAGAACATTTTGGAAGAAATTGTCGGCGAAATCCAGGATGAGTACGATATCAATGAGGAAGAGGAGATAATAAAAATTGCTCCCAATACGTACATTCTGGATGCCCGGACCCAGATCCTGGAGCTCAATGAAGAGCTGCGACTGAATCTCCCTCTGAATGGCAACGATACGATTGGCGGATACGTATTCAACCTTTTTGGAAAGATACCTGAGGTAAACGAAAAGATAACCAATGAAAACATCGATTTCAAGGTTGAGCAGATGGAGGGACGTCAGATTAAAAAGGTGAGAATGTCCATCAGGGAACCCGAGATCAAAGCAGAATAAGTCAGTGGAAAAACCTTGGATTCGAGATTTGCCACTACAGAAGCGGTTGTGTTGAACTCGATCCGATTCGGTGAAGGTCATAAAATAATCAACCTGTTCACTGAGAGGTTCGGGAGAATCGAAGCCTCCGCTTTCGGCGCACGCAAGACAAAAAGCAGGTTCGGGAGCAGGCTCGAGCCCTTCACGATCTCTCAGCTAGTGCTCTATAGAAAAAATGAGGACAGCCCGTTTTCCATCAGTGAAGCGGATATACGTTTTCAGGACAGTTCCTTTTCCGAAGAGTACGAAAAGTATATCATCGCAAGTGCCCTTATCGAATCGGTTGTTCTCTTCGTTGCCGCCGGTCAGATTGAAGCCGGACTGTACAGGTTGCTCTCGGAATCACTCAGGGTCTTGAGCAGTATCCCCACAAATAAATGTAAGTATCTTTTATCGATGTATGATGTGCAGTTTTTGATGCATATGGGATATACTCCAAATACATCCCTCTGTAAAAAGTGTGGGAGAGAGATGGGTGAGAGTGAAGCGAGCATTGATCACTTTTTCGGTTTTCCCCTCTGCAGTAAGTGTGCTGGAGATGGATCCTTCACAGTGCTGGGTGGTGCTCTGCGGTTCATCAGGTGGGCGTGCGAGCAACCCGTATTTGTCTCGAAAAAGGTGAAAATGGAAAAAACGACACTGCGAAATTTGAGGTCTGTCATAGAACTTCTATATATGCATACATTTCACAGGAAACCGCAAAGCTGGAAACAGCTTAATGCCCTCCTTTGATACAGGAATTCGAACGGTGGGAAAGGGGCTTATGTGATGACCAAGGTCTATATAGTGTGCATTGGAGACGAATTGACGAAAGGAGAGATCGATAATACAAATTCTGGATACATCGCACGTGAGCTTTCTGATCGTGGGCTTGTCGTCCGAGCGATTCTTTCTCTCCCTGACAGCAGGGATGATACTTTTCCGATTGTTCAGGAGATTCTTGGAAAAAGGGGGATTTTTATTTTCACCGGTGGGCTTGGTGCAACCAGGGATGATATCACGAGAAAAGTGATTAGTGGAGTTCTGCAAAAACCGCTCATCATTGACAGGGAAAAAGCACAGCTTTTAGAGCAATGGTATGCGACAAAGGGGAGACCATTCACTCGAGCAGACATGCTGCAGGCCTCATACCCTGAAGGGGGAAGGCTTCTGGAAAATAAAATCGGCCTCGCATTCGGTTTTTCCCTCTCAAGCGATGACCGTCATATTTTCTCCCTTCCCGGAGTTCCAAATGAAATGAAGCACATGTTCAGCGAAGAAGTTCTGCCAGAGATCAATAAACTGCTTCCGGATGGCTCAAGCTATCGGTCTGAGACCTTGCTGTTTGCTAATATTCCTGAATACACGCTCGATCATAAGATGGAGCACATTATCTCTCATTTTGAACATGTTCATTACGGAACCAGAGCTTCCAATGGTCTCATACGCGTGCGGATAGAAACACTCGGAAAAGAACTCGATCCCTGTATAGAGGAGTGTATAGAACAGCTTGCAGAGTATTTCATCTGCAGGGGGAACAATACATTGGAATCCGTTGTCGGAGAGCTGCTCATGCAGGAAGGTCTTCTCCTTTCGGTTGCGGAGTCCTGCACTGCAGGCTTTCTTTCAAAGGTGATCACCGATGTATCCGGGAGCTCACAGTACTTCAAGGGTGGGGTTGTATCCTACAGCAATGATGTGAAAATGAGTATTCTCGGCGTTTCGCCCAGGACACTTGAAAAGTATGGAGCGGTGAGCAGTCAGACCGCCCTGGAGATGGCGCGAGGAGTGAAAAAATATCTGGTTTCAGATATTGCCATTTCCATAACAGGAATTGCAGGCCCTGAGGGGGGGTCGGAACAGAAACCGATCGGTACTGTGTACATATGCCTGTACAGGGACGAGCACACACAACAGGTACAAGAAAATCATTTCAAAGGTGACAGGGCGAGCGTGCGGATAAGAAGTGTAAACAGCGCACTTTTTCTGCTGCATCATTATCTGAAGGGGCTGATATAAATATGAGACTTTTCCTCGCTTGTGACTTGGAGGCACGGGTGAAAGATTCTATTCAGGCGTTCATCGATAAGTTCAGGAAGTGGGACGGAGCTGTTCGATGGGTGAGAGCGGAAAATATTCACATAACTCTCTATTTTTTTGGCGAAGTGAAAGAGAATGACTCACTTCCTCTTCAACAACTGATTACAAAGGCTCTCATGGCGGTACATCCTTTCCCGGTGAGGGTACTGGGCATCTCCGGGTTCCCATCTCTCTCACGTCCGAGGGTGCTGTGGGTTGGAGTGGAGAATCCCACGAATGATCTCAGAGAAATGTACACAATGGTGGACAGACATCTGCTGGAGAGCGGGATCGGCATCCAGAGTGATTCAAAGGGATATACCCCTCATGTGACCATAGCGAGAATCAAAGGGCCCTTCAATAAAAAATTGGTGGAGAATATCGAGGACTATCAGGAGCATGAGTTTGGCAGCTATCAGATCAACAACGCGGTGCTGTACCAATCCATTTTGAAGAGGGATGGTCCCCAGTACGTTCCAGTAAAAGTTTTCGAGCTTTGAAATTCTATGGGCAGGGTCATCATACCAGGAAAAGCGCTGCTCTTTATAGGTCTCATCTATAACTCTGCGCAAAATCCTGACCATGTATATAAGGTACTTGAAGAAGAGTTTGGGACCGTCTGTCTCACTTCTGCGCGATTTCCTTTCACAGAAACAAATTACTATAACCGGGAGATGGGTGAAGGGTTGTTGCGGGAGTTCATCGCTTTCGAAGCGCTGGTGAGTATGGAACGTATTTCTGATATAAAACTTCGCACGAACTGGATGGAGCATACGTATTTTTCCAGCGATGGGCGCCGGACTGTGAATATCGATCCGGGCTACATTACATCAGCGAAGGTGGTGCTCGCAACAACGAAAGATTTCCAGCACAGGCTCTATCTCGGAAATGGTATCTATGCCGAAGTTACCCTTCGCTACAGGAAGAGCAGTTTTTACCCGTGGGAATGGACATACAGAGATTACAGGCGTAGGGAAACAATCGATTTCTTCAACAGGCTGCGCGAAGTGTATCGAGCAAAATTGAAAGGTATTTCTTGAATGTGCTCAATGTTGATATTATTATTAGCGCACAGATGTGTGGGATGCTGTCTACCTAAAAGCATAAATGACAGCACTCAATGGAGGATATATGTCAGGGCATAGTAAGTGGCATTCGATACGACATAAAAAAGGCGCGGTCGACGCAAAGAGGGGAAAGCTGTTTACTAAGATCATACGGGAAATCACCGTTGCCGCCCGTCAGGGGGGTGGTGATCCTGATGCAAATCCGCGGCTCAGAACGATCATTACAAAGGCAAAAGAAGCAAACATGCCAAAGGACAACATAGAGAAGGCAATCAAGAAAGGCACAGGAGAGCTTGCGGGATACAACCTCGAGGAGATCACCTACGAAGGCTACGGACCTGCGGGTGTTGCAATCATGATAGACGTGATGACCGATAATAGGAATAGGACCACTGCGGATATACGCAGTCTCCTCACGAAGAGCGGCGGTAACCTCGGTGAAAACGGATGTGTCTCCTGGATATTCAACACAAAAGGCGTGTTTACAATCAGCGCTGATAAATACGATGAGGATACAGCGGTGGGAGCTGCACTGGAGGCCGGCGCCGATGACGTGAAGAAGGATGGAGATGTGTGGGATATAACCACCTCACCAGAGAATTTCCACTCTGTAAAGAATCATCTTGAGCAGAATGGGTTTGAGCTCCTCGTGAATGACGTCATGCGGGTGCCCACCACAACCGTAAGGCTTGAAAAGAAGGACGCAGAGAAGATACTCAGTTTGATGGAGAAGCTCGAAGACCACGACGATGTGCAGAATGTGGCAGCGAACTTCGATATCCCAAACGAGATTATGCAGGAGATAAGCTAGTAAATACTACTCTGCTCGACTGGGGGGTCGTTGACTGTTCTTGGAATTGATCCGGGAATAGCGTTTACCGGATATGGAATCGTGGAACTTCAGCATGGTGATGCTATTCGCTATATTGACTGCGGTGTTGTATCTACTTCTCCAAAACAAAGGGAATCAACTCGACTCAATCATATCTACGAAAACATAACCCGTATCATCAAGAAGTACAGACCGGACGTCGTGGCAGTAGAGACAATTTTCTTTACGAAAAATCTGCGATCCCTGGCGCAGGTGAGTGAGGCAATTGGTGTGATTACGCTTGCGGCTGGTCGCTGTGGTCTTGATGTGAGAAAGATCACTCCTCTTGAGGTAAAGTCAGCGATCGTGAGATCGGGAAAGGCGGACAAGGAACAGGTCCAGCAGATGGTGAAGACACTTCTCGGGCTTGGTGAGCTGCCGGCTTCACATCACGCCTCTGACGCACTCGCAATTGCAATCAGTTATAATTCGATTCACTTCTGAAATAAGGATTGCCCTTTCTGTACGATTCAATTAATCTTGAATGTGAGTGTATCGACTATAGTATAGAAATCCTGATTTTCTTGCCGAGTGAGCAAGAAAATCCATTTAATCCAGAATGTGGTTTGTCCACATTAGTCGTATTAGGGTGCAGACATACTATGATTTCTTATCTGCGCGGAAGGATCACCCATATTGAAGAAGATTACTGTATACTGGATGTGGGAGGAGTCGGATATCAGGTATACTGCCCCCAGAGAACCCTGCAAGAACTCAGAGAGAAACTGCAAGATCAAAATTCAGAAACTACCCTGTTCACACGTTTGATCCATCGTGATGAGAGCATGGACCTGTATGGGTTTCGAAGGAGGGAAGAGTTTCTCCTTTTTAACCTCCTCATCACGGTGAGTGGCATAGGGCCCAGGCAGTCTCTGAAGATCCTCGGTGCCCGCGATACGAAGGATATCGTGCAAGCGGTTGTCTCAGAGGACAGCAATTTTTTGATGAGCCTCGCTGGTATAGGGAGTAAAAAAGCCCAGCAGATAATACTGGAGCTGAGAGAAAAGGTGATGAAGTGTTTCGATACGGTCCGAACACCGGTCTCATCTCACTACACTGAAGCCCTCACGGCACTTCAATCCCTCGGATTCAATCCGGTAGAATCTCGCAGGGCTGTGGACCAGGCACTGACCGTGGTTGGAGAAAGCCGGGATGTAGGAAAAATCGTGGAAGCTGCACTGAAGCTCCTGTCGTAACTGAGAGAAGGAAATCGTAAAAAAAATGCAAGAAGCTGAAAGAATATCTTCCCCATCAAGGCTCACCATGGACAGGGACGAAAGCTCCCTCCGTCCTCTTCGCCTCAAGGAGTTTATCGGACAGGGCGCGCTGAAGCGACAGATCGGAATCTATATAAAGGCTGCAATGAACCGGCAGGAAAACCTTGACCACGTTCTTCTTTCCGGGCCGCCAGGGCTCGGGAAAACCACGCTCGCGGCAATCATTGCGAATGAACTGGGGGTAAGTTTCAAATCCACCTCAGCACCTGCCATCGAGCGTCCCGGTGATCTTGCAGCTATCCTCACCTCCCTTCACTTTCGAGAGGTGCTCTTCATCGACGAGATACATCGTCTCAAACCGATTCTTGAGGAAATACTCTATCCGGCGCTGGAAGACTATACGCTGGATATCGTGATTGGGCAGGGAGCCGGCGCAAAGACCATTAAAATATCCCTCAAGCCCTTTACTCTTATCGGAGCCACAACACGAGCAGGACTGCTCAGTTCACCGCTCAGAGCCCGATTCGGGATCACTCAGCGAATCGACTTCTACAGGAGTGAAGATATATACGAAATCCTCAGGCGTTCCTCCCGTATTCTGAATATTCAGATCCATGATTCTGCTGCACGGATAATCGCAGAAAGGTCACGGGGGACTCCTCGAGTTGCGAACAGGATACTAAGGAGAATACGGGACCTTGCAGAGGTGGAGGGAAGCGGGACCATTGACGAAGAAATTGCGAACAGGGGATTCAGTATGTTGAACATGGATGCCCTGGGTCTTGACGGGATGGATAAAAGGCTTGTGGACACAATAATCACCAAGTACAACGGAGGGCCCGTGGGCATCGATACACTCGCGGTTTCCCTCGGAGAAGACAAAGATACCCTTGAGGATATTTACGAGCCATACCTCATACAGATAGGCTTTATCAAAAGGACAAAGAAGGGCAGGGTAGCAACGAGATGTGCCTACGAGCATTTCGGATTCGAGGTCCGAGGAGCTTTCGAGGGGGAGCTATTCGAGTGAATAGTGCTGCATCCACGTGCACAAATCCTCCTACCCTCCCTTCCATCAATGCGGAAATCAGACAATGAAATGGAACAGATGCAGCTGGGTTTTTCTGCTCCTTGTTTTGTTCCTCACCGGATGCACCACCACCACACTTTTTACCGGAAAAGACTCAAGGAAACCATCTGAGGCGCCTCTCATCATACGAGTTCTGGTGGACAAGGAGGCGCAGACATATGTTTTTGATATAAAAGATGGGTTCATCGAACATCAAGGGGGAAGGGCTCTTCTTCCAGAGCACAACAGGGTGGATCTGTATGACACGCATGTTATCCTCAACGGTGCAGACTTGCAAACACCTGTTACGATCACAGGGAGCGCACCAATACTTTTAAACGGGCACCCCTACAAAGGTGCAATACGCATTGAGAAAGGTTTTATCGTGAACGAACTGCCCATTGAAGAGTACCTGAAGGGAGTGCTCTCTTCAGAAATGAGCGAGAAGTGGCCCCTTGAAGCGCTGAAGGCTCAGGCGGTCGCCTCAAGAACATACGCCTATATAAAATCGATACAGAACAGGAACCAACCCTTCGACCTCGAGAGCACTGAAACCCATCAGAAGTATGAATACGTCGAAGAGACTGCACAGATACAGCTCGCGGTGGCGAAGACCCGTTCTTTGATCATACTCCATAAGGGGGAACCTGTTGAAGTATTTTTTCATGCGTCCAGCGGAGGAGTCACAGAGAGTTGCGGCGATGTGTTTCAGGTAGATCTTCCCTATCTTCGGAGTTTCCCGGATCCGTACTCCAGAACGCATCAGGGTGTTCTCTGGACTGTGAAAAAGAGCGGTCAGGAAATAAAGAGTGCGGTGAAAGGAATGCTTGGTGAGGGGTTCGAAGCGCTGACCATCCGTGATATTACCCCTGCATCGCGAACCGGTTCGGGAAGGGTAAAAGAGTTTGTGTTGCTTTTCGATGAGAACAGGCAGGCGACTGTGAGTGGGAACCTATTCCGCCTCGCCCTCGACGCAAGGCTGTTCAGGAGTCTTCTCATTCTCGAAATACAGAAAGAGATGGGAGAAGGGGATGTTGTGTTTACATTCACGGGGCTGGGGTATGGCCATGGGGTCGGTCTGAGCCAGTGGGGTGCACGAAACATGGCGCTTCAGGGTTTTTCCTTTGAGCACATAATTTCATATTATTTCAAGGGAACAGAAATAAGTGACTACCACTTTTTCCCCAGTGCGGAAAAATCTTGAGATGATTTCCCTTCCGCCCTCGAAAAGAGACATGAAAGTGACAAAGGAACGCCACTCACTGAAAGATTTTCGCATTAAAATACCGGAAGAGCTGATCGCACAGTACCCGACAGAAAAGCGGGGTCAATCGAAGCTTCTTGTCTTGGATATAAAGAAGGGAACCATTGTCGACGACCGATTCAGCAACTTCGTGCACTACCTCTCTCCCAATGACTGTATCGTATACAACGATGCAAAGGTTATTAACGCCCGACTCTTCGGTTTGAAAAAGGGAAGCGGCGGTCGTGTTGAACTGCTGCTCACCAGAAAGCTGAGTGAGACCTGCTGGCATGCCATTATCAGACCAGCACGGCGTATAAGGCTGCATTCCACAATAGAGCTGAAAAAGCATTACAGTCTGGAAATTATTGAAGACCTGGGTGAGGGGATGTTCACCGTGTGTTTTTCTTATCCTCTCGGATTCGATGAGCTGAAGGAGATTGGAGAGATCCCGCTTCCAAAATACATCAGGCGCAAACCGATTCAGGAATTTGATGATGATCGCTATCAGACCGTGTTTTCCACCCGCTTTGGCGCAGTTGCTTCACCCACTGCAGGACTCCACTTCACGAAGGAAATCATTCGACAGATCGAAGATACGGGTGCCGTATTCGTACCGGTGACCCTGTTTGTAGACTGGGGTACATTCAAACCGGTACGGGAAGAGGATTACAGAAAACACAAGATTCATAAAGAGCTCTTTGAAATTTCGGATGAATCTGCGCGGACCATCAACCGATGTGTAGATGAGGGAAGGAGGGTTCTCTGTATAGGAACAACGAGTGTACGGACTCTGGAGACTGCCATACGTTCTGACGGACATGTTCGAGGATGCAGAGGGGAGACAGACCTGTACATCTATCCAGGGTATAATTTCAAGATAACCAGGGCTATTCTTACCAATTTTCACATGCCGGATTCGACGCTCATACTTCTGATTGCCGCCTTTGCAGGGAAGGAGCTCATCGAAACCGCCTACGCCCATGCGGTTGCACAGAAGTACCGGTTTTTCAGCTATGGAGATGCAATGCTTTTGATTCAATAGAGGCGACTGAGGAATGCGCCGAAAGGATGCACATGTTTCAGTTTTCGGTGGAAACGAGGTCTGATCAACGAAAGGCACGGGTGGGCAGGATAACACTGAACGGCAGGGAGATTCTTACTCCGCTCTTTATGCCGGTTGGAACATATGCTGCGGTGAAAACCATTTCTCCTGCAGAGCTTGAAGAACTTGGGGCGGAGATTATACTGAGCAATGGGTACCATCTCTATCTTCGACCCGGTGATGAAGTCATCAGGGCTCTCGGGGGAATACATCGGTTCACGGGATGGAACCGGGGTTTTCTCACGGACTCTGGGGGGTTTCAGATATTCAGCCTTGCTCCCTTCCGAAAAGTGATGCAGGAAGGTATCGCCTTCCGATCCCATATTGACGGTTCGAACCACTTCCTTACTCCTGAAGACTTGATACGGATCGAAACGAACATCGGAGCAGACATCATCATGCCGCTTGATGTATGCACCGCTGTTCCAACCGACTACGAGGGTGCTAGAGAAGCGGCAAAGATCACCAATGAGTGGGCGATGCGCTCGAAGCACGCATGGGAACGATCAGAAGGTGAGTGCACACTTTTCGGAATCGTGCAGGGAAACGTGTACAGGGAGCTTCGAGAGTTTTGTGCGAAAAGCATCGCCGAAATAGGGTTTGCGGGATATGCGGTCGGGGGGCTATCGGTGGGTGAAGAAAAAAAGCTCATGTACGAGACTCTGGATTTTACCACAGATTTTCTCCCAGAGGACAAACCCAGATATCTCATGGGAGTGGGGGGAACCGACGATATACTTGAAGCGGTGCTCAGTGGAATTGACATGTTCGACTGCGTTCTCCCCACGAGAAATGCCCGGAATGGAACGGTTTTTATACCAGGAGGAAAGCTGCTGCTTCGGAACAGCGAGCACAGAGAGGATGGTGGCCCAATCCAGAAATGCTGTGGCTGTTATACGTGCAGAAATTTCACGAGAGCCTATCTTCGGCACCTTTTCAAGACACGGGAAATACTCGGGTACCGGCTTGCAACCATACATAATTTGTACTATCTCATCCGGTTTGTCACGAGACTGCGGGAGGCAGTACAGGATGGTAAGGTGGATATTTTTCGCGAGGATTTAAAAAATGGTCGGCTCTAATTTGTTCACTCAGGGTTTTCCCTGTTTCCTAAGAGCTGGAAGTTCATGTCCAGGTTCATGATATTGTTCCAGAGTAATCTCTTCGACCCAACCTCCCTGAAAATGGTGTCCGTCTTTTCACCGATGACGTTCCCTTCTGATCCATACCAGTGAAACAGACAGCTTCCGGATGAACGCAGCATAAGCCAGTAGGTTCCAGGCATGAGAAGAGAATCGGTCTTTGCTCCAACCGGAAAGGTGAGCCAGGGGTTTTCAACCATCATGAATCGAACTCGGTTTGATTCGATGCTGAAAGTCCGAAATAGGAGTTTTAATGGTAGGTCTTTATCATCAGAGTACACTTCAACCCATATTTTTCCCTCATCTGCAAGCTTGAGAAGGGGGAGCTGCACTTCAGAAATTCTGACAGGATTTTCAATCCTGATTTTCTGGGCATACACCCTCTCCAAGGTAGCGTCCTTGTCCAAGCTTTTGGTGATGTCACTGTTTTGTACTAGTATAATTTTTTTCTCTGGCCTACTTGCTTCCTGGAGTTGTTTATTCTCATTCTTCATCAACTCGAAAACGGCAGTAATATCAGGGATTGCAGAAAACGGAGGGCTCAGTACGAGCTTATTGATTTCGGGGGAGTGCATGCCCCTGAACTGCAGATCGGCTGTATCGTTTTTAATGTCAAAAAGAAATTCTGGCTGTATCTCCGCCTGTCCATTCTCGATTATCCAGCCTTCTGATATGAAATCAGAATCCGGACCAGTGGATATCCGTATCACGTGTGGAATGACTCCAAAATACATACCCCGCGGATCATATGAAACCCACCCCGCGTCAGGGAGCCAGACCTCCACCCAATATCGTTCTCCATTGGGCATATCGAACACGATGTTCCCAATTTCCGTCTGTAGCTTTACTTCACTCTGATAGGATATTCCGTACATGACTCGTGCCGGGATACCGAGGCCTTTGAAGATAGAAACCACGAGGTTACATATCCCTCTTTGATTGCCTGCCCTCTCTCTGAGAACCGTCGGTGCATCGCGGTATTCACACGCGTCCATCAACCGGATATGTCTGTCAACCCAGAGAAAGACCATTGTGATAACATCGATCGCTTTGTGTGTATCTTCGGAGATTGTGCTGCCGATGCGGTTTATCGGGCCATCATTCACTGGAGAAAGGTCGGTTGATACCAGATAGTTTTGCATCTTTTGGTTCAGTTGCATCGGAAAAACAGATTCGCTTGTCAGTGGAGCATAGTTCGAGAGGGATTTCGCCGTAAACTGAAGATCGAGCTGAACCACCCGTACTTCTTTTTGCCAATAAAGTTCTACACCGGTGTTTCCATACTCATCGGTGAACTCTTTCAGCTCTGAAGGATAAGGGATAAAATTTGTTCTGAGGTTGGAAATCATCTGGGTAGTGATACCTTCAGTGCTGGATTCAGGAAAGTACATTCTATAGATGAGATTGCTGACACCATCATGGCTCGACAACCATCGCTTTACATATGCGGTTGCGGTCGCTGTCATTTCTCCTTCGACCTGGATTATACTCCCACCGGAAAGACCGGCAGAGAAAAAACAATACAATACCGCGACTGCAGAAAATATGTTGATCAAGTGATTTTTACTCCGTGGAGTAGCCTGTCTGTTTTTTTTCATCCTCTCCATTTTTCATCCGACAATAAAGATAATCCGAAACCCTATAGTATCATTAAAGTCGGTGAAATTCAACTAAAATGAAGTGGTGGCGAATTGTATCTCTGATATTTTCCCCGCTTCTCATTGCGCTCGTGGTGAGCTTTATACTGTTGAAATACATGAGTGCCAAATCATGGACAGTTGTACTTATTGTGATCGGTTCTCTATTCCTTTCTGTGATAAATACAATTATCCTTGTTTTTCAGGTATCTAAAAAATAATATGCGAAAGAAACGATGCCGGATTTCGTTCACACTGATCAGCGGAGTTTTATTCCTCTCGCTTCTCTCGGTCCCTTTTTCAGCGGGAGCTGAAAGCAAGATCTTTGATGAAGTAATAGGAATTGATGGCAGTGGGAACGTGGAGAAACTAACCGTTATTACTCCCACCATGGTATTATCGAGCAGGGATATCTATCATCATGAAATGCTGAATGTATTTCTCTATGGATTGCCAGACCTGGTGCAGGAGACGATTACCATGAGAGTGATCCGGAACGGCAAGATCCATCCTTCAGCGAGCATCGAGCGGACCATTCCCTTTTTTCGTGATTATGCGAGGAATCACGGCAGGCTGAGAGCGGTGTACCTCCCGGGTTGGAATGAAGATGAGGGCGAGTATGAAATAGAGCTCTATTATGGAGAGAAAAGGCTCCGGGTTGAAGGAGAAACCAGATTTCGGTTGAAAAGGCGAGAGGTTCCTGCGATCGGGAAATTTCTCTCGGTAGTGGACCTCGAAATGAACGAAAGCATCAGGAGGCGCACATTCACGGATACCAGCGGACAGGAAATGGACTACAGGGCGATATTGGAATGGGCACGATTCATCAGAGCTGATGCTCTCTGGATACTTTCAGGGGAGACGACAAGCTTCAGCCCACGCAGGCGCACGGATACGCCTTGGGACCGTGGACCGATGGAGAATCTCTATCTGCTGAAGCAGGCAGCAAAGGATTACGGACTGCAGATAGGGGCATATATCATGTGCTTCTACGTTCCGGGAAACCATGGAATACCTGAAAGGTACGAAGCAGGTCTGGGGTACGATGCTGATACCGGCAGTTTGTACAGGTCTCGTCATATTTCGTTGCTCTCTGAAACTAGAATTCAGGACATCATTGATCTTGCGAAAAGTTTCCAGGAAGACGATGAAGTCGATTATATCGGATTTGACTTTATCAGGACTGGTCGCGTAGACGGATACGAGATGGGTCCTCTTGTCATTCATGAAACAAATATACAGCCACCACAGAACTGGGATTCGCTCTCACAGGACCAAAAGATAAAATGGTTTGCCCGAAAAGTGGAAGTTGACAGGGACCCGATCATCATAGAGAAGTGGCGATGGTGGCGAGCGCACAGAGTTTCTCAGATACTTCAAAGAGTGATTGAAGAAGCGCAGATCACGAAACCGGTTTGGGTCTATACACTCGGGTGGAATCATGGGAAGGAGCACGGACAGGACCCCGTGATGTTTTTCGATGCGGGCGTGAGCATCGATGCGGTGATGCTTTACGAGGCAAACAGAATGCAGTTTGTTCGTTTACTGGAACAGTGGAACAGCTACTTACCGGCGGGGAAGGGAAACATCATAGTGGGAAATTGCATAGACTACAGGTTGTTGGATTCGGAATATCTCAGTCCTCCTGATGAGCTGAAAAGAAGATATTTGGAGGGGTATCAGCGTATCATTCATAACGGACATCCGGCTGGAATGTTCCTTCACGATATTTCCCGCGCATTCTGGGGAAGGAGAGGTGAACATTCGATCGAGGAGTATCTACTTGCATATCTATCCAGTGTTCAAAGGGCGAAGAACATGCACAGAGAAGCCGACCTACTTGTGCAGGGCGCCATTGCCGATATACTGAAGGATGCCTTTGGGCAGGTCGAATTTTCTGGCCATCTTCTCCTCAAGAACAGAGGGATCCAACCCCTTGAGAATATCAAAGTGACGTTTTTCGACGGCCAGACGAACAAAAAGGTTGTTTTTTACCATGACGGTAAGAGCAGTTACAGCTCCTTTTTTGAATTAGGAATGATACCAGCAAATGATAGTATCCAGCTCGATTTCACGCTCGTTCATTCTGATGATGGGGTCCGGATGGATAATATAGGGTTCAAAATAGGAATTGAAGATAACGGAGAATATCGTATAATAAAACTGAATGAGCTGAAGAAACCGGAATCTATCGAGAGGAATTGGTGAGAACGACGACGAGTTTCATCACTGTCGCAATTTTCATTGTTATGATGATTATTGCCTGTGAGAAAAGCAGACGGGGGTTCGAGGAGCCTGCTCCAAAGGAAGAGGAAGGAGTCGAGGAGAAAGAGAAATCCAAGAATACACAGAAAACGGAGTCAGGACTTGATTTCAATGCAGAGGACATCGGGAAAATTGAAAAATTTACACCGGAGATATTTGTCAAGGTTACGATCATTTATCAAAGGGAAAGCAGAGAGTGGATTCAGCAATCCATATCTCTCCCGCTTGAAACCCAGAACGAATACATCGAAAAGGCAAACAGATTGTTTTTCGAGCAGTTTGGCACAACAGAGGAAGAGTACCTGCGCTACAGTCAGGATAACATCGATGAGCTTGACAGGTTTCTGAAAAACCATCCAGAATTTATGTCGTTGATGAAGGAATATTAGTTAATGGAGAGAGAAAGTGTACCCCTCTCTGCAATAGAAGAGGTTTGAAAATCTCCTCCTGTATTTTGTTTGATTCCTTCTCAGCTGGCCGTCAGTCGAGGTAGGATCATGATGCGTGAGAGCGAGATTTCGTACGTCCGCCTTCCTGGCAACCTCAATCGCCATTTCAGGTATACTGTGCCCGTACCCCTGCTTCGGTGTGGGTAATCCGGTGTACTGCTCCGTACTGTACTGTGCATCATGGATCAGCAGGTCTGCTTCCTTCGCAAACTGTATTAGTTTGGAATTTCCAAACATATAGCCTTCCACATCCGTACAAAAAACAACAGATTTGTTCCGATATTCGATCCTGTACACAAACACTCCGTTTGCCGGATGGGAGTATTCTTTCATAATTCTGATCAGGATGGATGTTTCTCCGATCCGTGGTATGTCATGGAATCGGTTCATGAGTTTGGGAGCTCTCTGTTTTGCGTCCAGGAGAATAATATTATTTTCATGTATTGTCGTGATATTTTTCACCGCGCTGGAGCTGTAAAGATCGATGGGGAAGTTTGGTGGTACCATGGATCTCTCCAGCACACAGCAGAGTTCTTCTCCGAATCCCTTAGGTCCAAAAAGGTGGAGTACAGACTGTCCGAGGTAAAGCGGTGTGAAGAAAGGAAGCCCCTGCGTGTGGTCGTGGTGCAGATGGGTGAATATAATAGTGAGCTCGAGAGGTTCACCCTTTGTCTTTTTAAAATATTCTTCTGTAATTTTTTTCCCCAGCTCGATAATTCCTGTACCTGCGTCTATTATGATCCTTGTTTCTCCTGCTTCGATTTCGAGACAAGTAGTGTTCCCACCAAAATAGGCAAACGGTTTTCCAGGAACCGGATGGCTTCCCCTCACTCCCCAGAAGGTCACCTTAAAATCATCATTCATCATCGTTCCTCTGCGTATGAAATACCCCAGTCTCCGTTATTAGATAATCGACAGGTACATCGTTTTCCTTAACTGGCAAACAATTGTAGATCAATCTATCGTAGACAAGAGCACAGATCGGTATGTTTCCATTTTTTTCTTTGAACATATGTAAAAAGTGATCATAGTATCCACCGCCATACCCAACTCTGTCACCACTTCGGGTGAAGGCGAGGCCTGGCGCAATGATGAGGCCCAGTTTCATATAGTCTGCTTCAACGCATGTAGAGTGCGGTTCGAGAATATGATAGCTACCGGGGCTGAGATCTTTCTCCAGGTCATGTACCAAAAAGGATTTCATCACCCTCGTTTTCTGGTCGATCTTCGGGACAGTAACCTTTTTTCCATGTTCCAGTGCGTGCATGAGAATTGGTATTGTATCGACCTCACTTCTGAAACTGACATAGCAAAAGATGATATCTGCATGCAAATATACATCCCACCCGAACAAGTGGGATATGATCTGCGCATCGAGTTTTTTTTTCTCATTCGCCGATATACTGTCCCTCAGCCTCTGTGCGGCCGCTCGCACCTCTTTTTTCTTCAATTATTGATCCCCCTTTGACCTCAGTTTCTTGAGGAAATCGAGCCGACGTTTCAGCTCCTTTTCCTCCCCAAGTGGTGACTCATCGGGATGGTAGAACTTTACCTCTTTCCCAAGATAGTCCTGATCTACATAATGATATCGGTAATCATGTGGATACCTGTAGTGTGATGTGTCTGGATGGGATGACCGCAAATAGGACGGAACTTCGATCTGTTCATGGGATTTTACATATTCGGTTGCTTTGTCGATAGCCCTATAACTTGAATTGCTCTTGGGCTGGAGAGAGAGATAGATGGTCACATGGGAGAGAATGATCCGTGCCTCAGGCATTCCGATTCGGTCAACGGCGTCGTAGGCGGATTCAGCAATAGGCAGCGAAAGAGGGTCTGCAAGACCTATGTCCTCACTCGCCAGTATTATCAAACGGCGTGCAATGTAAAGCGGATCTTCTCCCCCTTCAATCATGAGTGCAAGCCAGTAGAGGGCAGCGTCAGGGTCGGAGCCTCGTACCGATTTAATAAAGGCGGAAATTACGTCATAGTGATAATTTTCATCTCTATCGTAGGAGAGGGGCTGTTTTTCAATGATCCGCCCTATCACATCGGAGGAAATGCGTTTGTTTGGGGCCATAATCAGTGCAGCTTCGAGTAAATTCAGCATCCTCCTTGCATCTCCGTTTGAGATCTGCACCAGCAGCTGAGCAGCGCTCGTCTCCATGCCGATGCCCTCTTTTTTCATCACAGAACGCAGTATACATGAGAGCTCTTCAGAGGTAAGCTTTACAAACTCGAAGAGAAGAACCCTCGAACGGAGAGGAGGGATGAGTGAGTAGAAGGGATTTTTTGTCGTTGTACCGATAAGGGTAACTGTTCCCTCCTCGAGTGCGGGGAGAAGTCCTTCCTGCTGCATCTTGTTGAACCGATGTATCTCATCTATGAAAAGCATCGATCGCTTTCCTGCGTTTTGAAGATGAGCGGCTTTTACCAGAGCGCCTCTCAAATCATCAACCCGGGCAGTGACGGCATTCAGACGAATAAAGGTGGATCTGGTGGAGTGGGCGATGATCTTTGCGAGGGCGGTTTTTCCGCTTCCAGGCGGACCATAAAAGATACAGGAAAGCACTCTATCCTCCTGTATGAATTTCCGCACTATGGCGTTTTCCCCTACAATCTGTTTCTGTCCGACGAACTCATCCAGGTTTTTCGGAGAGACCCTTGCGGCAAGCAGCTCAGTCACTTCAGGGTTCTCGTCATTGTGAAAGAGATCGGTCATTAATTCTCCCTGAGCAGCTCATGAATGAATGCTTTTCCTGACTCGATGAGCTCTCCAGTACGTATCCTGGTGGAAGATTCAGCAAAGATACGTATAATCGGTTCGGTGTTCGAGGGTCGAAGATGGAGCCACTCCCTGTCATTGTACACTTTAATCCCATCTAACGTATCTATTGTATAACCGCGGTACTCTTTTCGTGCTCTTTGCACCATCCTGCTGAGCAGATTTGTTTCAGCAACCGGGGGACCCTGAGGGAGAGATAGTTTTTCCTTTCTCAGTTCGTATCGTGGTATGGATTGTACGAGCTGGGTAACAGTTTTTCCTGTGTATGCGAGCAGCTCGAGAATGAGCCCCATCCCCACCACACTATCTCTGCAGGGATTGATCTCAGGTACGATTACTCCTCCGTTCCCTTCTCCGCCAAAGGATAAACCGTGTTTCAGAAGTGCATCAGTGACGTGAATTTCTCCTATTTTTGTCCTTCTGACTTTTACTCCATGACGGAGTGCCAGATCGTTTATCATCATAGAAGTGGAAAGATTGCAGGCAAGGTCGGTTTTCTTTTTTCGTAGAAACGCCTCACCGGCGAGCACGAGTGAGTATTCTTCTCCGATCGCCTCTCCGGTTTCCGATACAACAGAAAGCCTGTCTCCATCCGGGTCCTGAGCGAATCCAATATCCGCACCCTGCTCTGAAATGAATCGGGACAGCTGGGTGAGATTCTCCGGGACTGGTTCGGTTCCCCTTGGAAATTTCCTCCCAACTGTTAATCCTTCTTGTATACTATTGAGGCTCACGACTGAGCATCCAAGTCGTTCCAGAAAGAGTCTGTCTACAATCGAAGCTGCGCCTTCACCCGGATCCACAGCGACCCTGAAGCGTCTTTCAGAAATAAGGTCTACATTCAGATGCCGTATCACTTCCTCAGCATGAAGATCATTGATAGAGTTATCTACAATAACAGAGCCGAGTGAATCGAAGGGTTTCCACATCTGTTTTTCAAGCGACATTTTCAGCACCAATTTTTTTAGACGTGTAATATTTCTTTCTGTAAAAAAAAGCCCTTCCTCGTTACAGAGCTTCAGTGCATTCCATTGCAACGGATTATGGCTTGCAGTGATTGCGATGCCTCCGCTACAGTTCATTTTTCTTGTGGCGAAAAGGATACCGGGTGTTGTTGCAACCCCTACATTGATTGTGTCCCAACCGAGCGAACAAAGGGTTCCTTCAACAATTCGTTCGATCATCTTCCCGCTCTCACGTGTATCCCTTCCGAGCAACACCTTTCTTCCACCGATTTTCATGAGCCGGGAGAATGCGCCTACATAGTTCATGATTACCGGCGGAGTGAGGTCTACACCGACGATGCCCCTGATTCCTGAAACGCTTACCATGAGAGACATGGGGAGATTCTCCAGATATTCGATTATCAAGATAGTAAAGATATTCAAAAAAAAAGTAAACCTGAAATACTTTCAAATTTTCAACGAATAAAGAATGAAGTATTTTATGAAAAATATTTGAGGAGAAGTTAATGATCACCAGAAATCTGGAAAAAGCGAAGATGGCTTTTCTCAAAAAAGATGCAGAGGCATCACGGGCAGCGCATATAAACTCCTCCCCAGAAGAGCACATGCATCAGAAAGGGCAGTATATAAAAAGCATTGTCTACGGTGGTCTGGACGGAATTATCACCACATTCGCAGTGGTTGCAGGTGTTGCAGGCGCCTCGCTCTCACCAGCCATTGTTCTCATACTCGGTTTTGCGAACCTGGTTGCAGACGGGATATCCATGGCAGTCGGGGATTACCTCAGTACGAAGGCGGAAAAGGAATATGAACAAGCGGAACGCAAAAGAGAACAGTGGGAAGTGGAGCATTATCCGGAAGGAGAGGTAAAAGAGATGGTGGAGCTTTACATGCAAAAGGGCCTTTCGAAAAAAGATGCCGAGCTTGTGATCTCAGTTTTTTCAAAAAATAAAAAAGCATGGGTCGATATAATGATGGTGGAGGAGCTTGGAATCGTCGAAACGGATGAGTCGCCGCTGAAAAATGCCCTTGCCACCTTTTTGTCCTTTGCCTTCTTCGGTTTTGTACCCTTGATCGCATACATCATCTCCCAGTTCATTCCATGGATCAGGGTACACACTTTTTTCATCGCAGCGGTACTCACTGCCATGACTCTTTTTGTGATGGGTGCGGTAAAGGTGAAGGTCACAGGTCAGAAATGGTTCAAATCAGGGATAGAAATGCTTATCGTTGGCGGAGTTGCAGCAGCTGCAGCGTATGCCATTGGAGCGGCGCTCTCGAGAATCGTCTGATAGACAAATTATCGGCTATTGGGAAGGTGCGGGAGGATCAGATCGTTTCATGCTGCTTTTGTTTGAGGCTGAAATAGAAGGGAAGACTTGAGAGAAAAGGAACTATGTAAAAGGAAAACCTGTACAGTACTATTACGCTGATTGCAGTTGCAAGAGGAACTCCAAGAGATGTGTATACGAGTGCCATTGACCCCTCCATGGTACCTACGCCGCCGGGCAACATCGATATGATTCCAACAATTTGACCGATCGAAAAACCGATGATAAGAACCCCGAAGTGGATTTGATAATTCATCGCAAGAAAAGTAAAGTACATCACTGCGATCCAGAGAATCCAGTCTGCGAGAGATATAAAAAACAGAATCAAAAGGTAGCCTGGTTTTTTTATGATAGTGTTGAAACCCTGGCGAAATTCTTTCAATAATACCCTGGCCCATTCTGGATTGAGCCGTGCTTTCTTTGAGAAAATCCTGATTATTGCATTCAAGAAGTTGAAAAAAACCCGTATCGCAATACCCTGAAAAGAATTCCAGAAAATAGAAAGGTAGAAAGCCGAGATGAGAAGAAAGAAAAATGATACAGTCACAATGATGATGGGAAGGTGGAATAGGCGGTGAGGGTAGTATTTGAGTATCGAGATGAGACCCAGAATGAGTAAAAAGATGAAAAATACATTGAAAAAGATCACCTGAATCACCCGAGACGCCGTTGCCTTCTGAACGCCTATGTTGTGATGGTCAAGCACATGGATCTGGGTTGCAAATGGCGTGAGACCACCGAGAGAAATAAAGTATCCAAGGGAGTTGATGATGAGAGAGTATCGAAGTGCATGGAGGACCGGAAGCTGTTCGTTAAAAAGTCTCAGGGCAAGTAGGAGGAATATCCCTTCGATCATGTACACGAGAAAGGAGGAGGTAAGAGCGGCCACAAGATAATTCAGATTTATCTCAAAGAAGTGCTGTTTGAGGTTTTTCAGGTTCGTGAAGGTAAGGAGAATACCGAAGATGATGATGAGTAAAATTGCATATTTAAAAACTCGTTTCAATCTTTTTGAACTGTTACTCATCTCGTGTGTGCAGTGTCCTCATAGATGTCTGACAGGAAAGTAAAAATTATAGACAAACCTAAATAGTAAATGCAGCGATAAAAGTCAAGGGAAATATATCGATTGAATTGGGTCTTGATGAAACAGGAATATCAGACATAGGTATTTTTAGATGGTGAATTTTGCTCCAATTGTCCGGACCGGTCGTTTCCGACGTTTCAATTTGACACATCAACCCATGATGTAAATATTTTATAATTAACTGCCTTCTAAATAAGAAAATATAGATAATTATAAAGAGATAAAAATATATTTGGCACGAAATATGCCTATAGATAAATGAAAGAATAAAAAGAGGTGAGAAAATGAAAAGAACAGAGTCAGGTAAATTGATTGCCAAGACAGCAGAAAAATTCAACCCTTATCGGCTTGTGTCAGATGAAGAGTTCTGCACCAACATGAACCTAATTATCGCATACAACCAGATTATCAAAGGAGAGACCAAGCGTAGGTTTATTGCTTCATAAAAAATATCTACGAAAGGGGGAGTACGAATGATAATCAGACGGTATAACCCACAGAGTATGCTCGACACAATTGCTGATGCCTTTGATCTGAGTGAGGATTTCAACAGGCTGTTCAACTTCAGTGATTTCGCGGGTCCGGCCAACAAGTGGGGCCTTTTCGAAGGAGATTGGTCTCCTCGGCTCGATGTGTTTGAGGACGATGATTCCTATTTCATCAAGGTCGATGTTCCAGGAATTGAAGCGAAGGATATTGAATTGAATCTCACCAATGACGTACTCACCATCAAAGGAGAGAGGCGACAGGGGGTGAAGGAAGACGAAGGAAGGAAGAAGGGAAGAAAGTATCAGCGTGAAGAGCGAATTTACGGTACGTTTCATAGAACAATTCCACTCCCGATGCCCGTGGAAACGAATAAAGTAGATGCAACACTTAAGGACGGTGTCCTCTCAATCAAGATTGCCAAGCGAGAAGAGACAAAACCGAGAAGAATTCGCGTGAAAGTGTGAGAAAGAAGGAGGGTATGTCAAATGACTGAAAGAAAAGAAATTGAAAAACAGAAACCTTCTGAAGTGCAGGAGAGAGCGGAAGCTCAGGTCAATTTCGTTCGGCCAAGGACAAGCATTCACGAGTATGATGATATGGTGAAGATATACATGGATTTGCCGGGAGTGAGTAAAGAAAATCTTGAAATCAGTTACAACCGCGGAGAATTGATGATAACAGGCAGACGTGAAAGGTGGGACGCTGAAAAGACAAAGCCATGCTACTGTGAAAGGTTTGATGGACACTACAAAAGGGTATTTTCGATGGATGAAACTCTGGATGCGGAAAAAATTAATGCTTCGCTCAACAATGGAGTGCTCGAAATCACGATCCCTAAGATAGAGGCTATAAAACCGAGAAAAATAGAAATAAAGACCGGATGAAAGCTGAATAAGCGAAATACAATCGAGAAGGTATGAGAATATATATAAAACGGACCGCAAGCAAAGGCGGTCCGTATGAATTTATATAATAGCTATAATTATTCTAAAGCCATTTCTTTCTCTTGAAGAAAACAACCATGAAAATGCCTATACACACCATCACACCCCATACCACCGGATACGACCACCGCCAATGGAGCTCCGGCATATAGTTGAAGTTCATACCGTATATACCGGCAATGAAAGTGAGAGGTATGAAAATGGTTGCGATAATGGTGAGGACTTTCATGGTTGAGTTCATCCTGTTGCTCAAACTCGAGAGATAGGCATCGAGAATACCTGCGATTGTTTCTCTATATATTTCGACAGTGTCTATGACCTGAATGGTGTGATCGTACAGGTCTCTGAGAAATATGATGGTTGTTTTATTTACAAGGCGGGAATCACCCCTCTCCAGGGCACCAACGATTTCTCTCAGCGGCCAAACAGACCTACGCAGGTATATCAGCTCACGCTTCAATACGTGGAGCAGCTGAGAAGTACTGGCCGTGGGATTCTCCAGAAGCTCATCCTCGAGCAGCTCGAGCCTCTCACCAAGTTTCTCCATTACGATGAAGTAGTTGTCGACTATCGCGTCGATGAGACTGTACGCAAGGTAGTCTGCTCCCAGCTTCCGGATTCTTCCTTTGCCCTTTTTGATCCTGTCACGAACCACATTGAAAACATCCCCCTCCTTTTCCTGAACAGAGATGACGAAGGAGGGACCGAGCAGCAAACTGACCTGCTCCTGCTCGATGCGGTCGTCCCTTTCGTTGTATGAGATCATCTTGACAACAATCAAGAGGTAATTTTCCAGGTCCTCGAACTTCGGTCTCTGGTCAGTGGTAAGGATATCTTCCAGCACCAGAGGATGAATGTTGAAATGCTCTCCCAGTTCCTGAAAAATCACTGTGTCGTGAAGACCATCAATATTGAGCCAGGTAACAGTTGGACGTGAAATATAGGGATAGCACTGTTCGACTGATCCGATCACCTCCTCAGTATAGTTCTTCTCGTCAAAGTCGATGACTGTGAGCTTCACCTTCTGTACCTTTCTTTCACCCACATGGATCAGCGTCCCCGGAACCTGTCCGAGGGCACTCCTTCGCTTTTTCACCAGATTGTTAATCTTTTGGAAAAGGGTGTGCTCATTTCTGTCTGTGCTCATTATCTCCTCCAGGATTTGTATCTCCCTTTTCAAGCCCAATCGGGAACTGCTGCGTTTGTGAACCTGCATACAGGCTGATGTGGGGAAAGGGGATCTCTATGCGTTCTCTGTCGAATCGTTCTTTTAATTCAAGCATGAGAGAGTTCTTCAGGGAAAGATAATCGGTTTTTAAAAACCATGCCCCGAGTAGAAGGTTGATTCCACTTTCTCCAAAATCCTTTATGACGAAAAGTGGCTCAGGATTGTCCAGACAGAAAGGGTTTTTGCGCGCAACATCGAGAAGTATTTCACGAACACGCTCCAGATCCTCTTTATAGGCAACACTCACCAGCACGTCCAGCCGTCTTATTGGAAAACGTGTGATGTTGGTGACCTGGGTCTTGATCAGCTGCTCATTGGGAATTCGGACGTACAAATTGTCGAAGGTTCGCAACTTGAGTGAGAGGAGGTCGATCGAGAGGATGATTCCTGTGGTGTCGCCGACCTTTATGACATCTCCCACTGCAAAGGGTTTTTCCGATATCAGAAAAAGACCGCTGATGATGTTCGAGATGCTCGTTTGGGAAGCAAATCCGACCGCAATGCCTGCAACACCAGCCGCTCCGAGAAGAGCAGTGAGCTTGAAACCAAGCTGTCTGAGCACAGTTACAAGGATCATAAACAATCCGGTGTAAAATATGGCCTTCCGTATGAGCATGCTCGATTGCTGGGAAAACCGTTTTTTGGTAGCTTTTCCGATCGAGAAATTCAAGATTTTTATCAGTATGAACCCTGCTGCAAGTATTATTACCACCTTGAGCGCGGTGTAAAGGGTTTCCAGTTGCAGCAGTTTTTCCAAACCGAAGTCGAACATATGCATCACCTCGTGAGATCAGAAACTGGTGAAGTATTTCAGGATGCTGAAACTCTTTTTTAGAATGCTCTTGCTGGAAGGGGTCCTTTCCAAAGATATGAGTGTGCTCTCTTTCACAATGGAGGGTTTGTCCTGGGAAAATACTATCTGTCCCGGAGTCTCTAACCCGGTATAGGTGATCTGTAATTCGCTACTGAGTAGGAGGTGTTTTGCGAGGTACACTCGGAGACTTTCTACATGTATACAGAGTTTTTGAAACTGAAGTGTCGTGGGAGCGCTATTGACCACACGTACCGGACAGTATATCCTGTGAGGGTTCTGCATATAATCGGTTAGCTCTCTTCGGGCACGCGACCTGAGTGAGTAACAGAGCTCCCCCTCTGTGGTATCGCCGAACCAGCTGTTGGATAGTAATTCTGCTGGAATTTCACAGAGCATAGTATCCATGTCTTCGCCCACGTAAATCTGAAGCCAGAGGGGTATGCTGATGTAGAAAAGCGCATCGTTGTACGGGATGATCTTTAATTGTGATTCGGAATCGACTATCACTGCGCGGTCAGGAAGCGCAGGGCGGAACTGGACCAAGCTTGACCGATCCGCGCATACGTAACGTGTCCATGCAACATCCTCTGGTTTCTTCTCGATACGTGCGATGGCGATCCCTTCATCCGAAGGGTTTCGTGTAAAGGCGACAGACCACTCGTCCGCCATGCCTTTCTGTATCCAGATCGAAAGTGGGCCGAGTCTCCACATATAGCACTTCTTTTTACTCAAGGCGTGTTTTTCCCAAAAGCGCATCCTCATCTTCTCCAAGAGGCGTGTCTATTTATTAGTATCCTATATCAACAGAGGTGGCTGTCAACGAAAATCTGCGAAGGCTCCTGATTGAATTTTCCATTCACATTTTTCTTTTTTTGGGGTTATATTAAAAAGGCTATCACGCAAACCAAGGGCATCCGTATGGAGAAGAAAAATCTTTTCAAGAAGACGGTGCGTCATCTCGATATTCGACGGTTTAACGCCATACCGCTTATCGAGGAGTTCGAGCACATGGCATTTCAGGCGAAAAATCTCGCGAATGCAGCCAAAATATACGAAACGATGCTCAGAGACGATGGGTGCACCATTATTCTCTGTCTTGCAGGGTCTCTTTTCAGTGCTGGATTGAAGAAGATCGTATATGACCTGGTGGACAACAACATGGCAGATGTAATCGTTTCCACAGGCGCGATAATTGTGGATCAGGATTTTTTCGAAGCTCTGGGATTCAGACATTACCAGGGGACGAGCACAATCGATGACGATCTATTGATGAAGCATGGAATTGACAGGATATATGATACTTTCATTGATGAGGATGAGCTGAGAGTCTGTGACATGAAGGTGAAAGAGATTGCGGATTCCCTCACTCCAGGGTCCTATTCTTCCAGAGAGTTTATCAGGCACATGGGAGAGTACCTGCACACGAAAAACAGGGATGGGGATTCAGTCGTTGGTGCAGGATATCGTAAGGGAGTCCCGATATTCATTCCTGCATTTTCTGACTGTAGTGCGGGTTTCGGTCTTGTGTATCACCAGTGGGAAAAAAATGGTGAAATCGGTATTTCAATAGATTCCGTGAAAGATTTTCTTGAGCTCACCCGTATTAAGATCAATTCCAATGATACCGGCCTGCTGATGGTCGGTGGAGGGGTCCCAAAAAACTTTGCCCAGGATGTCACAGTCGCTGCTGATGTATTGGGAAGAAAGGTGGCGATGCACAAGTATGCGGTACAGATAACCGTAGCGGATGAGAGAGACGGGGGGCTCTCTGGATCAACACTGAAGGAGGCCCATTCCTGGGGAAAGGTCGACAGGGGTCATGAGCAGATCGTTTTTTCAGAAGCAACCATTGCTCTCCCGCTCATTGTGAGTTATGCCTATCACAGGAAAAGCTTTCAAGCAAGAAAACAAAAAAATCTGAACAATTTTCTCGATAGAGGAGTGAAAGGAGAATGATACCACAGAAAGTGTTTCTCACCAAGGGCCTTGGCGTGCATAAAGACAAGCTCTCCTCATTTGAGGTGGCACTGCGAAATGCAGGGATTGAGAAATGCAACCTTGTGTACGTTTCCAGCATTCTTCCACCAAAATGCGAGATGATCACGAAATCAGAGGGATTGAAGCTCCTGAGCCCGGGTCAGATTACCTATTGTGTCATGTCCAGGGTCCAGACGAATGAACCCAGCCGGCTCGTCTCTGCTGCGATTGGGATTGCGGTGCCAAAGGACCATACCTACTATGGATATATTTCTGAGCACCATTATTTCGGTCAAACAGCGAAGGAAGCAGGGGAGTATGCGGAAGATCTCGCGGCAACAATGCTCGCGACAACTCTGGGAATACCATTCGATCCCGGTCAGGCGTGGGATGAAAGAAAACAGGTATACATCGCAAGTGGACATATCTTCAAAACGAGCCAGATAAGTCAGTCAGCTGAAGGAAAAAAGAACGAACTCTGGACTACAGTGCTTGCTGCGGCTGTTTTCATAACGGATTAGGCTGATGAAGGTCGTAAACTTCGGAGACCTCGAAGAAGAGTACACACAGTACAGCAAATCGCAGATTGTTATCCTTCCTGTCAGCTTTGATAAGACAAGCACATGGCTTAAGGGCTCCGAAAGAGGCCCCAGGGCGATCATAGATGCATCGAGAAATCTTGAGCTTTACGATATAGATACCGGCACGGAAGTTTACAGGAACGGCATATATACTGCGAAGGAAATCAGACCAGAAAGCTCGGAAGTTTTGAACAGAGAGGTCCACGCAGCTGTTCGGAACTATATTCAGGAAGGTAAATTTGCCGTTCTTCTGGGTGGAGAGCATTCGGTTTCCTATGGAGCGATAAAGGCACATATAGAGGAGTACGGAAATCTCAGCGTACTGCAGATGGATGCACATACTGATATGCGGGATATCTACGAGGGGAACATCTACAGCCATGCATGCATTATGGCCAGGGTGCGGGAGCTGACACCAAACATCACGTCCGTCGGAGTTCGGAGTATGGATTCTTCTGAGCTCAAAAATCTGGACATAGGGAGGGTTTTTTTCGCAAAAGATCTTCACGGGAACTCACGATGGTTCAGAAGGGTGATACGGCAGCTCGAACAGAAGGTCTATCTGAGCATCGACCTGGATGTGTTTGATCCGTCTCTCATGCCATCAACAGGTACCCCGGAACCTGGTGGGTTCTCGTGGTACCAAACGCTCGATTTTTTAAAAGAGGTGGCAAAAAGAAGGTGCATAGTTGGGTTTGATGTCGTGGAGCTTTGTCCCGGATCGGGCAGAGCACCGGATTTTCTTGCGGCAAAGCTTGTGTATGCACTCTTGAGTTTTATTTTTTCCAATAGAACATTTCACACATGAAATGTCATGGATTCAGTATGATAATTTCAACCCTTCGATTTTTCCTCCTTCCGTCTTCTGTATCGTTGCTCGCAATCGGCTTGCTTTCACCCATCCCGATGTAAGTGACACGTCCTTCGAAATCCGAAGACCTCTTCCTGAGCTCAGTTGCAGTTCTCTTTGCCCTCCGAAGTGAGAGTGACAGGTTGTAGTCTTCCGGACCGGTGCTGTCCGTGTGACCTATGACCCTTATCTTCCGATCGCTGAATTCACGCAATACATCAACGATATTGTTGAGATCGTCAGAGGCATTCTCCGTGAGTTCATCAGAGTCGAACTTGAAGAGGATCTCCCCCACGTTGATGACAATACCCTGCTCGGAACCGGTGACTTCGACCGATGGAATTTTTTCCCGGAGGCGATTCTGGATGGTCTCGATTATGTACTCCTGCTCGCTATCCCCTGCTGATACCAGGAGTGTGCCTGTGGATGTCCCCGCATACTCCACAGTATCGCCGTTTGTCATGATGAACACATAGTCAAAATTTTCTTTATAGGAGTGGGGGAGCCCCTTCTCGATGTTCCACAGATAGAGCTGGTTAAAATATCCGATTACCCGGTAGGGCATTGGCATTTCGACACTGGTTCCGTAATGATATTTTAGGGTATAATTGATCACGTAGTTTATGGAGAGGTTGGCGATTTTTTCACCATCGATGATGCTGTTTCCCAGATACTGGTAGGAAACAGCTGCAGGGAAGATTACTGGCTTGGTGATTCCGTACACTCTTCTGAAGTCATGGGCTTCGTAAGCCCTGGATTTCCATTGGTCACCGATACTGAGGGTTGTTTTTGGAAAGGTGGGCACTCCGCGCACCACAGGCATAAAATAGACATCTTCGATTTCATAATTGCCGTATATATCACGGTAGAAGGAAGTGGGATATCGCTCTTCAAGCACAAAATCACCAGATATTCCCCCACTCGTATAATACTCAAAGTATCCTTCGTGAAGCGCCTTCTCGCCGATTATTCTGCTTACCCGTATCCTCCCAACATTCTTCAGCTCAACAGTCTTCACAAGAATGTCGTTTTTATACAGATCTTCTTTCACGTATCCCTCGATGAGAAAACGCTGACCAATCGTATACTGAAAACGAAAGAGCTCCTGTGAATAGAGGGTAAGGCTCGTGATGAAAAATATGCACACAAGGATGATCTTTTTCATTTTATTCCCTGCCTATGCATTTTTATACACGTGTTTTCACCGAACTCACTGCCAGGGGAACCGATTCTCCTCTAACAGGTTGATACGCTACATAAATTATAATCGAAATCCCACCCAAAAGGAGTTTTTCTTTTACCCCAGGTATCAACCCTCCCTCAAGCCCGTGAGGGTGATTCCTTTGATGAATTGTTTCTGTGCTGCGAGAAAAATAACGAGAATCGGTACGGTCGCGATCGTCGTTCCAGCCATAAGCTGACCCCAGTTAAGACCGCCTTCTTCCTTGAACATGGCAAGCCCGTATTGAAGGGTTCGTATTTCGATCCTGTTCGTGACGATGAGAGGCCAGAGATAGTTATTCCAGCTCCACATGAAGGTGAATATTGCGAGGGTTGCAAGAATGGGTCGTGCAAGAGGGAGCATGATGCGAAAGAGAAAGCACAGGTGACCGCAGCCGTCAAGAGTTGCCGCCTCTTCCAGCTCTTTCGGAATGGTGAGAAAAAACTGCCTGAGAAGGAACGTCCCGAAGGCGCTCGATATGAAAGGAACGATCATTGCAGCATAGGTATCGATGAGCCGGAAGAAATTAAGTATAATGTATACCGGAATCATGATCACGTGTTGTGGAATCATCATCGTTCCGAGGAGAATGTAAAACAAACCATCACGAAAGGGGAATTTGAGTCGGGAGAATGCATACGCGGAGAGTGAACAGGTGAGGAGCTGGCTCAAGGTGATTGAGACTGAAACGATGAGGCTGTTAATGAAAAATCTCAGGATAGGGATGGAGTTTATCACATTCCTGTAGTTTATCAGGGTGAAATTCTTCGGAATAATACTGAAGGGTGTTGAAAGGACTTCTCTCATTTCTTTGAAAGAGGTAGAAATACCCCAGACAAAGGGGAATATCATCACTATCACCCCTGAGATGAGTATGAGGTGAAAAACAGTGTGCTTCGCAATCACCCTGTAGGAATGTTTCACGAGTAATGTACTCTCCTGCCCAGTATTTTCACCTGAAAGTAGGTCAAAATCAGCACAATTGCGAACAGGATATATGCAGCTGAGGAAGCGTACCCGATCTCGAGAAATTTGAACGCCCTTTCGTAGATGAAATATACCAGAACAAGGGAAGAGTTGAGCGGGCCGCCCTGTGTTGTCACTGCCACCTGCTCAAACACCTGGAAAGAAACGATCACGGCCATGATGAGCACGAAAAAAGTTGTGGGGCTCAATATGGGCATAGTAATCGAAAAGAATCGTTTTACAGGACCGGCGCCATCGATTTCTGCCGCTTCATAGAGTATTTTGGGAATGCTCTGCAGACCTGCCAGAAAGATAATCATGTAGTATCCTGTGTTTTTCCATATGCTCATTATGCTTATTGCAACAAGTGTTATGCTGGGACCACCGAGCCATTTCGGAATGGCCAATCCCATCGAATCGAAGATAACAGTAAATATCCCCTTTGGTTCGTTCAACCATGAGAGTGGACCCAACCCGATGAAGCCAAACAGATAATTGAGGATGCCATTCTGCGATTGAAAAATCCACTGCCAGATAAAGGCACTCGCAACCACAGAAGTCATGACTGGCATGAAATAGGCGGTGCGATAAAACATGAGCCCCTTGATCTTTGTATTGAGGAGTAGCGCAAGGACGAGTGAGATGCATATCCCGACTGGAACTGTTATGAAGGTATAGTAAAAGGTGTTGATAAGGGCTTTCCAGAACTCCTCCATCTGGAATAATTTCTTATAATTGGATATTCCGACGAGCTTCATGCTCCCAAGTAAATTCCATTTGTTGAAACTGAGGTAGAATGCAAAAAAAATTGGAATGATAATAAAGGTGAATAGCACGAGGTAGGTGGGAAGAATCAGAAGTATGGATCGTCTCACCTCTCCTCTGTAATACTTTTTCTCCGGTTTCATAGAAACGTGCTAGAACCTTTTCCGTAAGTTTAACATCACACCCTTTCCGAATGCAATTTCCGCCACCAGCGGGTTCTGGTATTTGGTAAACAAATGCACTCCGATTCCTCCTCCGAAGAGAAAATCAAGACTGCTGTACCCCAGCAGATTGGCATCAATAAAGGGTACAATCACTACGCTTTCCTCCCAGGGAAGGGGGATGTGAAATTCATTGACAACTGAAAAAAGCTTGTTTCCGGTCCGGCTTTGGGGATACGTACCCCGTACATCAGCGGTGAGGATGAGGTTTTCAGGCACATCACCTCCCTGCAGCACTGCTCCCACCCTCAAATTATATAGTATTTTCAGTAAAAGGTCTCGGTGAAATCGAGCTTCGAAGTCTACCCCATAGTATGAACCAGTTTCAAAATAAAATCCGTAGAACGGAGCAAACCTCCCGTATGCCCACCGTTTCATCTTCAGAGAATATCTTTTCTTCCGTCCTGTTTCAAGAAAGGGCTGAAAAAGAAGGGAACTGCCGGAATCAATGTTCAAGGAACTCAAAATTCCAAAGGAGAGGGTCTCCCGGTACCTGTAGGTAGCTTCAGGAGAAATACGGCTGAACGTATCCCCTTCGTTCAGGGAGCGTACATATTCCACCTCTGCGCTCAAGCTGAATTTTCTTTGAGCACCCTGCGCCCTGAGGAGCATTCCTACATTCTCGTAGACTGGGAATTCTCCGTATACGCTTCCTCCGTTTCCGAAGAGGTTCTCGTAGGAAAAATACAGTCCTGCGTCAGAGAAAATGTGTTCATCTTCGTAGACGATAAAACCAGTCGGCCCGAAGAAGAGGTAGTTTTTTTCCTTGAGCTGAACGATGATTGAAAGGTTGCCTTTTTCGTCGAGTTCGTCATTGAAAAAAATTTGGGAAAAGAGACCGGTTTTTTCAAGATTATCCCTGCTCCTGTTGATTTCGGAAAGGATGCCATCCAGATCATACATCCTGCCTTCCTGAAGTGTGATAAAGGATCGTATGTACTCCTCATTGGTGATTCTGTTTCCCGCTATGCGCAGCTGCGCGAGGTAGTAGCGCTCCGCATCTGCAAGGAGAGTTCCATTTATGCAGAGAGTGATCAGTGGAATGAGGAGGGTGAGCTTCACTCTTTTCATTTCTGTTCCTCTTTCTTCAAGAGGTCGTTTATCTTGTCAGCGGAGAGGTCGAGAATCTGACGCGGTTCCTTTCTATTGATCATTATATTCTCAATGGCATAGCGTATAATCTGATCAATCTGAGGGAGATAGGGGGTGAAATCGGGAGGACGTGAGTAGGGAAGCTGATCTATGGGTACTCTGTAGTTTGGGTGTGTGCGGTGAAAGCTCTGCAGCTCGAAGCTTTCTATTGCAGATTTTCGGATAGGAAGATATCCCGTTTGTTCATGCCAGAGGATCGTGTTGTCTTTACTTGTGAGCCATTGAATGAAATCAAAGGCTGCCCTTTTTCTCGCAGATGACTTTGTGAAGATAACGATGCCTGCTCCCCCAAGCAGCACAGATTTATTTTCTATGTAAGGGAGGGGGGCGATACCCAGCTCCCAGGGAAGGTTTTCCTCGGCGAATTTGATGCCGGCACAGGTGATCGGTCCCATTGCGATCTTTCCCTGGAGAAACGCATTCGTGCCCTCGAAGAGTGTCCAGTTTGAAGGCATGATCCTGTAGGTATATGCCATATCCTGCAGGAGCTGCATCACTCTTACCCCCTCAGCAGTGTTAAATAGTGCTTTTGTACGGTCTTCGTTGAGGAATTCACCCCCAACCTGTCTGATGAGAGGCGTAAAGCCGAATACACCTTCAAGGGATATGAGAACAGCCCACTGGTCAACAGAACCGTCATTGTCAAAATCTTTCGTGAGCTTTTTCCCATATTCGATGACTTCACTCCAGGTTTTCGGAGGTTTTTCGGGATCAAGACCTGCCTTTCTGAAGGCGTCTTTGTTGTAGTATAGAACCTGAACGCTCTGATTGAAGGGAAATGCGTAAATATCCCGCTCGCGTGTTACCCCGTTCCAGAATTGAGGGAGGATGTCACTTTTGTCATCTTCTGATATGTAATCTGTAATTGGATCGATTTTCCTGTCGTATATAAATACGTCCATGTACTCTATTGCAATCTGCGCAATGTCCGGAAAATCCCCAGTCTTTGCAGCAGTCAGAAGTTTTGTTTTCATGTCGTTATAGAGACCCTGGAAAATGAGCTTTACCTTCACATCCGGAGAACGGTCATTAAACTCCTGGACCATTCGTTCCAGGGTGTCCCCCTGATAGATACTCATGCTGTGCCAGAAGGTGATTTCTACAGGTTTTCTGTTGATTCCGGCTGTGAGAAGGGAAAGGATGAGCAGCGTGAGAAAACCCAGTAGAATAATCAGGTATTTTTTTTTCATTTATTTTTCCCTTATACCATGTTTCAACTAGGGGGATTGTTTTCCCCATCAATGAAAACTCTTTCGGTCCTGATAATATACCAATGATCCTTGTATTGCTTAAGATAAATCATCTCCCTATAGGAATGAACCGCGATATCATCTCCTGCGCTCAGATATTTTTCATACTGCGCTTGGAAAACAGGCTGTGCGCCATCCTCCATCTGTTGAATCTCGAGATTTTTTAAACCGTAGATCTTCAGCTGCCTTTCTTCCTGTATCATTTCATCAAGGGATCTGTCCTCGAGCTCTTCCGGTTTGGCAATCCTGTTTCCAAAGGCATTTTCGAGTCTTGACATCACATATATCCTGCTCACCTCGTTTCGTATTTCTTTTCCGGCTCCCCTGAAGAAAATAGAGTCAAGGACATCGGGTTTCAATCCGTCCACTGCCGTGAAATAGAGCTCAACAACCTGGCGTGGTTCCAGACCGGCTGTATAATCGATCTTGTTTCGGTGAGCAAAATAGTCACTGATCAAATAGAAGAGTATACCCGAGACCAGGAGGAGCGCTATGAGAAGGAGTTTCCTTCTTGCAAAGAAACGGAGGAGGGAATGCTTCAGAGAGAGCAGTTCTTTCCTCCGGGCAAAGGGTATTCGAGAATCAGAAGGGGTTGAAACTGGACCGGATGGTGCAGGAGCACCAGTAAAAGCTGAAATGCCGACTTCTTTCCCGTGGAGTGCGTTCCATATCGAGTCCGAAAGTGACGGAGGAGCATCCGGTAAAAAGTATCGTATATCAAAGATAATCTGTTCTTTACTTTTTTGGTTTTTTGAAAAAAAGAGGTAGAGAATCCGTGCGAGAACATGAGAGAAAGCTCCTTCATCACGGCTTGCATCATCCTTTTGTGGGATGGCGTCCTGAGAATCATTCTGACTGAAAGAATCCACCTGCGAATGATCTCGCTCTGATTTTTGCCGCAGAATCCCGGTCGTATATACGATGTTGCCAGAGGAGGAAAACAGTATCTTCTGTTCCCCCACTTTTCTGTATTTGGCCAAGAACTCCATGAGAGAGAAGGGGAGGAATCCCACCGTCTCTGTATACCGCTCATAGTAGACGCTGTTGAGAAGAAAGGAGGGGAATACACCGGTTTTATCACGCACTATCCTGGATGCCTTTGCCACCGCAAGGAGAAAGGAAAAAAGCATGTGTGTAGGTTCGGTATGATATCCGGATGGTGAGTACTCACTATAGAGGTCATAGAGGGAACTGCCTTTCGGCGTATACCCCCTGAGTAGCAGGTTTCCGTCCTGGTTTACCACATCTGTAAAAGAGGCAATGATCATTTCGTTTCGGCGTACCTCGTATATTATGGCGGGAAATATTTTTTTTAAACCAGTAATTATGCTGATGATGGTTTTTTTCGATACATCGATTTCGTTGATACCGGTAGGAAACATCTTGTTATGATCAATTTTTTTCATATGCAAAGGGACGAGTTTAAAATATTTTATTATGAGGAATCAGTCAAGCCCTTAACCGGCACATACGTGGAGAGACTTTCGTGCGAGGAAAACACAACGAGATCCAGAGAATTGAAAATAAATCGAGTTTTATCAAACCTTGTCCAGGGTCTCCAGGTTATATCTGCTGCGGGTACAAGATCATAGATTTCGCGAGAGGGTGCAATTTAGGATGCACCTATTGTATCCTGCAGTTCTACGGGTATGATGGTCTGACAGTGTTTGAGAACAGGGAGGACCTTTTCAGGGAGATCGAAAATTACCTGGAAAAAAATATTGCGCTCACCAGATTTGGAACAGGAGAGTTTACCGACAGCCTTCTTTTCGAACACACTGACTCTCCCTATGACGAGCTCATATCAATCGTGTCGAAGGCAGGCAATGCAGTGCTGGAAATAAAAACAAAGACAGCGAATGTTCACAATCTGCTGAAGATTAGAGACCACGAAAACACAATCGTCTCCTGGACTCTCAACAGCGATTACATAGCCCATCACGAGGAGAAAGGAGCGCCGGATATTCAGCGAAGACTTCAGGCGGCATTGAAAGTTCAGAAAGAAGGGTATAAGCTCGCCTTTCATTTTGATCCGATTATCCTCCATGAAAATTGGGAAGATGGGTATAAAAGGACAGTTGAAAGGATTTTCCAGAGGATCGATCCAGAGAATATAGTGTACATCAGCCTCGGTACTCTGAGATATGTCGCAGGAATGTCTCACCTTCTCAAGAGGATGAGAAAAGATTGCAGGAACGGGGAATTCATCAGAGCCCAGGACAATAAAATACGATACTTTCGGCCCTTGAGAACCGTTGCGTACCGAACCTTGAAAGACCTGCTCACAGAATATGTCGATGAACGCAGATTATATCTGTGCATGGAAAATCAAACGGTGTGGGAAGACGTATTCGGAGTGAGAGTTATGTGCGACGAGAAATTGAAAGAACGGCTCGATGAGGCCTGCAGAAGAAGCTTCCACCTCCGGTGATTGCTCAGCTTTAAAGAGGGAAATTCTTCTCGAAATGTATTCTTCTGATTCTTTCCTTTTGTCCAAATATTTCAACCTCGGTTCAATTTCCTATTCTCCGATGGAGAAAAAGGATTAAATTTTATGAAAGAGCGCCTGTTGGATATTCACATTGGTGCTCATGATGAAGAAAATACAACGGAGGATGAAAAAATGTCAGAAGGAAGAGTGAAGGTAACCCCTGAAGTGTGCTCTTATGTAGACGAAGAACACTCCAAACTGGTCCTTGAAATAACGATTCCTGGTGTGGAGAAGAAAGATATAAACCTCAAGATGCACGATGATAGCTGTAATCTCATTGCGCCACGAAAGGATATAGAATACGTCACGACCCTGTCCTTTTGCTGTCCAGTGGTGCCGGAAAAGTCAGAGGCAAAGTACGAGAATGGCCTTCTCAGGGTAGAGGTACCTTTCAAAGACCCGATGGAGGATGCAATTAAGATCAAGATAAACTGAATGCCGATATTTTCTCTAGTATCGGGCAGGAGCCCTACGTGTATTTTGAAGCTTGACGTTTGTGGATAGGTGTTTTATCATAGAGCAAGAGCATATAGAAGAGTAGACGGGCTGTGGCGCAGTTGGTTAGCGCACATGACTGGGGGTCATGGGGTCGCCAGTTCAAGTCTGGCCAGCCCGAATACTTTTTTCTTCTTGAAAATCAGTAGTTTCCCACGATTGTTCTGTTGTTACCATGTTGATGAGGGCTGATAAACCTAGTCAACGACATACCTTTTTAGAAGTATTTGCATTCAATGAAAAGCTCGATTGTCGTCTTGATTTGGTCGATTCAGTATATATCCCTATTTCAGGCTCGTGATGCACCTCTTTTCTGTTTATAATATTGAAGTTCTGCTGCTTTTCTAGATATTTTATTACCAAATGAATTCTACAACAAATTCGGCACGTATCGAGGGGAAATCCTATCCTAATGATCCATAATCCTCAACAGGCGAGTTAGCAGGATCTTGCCAGAGAAGCCATTGCGGAGTCATTGAGGGAGAGGATGAAGCGGGGAGATAAGGCATTCATAGACAAGAATGAATATCGGAAATATTTCAACCAACTCCCTACTACGTATGTGGCATGAAAGGGGTTAATAATCATATATTTTATCCTAGGGAAAGGAACTATGAAACTAACATGGATAGCCTGTCACGCATTTATCACATTTTTTATAATCCATTCCATGGTAGCGGCTCAGGATTCTGCCCACACGAATGCGACGACAGACTTGTTGAAAGCGGCTTCGTCAGGCGAGGTGGCAAAAGTAGGGCCGCTACTCACGCAGGGTGTTGATCCCAACGTCGCAGACAGGGGAGGCACGAACGCTCTGATGATATCTTCTCAAAAGGGTCATCTGCCTGTTGTCCAGTTGCTGCTGGACCACGGTGCCGATATCAATGCCGCCAACAACAGGGGAATTACTGCGCTCATGACCGCATCGTACCAGGGGAACTTTGAGATTGTCGATGTGCTGCTGAAAAGCGGTGCAGATCCCAATATGGTTTCAGTGGGTGGTGGAGCGGCGTTAACTGTAGCCGCTACTCACGGGCATAAAGGGATAGTGGAGTTGTTGCTTGGGTACAGTGCCGATATCAACCATCAGCAAGAAAACGGCATCACAGCGTTGATGGGTGCGGCTATGAAGGGGCATCGGGAGGTCGTCGAGATCCTAATAGAGGCCGGGGCTGCTGTTAACCTCACTGAAGCAGACGGACGGACGGCTGGCGAATTGGCCAGACAGAACCGTCATGTGGAAATTACTTTGCTTATAGAGAGAACAGTGTACCAGAGACTGCAGGATTCATTCAACAGAGGATTGACTATGTTCTTGACTATGTCGAACAATCCAGACATGGCTAAGAACAGGACAGTGATACCATGGAACGAACTCGCTGGCGGATGCTGGTTTGATTCCGGCAGGTGTGTTCGTATCGGGGAGACAGAATATCCGTTCTGTCTGAAGACATCTGATATCTATGCAGACAGAGGGAACATGGTAGACACGGTTGCCTACGTGAAGTCGCTGTACTCAATGACCTCAGAGGATTCCGCTAAGTGGACGGTCAATACACCGTATCTCTTCGGCACGCCACCTGACACCACTCTAGTAGGTCCAGACGGACATAATTACGTGTTCAGCACTGCTGTCTTTTTAATAGCCGGAGGTGTTGAAATCGACAAGTCGGGTTTCTTGGTCTTCGACGAGGCGGGTGTTCCGTGGAGCCTGGTCCGAGATGGCGAGGATATAGGAGTCGCGATATTCGTTGACTGTGTTTACTACACTATTGAACACTCGGTATATTTACGGGAGGGGTCGTATATCTTTAGTGCCAATTCCATTGACATCTGTGGACACAGTATGGCCGGACGTATTGGTGTTGCGAAGGAAGGGATAGTTCTTGAAAGACCGTAGATACTTTCGGTGTGAGCACTGAGACGGAGAGATAGTGAGTACTTCGGGTAATCTATCCGAAGGTGATTTTATACAAATGATGAGGTGCAACAACGGAGATACTATTCGATTGAAATGGATTTTTTTATAAGTCTGGGTTTTTCGATACTGGATGAGCTCGCCGCGAAAAGCTCCCGAACTGCTCATCATTTATTTCCGACCGCTCTTCCCAATGGATAACGTTTACCGTTTCGTAAAAAAATGCTTCCGGGACAAGGATATTTTTCAAGAATAGAGATTTCTCAAAGTTTTCAGTGCATTTCTGGTAATTAAGGATAGGTACTCCCCAGGAATGCCTTGGTACCTGATAATACGCTGGCAAAGATTCAATCACGCCTTCATACTTGAGGAAGGAATCGGAACAAAATTCTCAACAGAATATCTGCAGTGCCTTACGGTAAGCAGTATCCTTTCAAAGTGAGGCTCGAGCTACTCCGAAAACTTTTTCAGATTCAGTATTTCTATCTCTACGTCTCCTCTGCTGTAGGTCTGGCATGCGAGACGAATATCATCTCCAGCATTCATCTGCCTGAGCTTCTGTTTTTCCAGGGGTTTTATAGTCGACAGATATTGCATCCCCTTGAGCACCCGTACCGCACATTTTCCGCACTTGGCCCGACCGCCGCAGAGATTTTCAACTGGTACGTCGTGAATTTGGAGTGCGACGAGAATGGATGTAACAAGATTTGTTGAAAATTTTTTTTCAATATTATGGACATAAATGTGAGGCACCACGATTCTCCATATTTTTTGGATGCGGATCAAGAAGTGTAACTTTTAAGAGCTCATTACACAATAACAGCTCATGAGGAGAAAATCCATTCCAAATTCACAATGCACTGGAAAATGTTGATGAAAAATTCGTGTATACTCGTTGAAAAAAAGAGTATTTTTATATAAGATAAAGAGAAAATCAACAATGGGGGATCGATGAGATTTTTCATCCACAAAAGGGAGAAGCAGGTTGTTGAAAATATCAAAAAGCATGCCGACCTCGTGGGGGAAACTGTAAAGATATTTTTAAACGCGCTTCGCGCCTATCTGGAAGGGGACAGGGAAAAATCGAGGATCCTCACACGGGAAACACACAACAAAGAGAAGGAAGCAGATCAGTGTAAAAGGGAGATAAACAAGGAGATGTATCAGGGTGCATTTATGCCCTCGATTCGGGAAGTATTGTTTATCGCGCTGGATGTCATCGATAAGGTCGCGAATGAGGCGGAGAAAGGAGGGGATTTCCTCACCCTGATTGAGCCTGTAATTCCTCCCGAGATTAAAGAAAACCTCATAAAGATGATGGATCTTACTGAGCAGTGTGCAGATCAGCTCAAGGATGGCATAGACAATTTATTTTTAAACGTGGAAGAGGTTTTCGAGGATACCCGTAAGATAGAGCATTTGGAGGGTGAAGTTGACAAATATGTGTGGAAGTCCATTGAATCGGTTTTCAGGGATAAAAGTATCGTTAAATTTTCTGAAAAGATGATGTTGCGAGAGCTCATTCTCCATGTAAACGCCCTTACAAACAGGATGGAAGATGCTTCAGATCGTCTTGATGTGATCGCCCTCAAGCTGAAGACATAAACGCAATTCCATGAGAAACCAAAGAGAAAGAGTTGTATACCTCCATTCATTGGGATGCAACAAGAACACAGTTGACTCAGAGGTGATGCTTACCCTCCTGAGAAAAGCTGGTTACAGGATCACCGATAATCCTGAGGAAGCATCTCGAATAATAGTCAATACCTGCGCATTTATCGATGAAGCAAAGGAGGAATCCATCAATGCCATTCTGGAGCTTGCAGAGAGAAGAAAAAATGGTGCAAAACTGGTCATCACAGGCTGCATGTCGCAGCTCTACTGGAAAGAGATCATGGATGAGATCCCTGAGGCCGATGCGGTTGTCGGGATCGGCAACCTTGAATACATACTCGAGGCGGTAGAGACCCCGGATGGGAGAAGGGATTTCCCAGAAAGCAGGCGTTCGGACAGTGTGTACCAGGAATACCCACTGAGGGCGACGTTCATTTCTTCTCCAGGATCTGCTTTCCTGAAAATTTCCGAAGGCTGCAGTCGCGGGTGCAGTTACTGCCTCATTCCCGGCATTCGAGGGAAAATGAGAAGCAGAAATCCGGAGAGTATCATCGTGGAGGGGAAATACCTGTGGAAAAAGGGTATCCATGAGCTCGTGCTGACATCTCAGGATACGCTTTCCTACGGAAGAGATTTGCCTGTTGAAAACGGGCTGAAAACCATACTCAACGGCCTTCTAAGAGAAACCGGAATCGAATTCATCCGGCTCTTGTATCTCAGACCGTCATCCGAGCTCCTGGATCTCACAGACTTTTTCAACGATGCGAGGGTCGTCCCTTATTTCGATATACCATTTCAGCATGTGTCTGCACCGATACTCAGGGGGATGAAAAGAAGTGGGAGTGCAGAGGAATACACAGAACTCATAGGGACACTACGAGAGAAAGTGCCAGATGCTGTATTCAGGACAACTCTGATGGTAGGATTTCCTGGAGAGACTGATAAAGATTTTTCAAGCCTTCTCAGCTTTATCGAAGAAATACAGTTCAACCATGTAGGTGTGTTCATATTTAATCCGCAGAGGGGAACTGCTGCCTTTTCAATGAACAGAAGAGTCCCAAAAAAGGTTGCTGAAGAGAGGCGGCGCCTTCTCATGCAGACACAGCAGAAAATATCTCGTCTGTTGCTTGAGCGGCTCATAGGAAACACTTTTCAGGTTCTCGTGGAAGAACGGTTTCACGGCGAGAATCTCTATATGGGAAGAAGCTATCATTTCGCACCTGAAGTTGACGGCCTTTTCCTCCTCAGTTCAGAAAAAGACATCACTCCCGGGGAAATGGTGCATGCACTTGTGACCGGTGCGGACGATTACGATCTGCACGGTGAGTTGGTTGATTCATTATAATATAGAGGAATAAACGATCTTCATATAACCTCGTTGTGAGAGTGTACTTCAAGTCATTTGATAAAGCCCTTTATCCAATCGATCGCCTCTGCTTCTGATGTGGTGATGAGTATACTTGGACGAGATTGCTTACTGATGGTGACATAGAGGTCTCCCAGTACTCTGTGCAGGGGAGAACTAATG
>Ga0180437_10000904_pt1 | contig 52831 bp, 43 predicted proteins | sample SS_ome_4_FD_132410 | JGI IMG/M metagenome (GOLD analysis project Ga0180437, IMG submission 132410) | Hypersaline lake sediment archaeal communities from the Salton Sea, California, USA - SS_3_D_1 metaG | ecosystem: Environmental > Aquatic > Non-marine Saline and Alkaline > Hypersaline >... | reverse complement strand
GACAACGCAATCGACCTCATATGTATCGCCACCCATGGACATAGCGGTTTAGGACGAGTCGTTTTCGGCAGTGTTGCCGACCACGTGCTCAGGGAATCGGGTCTCCCCATTTTGGTGATAAAACCACTGGAGGTAAAGGCCTAACTGTGGGTAGCCGTGGAGCATACTGCAGGTTGATTAGTCCAAATTTCCTAAAGGAAGATAGTTATGCCCATACATAATTCGGAGATAGCCGAAATCTTCAATGAATATGCCGACCTTCTGGAGATTAAAGGCGCCAATCAGTACCGGGTACGCGCATATCGGACCGCAGCTCGCAATATTTCCAACCTTTCCCGCAGTGCTGCGGAAATGGTGAGTGAAAAGGAAGATATATCCAAACTTCCGGGACTCGGCAAAGACCTTGCTGCCAAGGTAGCCGATATTGTGAATAATGGCAAGCTTTCGCAGCTGGAGGAATTGAAGAAAGAACTGCCCGAAGAGTTGATTGATATTGCCGGGCTGGCAGGATTGGGTCCCAAGCGCACGGGAGCACTCTACCAGGAGCTGGGTATCACCACTATAGAGCAACTGGAGGAGGCAGCTAAAAAACAGAAAGTCAGGGAAATTCCGGGCTTCGCTGCCAAGACAGAGCAGAAAATCCTGGAAGAAATAGGACGTAAAGGCGAGGCTGCCGGGGGCAAGAAGCGGTACAAGCTCCCGGTCGTTGAGGACCTGGCTCAAGACCTCCTGGACTATCTGAAGAAAATTAACGGAGTCAAACGCGTAGAGGCGGCGGGAAGCTATCGCCGCAGGAAAGAGACGGTTGGCGACCTGGATATACTGGTAGCCCATAAAAAGAAAACCGATGTTATGAAGCAGTTCGTGGAATACGAGGATGTGGAGCGAGTCATCTCCAAAGGCGATACTCGCTCCACGGTAGTACTCCGCTTCGGCGTGCAGGTGGACCTGCGGGCTATAGCCGAGGAAAGTTACGGAGCGGCATTACACTACTTTACAGGCTCCCAGGCCCACAACATTGCCATCCGCAAGATGGGGGTCAAGCAGGGGCTCAAAATAAGCGAGTACGGAGTATTCCGGAATGAAAAGAGGATTGCGGGAAAGACCGAAGAGGAAGTCTACAGTCAGGTTGACCTTCCCTACATCGAGCCTGAGCTCCGTGAAAACAACGGAGAAATCGAGGCGGCTAAGAAGGGCAAACTGCCTGAACTCGTCACGCTTGAAGACATCCGCGGTGACCTTCACGCTCATACCAAAGCAACTGATGGTCGCTCCAAGCTTGAAGAGATGGCGAAAGCTGCCAAAGAAAAGGGATATGAATACCTGGCCATAACCGAGCACTCGAAGCATGTAACTGTAGCCAAAGGCTTTGACGCCAAGCGTCTTGCAGAACAGTTAGAGGAAATAGACCGCCTCAATGAAGAACTAGATGGCATTGTCCTGCTGAAGGGTATTGAGGTGGATATTCTGGAAGACGGCTCACTTGACTTGCCCGACGATATCTTGAAAAAGCTGGACCTGGTTGTCTGTGCTATACATTACAAGTTCAATCTCCCTGCGAACAAACAGACGGAGCGCATCATAAAAGGTATAGATAATCCTTACTTCACCATCCTGGCCCACCCAACCGGTCGGATGATTGGTGAGCGCGAACCTTATCAACTGGATATGGAGCGGTTGATGAAGGCGGCAAAGAAAACGGGTTCCGTCCTGGAGATTAATGCCCAGCCTGACCGCCTTGACCTTACGGAGGTCTACGCCAAAATGGCCAAAGAAATGGGTATCATGATCGCCATTTCCACGGATGCCCACAGCGTGAATGAACTTGACTTCATGCGCTTCGGCGTGTATCAAGCTCGTCGAGGCTGGCTTGAATCAGATGATGTCCTAAACACCAGAGGATGGAAAGACTTGAAGAAACTGCTCAGGAAGAAATAGGGGAGGATGGTTATGGATTTCAAGAAGAACCCGCGCACAGATTTCAAAGAAATTAAACAGATGAACAAGAAAGAGGCCAAGGAAGAACTCGAAGCGTTGAAAGAAGGAATAGAATACCACGACTACCTCTACTATGTAAAGAATAAGCCCGAAATATCGGACGCTACCTATGATAAGTTGTTTAAACGTCTTCAGGATCTCGAAGAGGCTTTCCCTGAGCTTGAGTCACCCGATTCCCCCACCCACCGGGTGGGAGCAGAGCCAGTGAGCAAGTTGAAAAAAGTCAGCCATGCTGCACCCATGCTCAGCCTCAATGCTGTTATGGAAGAGAAGGAAGTTGATAACTTCGTGGACTTCGTGCACAGAAATGCCGGAGATAAAGAGATCACCTTTATACTGGAGCCGAAATTTGATGGTGCCTCGGTAGAGGTATTCTATGAAAAGGGAGGTTTCAAGTATGGCGCCACCCGGGGGGATGGCGAAACTGGGGAAGACATCTCTGAAAACCTCAAGACTGTACGCTCCATACCCCTCCACCTCCAGAAAGAGAATGGCATACCACCTTCTCTGGCAGTACGTGCAGAAGTATTTATGGTGAAAAAAGGGTTCCATGAGCTAAACAAAGAACGGGTGGAAAAGGGCGAGGAAGCATTTGCTAATCCGCGTAATGCCACTGCCGGGCTTCTGCGTCAGCTTGATTCCAGGATGGTAGCGGGACGCCCGCTGGATGTTCGCTTTTACGATGTGCTCGCCATCGAAGGACAGGAGTTAACATCGCACTGGGAGATGCTGGAGCAGTTTTCCAAATGGGGCTTGAAGACAGACCCTCATAACGAAAGACGTTCTTCACTTGCGGAAATAAAGAAAAAATACCAGGAGCTGCTGGATAACCGCGATGAACTGGAATATGAGATAGATGGTCTGGTGATAAAGCTTGACGCTTTAGAATTGAGGGAGAAGCTGGGTACACGGCAGCGCAGCCCTCGCTGGGCGATAGCCTGGAAGTTTCCGCCCAAACAGGAAATCTCCCAAATAGAGGATATCGTGGTACAGGTGGGGAGAACCGGCAAATTGACGCCCGTAGCCCTTCTCCAGCCAGTCGATGTCGGTGGTGTCACCATTAGCCGGGCAACACTGCACAATGAAGATGAGGTACACAGAAAGGATATCAGGGTCGGAGATAAGGTCCGGGTTGCCAGGGCCGGCGATGTTATACCGGAGGTAGTGGAACGGGTTGAGGAACCAGAAGGCAAAAGAGGAAAAGAGTTCACCATGCCAAAGAAATGTCCGGCCTGCGGCAGTGAAATAACCAGAGAGGGCGCCTATCACTTCTGTCCGGCTGGTCTTTCCTGTTCGCCCCAGCTAATCGGTCGAATTGTCCACTATGCCTCCCGGGAAGCATTGAATATTGAAGGACTTAGCGAAAAGACGGCTAAGCAACTGGTGGATACCAATCTGGTTTCGGACATAGCCGACCTTTACCAGCTTTCCATGGATGACATTTTGAAGCTGGAGGGTTTTGCTCAAAAATCAGCCACCCAGCTTCATGATGCCATTCAGGCAACCAAGAAGCCGAGACTGGACCGTTTTCTATATGCCCTGGGCATACGCCATGTAGGCGAGCATATGGCCCGGGTGCTGGCCAGGAATTTTCGCAGCTTGGATGCCCTTCAACAAGCTAATCGTAATCAACTACAGGAAATACCCGAGGTCGGTCCTGAGGTAGCAACAAGCGTTGAAGAGTTCTTTAAAGAAGAGGAAAACGGGAAGGTATTAAAACGATTATTTGACGCCGGGATGGAGGTTGAAGAGATGCCTGAACGAAAAGGCAAATTGCCTCTAGAAGGTAAGACATTCGTGTTTACGGGATCACTGGATAAATATACCCGGTCGGAGGCAGAAAAGACAGTTGAATCCCTCGGTGGCAGGGCTTCTTCCAGTGTGAGCAGCAACACCGACATAGTGGTGGCAGGAAAGGAACCGGGCGGTAAGTTTGATGAGGCTAAAAAACATGACGTCAAAATCATCGACGAGGCAGAGTTTGAGAAGCTGATTTCATAAAAATAGCAGGGGAGAGAAAATGAGCGAGCCAGAACTATTGCATATCGGCACATCGGGGTGGCACTACAAGCACTGGAGAGGGCCATTCTACCCCGAAGACCTGCCTGATGAAGACCTCCTCAAGCATTACCTGAAGTACTTCCATACAGCGGAGACCAACAATACCTTCTATCAGCTTCCTGAGAAGGAGACGTTTACCCGGTGGCGATATTCAGTACCGGATAGTTTCATATTCTCCGTAAAAGCCAGCCGCTATATAACCCATATGAAAAAACTGAAGGACCCGGAGCAGCCATTGGCGAATTTTTTCACCGGCATAAAGGAGCTTGGAGAAAAATTGGGGCCAATTTTGTTTCAACTTCCACCGCGCTGGCACCTCAATATTGAAAGGCTGAGGGGCTTCCTCAGAGCCCTTCCAGAGGGCCATAGATATGCTTTCGAGTTCCGCGACGAAAGCTGGTTCGAAAAGCAAACTGAGGAGGCGCTACGTGATCGGGGAGCTGCCTTTTGTATGTACGACTTCGAACACAGGGAATCTCCACATTCTGTAACCACTGATTTCGTTTATGTGCGGCTGCATGGCCCGGACGGTGCCTACCAGGGTAAATATGATGATCGGACGCTTAAGCGATGGGCAAAAGATTTATCGTCGTGGGTTAACGACGGAAAAGACGTATTTTGCTACTTTGACAACGATGAAAAGGGCTATGCCGCCCAAAATGCCTTACGGTTGAAAGAATTGCTTGGGGGTAAATAAACAGGGCAGACCTGGAAGGAGAGAAATATGCCCGAATTGCCAGATGTGGAGATCTTCCGAAAATATCTAGATAAGACGGCGTTACATCAGTCCATCAAAAAGGTGGAGGTGTTTGCCAAAGACATTCTAGACGGGGTCTCCGAGAAACAGCTGCAGTCGAAGGTAAAAGGACGCCAAATTGAATCCACTAAGCGCCATGGCAAATATCTCTTCACAAGACTAAGTGGAGATGACTGGGCAGTATTTCACTTTGGGATGACCGGATATCTCGATTACTTTAAGGATGAAGGTGATGCTCCCAAGCACACTCGCGCTCTTTTCAGCTTTGACAATGGTTACCACCTGGCTTTTGTCCTGCAAAGGAAGCTGGGTGAGGTTGCTCTGACAGAGGATATTGGCATCTTCGTGAAAAAGCGAGGCTTAGGGCCCGATGCATTGGACAGGAAATTCGATGTACAGGCTTTCAAAGAAGCAGTGAAGCAAAGAAAGAGCAGCATCAAGTCGGCGCTAATGGACCAGAAACGCATAGCCGGAATCGGCAACATATATTCAGATGAAATACTCTTTCAGGCGAGACTGCATCCGAAGGCCAAGGCAAATCAACTGCTTAATAGATACCTGGAAAGACTTTTCAAAGCAATGAAGGAAGTGCTTGAGACGGCTATAGATAGTCAGGCCAATCCGGCGAAAATGCCCGAGCATTACTTGCTTCCCAAACGTGAAAAGGGCGGCAAGTGTCCTGCCTGCGGCGGTGAAATAGCCAAAACAAAGGTCTCAGGGCGGAGTGCTTATTTCTGCCCAAAGTGCCAGAGTTACTGAGAGTGAAAAAGAATGCAATGAAAATATTCGGTGCCATCGGGCTCAATGGGTCCGGTAAAGATGAGGTAGTGAAATATCTACAACGAGAATACAACGTGTCGTTTGTATCGGTTGGCGACATCGTGAGGGAAATCGCCCGGGAAAAGGGGGTATCACCAACCAGGGAGAACCTGCACAAGATTTCTGAAGAGCGGATTCGTAAATTTGGCAAAGAACACTTTATGAGTTTGATCGTAGAAGGAATTGAAAAAAATGGATGGCGAACTGCTGGCATAACTGGCATTAGAACGCCCGAGGATGTCCGTCATCTGAAGAGTCGCTTTGGTAGTGATTTTATTCTTTTTCACGTGTATGTGAGTGATACCCATCTCCGCTACGAGCGAATACGGGAGCGGGCTAAGCCAAGAGACCCTAAAAGCTACGATGAGTTCCTGGAACAGGAAAGGAATGAGGAGAGTCTATTCAGAATAAGTGAAGCTATACGGCAGGCAGATTATTCGTTAAACAATGACGGCTCCGTCGATGCACTGCACAATAAGATAGACATAATACTGATGGAACAGACCCTGCTAATCGGCGAGGAGTCGCCTCTTTAGAGAAAGGAGGACAAAATGGCTAAAAAGTCACAGTATATACGATGGTTCGGAGATTTGGGTGCCAAGGATGTGGCTATTGTTGGTGGTAAAAACGCTTCCCTCGGCGAGATGATTCGCAAACTGAAGGAGAAAGGCGTACAGGTTCCGGACGGCTTTGCTACAACGGCAAGTGCCTACCGGGCGTTTCTGGATAAAAGGGACGGCTTGAGAGAAAAGGTCAAATCGCTACTTCAGGATCTTGAGAACAAGCAAAAGCCGCTAAGTGGGGTCGGGGAGTCGATTCGGAAACTGATAATGGATGCCGAATTTCCTGATGAAGTAGCTGAGGCAATCATGGATAGCTATGATGAACTATGTCGCCAGTACGAAGTAGAAAATGTGTCTGTGGCAGTAAGGAGCAGTGCTACTGCAGAAGACCTACCTGAGGCTAGCTTCGCTGGCCAGCAGGAAACCTTCCTCAATGTTACTGGACAGAAACGGGTACTGGAAGCATGCAAGCGTTGCTACGCTTCTCTGTTCACTGACCGGGCTATCAGCTACCGCACAGAGAAGGGCTTCGACCATATGGATGTTGCACTATCTGTAGGAGTGCAAAAGATGGTACGGTCCGATAAGGCCAGTGCCGGGGTTATTTTCTCCCTGGACCCAGAAACCGGTTTCGAAGATGTTGTAGTTATAAATGCTGCTTGGGGACTGGGTGAAAGTGTTGTACAGGGTTCGGTTACACCTGACGAATATACCATTTTTAAGCCTCTCTTAAGCAAAGACGAATTCAAACCCATAATCGGGAAGATTCTGGGCCAGAAATCGAGGAAAATAGTATATGCCACAGGTGGTACCAAGACCACAAAAACAATCGAAACATCACAAAAAGAGCGACGCACTTTTGCCCTGAGCGATGACGATATCCTGAAACTGGCGCAGTGGGCTTGTGATATCGAAACACACTATGATAAACCCATGGACATGGAATGGGCCAAAGATGGAGAAACTGGGGAGATATTCGTTGTCCAGGCTCGCCCTGAGACAGTCCAATCTCAGAAAGAAGCTGCTTCCCTTAAGACCTATCGTCTGAAAGAGCAAGGTGAACGGCTTCTTAAGGGATTAAGTATAGGGCAGGCCATTGCCGCAGGCGAAGCGCAGGTAATAAAAAGTGCCGAGGACATAGATGAGTTTCAAGATGGCTCAATCTTGGTCACGGGTATGACAGACCCTGACTGGGTGCCTATTATGAAGCGTGCCGCAGGAATAATAACCGACCTCGGCGGACGCACCTCCCACGCCGCTATTGTCAGCAGAGAGCTGGGAATCTCCGCAGTGGTGGGTACCGGTGAAGCTACGAAGATACTGAAGGACAAACAAGAGGTTACTGTCTCCTGTTCTGAGGGTGATGAAGGATACGTCTATAACGGAATCCTGGATTTTGAAGTGTCCGACGTAAGCCTGGAGAAAATTCCTGAGACTCAAACAGAGATAATGATGAACATCTCAAGTCCAGCAGCCGCTTTTCAATGGTGGCGTCTGCCCTGCAATGGTATCGGCCTGGCACGTATGGAATTCATTATTAATAATATAATCAAGATTCACCCAATGGCCCTTGTCCATTTTGATGACCTTGAAGATAGCAAAGTAAAGCACCAGATACGAGAGCTGACAGAGGGTTATGAAGACAAAACGGCTTACTTTGTAGACCACCTCGCGCAGGGAATTGCCAAGATTGCTGCTTCTCAATACCCGAACCCGGTTATTGTCCGGATGAGCGATTTCAAGACCAATGAATATGCCAACCTTATCGGCGGAAAGCAGTTCGAGCCCGAAGAGGAAAACCCTATGCTCGGCTTTCGCGGCGCTTCACGCTACTACAGCGAGCGCTACAGGGAAGGTTTCACTCTGGAGTGCCGGGCCATAAAGCGAGTCCGAGATGTCATGGGCCTGGATAATGTGATAGTGATGATTCCTTTTTGCCGCACACCAGAGGAGGCTGAAAAGATTCTGGAGGTTTTGGCTAAAAACGGTTTGCAAAGAAAAAAAGATAGTCTTCAAGTCTATGTTATGGCTGAGATACCGTCGAACATTATCTTGGCTAAGGATTTCTGCAAATACTTTGATGGGTTCTCCATCGGGTCTAATGACCTCACACAGCTTGTTCTGGGTGTGGACCGGGATTCGGCGGAACTATCGTATCTCTTCGACGAGCGTCATAAGGCAGTGAAGAATGCTATTACCAACTTGACAGTCTCGGCACACAAGAAAAAACGCAAGGTAGGCTTATGCGGGCAGGCCCCCAGCGACCATCCAGAATTTGCTACCTTCCTGGTAAAGGCCGGCATTGACTCAATCTCCGTTAATCCAGACAGCGTGCTGCAGGTTATAGAAGTAGTCGCAAAAGCTGAGCAAAAGGAGAACTAAACTATGCCTGGCAGTGAAGACAGCCAGCATCTCGAGGAAATCTCGAGTGAAGAAGCGCTACAAGAATTAAGCACCCATCCCCAGAAAGGCCTCAGCGAGGAACAGGCTCGCAACAGGCTTGCTGAACACGGTGAAAATATCATCGAGGAAGAGCAGAGGAATCCCGTCATTAATTTTCTTTCTCATTTCTGGGGTCCGATTCCCTGGATGATAGAGGTAGCTGTAATCCTGGCTGGTGTTGCCCAGCGCTGGGAGGACTTTGGTGTCATCTTCACCATGCTGCTCATCAATGGCGGAGTCAGCTTCTGGCATGAGAATAAGGCCAGCAATGCCATAGAAGCGCTCAAGCAAAAACTGGCGCCTCAGGCACGTGTGATCCGTAATCGTCAACAGAAGACTATCGAGGCCAGAGAGCTTGTCCCCGGCGACATTGTAGTCATCCGCATGGGCGACATTGTCCCGGCAGACGCCAAGCTACTTAAAGACCAGCACTTGAGTGTGGACGAGTCCTCACTGACCGGAGAATCGCTACCCGTGGATAAGGAACAGGATGATACCATCTATTCCGGCACTACTGCCAAAAGAGGAGAGGCGAAGGTAGTGGTCACAGCTACCGGAAGAAATACCAAGTTCGCACGAACGGTTGAGCTGGTAGAGAAAGCTGAGGAGGTTTCCCATTTCCGAAAGGCTGTGCTTCGAATAGGGTACTTCCTTATCGGGTCAACCGCAGTGTTAAACGTAATAATCATCGCCGTTTCTTTCTGGCGAGGTGAACCCTGGGTGGATGTCCTGCTTTTTGCCCTGGCTCTAACCCTGGCTGGAATCCCACAGGCTCTTCCTGCTGTGCTCTCCATTACCATGACGGTTGGTGCCAGTCGTCTAGCTGGCTGGAAGGCAATCGTCTCCCGTTTAGCCTCAATGGAAGAAATTGCCGGTCTCCAGACCCTTTGTGCAGACAAAACCGGCACTCTCACTAAAAACGAGCTTAAATTGCAAAACCCGGTGCTCATCCAGGCCAAGGACGAACATGACCTTGTCCTTGCTGCTGCCCTGACCTGCCGCCGAAACGTGGATGACCCTATTGATAATGCAGTCCTGGGCGGCCTGGATAACACGGAAGAACTTGACCAATTTAAAATAATTGACTTTAGACCCTTTGATCCCACCCGTAAACGGGCTGATGCCGATGTAGAACATAAAGGGAAGCGGTTTTCTGTAGCTAAAGGAGCTCCCCAGGCTGTCCTCGAATTGGTGGACGCCGATGACGAGCAGAGAAAGGAAATAACAGGTAAGGTCAACCAGCTCGGAAAGGATGGGTTTCGATCGCTGGGAGTAGCCCGCAAAGACAATGGTAGGTGGCAATACCTTGGTATCCTTCCCTTGCTTGACCCTCCCCGGGAGGATTCGGCAGAGGTTATCCGGGCTGCACAAGATCATGGTATCGATATTCGTATGGTAACTGGAGACCACACAGCTATTGGCAAGCAAGTAGCAGGACTGATAGGGCTGGGACAGAATATCAAAAGGGCTTCAGAACTATTCTCTGGGTCTGAGAACGAAGAGACGAGTAAAGGGGAGGCTCACGAGATAAGTCAGGAGACACTTTCCGCTGATGGCTTCGCTGAGGTGACACCCGAGCATAAATTCAACATCATCAAGTGGTTTCAAGCCAACGATAGGATTGTGGGGATGACTGGGGATGGGGTGAATGATGCTCCTGCCTTGAAACAGGCAGACGTCGGCATAGCGGTCCCGGGAGCCGCTGACGCAGCGCGTTCCGCCGCAGATCTAGTCCTCACCGCCCCCGGCCTCGGTGTAATTACTCGTGCTGTGGATGAGGCCCGTCGCATCTTCGAAAGGATGATAAGCTATGCTACTTTCCGTATTACTGAGAGTATGCGGGTGCTTTTGTTCATGGCTATCTCTATCCTTGCATTCCGCTACTTTCCAGTGACCCCTATCATGATAGTCCTACTGGCCATATTAAATGACATACCGATTATCACCATTGCCTGGGATAATGTGCCAACACCGCGTCATCCAGTACGATGGAATATGCGGCGTGTGCTTAGCCTGGCTTCCATACTGGCTATAGGCGGTGTTATTTCATCGTTCCTTCTTTTCTGGTTTCTCAGAACACAGTTGGAGCTCCCACAGGAAGCAATCCAGACTATGATATTCCTCAAGCTGCTAGTAGCCGGCCACATGACAATCTTTCTTTGTCGCAACGAGGGATGGATCTGGGATAAGCCCTGGCCCAGTCTCTGGCTCTTCATGGCATTGGAAGGAACTCAGATTGCGGGAACCTTGATAGCGGTATATGGCATATTGATACACCCTATCAGCTGGGCCTATGCCGGCGCAATCTGGGGATACGCTATAGTATGGCTGTTACTGCTTAACTGTATAAAGGTTGCAGCTTATAAACTGCTAGGAAAGATTTTACCTAAAAAGGCCGATACAGAGGCCAAACAGTCAGCCAGTTAACGTTTAAACGGAAGGAGAAAGGGCATGAAAGTAATCGGTTTCGAACTAGAGGATTGGGAACGTGAGATGTTCAACAGGATGAGAGACGAGCATGACTTGCTCCTCACAAGTGAACCTCTCAATACCCAGGTAAGACAGGATTTCTTGGATGCGGAGGCGATTTCCACCTTTATCTATTCTGACGTAAGCGCCGAATCACTGAAGCGATTCAAGAATCTTAAGCTCATCGCTACCCGCTCCACCGGTTTCGATCATATCGATACCGAGTACTGCAAGAAGAATGATATCACCATCTGTAATGTACCTGCCTACGCTGACGAGACGGTGGCTGAACATGTCTTTGCCTTGCTGCTGGCTATGAGCCATAACATTGTGAAGGCTGTTGAGAAGACCAGGACAGGCAGCTTCTCTCAAAGGGGGTTGCAGGGCTTCGATCTACGGGGCAAAACGATGGGGGTCATCGGTACCGGAAATATTGGAAGGAACGTTATCAAAATCGCCAGGGGATTTGGCATGAATGTACTTGCCTTTGATCTAAGGCCAGATGAAGAAACGGCGTCTGCGCTGGGTTTCCGTTATGTGGACATGGACTCTCTATTATCTGCAGCCGACATACTAACCCTTCACGTCCCCGGCAGCCCCAAAACCCGACACATTATATCAAAGGCTGAGTTCTCTAAGATGAAAGACGGCAGCATTCTAATAAACACAGCTCGCGGCGATGTGGTAGATATACAGGCTCTGCTGGAGGCATTAACCAGCAAGAAAATAGCTGCTGCCGGGCTTGATGTATTACCGGAAGAACCAACAATCCGTGAAGAGGCGGAGTTGCTTCGTTCCATCTTCACAAAGCAGCACAATCTGCAGACCTTGTTTGCTGAGCATATGTTGACTCACCAGCCGAATGTTCTGGTTACTCCCCACACCGCTTTCAACACCCATGAGGCTGTTCAAAGACTACTCGATATCAGCGTACAGAACATTATCTCCTTCGCAAAGGGAGAACCTCAAAATGTGGTTTCATGATACTGGAGTCCTGCCTATGCCGGGGTAAATCTGCTAGCGGAATGATTGAAATGGAGAGCGATTTTTCCTTACTCGTATTGACCTTAGGCATTGTCATACTGATGACTATCCTAATACGGGGTGGACTGAGGCGCATGCCTGTGCCTTGCCTGGTGGGATTCATAGTGCTTGGAATGATTATCCGTACCGCAGATTACCGCTGGGGCTTCATGACCCAGCAATTCCATAGCACCTTTGGCATACTGGCAAATATTGGCATTATTTTCCTCTTATTTCGAGTGGGACTGGAAAGCAACCTGACCAAGTTGAGGCGCCAGTTAGGGCGAGCCAGTACAATCTGGATAGGGGATGTTTCCCTCAGCGGAGGGTTAGGCTTTGTGGCAGCCTATTTTCTCCTGGGGCTGACTCTGGTCCAAAGCCTATTTGTTGCAGTTGCACTTACCGCCACGAGTGTGGCTATTTCAGTAGGAGTGTGGCACGAAGCCAAAGCGCTTAAGTCGCCCAACGGTCAACTGCTGGTGGACCTGGCCGACATGGATGATATTTCTGGCATATTCCTGATGGCAATACTATTCTCAGTAGCACCACTCCTCACCAATAGTGGAGGGGAGGCCCTTGCACCCACTGTAGGGAAAGCGGTTGGACTTTCTCTCGCCAAGTTCATAGGCTTCAGCGGCATATGCATCCTCTTTTCGCGTTATGTTGAACGCCATATTACTGCTTTCTTTAAGAAATTACAGCCGATACCCGGGCAGACTGTTGCTCTTGCTGGCTTTGGTGTTATTATCGCTGCTTTGGCGGGGCTAATCGGTTTCTCGGTAGCGCTCGGAGCCTTTTTTGCCGGTCTGGTTTTCAGCCGCGATCCTCAAGCGGTGAAGTTGGACACGCCGTTTACCATACTTTACGATTTTATTGCCCCATTCTTTTTCATAAATATAGGTTTAAACATGAGCCCAGACATTTCGACCACCGGCATCTTAATGGTAGTGGTGCTGGTGATAGTAGCTTTCGCCGGCAAGATGCTTGGGGCGGGCGCATCAGCTCTCGCCACCACGTCGTGGTCTGGAGCACTTTTACTGGGTATTAGCATGGTCCCACGAGCAGAAATCACTATGATAATTATGCAACGTGGCCTTGATTTGGGGGACTGGGCGGTGCCTCCTAATGTATTCTCAGCAATGGTGATCTTGTCACTGGTCACTGCTATCGTTTCGCCAATTGTATTGCGCACCCTGCTGAAGCGCTGGCATCCAAGAAAGGAGTAATAGCAAAATGGATAAAATACAAATAAGTCCAAGAGAGATTAATGCCGTGATTTTCGACATGGATGGTGTAATAACCGATACTGCCAGTACCCATGCCGCTGCCTGGAAGCAGATGTTCGATTCATACCTCAAAGACCGTGCCAAACGACATGGGGATCAGTATCAACCTTTTGATTCTGACGCGGATTATCGCCGCCATGTTGATGGAAAGCCGAGATATGATGGGGTTAAGGGTTTTCTGGAGTCTCGTGGCATTTCACTTCCATACGGAAATCCACAGGACAAGCCAGACCAGGAGACAATATGCGGACTTGGCAATCGTAAGAACCGTTATTTCCTCCAGCGCCTGAAAAAGCAGGGCGTAAAAATTTATCAATCCTCCGTTACCTTCATAAATCAGCTAAGGTCAAGCAGTATCAGCACAGCGATCATATCGGCAAGCCGCAACGCTGAAGCCGTGCTAGAGAGTGCTGGTATTCAGGGACTATTCAGCGTCAAGGTAGACGGCGTCGACTCCGCCAAACTTCACCTTAAGGGCAAGCCTGACCCGGCCATTTTCCTCGAGGCGGCGAGACGACTCAAAGTAGCGCCTGAGAAGACCGCCATTGTAGAAGACTCACTCGCCGGTGTCGAGGCTGGGCGCCGAGGAAAATTCAAGCTCGTTATTGGCTTGGACCGTGCTAACCAAAGCAAGGAACTGAAGAAACGAGGTGCCCATTTTGTGGTACAGGATTTGTCCCAGATTGCAATTCGTCAGAGCGGTCGTCGCCAATCAGCAAAGACGCGTCAATCCACGGGTGATCTGCCATCTGCACTTGAGAACAAGGACGAAATCCTTGAGCGGCTTCGTGAAAAAACGCCAGCTATTTTCCTCGATTATGACGGTACGCTAACACCCATTGTTAAGGATCCAAATGAAGCAACGCTTGCTGATAGAACCAAGAAGATAATCAAGCGCCTTGCAGCCCACTATTCAGTAGCTATTATCAGCGGTCGCGACCTGGATGATGTGAAAGACATGGTTAGCATTGGCGACATCGCCTATGCTGGCAGTCATGGCTTTGATATTGCTGGACCCGGGGGAAAATACCGAAGCCAGAAAATGGGCAAGCGTTTCTTGCCCGTGCTCGAGCGTGCTGAAGAGGAATTAGGCAAGGTCGTACGCGATATACCAGGGGCTAAGGTCGAACACAAGCGATTTTCCATCGCGGTCCACTACCGTCAGGTAGAGAGTATCAACATCAACAACTTAGAGCGACGATTCGACGACATATTGTCACATTATCCGGAACTACGAAAGTCCACTGGCAAGAAAGTCTTTGAGCTGAGACCAAATATCGACTGGGACAAAGGCAAAGCACTGCTTTACTTACTCGAGGCACTGTATACAGATAGTGGCAGGGTCGTGCCCCTGTATATTGGAGATGATATTACCGATGAAGATGCGTTTCGAGCTATCAGTGATCGGGGCGTTGCCATAGCTGTTGGCAGCGAAAAGCGCCAGACAGCAGCTCACTATATGCTGGGAGACCCAGAGGAGGTAGCGAAATTCCTCCAAGGGCTGGCAGCGCTCGCTGAAAAAGAGATTGCCAAAGGCATCTGGGTGATAGCTTACCAAGACTTCAACCCAGAACAGGAGGGACTGCGTGAAGCACTGTGTACACTGGGCAATGGCTACTTTGCCACACGTGGCGCTGTTCCTGAATCAACCGCAGATGGTATTCATTACCCAGGAACTTATGTAACCGGCTGCTATAACCGCCTCCGGACTGAAATTGCCGGCCAGACTATTGAGAATGAAAGCCTGGTGAACCTGCCCAACTGGCTGACCCTAAAATTCCGATTCGAAGACGGAGATTGGTTTGATGCCGAGAAGGAGAACCTCCTCGAGTATCGCCAAGAGTTAGACATGCGCCAGGGTGTACTTAGCCGTTTGCTACGTTTTACTGACGAAGAAGGCCGGCGAACGCGCATATTCCAGCGCCGTTTTGTCAGCATGGCTAACGCACATCTGGCGGGACTCGAGACAACCATTGTTGCCGAGAACTGGACAGGGCATGTCTCTGTCTGCTCCGCACTTGACGGGCGGATGACCAACAGCGGTGTCGAGCGTTACCAGCAGCTAGATAACCAACATCTTATCCCGGTCGAAACTAGTTCAATTGATGGTAAAACCATTTGCCTCCAAATGGAGACGAACCAATCTCACATCCGTATAGCCGAAGCGGCAAGAACAAAGATATTCTATGATGGTCAGCCGTTTTCGGCAGAGCGCAGTGTGCTAGAAGAACCAGCCTACATTGCCCACGAGCTTTCGATTGGGCTCGAGGAGGGCAAGGCCGCAACAATTGAGAAAATCATAGCCCTGTACACGTCGAGAGAACATGCTATATCAGAAAGCGGTATAGAGGCCCGTAAACAGGTAGGGCGCGCCTCCAGCTTTGACGACTTGCTGGAACGCCATGTCCTCAGATGGGACCATCTCTGGAGACGCTGTCGCATTGCCATCCAAGATAGTGAACGTGTAGCATTGATTCTCCACTTGCACATTTTTCACCTACTACAGACAGTATCCCCACACACCATCGACCGTGATGCCGGCGTGCCACCCCGGGGACTACATGGAGAAGCATATAGGGGACATATCCTCTGGGACGAACTATTCATATTTCCATTCCTGAACCTTCGTATCCCGGACATCACTCGTGCCCTGCTGATGTACCGCTACCGTCGGCTTCCAGAGGCCCGCTGGGCAGCCAAGCAGGCAGGATATAGAGGAGCAATGTACCCTTGGCAAAGCGGCAGTGATGGGCGAGAGGAGAGCCAGGAAGTACACCTTAACCCACGCTCCGGACGCTGGATACCAGATAACTCACAACTACAGCGGCATATAAATATCGCCATCGCCTATAACGTGTGGCATTACTATCAAGTTAGCGGTGATATCAATTTTCTTTCCTTTTATGGGACAGAGATGCTTATTGAGATTGCCCGTTTCTGGGTAAGTACAGCTCAGTATAACCGCTCTTTAGACCGCTACGAGATTCACAAGGTTATGGGACCAGATGAGTTCCACGATGCCTACCCCGACGCCGATGAGCCAGGCATTAACAACAATGCTTACACGAATATCATGGTGGTCTGGGTGATATGTCGAGCCTTGGAGGCAATCGAGCTTCTGCCAGATATACGGCGTCAAGCCCTGATCGAAAAGCTGACATTAAAGCTGGAGGAATTGGAGCGGTGGGAGGACATCAGCCGTAAAATGCGAGTTGTCTTTCACGATGACGGTATCATCAGCCAGTTTGAAGGCTATAATAAACTCCTAGAATTTGACTGGGAAGGCTACCAGAAAAAATACGGAAACATTCACCGATTAGACCGCATCCTTGAATCAGAAGGAGATACTCCTAATCGTTATAGGCTGTCCAAACAGGCTGATGTCCTCATGTTATTCTACCTGCTTTCAGCTGATGAGTTGGGGGAGCTATTTCACCGTCTTGGCTACCTATTCGCATACGAGACCATTCCGAGGAATATTGAGTATTATCTCAAGCGTACCTCTCATGGCTCCACCCTGAGCCGGGTAGTGCATGCCTGGGTGCTGGCCCGTTCCAAGCGTGAACTGTCATGGCATCTTTTCAAGGAAGCCCTTGAGAGCGATGTTTCCGATATTCAGGGCGGTACTACGCCGGAGGGTATTCACCTCGGTGCCATGGCTGGCACGGTTGACCTCATCCAAAGGTGCTATACAGGCATTGAAACTCGCCAAAATAAGCTGCAGCTCAATCCGTACCTCCCAAACGACCTGAAAGAAATACAGTTCGATATTATGTATCGCCAGCATTGGGTTAACCTCCTTATCACGTGCAACCGGCTGATAGTTAGCACACGACCCCATGCTGTGGCGCCGATCACGATAGGATTCCGAGATAATACCTTTGAACTCAACCCAGGGGATACACTGCAATTTGATCTGCAATAATGGGGCAATAGTTTGAGGAGAGAACATGACACAACAGTCTGGCAGAGCCTGGCATAGGCTTCCAGGCGATGAGGCGCTGGCAGCATTGGAGGCCAGGGCTGAAGGGCTTTCCCGTGATGAGGTAGAGGCAAGACAGAAGCGCTATGGTCCCAATACCATAAAAAGCGGAAAGGAAACCAGCGTCTGGAAAATACTTCTGCACCAGATTACCAGCCCGCTTGTCTACGTACTTCTGGCGGCCATGGTCGTCACAGTAGTTATCCAGCATTGGGCCGATGCTATTGTGATTGGCATCGTGGTTGTCCTTAACACCGTCATTGGGTTTGTTCAGGAATACAGGGCAGAGAACGCCATACAAACTCTAATAAATTTGAGTTCTCCCAAGGCAACAGTTAGAAGAGAAAATCATGAGGAAGCTGTCGAAAGCAGTGGCCTTGTCCCTGGGGATATTGTTCTACTGGAAACTGGAGACATCGTTCCCACAGACTTGCGCCTTCTCGACTCTGCCCGACTTCAGATAGACGAATCACTTCTTACCGGAGAATCGATTCCTTCTCAGAAGTCCACCGAACCTCTGGAAGAAGAGGATGTGCCTCTGGCTGACCAAGACAACATGGCCTTCATGGGCACGGCAGTAACCTCAGGTAGTGGTATCGGTGTAGTGATAGCAACAGGCCATCAAACCCAAATGGGCTATATTGCCACGGATATCCTGACTACTAGTCGGGCGGAATCCCCTCTACAGCGCCGCATGAAGAGCTTCGCTAAATGGATCAGTCTGATAATCGTAGCTATTGCTGCCATCGCCTTCGGCGTCGGCTTAGCCATTGGTGAACCTCTTGTAGATATGTTCCTGACTTCGGTTAGCCTTGCTGTCTCGGCAATGCCCGAAGGGCTACCAGTCGTGATGACCATCGCGCTTGCCGTAAGCGTGCAAAAAATGGCCAAGCGCAATGCAGTCCTGCGTCGCCTCCCCGCTGTGGAGACTCTGGGCAGTTGCAATGCTATCCTGTCCGACAAGACAGGAACCCTCACACAAAACCAGATGGTGGTGTAGAGAATATGGGCTGGAAACGCCAGCTTTCAGATAGAGGACGACCGTTTCTCTTTAGAAAACGGCAGCCACGAGCCGAGCGACATTAAAGAAGTGGAGAAAGACAGCCCACTCCACCAGACTCTGGTCGCTGGAGTACTGACCAACGAAGCATCACTCGGGCATAAAGACAGCGAAGTCATTACTAAAGGTGACCCAACAGAGGTTGCTCTTCTGGTGAGTGGCAGCAAAGCTGGACTGGATAGAGATAAACTTCTGGAAGATTATCCCCTGGTGGATCAGATACCCTTTGATTCCAAGCAGCGCTATTCGGCAAGTATCCACAAGTGGAATGACCGGGAAATTGCCTTCCTCAAGGGAGCTCCAGAGCGAGTGATCAAGATGTGTGATTCAATGACCAGCCCGGATGGCTCAGCACGGATTGATAGTGAGAGGATTCTCAGCGAGGCTGAGCGAATGGCCGAGCAAGGTCTCCGAGTACTCGCCATGGCAAAAGCCGAAGACAAGCAAGCGGTAGAATCAACCTTAAAGGGGGAACCACGCAGCTTGACTTTTCTTGGCCTTCAGGGGATGCTGGATCCACCTCGAGAAGATGCAGTCAGGGCGGTCGCCTCCTGCCACAGAGCCGGTATCCGTGTCATGATGGTCACCGGAGATAACCCGACCACTGCTGCCAGCATTGCCCAGAAAGTCGGGATCAGCAAGGAAAGGCCCGAGGTACTTACCGGGTCGGATCTGGAAAAGATGCCTGACCGTAAGCTAGAAGAAGCCCTGAGTAAAGTTCGTGTATTTGCTAGGGTAAGCCCTTCCCAGAAGCTGAGGCTGGTGAATATCTTGCGCAAACAGGGGCAAATCATTGCCGTTACCGGCGATGGGGTCAATGATGCGCCGGCCCTTAAATCTGCTCACATTGGAGCAGCCATGGGCAAATCTGGTACTGACGTAGCCAAGGAAGCAAGCGAAATGGTGATAACGGATGATAACTTCGCCACGATATATGCTGCCGTAGAAGAAGGCCGAACAGTATTCTCTAATATCCGCAAGGCTACCTTTTTCTTGATATCATCCGGCATCGGTGAAGTACTGGCTATCCTAGGCAGCCTTGCGATGCGTCTTCCTTTGCCACTCCTTCCTGCCCAGATATTGTGGTTGAACGTTGTCACCAACGGGGTTGAGGACGTAGCCCTTGCCTTTGAACCCGGTGAGGAGGAACAGTATCGCAGGCCACCAAGAGACCCGAAGGCAGGAATATTGTCCCGACTACTAATAGAGCGTGCACTTATTGTAGGGCTGGTTATGGCAGCTGGTACACTGGGCATGTTCATTTGGGAAAGAGGTGGAGGCGCTACCTTGGAATATGCCAGAGTAGCTGCTCTCACCACACTGGTGATGTTCCAGATTTTCCATGTCTTCAATAGCAGGTCTGTACAGCGCTCAATCTTCCGGAAGAACCCGCTATCTAATACATTCCTCTTTGCGGGTACAATATTGTCCTTTGCTATTCACTTCGGTGCTATGTATTTCGAGCCTACTCAGACCTTACTGCGAATCGAGCCGCTGACCATGGATACCTGGCTTAGGCTCGTCCTCATTGCGTCATCCATTCTGGCAGTAGTTGAACTGCACAAACTATTTCGCCATCCCAGCCACCCTACCCAGCAGCGAGACCCAGATGAGTAAAGGAACTATAGATGGACAGAAAATGGCTCCGTGACACTAGGCTGAAGCTATCCAGTGAAAAGCTTTTTCGCGAACAGAATCCCTGGGAAGCCGTTGAAAATGGATAACGTGTCAGGGAATCTAAGATTAGGAGGTTTAGTATGACAATAAGAAGACTGGTTATTGATGTTCTCATACCACACGAGCCGAGTGAAATTGTTTATGCTGAAAGATTAAGTGAGCTGAATGGGACTGAAGGGGCAACCGTCCACGTTCTGGAGGTCGATGAAAAGACAAAAACTGTCGAAATCACCATCGAAGGCGAAGCCCTCTCGTTTGAAGACATAAAAGAGATAATAGAGGAGCTAGGTGGTTCAGTTCATTCTGTTGACCGGGTGTCAGCAGGTTCAAGAATAGTTGATTCTAAGGCGAAGGGTGAGGAGGAAGGATGATAGGTAAATTCCTGAGGGGGTTCGTAGATGGCTCCCTCTCCACACTCGGCATCGTCATCGGTGCCTCTGCTGCTTCTAACGTAATCATAATCGCCGCTGCCCTTGGAGGTACGCTGGCTAACGGTATCTCCAACTTGTTGAGCGCTTATTCAGCAGAAGGAGTGGAAAAGTACAAAGAGCTGCGCAGGATAGAGGAGGCGATGGTTTCTAAAGATATGAAGGGGTCGGAGCCTGAACGCCAAGTACCGAGGAAGACCCTCACGATCGGTGCCGTGGATGGTTCTGCCACAATAATTGGTGGTGGTATTCCTATTTTACCTTACTTATTTCTACCTACCTTTGATGCCATGCTTGTCGCTATAGTGGTGGTCGTAGTAGCAGTCTCGGTTATCGGCGTATACTTGGGTAAGCTATCCAGGAGAAATATAATACTATCAGCTCTTAAGATGGCTGCTTTCTGTATCGTCGTAGCTGGGGTAGTCTACCTGATTCAGTGGCTTATCATTCCTTCACAGCGATAGCGTTGCTCACTCGAGACTACTTTTTTCTCCACTCGCCTGTCTCACGATCTTTCCGATATTCTTTCTTCACGGCTGTCCAGGCAACCCTATGAGCAACCTCTTCGAGACTCGCTTTGCTCCGTCGCTTCTCCGGGTCTGCGTATTGCTCTGAAGCGTTGTTATAGGCAGCAAGATATATTTCCTGGGCATGTTTTGGCAGAGTGTTCTGCACGCTCTCTGGAAGTTCCTCCACAGCTTTGTAAGGCATTTTGCCCTCCTCAATTGAGATGATTGTAAAATATAAAACACTCCGACCTTAGTAGCGGAATAGCGCTGCTACTGGTGTTTCACCAGGTACTTGCTCAGGCTCTACAGCATATACGGTGCCCCCTTTTTCCAGTGTGTTAGCTGCGGCAAAATCAAGCAAATCCTCTATGCCGGGTCCTCTTTCCTTGTACAGGCGAATTTTGCGACTTTCTGGGTCAAATTGTCCCCATTGCTGCACACCGGTGGCAACAAATAGTGTGGAGACTTTCCCATCATAAGCAGCCAAGACAGCCTCCTTTATGTCATTAGTGCCAAATCCTTTGTTAACAGCTTCGTGATATCGCTCCAGTGCCTCAGTGCGACCACGTTCGAAATAAGGCTGTACAATCGGCCATGCTTGTTCCTGCAATACTTTTTCGCTCATTTCATCAGGATTGCCCTGAATGCCCTCATCCAACAGGTAATTATATTTGTTTGCCTCACGATAGATAGGATGAAGGTAATCAACAGCGGCGATGACAAGGGGTGCCTGCTCTTCCCTTAGCACTTCATTCAACCCTCGGTCAATCTGCTGAAAATAGCGCAGAATGCTAATTTTATCATAATCCTTGCTGATGCCATGACCGTGAGATATGGTTGGACCGCTTGGCCCTGTCGTATGGAACTGGTGTTGTTTTTCTGGTTGATCATATTTCAAGGCTTCGGCGAGGTTTGGCGGCACACCTTCTGGTGTCACTTCCCGGGCATGATAGCGAGTGCATTGAAGCAACCTCACCTGATTCTGGCTTACTGCCAGAATGTAGAACAGCCCATTCTCGCTGAATAATGGAAGTAGAGGCTTTATGTGGAAGCGCTCAGCGACAACTACTAACTCCTGGAATCTGTAAGGAAGCTGGTAGTATCGAAATATCTCGGCCGATAAGAAGATCGCCAGGCCATCACCCTGGCGCTGCCAGAAATGCGAATCAGGTAGCAGTTGCTGTGCTGGCTCGAGAAGCCCGCGTGCATCTGGAGCACCGAGCCCGTATTTAACTAATTGGCCTTCTGCTTCTCGAAGCAGGTTCTTCAGTCTAATCGGGTCCTGCTCTATGTCTCCAGTGCGATGAGTTGGCATATATATAGAGACTGCTGGACTTCCAGGACTATCCGTGAGTATACCAAGTTCTTCCCTCGACAAAATTCTCATATAATCACCCCTTGCTCAAATCGGTCTGCCCTTCTTATGCGCCTTGCGCAAAGTAATTTCGACCTATACTTATACCCCCGAGGGGCAGCATATCTGTGTTTCGTTTTCAGGCTAGGCTAACTTGCTCTCCAGAAATGCTATCCTGCTTGATACCGCCTTCGCTGCCTGCTCGCTGTTTAGCGACTTCTCAAGATCTCTGGCCAGTTTCTCATCCCTAATTACATCATTGACCCACTTTCTGAAATCATTTCTCTCTTCGGTAACATGATGAACAAAAACTTCGTTTTCCATGCCTGCAAGCACATCCTCGAGTTCCTTCAAATTCCTCATTATCCGGCCATCGCAGCATCTGAAAACGACGTCATCTGGTACATCGGCCAGCCGCTCTTTGGCTACGTCTTTCGTTATTCGCGCCATAGTTTTATCCCCCCTTCGCATTAATTTTTACATTTATTATTGTAATGGGGGAACTTTAACCAGTAAATCCGTAAGATTACGGATATTGCGAAGCAAAGGCTCTCAGTTATTATTAATTCAAGACAATTTATATTGGAGGTAAATATAATGAACAGCGTTTACAAGTTTATCGAGTTGGTTGGAACCAGCACTGAATCTTGGGAAAAGGCAGCAGCAGCAGCCGTGGAGACCTCTTCAAAATCACTGCGCGACCTTCGCATTGCTGAAGTCACTGAGCTTGACATGCAAGTTGAAAACGGCAAGGTTGCTAGCTACCGGGCCAAGGTAAAACTTTCCTTTAAGTACGAAGGAGAGAAGTAATCTGGGGGGTAAGGAAGCTACAGGATTTAGTCTGTGTAATTCAGGGCTTATAGAAAGTCGGAGGCACAAGAAAGGGATACTTATGAAGGTATTATTCAATCCTTACCCCGAATGTGAGGAGAAAGCCCGAGAAAAGCGGGTATTTCTCGTTGAATATGGATGACCCAGCGAGGTCCTGTGGTGTGTTATCCCAGAGGCAATGACAAATATCTGCGCTGATAGCGGAGAACAAAAAATATAGCAAAACTACTTGGTGTAGCTTTATAAGGGAAGGACGATGCTGGTGACATTGGGGTATGCTCACAAGCCAATCGATGGCATAAATATGGGCCCACCGTTTATGCGCTGGACAACCTACCATATCTTGATGCTGGCACTCCTGAGACTGGATTACCAGCAGATTTAATAGCGTGAAGTGGATGCCTTCAGAGCAGGAGGAAGGACGATGAAGCAAATGATGCCGTATGCATTAAAAGATGAAGACCAGAGAATTGACGTAGAAAACAAAATCAATTTCACAATGGGGTTAAATAATCGCCATAGCTCAAATAATAGAAGCGGAATGCATTTCAGCCGGCTGGTGGTAGTCTCAAACCGCCTTCCGGTCACAACGGACAAAGATGAAAATGGTGAACTGTCGGTCAGGCCGAGTTCTGGCGGCTTAGTTACTGCCCTTTCCCCAGTCTTACGCAACACCACAGGCTTATGGCTTGGTTGGCCCGGCGCTACAACAGATATCCATCTTGATGGAACCTTAGACAGGGTAGGCCAGCAACTGGGCTTTATGTTTGAACCAGTAATACTTTCTGAAAAGGAACTGCATGAATACTATCTGGGATTCTCCAATCAGACCCTATGGCCACTTTTACACGATTTTCCAGAATACTGCAAGTTTGATTATGGTTACTGGCATACATATTTAGAAGTCAACCGAAAGTTTGCTATTGCAGTAGCTAGCATTTCCAATGTTGATGATTACATCTGGGTACAGGACTACCACCTTATGCTTCTGGCAAAGGAGCTTCGGGACATTGGAGTGAAACGCCAAACTGGCTTCTTCCTGCATACACCATTTCCATCCCCCGAAATCTTAGGGAGACTACCCTGGCATATACAAATCATAGAAGCTTTGCTGGATTACGATATTATTGGATTTCAAACGCAGCGCGACATGGACAATTTCATACGATGCGTAGAAGAGATGTCTATCGGCCTTCATTACCGGGATACAGGAGAGCTCATTATGGTCAATGGCGCCGAACATCAGACCGCGGCAGGTATTTTCCCTATCAGCATAGACTTATCCGATTTTGAGAAGCTGGCGGCGAGTGATGAAGTGGAAAAGAGAGCGAAACAGATACGGCATGAAAGGGCAAACTACAGGATTATTCTCGGTGTTGACCGCCTTGATTACTCCAAGGGTATTCCGCTTAGACTGCGAGCATACCGCGCCTTCTTGGAGCTCTTCAAGAACCTTCGTGGCAGAGTCGCTATGGTCCAGATCGTGGTGCCGAGTCGGGAGAAAATACCTGAATATCAGGCAGTCAAAGCGGAGGTCGAGAACCTGGTAGGAGAAATAAATGACAGGTTCGGCTACGAAAACTGGCTCCCCATCCAGTATATGTACTGTAGTCTGGAAAGACCTGAACTCGTGGCATATTATCGTGCCGCCGATATAGCACTGGTTACCCCAGTAAAGGACGGCATGAATCTCGTAGCAAAGGAATATTGTGCTGCCAGTGTGGATAATGATGGCGTCCTCATCCTGAGTGAGTTCGCTGGTGCTGCCAGCCAAATGCAAGGAGGGGCTCTGATAGTCAATCCGCATGATATTGCCGGAGTTGCCAGCGCAATCTGCAGAGCATATTATATGCTCTCTGACGAGCGTAGAGCTCGTATGCGAAGCCTTCGCCACTCCATAATCACACAAGACGTACACTGGTGGTCAAACCTGTTTCTTCAGTCAGCGAAGTGGTGCCAGGATACAATAAGCGAGGCTGTAGGTACTTAAGAGTCCAAGCTCAATTGCATATTGTAAACTGGTAAAACGAACTGACTAAATGGGCCGCTGAAATAGAAGGGCTACCTTGTAGTGGACCAATTTTCTAACGCCTTCCCCTTCACACAAACATTTTGATAGAATATCAATTGTGACAACAATTCTACTGGCTGACGACCATGCTGTAGTAAGGCAAGGCTTGAAAGCTCTACTTGAGGATGAGCCCAACTTCAGCGTAGTCGGGGAGGCTGACAGTGGCCTGGATGCCATCCGCATGTGCAACGAGCTCAAGCCTGAGGTTTTGGTTCTGGACATCATGATGGACGATATCAGTGGAATTGAAGTAGCACATCAGGTGAGAGAAAATTGTCCGCGCACAGCGATCGTTGTTCTATCTATGTACGGGGATAAGAAGCATGTGCTGGAAGCCCTGCAAGCGGGAGCAAAAGCATATGTGGTAAAGAAATCGGTTTCCTCAGAATTGGTTCAGGCAGTTCAAGAGGTTATCGTCGGGCGTCGTTACCTTGGCTCATCTTTGACAGATGTTGTAGTTGATGCTTATCTAGAAAAGGCAGAGTCTGGACAGACCGACCCCTATGACTCGCTGAGCCGCCGTGAGCGCGAAGTTTTGCACTTAGCGGCACACGGATACACCAATGCTGAGATTGCGGAGCGTTTGTTCATCAGCAGGCGCACTGTGGAAACTCACCGTGCCAACCTCATGGGTAAACTTAATATAAGCAATCAGACGGACCTTCTTCGCTATGCCCTGCAGCGGGGTATCCTGCCGCCGAATACCTAGCTAGAACTTGGAGTTAATAACTACACCTACGCCAAAATCGATAGGCTGAGATCGTTTAGCAATTTTTTTTAAAAAATTATGGTCCGCTGAATGACCAAAGGTTGAAATAGTTGTTGCTACATAACATCGAATAGAGATTGTTTACTAACCGCTCGTAGTGATCGTGTCGAACCATGAGCAGCAGCCATGATAAAATTAAGTTCCCCTTCGACAGGCTCAGGGTGAACGGGTTGCTAGACGCTCTCTGGAATAAGAATTAGACAAGTTATTGATATATTTGGCTAATCTCGACATCGTCCCAAGTAACCAAACGGGAAATTGGTGGCCGCAGAACCGATATTCAGTAAGCGGAAGTTAAAAGGAAAAAGTAAGGGAGGTTGCTTGGGGCAATTTTCTTATGCCCTAAGTAAGCATCCTCCCTTACTCAAGTCAACACTGACCAAGTTCAGTGAAAGTTACATTCCGAATCTACTTGACGCTTTTGGGAATTATTTAAGGTGCACCAAAATAGTCTTACTTGGTTTCTTGATTACCAACATAGGGACTTCAAGCCAACTTGGGATATTTACTCCCGAAGGAGACAAACAAGCCTACCTCGAAGAGTCGTGTAATATCTGGCACCCAAATGGCTTTACTAGAACTCGTCCTTACCAAGTACCACAAATATGATAGCTAACAATCCTAGGATGCCAAAAGGCGGAGTCAAAAATGCACAAATGGTTCCAGCAAGTGCCAGACCCCAAACCCTTTTCTTCAGGGCATAGACACCTCCCACTATGGCCACTATCCCCAGTACTATCGGGATCGCTGCTATCCCTCCGATTAACTCTTACATGAAGGGCACGCCAAGCTGCCCCAGTAGTCCACTTGCAAGTGCCGCTCCAGCTGCAACCGCTATACCACCAATCACCCCAAAAACCCCTGCCACGATGCTCAAGATTCCAGCCGTTGTTGGTTGCCAAGTCTTTTGCATTTTCCTTCACCTCCTTTGCCAACAGTACAGCAATTTTATTATTTTTATTATTGCGGTCTTGCCTTGTCAATATCCATAAAGGATACCTTACCAATTTCCTAAAAAATTATGGCCCACAAAGAGAAAGGGCCTGAGATACTTGTTGCTAAATGACCTCATAAATTATGCACATCTCGCTGGGGAATTCGGGATGCTATCGGGCTAAATTGCGTAGGTTTACGGATAGTAGCAATGGGCAATAACCCGTATATTGAATTTCAGGCAGAAAACTTGTGGGAGGTGCATAGTGGAATCAGTCTTAGCCATGATTTTGGCTGGCGGGCAGGGGAAGAGAATGGGTATCCTCTGTAGGAATAGAGCCAAACCAAGCCTGCCCTTCGCCGGCAATACCCGTGTTATTGATTTCACCCTGAGTAATTGCATATATTCCAAGCTAAGTGAGATCGCCATTCTTACTGACTACCAGCGTTCTAATATAGCGACTTATTTACAAAGCTGGTTCCTTATGAATGGCAATTCGGGCAAAATCACTGTCCTTGAGCCAAGAGATGGTTCCTATTTAGGAACGGCTGATGTTGTCTACCAGAACCTAGAATATGTGCAAGCTCATGGTGACGATCTGGTACTGATTCTTGCCGGAGACCATATATATAAAATGGAATACCAAAAGATGCTAGCTTTCCACCGTCAGACGAGAGCGGATGCTACAGTAGCAGTGATCCCGATCCCTCTTGAACAGGCAAATCGCTTCGGTATAGTTGCAACTGACAGCGACGAACGGATATTAGACTTTGAAGAGAAACCGGAGTTGCCTCAAGGCAATCTGGCCTCTATGGGCATCTACGTATTCAACAAGCAACTGCTCATTGAACGGCTCATCGAGGATGCGGAGATTCATAATTCGCCACATGATTTCGGACACTCTATCCTGCCAAGCATGTTGAACCGCGACAAGTTGTTTGCCTATAGATTCGCCAGCTACTGGCGAGACATAGGCAACCCTCAAGCATACTATGAAGCTAACATGGAGCTTCTTATGCCAAAGCCTTCATTCAGCCTCGATGGTACCAGGCCTGTTCTTTCTGTGTTCAACCATCTGCCACAGCCAAGAAGGTCCCAACACGGCAGTATAGAAAACAGCCTGATTAGCCCGGGATGCGTTATCAAAGGTCGAGTGGAGAACTCTATACTATCGCCAGGTGTCTGGGTTGAGGAGAAAGCAGAAGTTAGAAACTCAATAGTCATGGCAAATAGCTTCATTGGCTACCACAGCGTGGTTGACCATTGCATTCTGGACGAAGGAGTGAACGTGGGCAAATTCTGCTATCTTGGCTTCGAAGGCGAAATGGCAGTAAATGGATGCACAGCTATTCCAGATACCGGAAGGTTGACAGTGCTGGGCGAAGGAGCAACGGTGCCTCCACTTACTGCCATTTGCCGCAACTGTAAGATATTGCCAAACGTACGTCCAGACGACTTCACAGGTAAAGTAGTGTCGCCAAACAGCGTAATTTCACCCAGGCATGAAACCGACCAACTTCAGACAAATATGAAGGGGGTTTTAGCTAATGTCAGCTAAAGTATATGTACACCTTGATTTGGTGCAAGCAGACAGCGTCCAGTTAGCCCAAATTCTACGAGGCAAACCCGGCGTAGCTGAGATAGACGTGCTGGAAGGGCCACCCAGCATTATCATGGTGGTCGAAGCACCAGGAAGGCTGAAGGCTGGAGAGTACCTCGTAGATATTCTAGACTCGGTGGATGGCATGACTAAGAACTTGCGCGTGCTACCGGTGCGCCAATCTGTGGGCAAAAGTCCTGTGGAAATTGCACAAGAGATCGGAAAGTGAGCAAGAAACTGAAAGAGGAGATGAAGAGTATTGGTTAACCTTGCCCGGGTGGTTGATTATGATGACACATGGCAAGAGCGACTTGAAAAACGTGAACCAATATTTCCAGAGTCAGGAAAACCTATGCTGGAAATGCGATTTCAAACGGCCATTAAAATGCAAATATAGAAGTCGTGCCTAGACTGGGAAGCGGGACAGAAAAAACAAAAAGGAGGTGCAGCTATGGCGATGGAAAGATGGGGGCCAAGGCGTGGTCTGATGCCCTGGAGACCATTCGGGGAACTGGATGAGCTACGGCGGAGGTTTGAGGATTTCTGGCCATTATGGCCATCATTAGGACGGTTCCCGTTCGAGACTGAGGGATGGGCACCGGCTATAGACATGTACGAGAAAGACGACAAGTATATGGTGAAGGCCGAACTCCCCGGGATGAAAGAAGAGGATGTCGATGTCTCGGTTGTTGGTGACAGGCTCACTATTAAGGGTGAGAAAAAGGCTGAAACTGAGGTCAAGGAGGAAAACTACTACCGGAGTGAGCGGTCATACGGCAGCTTCTTCCGCTCGATAGACCTTCCGCCCGACGCCGATCCCGATAAAATTGAAGCTAACTATGATGATGGGGTTCTTGAGGTGGCAATAGCAAAAACGGCGGCGGTTAAGTCTAAGAAAGTCAAAGTTTCAGCCAAGAAGCAAGGGAAATCAAAAAAATAGCAGTGCCACCATTCAGTCCCACTTCCCATTCTCGGCATGACATAGCAGTGACAAATATGCTGAGTCTTCACCCAAGTTGCCAAAGTAAGGCAGAGGATCTCTACAACTGAGGCGGAGGTGTTTCCCCCTAATAAACAGGTATAGCCAAAAGAATAGTCACAGGGAGGTTACTATGCAAAGTACAGGAGTATCTGCACTTGATACCACTATCCAGAAAACAAATATATGGCTGAAGGAGATTATGGAGGAAATTGGCTCAGATGATCGGCATCAAGCTTATCTGGCACTGCGCTCTGTAATTCATTCTTTGCGGGACCGACTCACAGTAGAAGAAGCCACTGACCTCGGAGCCCAGTTGCCCATGCTCGTTCGGGGTTTCTACTACGATGGCTGGAACCCGTCCGGTAAGCCAATTAAGTTTCATAAAGATGAATTCCTTTCCAGTATCCGCGAACAGTTTGTCGGCGGCCCAACTATTGATACGGAGAAAATAGCACAGGCAGTTTTCAGGGTGTTAGACAAGCATATCGCCGACGGCGAGATTGAAGACATAAAGGCCGTTTTGCCCCATGACCTGAAAGAGTTCTGGGAAAGTCGACATAGCTAATCGAAAAAGCTTGATGAAGTTAACAGTAGTTGCGGCAATGCAAAGGCCCGCAAATCCAGACAAATCAGCGACCTCCGATTTTAGGATTAACCATTAAAACGGAAAGGAGGACATAACATGCAACGTAAAAAAATGCGAGAGCTATGCATAACGAAACTAGGCATTGTTTCAATCAGATTAATGGTGCTATTCAGTTTAATTGCTTTGGTTACGGTAGCCGGAAGCTGCAAGTCGGAACCCTCTCCACAGCCAGAAATAGCACCGGATCCTTTCACTGTAGTCTGGGGGCCTGGTAGGGAGTACATGATAACATTCAGCGGAAATAGCGCTGGACATGTTGCTGGGGAAAAGTCTGAATTTAAATTAAAACTTGATAGCAACTCCTCCAAACCATGGCAGGGTGAGTATATCGTTCAACTACTTGACCGCCATGGAATAGTAATGGAAATAGCCCGCGATACGTTTGAGGTTCCGGCTGGGCTCGAAACGGAAATAGTCATCCCTGCGGAGTTCAGTAGCGGACTTGATGGGGCCTATGGTTTGTCTTTGTACATCCCAGAGCGTGAAGCCCAGAGTATACAGACGATATGGATAGGTGAGAAAAGGGCGGTCGATGTCGGACACTGGCCTTCCAGAGCCACCCATCCCTGGCTATGGCCTGAAAGTGCAGAGTTCACCGAGAAGAATAGCCGTCAGCTTGCCGAGGAATTTGTGAAAAATAGTCCTACCTTCAAGTTTGACGGCATCGAAGATACCCTGGAGCTGGTCGAAACCCTCTATCCTGACATCGAGGATGCCTGGACATTTGCCTTTCGTTTTGAAAGTCGTCATGCGGGCTACGGAGACCGCACCGGCCAGACGCTAGCTCAGGTGATTACCCCTCATGAAGCGGTTATTACCGTCGAGGAGGGCATGATTAAGTCCGCTGTCATGGATGAGAAATGGGATATGATAAGACAGGAGACGCTGTAAGAACTGAGCAGTCACTACTCTGAGGGCAGCATGATTAGCCTATTAATGTCCATCTCCCCAACGACCACTGAGCAGCAGATGGGGTTGTCTTGACCATGGCGAAAGCAGCTCAAGACAAGGACTAATGCCAAATGAGTACAAAGCCAGCAATACGGCTATCGGGGGCGACTCAAGTCCTGCTAGACCCTGCGGCGTATCCCGAGCTGCCAGAAAGAGTTGAGCTAATACAGACCCAGACGTCTTTTATTTTCCTCACTGCTGAGCATGCCTATAAGATAAAGAGATCTATCAATCTGGGTTATCTGGACTGCACCACGTTGGAGAAAAGGCGCTTCCTCTGTCATAGGGAGGTCGAACTTAATCGCCGACTTTCCCCCAAACTATATCTGGGAGTGGTTCCAATAATCTATGACAATGGACAGATAGTGGTAGAGGGAAAAGGCCAGGCTATCGACTACGCAGTTAAGATGAAACGTCTTCCCCAGGAGAAAATGATGGATGTACTACTGCTACAGAATGGAGTCTCGTCAGAAATGATAGGTAGTTTGGCACGGAAGTTGGTGGATTTTCATAGCCGTGCAGAAACCAACCAGACTATCAGCAGTTTCGGTAGACCCAAAATTATCACCCAAATAACAGAGGAGAACCTTAGCCAGACCAAGGGGTATATCGGCAGAACCATCTCGCCAGAAAAGCACGATTGCATCCAGCTCTACACGGACAATTTCATCCGTGACAAAGCTTCGCTGTTCCATGAGCGAGTTAAGAAAAGCATGATACGGGACTGTCATGGTGATCTCCATGCCGCGCATATCTGTTTTACTAATGGAATCTCCATCTACGACTGTATTGAATTTAATGATAAATTCAGGTATGGCGATGTCGCCTCCGAAGTCGCCTCCCTAGCTTTGGATCTCGATCACTTCGGGCGGGCCGATTTCTCTCGCCATTTCGTCGACACTTATGTGGAGCTTGGCAACGACCGGAAATTGCGAGAGGTGCTCAAATTCTACAAATGCTACCGAGCCTGCGCCAGGGGTAAGGTGGAGAGTTTCAGGCTCGATGACCCGACCATTGATGTCGACGAGGGACAGCAGATAGCGGAAACAGCAGAAGACTACTTCGATCTAGCTTGGTTTTACACAAGGCCAAAGCCCATTCTGTTCATCACCAGCGGCTTGGTCGGCACTGGTAAGACTACTGTAGCTCGTGCGCTGGCCAGAAAATTTGGGGTCGTGGTCATAGCTTCGGATGTCACGCGGAAACAGCTAGCAGGTATCCCCCTGACCGAGCATCGGTTTCAAAAATTCGGCGCTGGTATCTATTCCCCCGAGTTCACTCAGAAGACCTACGAGAAAATGTTTAAAAGGGCAAAAGACATTTTGAGCGGCGGCGATTCAGTCATCCTGGATGCCTCATTCAGTAAAGCCAAGAAGCGCCTAAAAGCAAAAGAGCTGGCAACAAAGACCGATGCCGATTTTGTGGTCATTGAATGCACTCTCAATGAGGAAATAATCAGAGAGCGTCTAACCAAAAGACAGGAGCGGCGCTCCATATCTGATGCGCGTCAGGATGTGCTTCAATTACAGAAGAGACTATTCGAACCATTAGTTGGGGTTCCTGATGAGCATCATGTCGTGGTGGATACCTCACAGTCTATCGACAGGCTCCTAGAAAAGATCGAAACAGTGAGCTCACATTCATACTGCTAAGAGAGTTTAACGTTATGGATTGGACAATGTTCTGTGAAGAGATGAACGTCTGCCTTTACCAATGCGGATGCATCGCCCAAAGACTCAGAGGGAAGGTTGCTAAAGAAGAAAAGGAGCCTGAAGAGCACCAACTCAGCACCGCTGTATCCGATGTTGACCGGATATGCCAGGAAGTCATACTGGTAAAAGCGCTGCACATAGTGCCAGAAATCGAGGTTTCCGGGGAAGAGATAGAGGAGTTACCGTCTGACATGAAAGAGTTCTTCAGCAGGAATTCCAGTCGCTATGTGCTAGTGATTGATCCGGTTGACGGTACCGATTGCTACCTCGAAGGTGGAAACGAGTATGCTCATATGCTTGGAATACTCGATCAAGAAACCGGTCGCTTTGCTTGTGGACTTGTATACTTCCCAGAATTATCCAGGCTCTACTATGCGATAAGGGGCGTGGGGAGCTTTGTGGTGGACAAGCTCTTCGGAAAAGCCGAGAAACTGCAGCCAAGAGAACCGCCCAAGACCTATGCTCAGGTCAAGCGGCTAGAAGAGCGCGATTATACAGCCTTTAGTAAGGCTGGTTTTTCTCTGGACACCAGAGATAACAAATCAGCGGCCTATGCCCATATTATGGTGGCCGAAGGTAGCCTAGGAGCTATGGTCGCTCGTCACTTTCACGGATATGATACAGCCATTACCTCCGTAATCATAGAGGAAGTCGGCGGAGTTGTGCTCGGTGAAAATGGCAGCGTGGCAAGGTACGAGAAGGCAATGCCCCGAATGCCACTGGTGATTTCCTCTGATTCGCCCGCATTGGCAGAGGCACTGTATGAAGCCTTGAGAGAGCAGTAACTCCGTGTTACTGTACGTGACATTCTGTGCTCATCTGAAGAGAAAACAAAATGAAAAAGGAAGCTATGTTCTATGACAAATTGGACAATAAAGAGGTTCGTTGTTATTTATGTGCTCACCAATGCAAGATAGCAAAATCAAGATTTGGCATTTGTGGTGTTAGAAAAAACGTAGAAGGCAGATTGAATACTTTGGTCTATGCCCAGGCAGCAGCAGCCAATGTTGACCCAATTGAGAAAAAGCCTTTGTATCACTTCCTCCCTGGAACAAATTCCTACTCCATCGGCACGGTAGGATGCAATTTTCGATGTGGCTTCTGTCAGAACTGGCAGGTCTCCCAAGTATCGGCAAGCCATAACCCATTCTCCGCCGGCCACGAGCTACTTCCCCACGAAGTGGTAGAGGAGGCCAAGAAGAACAAGTGCTCGAGCATCTCCTACACGTACACTGAACCAACCATATTCTTTGAGTATGCCTATGACACAGCCAAGCTAGCCGTGGAAGCTGGCTTACGCAATATCTTTGTCACCAATGGCTATATGACCCGGCAGGCTGTCGATACAATTAAGCCTTATCTCGATGCCGCAAATATCGATTTGAAGAGTTTTCGTGAGGACTATTACCGAAAGAACTGTAAGGCGCGCCTACAGCCTGTTTTGGACTACATCACTTACATGAAACAGCTTAATATATGGATAGAGATAACTACCTTAATTATACCGGGAGAAAACGACTCCGATGAGGAGTTAAGTCATATCAGCCGTTTTATAGCTCAGCTTGATAGAAATATCCCATGGCACATAACCAGATTTCAACCAGATTACCAGTTTCTCGCTCACCAAGCTACTCCGATAAGCAGCTTAATGAGAGCAAAGGAAATAGGCCAAAAAGAAGGCCTGTGCTATGTGTACCCAGGGAATATACTTCAGGACTCTGACACTTACTGTCACAACTGCGGCGAGTTACTGGTCAAAAGAAGTCATCCTGACCCGGAAACGCTTACTCTGGCAGACGGTCATTGTCCATCATGTGGAGCCGAGATGCCCGGTGTTTGGCAATGATCAGTCAACAGCCAAGGAAAGGATTGAACTATTAGGATGATATTTGAAGGGAGGCCGCCTTTTCAAGATAGAGTTGATGCTGGGAAGCAGCTCGCTGAGAAATTGAAGATATATCAGTCTGCTGAGACTATTGTTCTGGCAATTCCACGCGGCGGAGTCCCAGTTGCTATTGAGGTAGCGCGGAGCTTTAATGCTCCTCTTGATGTCGTTGTTACTCGCAAAATAGCTATTCCCGATAACCCTGAGGCTGGCTATGGCGCAGTTGCCGAGGACGGCACTGTCTTCTTGAACGAACCATTGCTAAGCCAGCTGGGTCTGAGCCAGCGTCAGATAGAGTATCAAGCGAATCAAGTACTAGCTGAGATTGAGCGCAGAAGTGCTCTCTACCGGGGGAAACTGCCACGTACTTCGTTAACGGACAAGACAGCAATTATCATAGATGATGGTCTGGCCTCAGGCTTCACCATGGTAGCAGCAGTCAAATCAATACAGCTACAGAAAGCAGCCAGAATAGTAGCAGCCAGCCCTGTGGCTTCAGGAAAAGCTTATGAATTGATTCAGCCCAGCTGTGATGCCCTGGTCTGCATAGTGGTGAGTCATTTCTACCCTTTTGCAGTGGCCAGCTTCTATCATCACTGGCATGACCTTACAGACGAGGAGGTTACTGGCTACCTAAAGGCTTGGCAGACGAGACGAGTGAGGGAGAAGGGTAAAGACTTCCAGGATGGAAGTCTACCAGAGTGAGTCAAATGAGGTTTGACTATACGGATGCCGCCGGAGATTATTTACCCAAATGTTGAGACGACAGACCATATTAAAAACCTCATTGTCGACAAGATGGCCAATCTTGAGCATGCGTGCGACTATATGGTTAGTTGACATATAGCTATTGAACAGCATCACCAACAGCAGCAGAACGGAAATCCTAATCGAGTACGTATTAAAGTTACGGTACCCCGGGACATGAATTAGTGGTTAAATGTATCTCCACTACGTAAGAGTGAGAGAAGTCGCTTCCTGCAGTCTTGCGTAGGACAATAGAGCAACTGTCCGGCGTCAGCATAGTATCATGATACTCCTCCCCCAGAAACCAACTTCCCTAGCCACTGTATGCCATAAAAGAGAGCTTCGCTAAATCCATTGCACCTGGTAACGATTTCCATCTTCCCGCATGAACGCATCTAATCGATCTAGTTTCATTGGGGCAGGCATGGGAAAGCGCGTGGGCAGCTTTTTCACCTCTCTGTTGTAACGTATGAACATGGCAATGTCTTCAGGATATTTTTCCTCTTTTACTCCGATGAAAGATCCTTCTTTGCCCGCTCGATGCAGGATGGAGCGCCATTTTTCTATCGGGGTTACCCCCGGCCCACGTATCCCGTGCGATAGAACCATTAAGTGAACGTAATCGAACGGAGAAGATCGGTTGAGATAGCTTTCAATAGAAGCGGTGGAAGGCTCCGTATTGAAAACTATCCAGAATGGTACTGAACCTGTTCTCAACGTCCACCATGGCTCTACAACGTTGAACGTCTCTACCAGCAGCCGATTGGAGGCTATTCCTCTCTTTTCATACCACCACCGGTACAGATCAGCCACCAGAGGACTTAACTGTTCAGGTTCCACAAAGGTGATACGCTTTACCTGGTAATTGTTTTCTCTGGCAAATCTATCTACGTCTTCCAGTAGCTCTGGATCAAATCCCCACTCTGCCTCCGGTCGGCTACCATCTGGCTCGGGTACATCCCAGCGTTTGAGGCGAGAGCCCTCACGTTTAAGAAACTCAGCCACCCTTTCGCTGCCATTGATATACTCTTCCGGGGTAATACCTCCAACACCACCAACCTGAAAGATATGATGCGGCGATATCTGAGTTGTGGGCCAGGGCAGTGTGCACTCCAGGACAAAGATGGTAGCTCCCGGCTCCAAATTCGCCTTCAAGAAACGCTCGAAGGTCTTTCCTAAACGCAATCGCTTCATCCTAAAGTAAGCCATACGCCGAATCATTAATCTGTCCTGACAAGGGTCGTGCATCTGGTGCAGCTTTAATTCTGGATTGGATTTTAGGAGAGGCTTGGCAACATCTTTACCCCACTCCATATCTTCTATTATTTCATCTGGATGAAAACCCGGTCGCCGAATAGCCATCAGGAAAGTCTGAGGCAACCAGGGGATACCAAAAGCCGCGCAGAGGTGCACCGCCGCGCCATTTGAAGAGCCCAACATAGCAGCCCGATATTTCCGCCTTGGATATTGACTTACCATTCGAGCCGCAAGTTTTTCGGCACGGATGTAACCCAGCTTTTCCGGGGGGACAGTCTCCATGGAGCCTCCCCATGTATAAGCCGTGGTTACGGCTCGCCCCCTGAGAAAGTCTGCCAGTACTTCCACCGGCCTCGCCGTTGGAAGTACTCCCACCCCTGGGAAATCCTTGCCTTTCAGAAACCGCGACAGCGCCTGTAACATTCCCCACGAAGAATCGAACTTTGTGATATAAAATGGCCCTACCAATATGGCACCTCGATTAATATCACGTTCTACTCCTTTTTAACACATATTCTGCGTCGGTCTTTAGATTCAACATTAGCCAAGACAAGAATGGCGGAATATAATTCCCTCCAGAGGAGTCAGGGTCATGAAACCATCCGCTTCAACCACAATGTCTTTTCTTGTTGGCGAAGTGGAAAACAACACATCCATTTTCCCAACCGGAAAGTCTAACCTGAGCGATTTTTTCGAGAAATTGAGGTATACAAGTATTTCCTGGTAATCGTAGATTCTTTTGTAAGCAAGACACTTTTTACTTAGCTTTCCTACCGGGATAAACTCAAGTCTCCCCCTTTGCAGGGCACTGTTCTCCCTGCGCAGCTGTATCAGTTGACGGTAGCAGTTCCATAGCGAGTGAGGGTCGGCTTTCTCATTCTTCACATTTGTCTCGCGGTAGCTCGTCGAAATATCTAACCAAGGCCTGACAGAATAGTTAGCCGAAAACCCTGCATTTGGCCCATCGTCCCACTGCATTGGGGTACGGCACCCATCGCGACTTAGAGAAAACCCTAGACTTTTTATCTGCGAGAAGGGCAGCCAAGCATACTTGCGACCTATGGGATCTTTGCTTGTCTTGAGCTTGACTCTGGAGTTCGGCATACCTATCTCCTCGCCGTAATAGATAAATGGGACACCCCTTAGTGTGAACTGCATCGTGGCAGCGATCTTTGCTTTCTGTGCGTTATCGCCCAAGCGAGTGATAAGTCTCATGCGATCATGGTTGCCGTATACATACGTCGGGGTATGTGGATCAGGCAAAGCTCCTTCTATTCTACTTACTAGCTTTGCGTATCGCTTCGGGCGGAATGGAGTAGATGTGAATTCGAACAGAAATACCATGTGTAAACCAGTACTGTGCGGACCATAATAATGTCGTAATTCCTCCATGGTGCCAAAGACTTCACCTATGAGGAATCTCTTTGGTTCATACTCATCAACCAGCTTGCGTAATTCCACGGCGAAATTGTACGTTTCTGGTAAATTTAGGTCGTATTTGTGTGACCTAAACAGGAGGGAGGTTGATTTATCGGACGGCAATATTCGCCAAGAAAAGGGGTTATCTCTCAATTGTTCATCTTCGTATATAGCATGTAACAAGTCCAGTCGGAAACCATCCACCCCTTTATCCAGCCAAAACCGCATTATATCCATCATCGTTTTTTTCACTTCAGGATTACGATAGTTCAGGTCGATCTCACACGGCAAAAAATGAAAGTAAACCCACTGGTCAGTGTTCACGAAATATCGCCACGCCGGACCGCCGGTCATCGCTCTCCAGTTATTTGGAGGCTTGCGTCCGCCCGCTTTTTTCCCATCTCGCCAAATATACCAATTTCTCTTCGGGTTATCTTTGCTTGACGCAGATTCTCTAAACCAAGGATGGTCAATGGACGTATGACTTAGAACGAAGTCCAAAATCATTTTCATCTCTCTAATGTGCATCTCACTCAGGAGCAGGTCAAAATCCGCCATTGTTCCATGTTCAGGCGCTATGTCACAAAAGTCCGAAATATCATAACCCTGATCTACCTGTGAAGATTTGAAGAAAGGGCTAAACCAGATAGCATCAACTCCTAGCTCTTGGAGGTAATCCAGTTTCTCTACAATCCCCGGAATATCCCCAATTCCATCCCCCGTAGCATCTCTAAAAGAACGAGGATAGACTTGATAGACCACATGCGGTCTTCTTTCTGTAAGGTCTTCTACTCTGACATCATTCGCTTGCATCAGGGAGCTGTTAGACAATTCATGTCCTTAGAAAGCCACCGCCACAAGATCATTAACCACATCTCTAACTCCGCTTACATGTTTAGCAATAGGTTCCACAGCCTGGAGAGTTGACCAATCTGGAAGGGTCCCCGATAGCGTGACCACTCTATCCTCCACGATCAAATCCACCCAGTTTGTATCGAAGTCCGGCCTACTCTTCAGGGCAGAAATGATCTCGTCAGCGATCTGTCTATCGACCCAGCTCTCCGTGATTACCACTGAAAGCGCGTTTTCGACCTCTACCACCCCAATAGTACCCAATACCAGTTCCTCAGCCTTCATTTTTTCCCAGTACGCGTCTACGCATCCGTTCAGACTCACGCGCCGTGCCTTGACAGAAACTGTAATGTTAGAAGACCCAATATCGGCGTTGCAACGAAGCTTGTTCTCCACTCTTGTCTTAATCTCGTCATCGGTGGGAGAAGAAAGAACAGATGGCCGCTCTACCTCTAGCTCATTATCAACCGAAGCGACGCCTGGAACCGCAATTGCGTCAAAATAAGCAGCCATCCGAGCATTGAACGATGGAATGCCACCCTTAAGCTTTACTTCCCCATCTTTCACTTCCACTGTTAAGTCGGAGGTATCCACCATCTGATCCCGGTGTAGCTGGTTTATTATGCTGGCCCTGATTTGTTCGTTGTTAATAATCATCTTAGTACCTCCTCATCAATCTAATTTGCTGCATAGCCAAACTTGCTAATAAATTCTTCCTGTGCTTATTTTTTGAAGGAAAAATGTTGTATTAATATATGCCAGGTAACACCTTCATATTCTGTTCTGGTTTTGGTTACCTTCACTAATGTTTACCCCCTATATTCTGCGACTTCTACTACGACTAACGTATCTTGATTCCCGAATAAGCACTAAACCATCAATAAATTTAACAAATATATGCTACCAAAGAAGAGAGCATATATGGCATCCGTAACTATACCCAATATTGATATGTAAGCTACCTATTCGGAAACAAGCAACCGTGCTAGAATGAGGCAGAAACGAAGCTGGTAATGAGAGAGCTAAAAGACCTGCGAAGGATAATCTGGATGTTACTGCTGGTCCTAGCATTCGGGACTATTGGCTACAGCGTAATTGAAGGATGGGCACTCACCGATTCCATTTATATGACCATAATCACCATAAGTACCGTCGGCTATGGGGAGGTGTACCCGCTGTCGAATACAGGTAAAATTTTCAGTGCTATTCTCATTGTGGGTGGGGTGGGGGTTGCTCTCTACGCCTTTAGCAACCTAATTAGCTATTTGGTTAGTGGGCATATCATGAATATATTTGGGAGGCGCCGAATGGAAGACGAGATAAAGAAGCTTAATAATCATTTCATACTCTGCGGATATGATAGAATTGGCCACGTTATCGCCAACTCCCTAAGGAATGAAGACAGAACCTTTGTCATATTGACTCCTGTTGAACAAGAAGTATCCCACGCTCAGAAAGAGGGATGTATTTGCCTGCAGGGTGACCCATCCGATTACGATTCATTAAAAAAGGCTGGTATTGAAAGGGCGAGAGGGCTACTTGCAGTAACTGGAGATGATGCGACCAATGTTTTTATCATCGTTTCCGCCCGTAAGCTACACCCTGATCTTTTCATCGTGGCACGAGCCAGCACGCAGGACTCAGTATCTAAGCTGGAAGCTGTTGGTGCCAACAGAGCGATTAACCCATATTCTACCGGGGGCGAACGCATAGCTAGGATTGCCCTGTATCCAGGAGTAAGTGACTTCATAGAAAAAGTATTGCCTGGCTATGGAAAAGACTTGGGACTTGATGATATTGAAATTACATCCAAATCGTCGCTGGTTGGCAAGAAAGTAAGTGAAGCTCAAGACTATAGCGGCGGGGCTTCAATACTGGCCATCAGGAAGCGTGGTGATGAGACAATCGCCAAGCCCTCGGATGAAACCAAGATTGAGGCTGGCGACAGTCTCATCATTCTCGGGCAGAGAGAACAGTTAAAACTTCTGGAAAACACAACTCAGGAACAGGATGTACGACGAAAATAGTCTTGGAGAAGAGTGGCAATGCAGTCCCAGTAGGATAGAGAACATGCACTTTGAGGCTACGTATAATAATTACCTGGGAAAGTGCCAAGGAAAGGATCGTATGAATTTAAAAAGGTTCCTCCAGACCAATTTTCTGCGGCATACCTAGTCTGCAACATTTAACTAGATTGACGAGCTTTGCAGGAATTATCGCTCCTCGCAGATAATAGGTTTGACACCAAGGCGCGATATACGGTACCCTAATTATGGTAGCTGTGACAACTGGTTGGGGACTCGAGTGGTTTTTAGCAGGATCCCAACCTGACTGAAAATAGAGCACCTGATTCGACAAAAAGATGGCTGGATTTCTGGGGAATTCGTATTTGGGATACGGTAAAATTGGGGTTAAATTAGCACCTGTCTTTTAATCAGGGTGTCCAGGGTTCGAATCCCTGACGGCCTACCAAAGCTATGAAACAAGATCCTCCCACGAGTCTTGGAAAGAATCAGTTTGTCAAAACACTAGGTCAACCGACACCCTGATTTTGGTGTTTTTTCGAGAAAATTTCAGCTCAATTAAGAAACAACCCGTACATATATTTGCCGCATCCCAATGAATCTGGATCGAGTTCCAAAAGGTGGCAGAAATGTTTGCCGTTCTACGTTGACAACTAATCTCCCACACTCCTACAATGTAAGAAGAGGGAAATAGAAGCGTGGTCATCGTCACTGGGGCAACCGGACATATCGGCAATGTTCTTGTCCGCGAGCTGCTGGCAGAGGGTGCCGTGGTACGCGTCCTAGTTTTACCTGACGATGACGAACGCCCTCTTGCTGGCCTGAATGTAGAAATCGCCTATGGCGACATTACCGACCCCGTAAGCCTCAAATCGGCATTCGCAGGAGCCGAGTTAGTTTTTCACCTTGCTGGTATTGTCACCATTATGCCCAGTATGGCAAGCGTACTCGAGCGTGTAAATGTGGGGGGCATGCGCACTGTCATCGCTGCCTGTCGCGCCAGCGGTGTGCACCGCCTCGTTTATACAAGTTCCATTCACGCTATGGCTGAGCCATCTCATGGCACAGTTATCGACGAGTCGCAACCCTTTGACCCCGACCGTGTCCTGGGCGACTACGCCAGGAGCAAGGCCCGTGCCACACTACTTCTCCTTGATGAAGTTAGCAAAGGCGGACTGGATGCGGTAATCTGCTGCCCGACAGGAGTTATTGGCCCCTGGGATTATGGTATCTCAAACATTGGGCAACTCATACTTGATTTCGCAAGCGGGCATATGAAGTCCTACGTAAGTGGCGCTTACGATTTCGTGGATGTCCGTGATGTCGCCCGTGGTCTCATTGTTGCTGCTGAGAAAGGCCAGTCGGGGCGTCACTACATCTTCTCTGGCACACAGGTGCATGTGCCAGAGTTAATGGAGGAATTAGCGCGTGATATCGGCTATCCTGCCCCCACCTACCGCATACCGACCGTAATAGCCCGTACTGCCGGGATACTTGCGAGTATGTACTACCGACTACTTCGACGTAAGCCCGTGTTCACCGCCTATTCCATTGATGTGCTGCGGAGTAACTCACTGGTAAGCTCAGCACGGGCACGCGAGGAACTCGGCTTCACCTCTAGGCCATGGCAAGAGTCCATCCGTGATCACGTGGAGTGGTTCAGCACTGAGGGTATACTTCCTGCTCGCCGCTAGTTTTTTGTAGACTTCTTTGGAATCCCCGTTATCTCGTCTTTAAGAAGTTGGTTTACCGACTGGTAGTTGGGAAATGAACATTTGAACGGTCAGTTAACTCTGCTCTCTTCAGTAATCCGTCCGTTTTTGAACCGGTGGACATTGAACAAAACGATGGATTGTGTTGTCATATTGGCCTAAACCATTTGACCATGCTGACAACCATGATAGAATAAACAGTCGAGGGCGCCGACGGATTTCTGCGACGAGGCTAGGCTGTGAGATGAGTAGATGGTACTGCAATCGCCGTTTGATTGCCGTTTTGCTGGTGCCCTTTTCAATTTGCATTGCTTTAAGGTGTTTGTGAAAGACAATCCCTAATTAGGTAATTAGGAGAGGTGCAGTGATGAAAAACAAAATGTCAAAGCAAAAACACCGTGGTGCTACTATCTTGGCACTGCTATTAATAGCCCTACTTGCGGCTAGCGCTTGCGCCCCTGCACCGTCACTGCCGGCAGGGAGAACAGTGGAAATTGGCCTACTGGGTTGTCTTACTGGGGCTGGCGCCACCGCTGAACATCCTTGCTTCCTGGGTGTCTTGGATTATGTCACATACTTTAATGAGGAGAAAGGCATTCCAGGTGTGACCATCGAACTTGTATGGAGGGATACGGGAACAGAGGTTGTTAGGGCTATAACTAACTACAACGTACTTGCAGACCGAGGGGTACCGCTAATCATGTGCAACGATGGCAGACCGGTAGAGGCACTCATGTCGCAATTGGAACAGGACCAGATACCCTTGTTTACAGGGAATACACAGACGAACTTCGTTTATCCACCAGGCTGGGTTTTCCCTGCCTGGGCTACTCACGCCGAGGCAGCTACACTCGTGTTTGACTATTTTATGGTAAATTGGAAAGAGGAAAGCCAGCCCAAGTTACAATTTTTCATCATGGATTCCCTATATGGGTGGGACATGGTGGAAGATGCTACAAGGTATGCTGAAAGCATAGGTTTTGAAGTGTTACCCATTGAAGTTGGTGCTCACGTCATAGTAGACGCGACTATTCAAATGCTAAGGATACGAGAGCATGGCGCAGACTTGGTTTATTTTCAGCACATCATTACTGGAGCCGGGCCCGCAATGAGGGATGCTGAGAGGCTAGGGCTTACAGGCGAGATGCAGTTTGCTAGCAATGCTGATATTCTTGGAGAAGCGCTGATCGAGATGGTTCCAGTCGGCGTTGAGGGATTTCTTGCCCCGAGGGCTTTACCTTGGATTGATGAAACAGGAATTCCAGGCGTAAAGACAATGGTAGACAAACAACTGGAGTACCGCGGCAAAATACATGAGGGTCCCGAGTATATGGCTGGTTGGGTCTATGGAGCCATAATGTGCGAAGCTTTAAAGCGAGCTTTGGAGGAGAGGGGCTATGAGAACCTTGATGGTCCAGCGGTGAAAAGAGCGCTGGAAAGTATTCAGGACTTCGATGTTGATGGAATAGTTAAAATTACTTATGGACCAGAGGATCGCAGGGGAACCCGCGATTTCGCACTGTACCAAGTACAGGGTGGGAAAATAGTCCGCATTACCGATTATAGGGAAACCCCCATCCTTGTGCCTTAGGAATGATAGCGCATCACAAAAATGCCGGAATTGGCTATTCAGCGGGGGGCCACAGGGGTTGTATTTTGCCAGGGCTGCTTTAACACTGTAGATAAAGAATAGGGAAGAGAACTTAATTGTGAAAGCATTGGTAATAGGCGGGACCGGTGCTACGGGTCCCATCATAATAGATGGGCTTCTGGCCAGGGGATATGAAGTGACCATACTGCATCGCGGGGTGCACGAGATCGAGCTGCCGCCGGAAGTAGAGCACATCCACGCTGACCCTCACTGGCTGGAAAACCTTAAGGGAGCCTTGGGGCAGAGGAGCTTCGATCTGGTGCTGGGAATCTATGGAAGGTTAAGGGTTACAGCCGAGGCTGTTAAAGGGCACACCTCTCGCCTGATCTCGGCCGGAGGAGCGGTTGCCATATATAAGGGATGGATGAGAATTACCGAGCGTCATCCGCAGCAATGGTTCGAAGTATCGCCTGTGCCCATAAAGGAGGACCATCCTCTAGCTACTGCGCCGGGTGTGGATCGCTTTAATGAGCGAGCAAGAGAGGCAGAGCGAGTAGTAATGCAGGCCCACGAGGAGGGCCACTACAATACGACCCATTTCCGATATCCGGTGGTCTATGGTCCTCGCAATGTCTCTCCTCAAGACTGGAGCATCATACGGCGGATATTGGATGGAAGGAAACAACTTATCGTTCCTGGTGGAGGGACGACACTGGTGTCCAGGGGATTCGCAGAGAACGTGGCCCACGGAGTATTGCTCGCAGTGGATAATCCCGAGAAGTCTGGTGGCCAAATATACAATATAGCTGACGAAAGCTCGACGCTCACCAATCGCGAGTGGATAAGGCTCGTAGCCCAACTGATGAATCACGAGTTCGAGTTCATAGAAATACCTTTTGATATGCTCCCTCCGGCCTTTGCCGATGCTGTGCCAGTGACTTTGGTTCCGTACCACCAAGTGATGGATCTTTCTAAAATCAAGCAACAATTGGGATATAAAGATGTAGTGCCCCTGGAAAAGGGTATGGAGCTGACGGTAAGATGGTTTGTAGAAAATCCGCTACCACGAGGCGGAGAGGTGGAGCAACTTTTGGGCGACCCATTTAACTACGAGGCTGAGGACAGACTTATCGAGCTGTACCGCACAGAGGGTGGACGACTTCGCGAACGACTGCGGGAACAGCCAGTTTCCGATACCAGCTTCAGGCATCCTTACCCACACCCTAAGAAACCGGGGGATCTGAGGTGATTCATTTCGAGAGATCGGAGAGAGTGAAGTCTCTCTCTCGACAGAACATCGGCTTGGAGGATTCCCCCTCAAGTCCTTTCCTCGAGCACCAAATTGGCGTCGAGGAGAGAGACTTTGCCTGACAATTGAATCGTTTTCTGAGCAGAATGACAACGACAAGTGAGATTTCGGGCAGAGTGCACAAACTGAACTCTGGTTGGACTTCGGCCCTAACTTGAACATGGAGGAATGAAAGCAGATGGCACATACAACCCTTCACACAAGGCTCTGCGATATCCTGGGTATCGAATATCCTGTTATCCTCGCCGGCATGGGTGCCTACGCCGGTCCTACTCTTGTTGCTGCAGTGTCGAATGCTGGTGGACTGGGTGTCATAGGCGGCACCGGGGTTCCGGAGGATAAGCTGGCAGAGTGGATTAGGAAGACGAAAAGCCTTACAAGTAAGCCCTTCGGCGTGGACCTCCTCATACCTTCGCTACCCCCCGGCTTCGACGCGGACTCAGAGGTGAAATTCGAATTGCCTGCTGAGCAGGTTGGCTTTGTGAACAAGTTGATGAAGGAATTTGGCATCCCAAAGCCGAGAAAAAGAGTAACAGTAGAGCTCAGCCCCAAAATGTACAAAAAGCAATTTGAAATATGCTTGGAAGAGCGGGTTCCCGTGTTTGTCTCGGGGCTTGGTAATCCAGATTGGATGATATCTGACGCTCATGCCCAGGGGATGAAGGTGATAGGATTGGTCGGCAATGTGAGGAACGCTCGCCGGGTCGCCGAAGCGGGTGTGGATGTCGTCGTGGCCACCGGCCACGAGGGAGGAGGGCACGTTGGCAGGGTTGGTACCCTGGCTCTGGTTCCTCAGGTCGTAGATGCTGTTCACCCCACTCCTGTAGTGGCTGCGGGTGGCGTTGCTGATGGCAGAGGGCTTGCTGCTTCTCTGACCTTGGGTGCGTGCGGCGTACTGGTTGGCACGGCCTTCTTGGTCTCCCATGAAGCCCATGTCGACGCCATAGAGGCGGATCGCCTGTCCCAGTGGCAGATCGACCATTGGAAGCAGAAGATCCTCGAGTGTACTGAAGAAGACACAGTGGTAACTAGATCGTACTCAGGTAAAACGATGCGAAACATCAGAAACAAATGGATTAAGGCTTGGGAAGAGCCGGACGCACCACCTACGCTCCCTATGCCATTGCAGCTACTGCTGACCTTAGATGCTATGGAAGGAGCCAGGGAAGCGGAAATTAAGGATGTCATACTCTGGCCCACAGGGCAGATAGCCGGAATGTTAACAGAACTGAAAAGTGCAAAACAGATTGTTCAGGATTTGGTAGACGGGGCTGTTAGCGTTTTGAAAGAGGTGCTGCCGACAGAGGTGATTGCAGAGTAGTGATATATGGTAGAACAGCATGTGAAATATCACTAAGTTTGGACACGGGGGGCTTAGTAATATGGCTGAGGGCTCGTTAGTCACCAAGGAGATGAAGAAGGCAATAGGAAATTGGCGCATGCCCCAATTCGCGCCTGAGGATGTTACCATCTGGGCAGTATTAAGATACGCCGCGGCCACGGAGGATCCTAATCCTCTATGGCGCGACGAGAAGTATGCCTCACAGACAAAGTGGGGTGGGATAATCGCCCCGCCCACATCCATTCAGATTTACAACTCCGTCAATCGTCAATTTCGGGAGCAAGGCGGTGAGCCCTGGCCTGAAGTATTTCCTTTTCCTCCCCCTTTCGAGAGCACTTTCTTTGGAAGTGACGAATTCGAGTTCTTTGCGCCTATCAGGATAGGGGATGCAGTCTCTTCCAAAGCGGTTCTGGGAAATGTATATGAAAAACAAAGCCGCTCTAGAGCGGGAAGGCTGGTCTTTATTCAGCACAATATGGCATACCATAACCAGCGGGGCGAGCTGCTGGCTAGACAAAGGTGTACTCTCATATCTGTCGAGGCTTCCGCACCAGCGGTAGCCGCAGGCGGAGACGACCAAAGCAAGTTCGTGGCCCCAGTGGCAATAAGCCCGAGGCAAATATGCTTTGAAGATGTGGAGGTGGGGACGGTTGTACCATCCATGGCAAAACACGTTACCTTGACCACGATGCTTAAGTGGGCTGGCGCAACAGGGGATGTTGGGCGTCCCCATTTCGACTTTGAGTACATGACAAAGGTTTGGAGGATGCCTAATGTTGTAGCTCACGGGCCACTGATTGGTGCCTATCTGGCACAGCTCATCACAAACTGGATAGGTGGTTGGGGTGTACTCGTGAATCACTCTGCACAGTACGTTGGCAATGTCTTCCCGGGGTCTGTTGTGACTTTTGAGGGGAGGGTAACCCATAAACGTGTTGCGCAAGGTGAGAATTTTGTTAATTGCGAAACATGGGCAAAATGTCAGGGAGAGAGAATAGTAGCTGTTGGAAAATCGACGGCTACTCTTCCCTTAAAGAGTCAGGTGTGTTGAGCGCTAACCAAAATGCGACGACAACATTCGATTCTCCGGTGTTGGGCATTGTGTGGGAGAGAAACTGATTGAAATGGGGGGCCTATTGCTGAGGGTTTCCTCGGTCCAATGACTACTCCTTGGATTGACAAGCCTGAGGTTGAGGGTATAAATGTGATAATGGATAATCGGATGAAATATCACGGAGGGCCATTGAGAGAGCCAGGATACGCAAATTACTGGCCAGTGGGGGCCTAGGTCTGCAAAGCACTAAATATAGTTATGAAGAAGGTCGGTTGTGAAAGTCTCGACGGCCGAGCCTTAAAAGAGGCGTTGGATACCATTTAGATTTGGAGATGCTGAAAAATGGATCTTAAGCTGACAGAAGAGCAGGAAATAAGGAGACGGGAATTTTTTAATGTTTGTAAGCAACTGGAGAAAGATAGGCCTGCGAGCATCTATACATTCCTTGATGCCTTTGAGATTGATACTGAGGAAGAAATAGCTTACGAGAAGCGTTGCCGTCGAGAATTTGCCAAGAGAGGATGGCTCCGGCTTGGCTGGCCTGCCGAATATGGAGGCCTAGGAACGATGATAGACCGTGCCTTCCTTGCCGAGGCTACTGGATATTATGGCGTTCCCGGCGTTGATCCCGTGGGTATAGCTCTGCTTGCCCCCATGCTTATCGCGGAGGCGAGCGAGGACATAAAGAAGAGATTTCTCCCTCCAATTGGAAATGGTGATGTTTTATGGTGCGAACTATGGAGCGAGCCAAATGCTGGCTCCGATTTGGCAGCCCTCAGCACTACTGCCATAAGAAAAGGTGATGAGTATGTCATAAACGGACAGAAGACGTGGACCTCATTTGGTCATCGTGCTGATTGGGGCTTTGGATTGTTCAAAACTGATCTTCAGGCTCACAAAAATCATAATATTAGCTTTCTATTGCTGGACATGCGTAGTCCAGGGGTCACAATAAACCCTCTTTACTATATGGATGGGAAGCATTTTTACAATGAGGTCTTCCTTGATGACGTTCATGTCCCTGCAGAGAATATTGTAGGTGAGGAAAACAATGGCTGGATACTTGCCCAAACGTTGCTGGGCTTTGAAAGGTCTAACCTGGGGGCTGTTATGATTATGCAGCGCCAGTTAGAAGATCTGGTCAAACACTGCAATGAGACGAAGGTGGGCGGGAAGCTTTTGGCCCATGACCCAATAATTCGCAACAGGCTTGCCGGGATAGCATGTGAAATCGGAGCAACTCGCGGCCTGGCATACCATATAGCCGATCTACAGGAGAGGCATGAGCTGGCTATGTTTGAAGCCTCAGCAATAAAGGTGTTCACCGCCGAATTGGGTGAGCGTATGGCTGCTCTTGGGGCTGGTATTCTCGGCGCCTATGGTCAAGTTAAAGATTCTAAGTGGGCACCTATGGGAGGTGCTTGGGAACGCACCGCTCAAACGTGTTTCATTGGGTCTATTGCTGCGGGGACCAATGAGATACAGAAGAACATTATTGCATGGTATGGCCTCAGCATGCCCAGACCTCCCAAGCCAACACTAAAGGTGTGATACACAGCGGGCCTGTGGACTCTTACTTATCGCCGCATATTGTATATGATTCTTTGGCGTCGGACGTAACAAAAGCCTCTTACTGTGTATTGAACAAAACAAGCAAAGGTTAATTATGCCCTGCATCTTCTACCTGTATAACGAATATTGCTAGTGCAGAACGTCAAGAGTTTAAGGACTGCTCGGTGCGATGTGTTGGGACCAAGTGAGACAAAAATCACATACGAAAAAGCGTGAAGTAATTTAAACTACTTAAATAGAATGAAGTTGAAAACTGGAAGGTGCCTGTAGCGCTGGCAAAAGGAGAAATTGTGGTTAGATTGTTTACGCTCCCTGTGTTATTAATTTCTGTAATGATACTGTTTTTCTCGTTTAGCTGCAGCGGCGAACTATCGCCAGAGAGCAATGATGAATATATGAGGCAGGAAGGAGATGCAATACTGGGCAAGGTTGTCAAAACTGATGAGGAGTGGCGGCAAGTACTTACACCTGAACAATATGAGGTTACGCGAGGGAAGGGCACCGAGCCACCGTTTACGGGCAAATACTATGACTTCCACGAAGAGGGTGTCTATAGTTGTGTGTGTTGTGGCAATGACCTGTTCAGTTCAAAAGCAAAGTTTGATTCTGGAACAGGTTGGCCGAGCTTTTGGGCTCCAATTTCTGATCAGAGCATTGAAACTGCCGCGGATACCAGCCATGGGATGGTACGGATCGAGGTAATATGCCAAAGGTGCGGTGCACATCTTGGACACGTGTTTGAAGATGGTCCGGCACCAACCGGCCTTCGCTATTGCATAAATTCTGTTGCATTGGATTTCACAAGAACCGAAAATGAATTTGAGTAGGTAATTACAGTGTGGAACATAGCAACCAGGCCGGTATTATTGGGTGCAATACTCATTGGTGTTATTTTGGCCGGTATTCTTCCCGGTTGTGCGAAGGAGAATACGATGGTGAATTTTGCAGAGGACGACGTAATTCCTAATCCGTCGATACCACCTATAGACGCTGCCGCACCGGCGAAAACTGAAACAGCAACTTTTGCCTTGGGTTGCTTCTGGGGACCAGATTCCCTGTTCGGGAGTATTAATGGCGTCATCCGAACCCGTGTCGGATATGCGGGTGGGACAACAGAAAGCCCTACATATCACAACATAGGTGACTACACTGAGACTATTCAAATGGACTACGACCCGACCCAAATCTCCTATGAACAGTTGTTGGAGATTTATTGGGATAGCCACAATCCGGCAGTGCGACCCTGGTCAAGGCAATATATGTCCATAGTGTTCTACCATAACGGGGACCAACAAAAAATAGCTATGGAAACTAAGCAACGTGAAGAGGCTAGGTTAGGTCGCAGGGTTTACACTGAGATTATTCCCTTCTCTGAGTTTCATTTGGCCGAGGATTATCACCAGAAGTACTACTTGCAGCGGGTGCCAGAGCTTATGAAAGAGCTAGGTGCCATCTATCCAAATGCTGGGGACTTCATAGATTCCACCGCTTCGGCACGAATCAATGGATACCTTGGTGGCCACGTCACCTTCACGACATTGCAGGAGCAGCTAAGCTCGTTTGGCTTGTCTTCGGCTGGAAATGAAAAGATGTTAGAAATTGGCCGCCTACTATTGTCGGAATGACAGGGCTCCAAATTGATTTCTAGCTTCTTCTCAAGCAAACCATTGCACATAACGCTATTTTGTGAAGCACTCGTTGATCTCGCCACGTCTGTGCCGCCAACGATCACATCATAGCCAAGTTCCTCGTTCAAAGCAGCCCCTCATTTCGTAATGATGTAGTCGATCACAGTCTGTATTTCTACCGGTGGGCCGCCATTTTCATTGAGCACACATTGTTTTTCACATTCGACTAATGATGCTTTCTTTAGCTGGTCTATAGAGAGAAATTGCTTGGCAAGCTTTTTTGCCCCGGCGAAATTGCCCACAGTCACCCGTCTCATGACCCCTCGAATATCAAAATTCGTATTCCTTGAACAGCTGGGGTTTTCACAATACTGACATCTGGAGGCTTTACACATGATTATGCGCATTTCTTCGGGATATCCGCGATAAAGGCTCTCTGGCGTAAATGGCTTATCCAGCACTCTGACACAATTTTTCATATTCGCTTGATACTTGAACGGCTCAAGATTCAATTTTTTCAACACCGCGTTTGCAGCACTTAAACCAGATGTTGTCACTGCCGGCGTACCGGTCCCCATTACAGTAGACTCGCCGCAGCAGAACAGATTATCCCACTCACTCCTTGTATGTAGCCTGTGTAACATGTGCTGCCCCAGCATTTGCTTAGGCCCCGCTACCGCACCACCATTCTTAAGGGTGTATCGTTCAATGGTTCGCGGTGTGGCAACTTCAGTGTAGCGCACGCCATCCGTAAACCCGGGGAACCTTTTTTCTAGTACCGCAATCATCCGTGCTTTCTCCTTTTCCTTCTTTAGAAGATAGTCATCTACATCTGCGTCATCCCAATTTGCAAATGTCGGCCCGATCGCAACAACGACATGACCGTTTTCGTCGCACAGCGTCTTATCGTCGACGCTTAAAATATAAACAGTCACCTCGCTTTCATCCAGCAAATTCGGGTTTCCAACCAACAATTCGATGGGCGCTGTATCCTCTGGAATAACTCGCTTATCTATATGGGCATACAACACGACGCTGGGATGGGTAGGGACTTGATTTGCAGCCCACTCCATTCTTTGGGCTTTTAAGTGCTTCTTATCGATCAATTTGCCGTACAAATTCCACACTGTTCCCGAATAAATGAGATTGTCTGCATATATGTTCTTGCCGCTCTTCAGTTCTACCCCCGAGGGATGATCACCGTTAAACAGAATTCTTACCACTTCACTTTCGAGCAGTATATCTCCACCCTTTTCCTCGATCGCTTTCTCCAGTTTCCCCGGTAGAAAAAGCGTGGAACCGGTTGGATAATAACTGCCTCCTACATGATTATCCACGAACATGACTGCGGCAAGGACGGCTGGAGATTCTTCTACCGTGGTATAACAGTACGTGGAGGTAAGCTTGTCAAAGAATTTGAATATATCTGAATCGGAAAAATATTTGTTCAGTAGATCCTTTGCGCTCTTATTAAGATAGCTCAAGAACCGGGCATAGGAAATTGGATGCCGTAAG